>Ga0066256_1000498_pt1 | contig 102950 bp, 84 predicted proteins | sample ThiBio_1000_biof_FD_87107 | JGI IMG/M metagenome (GOLD analysis project Ga0066256, IMG submission 87107) | Wastewater bioreactor microbial communities from Cape Town, South Africa - Thiocy_expt_1000_biof (version 2) | ecosystem: Engineered > Bioreactor > Thiocyanate-remediating >... | reverse complement strand
CAAGCTCTCGGTGAAGGTATCGGCTCCGCGCATCGTCTGGGTCTTGGGTTGCAACTTTCGGGGATCAACTACTAACGGTTGAAGGCTGCCACGCGTCGACCGGTTGCAGAGGTATTTCAGCACCCTGTTAGGCCAGCAGGATGTCCGAAGCGCCGCCGACGGCGGCGCTGCCTAGGTCCGGCAAAGTAGAGGCCGCCCGTATCGCAATCGCCAGATACGCTCGAGAACGGTTGCATGCGCAAGGTAGTCGGAGTCGACATCAGGCGCCAGTTCGCTACGAAGCTTGCCCAAGGTATCCATCGGCCTCATGTCTGCGAGGCTGGATCGGCTTCTATGACCAGGTGGTTTTCGGATGGATCGCAGATCGATCTCTCAAAGAGATTGAAGTGATTGAATGGTCGCTTCGGCAGCTGGGCCATTTGGCGGCTGAGGTTTTGTGCGTTGAGCTTGAGCGCCCGGCGAATTGACCGATGATGCAATGATGGACTCGACGATAAGCGCGTAGCCAGACTGCTTAAGGATTCAGCAATCGCACTCACCCTCAGGTGGCGGCCCGAGAGAAGATCTACGAGAGCCGCGGGCGACATCCCGCTGCTCATTCATGTGGTTGGTCATCAAGCGGGCGAGTTGCGGTCCGTTGATGACGGCCTTCTTGCGCAACGCAGCGAGGAGCTTGCCCGTGGCATCCAGCCGCCCGTCATCATCAGCCAGCCGCGTGATGGCCTCAGCAAACTCTTCAAGCTGCGTCCGCCTGTAGACAACACCGTGAGCCCTTGCCAACTCCACCACGAATGCCGCCACATCTTTCACCGGCAGTTGACTAACGTCATGAGCCAGCCTCGGTAGTCCACTGCGGCGCTTGCTCGGTCCCTGCTGCGAAGGTGCCGCAGCGCCGCCAGCCGGCACATCACTGTGCTGCCTTGCGTCTGGTGCCGGGCGCTCTTGGCGCGGCTGCGTTGGATGCTTCATCACAAAGAGATCAATGCTCGGCCGTCTTGAAGGGTTCCCAGATGAGGTCGCTCACATCCATCGCACCAATCAAGCCGCTGTGTATCACGCGCGCTTCGAGCAGTTGTCTGAGCAAATTGTCCTCGATCGGTGGCGCGGTCAGCGAGTAAACACGCCCCGACGTCGTCGTCAACGTCCGAGCTTGGCCATCGAGGTCGACGACCGGAGACGTCATACGAACCGCGCCGTTGTCCAAGACTCCCACGAGCTGACGGTGGCCCATGTGCTCGAACACTCGCCAAATGGAGAGCGTCACCACAGGCTGAGCGTCGATCGACGGCGCTAGCCTGAAGTTCAGGAACTCGACTTCAATGACCGTCATTCAAGTTCTCCGGTTGGATCAGAGACATTGCCAGGCGAACACGCACAGCCGAAACGCAAGCTCCCGCCAGGAAGACACGCTTTTAGCCTGTCTGGCACCGAAGACGGCATTTCCGCCAGCCGGGAAACGCAGCCTAACCATGCAAGACACCTTGGATTTCATCTCTCGCCGCTAAGACAACCCGATCCGGATCCGCGAGGAGTACGTCCTGAGGCCGTCGGCCCCCCAGGTAACTGTTGATCGACATGAACCAGTAAGCCATGCCCCATGCCGTCTTCGAGCCACAAAAGACGTCGAGCACTCTCTTCAGGCTCGCTCGTGGTCGATAGCCGTTGTCGGGGTCAAAGCCGTAGTCGGGAAAAAGATGCCCCTGTTCGGTCTCGATCGCGAAAATCCGGCCCGCGCGCTCCCATTGAATCGTTTGCGCGCTTGCCTCCGCCTGGGTACAGCGCGCCAAGGTCGCCACCTCGGCAACGCCAAGCCAATGACCCGAAGACATGACAGCCTGACGTGCGTCGGCTTGCATCCTGTCCTGGATCGTCAGCGCCGTTTGAAGCTGCGACGCGGGTGCGGGTGAGTTCATCACCGTCGGCACAGGAACATCGTGTGGCTTTTGCGAGTTTGCTCCGCTCATCTGTTTCTCCTGTCTGCTGATACTTTCGACGCCTTGGCCCCAACCAAAAAATCCTCCAGGTTGGCCCTCGGCACAGCAGGCATGTCAGCCCACTACGCCTGTGTACACCGAGGCCGCATCGCGTCCACCGGCGGTACCTTCAGACCTCTATGACCAGCCCCGGGTTGAAGACCTTGTTCTCTGGTTCGCCATGCCAGTTCATGTAACCCCGAGGATTGCACACGACACGACAGTCACCGACCGAGTAGTCGAAACTGTCATGCGTATGCCCGTGAGCCCAAAGCACAGGCCTCTCGAAGAATTCGGGAAGCATCTCGTTGACGAAAGCGGTCGATGCCCAGTCCTCTGCAAATCTCGCAGCCAGCGAGTTCCGGTGTGGCGCGTGGTGTGTGATCACCACTGTTCGCCCGTTGAAGGGCTCAACGAGCTTACGTCGCAGCCAATTGCGATGACGTCGATGAATACTCAGGGTGTCCATAGGTGTCAACCGCAGGACTACTTCCGAGACCATGCTGCCTGGCGGCTGGTGGCGGATCGAGCGGTAATCCTCCGTGTACTTCAACGCCTCCGCCATTCCTCGGCCCCGATCAGAAAGCATTCGAACGGGCTCGCCTGGAAAGCCTTGGTGGTCGATGCGAAGCTTGAAGTCGGTCCACAAGGTGCAGCCGAGAAAGCGTACCCGGTCGATCACGACCTCGTCGCAATCCAAAAAATGGACGTTGTGTTGCTTCGCGTTGGCGCGCATGAGTTTCAGCTCATCGCCCATGATGGTGTCGTAGAACTCATGATTGCCAGCGATTTGGATTGCGGGCTTGTCCGGTCCGACGCGCACGGGATTTCGGAGCCATTTCGCCACGCTGCGGCCGGGCTCGAGGATGTCCCCGGCGAAGATCGCCACGTCATAGTCGAGGGAGGAACTGATCTCGAACGGGTGTGAGTCCGAGTGAAGGTCCGACAAGATCAGCAACTTCATTTCAAGCGTTCGCCGAAGAGGTGGTCGGGAACATCGTGGGGCGGCACTTCGCTCGCGGAGCATTTTCTCTGCGTGGCCAGGCGAGGAAATCGCCCTTGTATCTGCGGCCGAGCACCTTGCATATCCATTGGAACGTTATCCTCTCGGTGGGTCACCCCACCACTCTGGCACGGTCTCGAACCTAATCCAGTTCCTCAGCGGCTGTGGACTTCGTGCCGCATTCTTGAGCTGCCATTCTTCGGGGAAATGCCGCAGGACAAACTTGATGCAACGGCGTAGCTCGTCCGCATTGGCTGCGGTGCTGAGTTCAGAAGCATCAGTGATTTCGCGAAGCAGGTTTCCTGAATCAGCGAAGGCCAGCAGGCGAGCTTTCGGAAGTGACGCTCCTTGATCACCGTTCTCGCCGGGCATACCCGCATTCAGATGCGATGGGTCGATCCAGCAATCGGTCAACCACTCCCGCTGCGAGATTTCTAGCTGGGCCGCTTCAGACAGCTGGATAAGCAGCGGGTAGTAACCCAACAGACTTCTGGCACGCGGCGATGCCCATGGCATGGGGATCGACATCCTGAATGTCGGGACATGCAACGCAGGATCACTGATCTCCAACAGCAAGTTCCGCATCTCGCCGAGTGCTCTCAGTCGCTCATCTGGCATCGTCATGGTCATGAACCCCTGACTCGTATCTGTTGGTCTCTCCCCTCTGAAGGCTCCAACACCGTCGAGGTCATGGAACGCTCAGAAGACCTTAAGCTATGACGGGGAAGGAGAAGAAGGTCATTGATGAAATTCCTCGTCGTTAGACAACCTTGAGTGCTGGTAGGAGATGCACTCGGCCGACGCGATGCAGTCTATTGAGACCATTCAGAACAGGCAAGTTGAAGGCAGTACCCTTAATGTCTGCTTGACGTCTAAATGCAGCTCGGACCGCCTTTGTTTTGCTTTTCATGGAATCCTGACCGCCGGGCCAGGTGCGTTCGCTTGAGAAAGGTGAACTCGATTACTCGTCCTACCACCTGGACCGGTCTGACCAGGCCGGCAATGCCCATCATCGCGGCCAGCGTGGCGCCACTGGCCAGCATCAGTTCCGGTAACTGCGCAGCCCTCGCTGTGCTGATGAACCAGGTCACGGCAAAGACGCGGGCCACGTGTCTGACTGCAGCGCGACGGCCAAGGCGATCGACTACAGCCTCAACCACTGGCAAGCGCTTACCGCCCAATGACTGCTCCTAGCGGCTATCAGCCCACAGGTTTGTCTCATGCCGGTATGCGACGAGTTGCTGTGCTCGCCGCCCAGGGGGCGGTCAGGTCAAGGTACGTTCCTTAGAAGAATGCGATTCAGTTCCCAAGGTGAAGTGACAGTCCGCTTACAGAGTTCCTGCGCAGTAGGGGGACTCAAAAGGTGAATCGCCCCGGGGCGATGCAAGGAGAATGAAGCCTCGCGCATCAGGAGGATCCCAAGAGACCAAACCCAGGTCACGAAGGAAGAATTCCTTGGGGACGGGTATCTGCCACAGGACAATCGGAGCATGAAGAACGCAGGCGATTTTGAGTACGTGAAATGCACCTGGTGCAGCTGGATTCATCGCGTCCTTGATGACGATGAAGTGGCAGGACTCAGCCCCGAACAGTGCCAGCGGTATGCAAGATGCACTCGCTGCGAAGGTGTCGCCTTCTCAGCGTCCAGCTGGGCTGAGGTCCCAGTGCTCGCGAACACGCCGCCGTTCGTTAGAAATCAGCCCTTAGCGAGACCATAAATTTGCACCGACCCGATGTACCGACAAAGGGTGGCTCGCCCTGAATTCAAGTTATGCAACCGCGCCTGATTGATCTGCAGTTGCCGCGGAAACCGGAGGGAAAGAAGCCGATTCAATTGGGCGCTGTATCACTCGCCGGTCGAGCTCCGCACATTAGCTTGGCTGCTTTTGTCGTGCGCTTTGCCGCGGCCTCCATGCGGTGCACGCTCCCTGCCATTCCGACAGTGGTCGCCCTTCCCGCAGCGGCCCAGTCCACCCCAGCCCCGAGGCCCGCCCTGCCGCCGAAGTCGCTTCTCGAGCGCGCAGATGCCACCAACAGCCGGTGTCGCGGCGGCTCAGGGGACTCACCGGCCACGGCCGTCGCGCTAGGGGCTTTGGGCATTGCGATCATTGGGAGGGCGTGGCTGTTCCGGCGACGCTTCAGGCCCACGCCAGCAGCCCAGTCCCGATCGCGAGGAGCATCGGTCGATGCCGGAGGAGTGAGCCTCGACGCGGCACGGACAGAACCCAGATGGGAAAGCCGCGGAGGTACTGCGCTGCCGGCGGGCCCGAGGCCGGAGCCCTGCAACCTGCTCGAGCAAGCCGAAGCGGCGGCCGGCCCACTGATCGTGGACGGATTCCGGTGCCACGCGGCTGTTGCGGGCGACGGGATGGCACCCACGGCGAAGACCGCGGACGCCCGCATCCTGGAGATCTACCGCCACGTTGGCACCGCCTTCCAGGAAGTAGCTAAGCGGCGAGGCGAGCACCTGCCTACGGGCGTACTGAACGCCGCCGTGCTGGGCTTCTTCCAGGTTGAGGAAATGGAAGGTTGTCTTCTCGATGCGCAACTGGCATACGAGCTCAAACTCTACGAAGCGCATGGCTTGCGCGAGGTCTACCGGGGTGCAGACCTGCGGCTGTTCTGAGATCGGAGATTCCGCATTCACGCGCAGTGTCATCCGGCGTCGCCATAGTTTCACTTTTCTCAGTTCGCCATTCGGTGCTTCGCACGCGGCGGCTTGCTCGCTCATCTGGCCGGCCTAGCCACAACCGCTGGTTTGACAAGCGCACTACCGCGGAGTGGAGCAACGTCCAGCAGTCGACCAGCACGCGGAACGGATTTAGCAAAAAATGCAAGCATCCGAAGCTGAGAACACGCAAAATTCGGTGCGTAGAAAGATCAAATATTTTTGAAGGGTTTCATTTGAGAAATATCAAAATATTTTCATCGTCTACTGAATTATTCTCGTGCTCTGTTGAGGAAGAGCCCCAGAAACAGGGCATTTCTTCTCACGCTCTTTTGATTTACCACAGTCTCCTGCGGTGTCAACCCCACCTCAGGAGACGATCATGAATGCTTTTGATACTCTTCATCCGACGGCCGCGTCATGGCTTCGCTCGAGCGCACTTGCGCCGTCAGTACCTGCCTATTGGCGCTACTTGACCGAGCGGCGCTATGCGCCCAACACGGCGAGGTCGTACCTCTGCTGCCTCGCGCACTTCGCGCGATGGATTCATCGATGTCGTCATCCGTTGGATGACCTCGATCACGCGATCGCCAGGTTCATCGATGAGCATTTGCCACGCTGTACTTGCCCGGCCCTAGCGCATCGTTGTCGCCACCAAGTTCGAGCTGCACTACAACACCTGAGAGTAGTTCTTGGGAACTCCGGGATCGTGACAGACAGACGTCGGACCGACCCGATTGAAGAGGCACTGCACCGCTATGACGAGCATATGCAACATGGCAGCGGCTGAACGCCAGATGGCCAGACCACAACGGCAGATGTGACACCTACCGCATAGAGCAAGCCCATGTCGCTGAGCGCCTGACGAAAAGCGTTGTCCACGCCGTAGCCAGCATCGGCCAGCACGCAGTGGCGCAGCGCGCCTTCCTCCAGCAGGGTGCGCAATTGCTGCAGCGCGATCTGCGTCTTCGTGGCGAATCGCACTTCATCGGGAACGCCGGCCTTGGCGCGGCGTTCAGAATCCGCCGCCCAGTCCTCGGGCAGGTACAGCTGCCAAGCCACGGGCAGGCTGCCCTGGTTGCTTGCTAGGGAGATGCTGACGGCCACCTGGCAGTTGTCCTGCTTGCCCAGCGTCCCTCAGTACTGGCGCGTGACACCGACCGAATGGCGACCTTTCTTCGGGAACCCGGTGTCGTCGATGATCCACCAGCCGCCTTGGCTGAAGTCCATCTTGGGCATCACCCACTGGCACCGCTGATCTCGATTGCACTGGCGCTAACAAGGGGGCGCACGAGGACACCAAACTCCAGTTTCACCGGTCTAGAGCGGGAATCAGAAGACAGGCGAAGTGTTCATCATTTTGGACATAACTTCGCTTCGCCGTCTAGAATACGCATCATGCCTGGAGTTCCGCCCGTCCTTTTTCCTTCCGAACGAAAGATCCTTTCGCAGCTTGGCGAACGCATCAAGCTTGCCCGTCTGCGCCGCAAGCTCAGCAGCACGACCGTGGCGGGGCGCGCCGGCATTTCGCGGACAACGCTTTACAAGTTGGAGACCGGCGAAGGCGCCGTGACGATGGGCACCTGCTTGCGCGTTTTGGCAGTGCTCGGGCTGGACAAGGATTTTGAGGCGCTGGCGTCGGATGACCGAGTCGGGCGAAAACTCCAAGATCTTGCAATGCAGACGGCTGGACATCGAAAGCAGAATGAAGTCCCCAAAAACCCCTAGAGCCGTCCAAACAGAAGAGCTAGAGGTCTGGCTGGACAGCGATCTTGCACCTGCGTGTCAGGTGGGGACGCTGTCGCATGATCGCGGCCAAGTCCGTTTCCGATACAACGAGGCGTGGCTCCGCGGTGGCCGCGCATTCGCCCTGGACCCTGACCTTTCGCTCGACGAAAGCACTTTTTTCCCACGTGCCGAAACCGGCAACTTTGGGGTATTCCTCGACTCGTCCCCAGACCGCTGGGGGCAGACCCTCATGAAGCGCCGCGAAGCTCTCGTCTCACGCGACGAAGGTCGGCCCGTGCGTTCTCTTTACGCCTGGGACTTTCAGATCGGCGTCCAGGACCAGACCCGCCAGGGAGCCTTGCGCTTCCGTCGGCCCGGAACCACTGAGTTCCTGGGGAACGAAACCATGGCGGCACCGCCAGTCACATCTCTGAGTGAACTTGAAGCCGTGGCGTACGAGCTGACCAGCCGTCGGATCGACAATTTGGACGCTCTGCGCAAGTGGCTGGCAGTGTTGGTGGCGCCTGGCGCATCGCTCGGCGGCGCGCGACCGAAGGCGAACTTCACAGAGAGTGACGGATCCTTGTGGATCGGCAAGTTTCCCGCTCGTGACGACGACAGAGACATCGGGGCGTGGGAGTACGTCGCTCACGAGTTGGCGAGAAGCGCAGGCGTCGACGTGCCGGAAGCAAAACTCGTTCGGCTGAACAACGTCTTTCACACTTTTTGCGTCAAGCGTTTTGACCGGGAAGGTGGCAATCGACGGTTCTACGCTTCCGCCATGACCATGCTTCGAAAAGACCAGAGCGAAGGCTCCAGCTATCTCGAGCTTGCTCAGTTTCTGCGAGTTCAGGGTGACCACGCAAGCGTGCAGCAGGACCTCAGACAGCTCTTCCGGCGCGTCGCGTTCAACGTAGCGATCGGAAATCGGGACGACCACCTGCGCAACCATGGATTCATCCTCGGGGAGGGCGGTTGGCGCCTGGCGCCAGCTTTCGATGTAAATCCAAACATCGACAAGGCCGAGCATGTCCTGAACATTGACGACATGGACAACAGGCCTAGTCTTGATCTGACACTTTCGACTGCTGAGTTTTACGAACTGTCCCCGCTGGAGGCGGCTGACATCATCAACGAGGTTGTTGCTGCAGTGAATGAGTGGCAAGAAGTCGCACAACGCATCGGTATTGCTCGATCGGAAGTGCTGATTCTGGAATCGGCTTTTCAGGCGCATGACGAGTTTGTCGCAGCAGCAGCGGCCACGCTCCCACGACGTCCGAAGCCGTAGGCCTCCTCAGTTGCTCGCGAGGGGTCTGCTACGTGCGCATGCGAGCCTAAAAGTTTGGCGCCAAAGCCATCGGCCTTGCCCGACGCGGTACGCGGCGAGCAGGTCTATGCGCGATGCCTGGCCTGTCACGCGCTGGCCGTCGACCGCGTCGGCCCCAGGCACTGCGGCCTGTTCGGCCGGCTGGCCGGCAGCGTGCCCGGGTTCGGCTATTCGGAAGCGATGAAGAGGTCCAAGATCGTCTGGAACGACAAGACGCTCGACAGGTTCCTGGTCAAGCCCCTGGCCATGGTGCCCGGCACCGCGATGACCTACGACGGCGTGCCCGATCCTGCGGACCGTGCGGACCTGATTGTTTACCTCAAGCATGCGGATGAGACGCCTCAGTGCACGGGCGCCGTGTCTTCGCACAGGTAGGTCGTGTAAGAACTGGAGAGGCAACTGGGACACTTCGCGCTGGGACACGAGAGTACGTCCGATGTCACTGTGGATGTGGGCCGGAATGCGGCAATGGCGGAGCAACAGGCGAACCAGTTTGCAGATGCTCTCCTCGCACCAGCCTGGCTGGTTACCGCGACGATGCGGCAAAAAAATTGATCTCGCAGCCACCTCCGGCCTCCAGCGATCGTCTATCAACTATCCCTCCGGTTGGGCATCAGTTACAAGGCGATGGTCAGGTCATTAGTGCGGCTCGGCCATCTTGCGATTGCCGACGCGAACCAGATTGTTAGCCGAGAGCTCCGTCAGGCAGGAGCGCCATCGCCCGCTCCGCGCGCAGCTCGGCACGGATGCGCGAAAAGTCGAACTCACCGCAGTGACCACGCTCCAGTCCGTCCACAGTGGGCAACATGACCGCACCATGTTGTACTGCGACCGCTTTATGTTGACTTAAACCGCACTTTGTTGACACGAACCACGCGAACGGGTGCGATCGGCCATCCAGAACGCGGGGCTGGAGTACCCCAACAACAAGAAGATCGTCGTGAATCTCGCGCCCGCGGACCTGCCGAAGGACTCCGGACGCTTCGATCTGCCGATCGCGCTGGGCATCCTCGCGGCCAGCGGGCAGATCGACAACGCCAGGCTGGCCGGGCATGAGTTCGCGGGCGAGCTGTCTCTTTCAGGCGAGCTGCGGCCGGTGCGCGGCGCCCTCGCGATGGCGCTGGCCCTGCACACCCGCGGCGTGGCCACGCGGCTGGTGCTGCCCCTGGACAGTGCGCATGAAGCCGCGCTGGTGCCCGGTAGCGAGGTCTACGGCGCCAGGCACCTGCTCGATGTGGTGCGGCAGTTCGTGGTCGACACCGAGGCCGCCTCGCAGTGGCCCGATCCGCCGCCAGACGGCTGGGCACGCGTTCATGCCGCGCCCGGTGCGAGCGCGCCCCGCTACGCCGACCTGGCCGACGTCAAGGGGCACGCGGGCGCCAAGCGCGCGCTGGAAATCGCCGCCGCCGGCGGCCACAGCCTGCTGATGATGGGCGAGCCGGGCTCGGGCAAGTCGATGCTCGCGCAGCGCTTCGCGGGGCTGCTGCCGGCAATGAGCATCGACGAGGCACTGGAGAGCGCGGCCGTGGCCAGCCTGGGCGGCCGCTTCGCGACGGAGCGCTGGATGCTGCGGCCTACTTCCGCGCCGCACCACACGTCCAGCGCGGTGGCGCTCGTAGGTGGCGGCTCTCCGCCGAGGCCCGGAGAAATCTCGCGTGCACACCACGGCGTTCTGTTTTTGGACGAGTTCCCCGAGTTCGCCCGCTCGGCGCTGGAGGCGCTGCGCGAGCCGCTGGAGACCGGCACCATCACCATCGCCCGCGCCGCGCGGAGCGCCGAATTTCCGGCGCGCTTCCAGTTGATCGCCGCGATGAACCCCTGCCCTTGCGGCTACCTGGGCTCCACCAAATCAAAAGCCTGCCGCTGCACGCCCGACCAGATCTCGCGCTACCAGGGCAAGCTCAGCGGCCCGCTGCTGGACCGCATCGACCTGCACATCGAAGTGCCCGCGGTGTCGGCGCAGCAGTTGCTCGATGCGCCTCCCGGCGAATCGACGGAAAGCATCCGCAGTCGGGTGATCGTGGCACGCGAGCGCGCGATGCAGCGGCAGGGCTACGCCAACCAGTCGCTGCAGGGCAGCGCGATCGACAAGCACGCGGGGCTCGACGATGCCGCACGCAAGTTCATGTTCAACGCGGCAGCCAAGCTGGGTTGGTCGGCGCGCAGCACGCACCGCGCGCTGAAGGTGGCGCGCACGATCGCTGATCTGGGGTCGGCGGAGGCGGTGCAGGTCGAGCATCTGGCGGAGGCTGTGCAGTATCGGCGGGCGCTGCGCGGGATCGCGTGAATTGGCCGCGCATTCACGGCCCGCACTCAACAGGCCAGTAGCATCAAACGATGCAGCCCCTCAGACCGACAGACCGATCCCTCACCTTCAACTGGATTTCAGCCGGCATGTTGATGAGCGGTCTCTTCCTGCCGATCGCCGCAACGGTGCTGGAACCCAGCTTCTGGTCAGACGCCTTCTATGCAGTCGCACTCATGTGCTGGGTCATATTGCCGGTGTGGTACCCGTGTTGCGCGATAAGAACGGGAGTCATCGGCGGCGGATACCGGGTCTTCAGACGGCAGGAACCTTTCAAGTTCTGGCTGGGACTTGCGACTTATGAGGTGCTTCTTCTCGTTTTGAGCATCGTCATCGCTTTGCCGGTCTACGCCAGATTCGCTAAAGATTAGGCTCGGCGATAGCAGCGCGCGCAAGCGCGACAAAGATCAGGCGGACGGGCATCCTTCATCCATGAGGGTCAATGTCAGTTTTACTTCGTGCCGCGCTTGCAGCTCTCTTTCGAACTGAATGATCTTTTCCGGGCGCGTGGCCCGGCAAGCCATGATCAAAACCCCGCTTGGCTTGAGCCGAACCACTTCATCTACAACGTGCGTGGCGAGCTCAGACTTGATGTCGCCAAGCTGATAAAGGTTCGGAAAAATATGAACCTTGGTGGGCTCAGCTGCGGCGAAGCAACCGACAAGTGCAACCGGAATCAAACCGGCAGGCCAGCGAACGAATCTCATCAAACTCCCTTTATCGCACCGGCTGCCGGTGCATCACCTCATTCTGGCATTCGAGCGCGAGCGCCGAGCGACCGACTGCTACTTGAACTCGTGACTCACCACAGGCGCCGACTTGCTGTCCTGCACCGTCACCCGCTGCCGGTACACCTCGAGGTCGCCATTGCGCACCTCGATGTTGTAGATGCCGGGGCGCAGCGGCAGCGACTTGAGCGGCGGGCTCACGCCGCGGTCCGCGCCGTCGACGAAAACCTGGCCCCACGGGCGGATGTTGAGCACCACGCGGCCCATGCCCGGCGCGGCGGCGGTCCCGTCCGGTGCAGCGGGCACCGTGGGCGGCGACAGCCGATTCAGTTCCGCAATTGCATTGCGCGCATCCCGGGCGTGCGGACCGCGGCGATAGCGGCGCAGGTACGCCTCGTAGCCTTCGCGCGTGTTTTCTGCCTGGGCCAGGCTCCAGTCTTCCGCCTCGGCGGTCGCAAGCGCTGGATCGACCGGTGTCGTGACTGGCGGGTTGACCGGCACATTCTCGATGGGGGTCAGCGGTCCCGTGGCGGGCGTTGCCGGTGCACCAGCCGCGGGTGCAGGCGCAGCGCCAGCGACTGTCGTCCCGGCAGGCGCTGAAGGAGGCACCGCATCCGCGACGGGCGCGGCAGCTGGCGCACCCGCATCGGCGGCTGGCGCGGCGGGCATCACCGCGGGCGGCGAGGTGTTGCTCGACATAGGCGAAGCCGGCGGTGGCACCGGCACCATCGCGGTGGTTGTGTCTTGCTGCTTCATGCCCGAAGTCAGGCGCATGCCGATCCACCAACCCACGGCCACGAGTGCGATGACCAGCACGCCCACCAGGCCCCAGCGCGGCCGTCGCGCGGCGGCCTTCTGCGTCTTCTTGGCGGTCGGTGTCGGCGCCGCTTCCACGGCGGCCACCGGCACAGGCTCCAGCGGCACCGGAGCCGACATCGGCGAAAACTGCTGCGGCGCCAGCGGCGGAGGCGGCGGCACCGCCGACACGGGTGCCGCGGGAATGATCACCGCCGGCACGCCCATGCCGCTCACATAGATGTCGCCGAGCTTCACCAGCCCCAGTTCGGCGGCGAAGGCGGCCACGGTCTGCGTGCGATCCTTGCTGTGCACGGCCAGCGTGTGATCGACGGCGGCGCAGAAGCCGGGGCTCAGGTCGCCCCGTCCCATCGACGACAGCGGCACGTAGGCGTCCTGCACGCTGCGCACCACGGCCGAGGGCGGTGGATGCCCGGTAACTGCACGGTACAGCACCGCGCCCAGCGCATACAGGTCGGTCCATGCGCCTTGCAGCAGGGTGTTGTCGTCGGCGTATTGCTCGATGGGCGAGTAGCCCGACTTCACCATCACCGCCACCTCGTCGACCAGGTCGGCAATCGACTTGCGCGCCGCGCCGAAGTCGAGCAGCACCGGCAGGTCGTCGGGCTGGATGAAGATGTTGTCGGGCGCGATGTCGCGGTGAAAGCACTGGCTGCGGTGCAGCGTCTCGAGTGCGCCCAGCAGCGGCCCCAGCATGCCGAGCAGCCAGGCCTCGTTGATGCGCCCGGGCTCGTCTTCGGCAAGGCGCCGCAGGGTGCGGCCCTTGTAGAGCTGGATCGCCATGTAGGCGGTCGAGTTGGCCTCCCAGAAGCGATGCACGCGCACCAGCGCGGGATGGCTGAACTGCGCGAGGGTGCGCGCCTCGTTGATGAAGCTGCGCAGCCCTGCCTGGAAGGTGGCCGTGAGGCGCTCGGAACGCACGAGCACGCTGTCGTCGCCCACGCGGCGCGCGAGCATCGACGGCATGTATTCCTTGATGGCGACTTCGCGCTGCAGCGAATGGTCGTAGGCGCGGTAGACGATGCCGAAGCCGCCCTCGCCGATCACCTCGAGCAGTTCGAATTCATCGAGCCGGTGGCCCACCTCCAACGGGTGCGGGCGTTCGTCAGGCGGCGTGTCGAGCGCCGTGCTTGCGGTGCCGTGCGTGGTGCTCATGCTTCTTCTTCTCCTGCGGGATGGCGGCTCTTCATGCCCATGGCACATGCCCCTGCGAAAACAACTTGGAAAACAGCGGTGTGTTGAGCCCGCCGCCATGGGCCGCGGTGCGCAACGGCGAACCGTCGGCCTGGTTGGTCCACCAGTAGCTGGTGCTGCCCAACGGGTCGAAGCACAGTGGAAGCTCCGGCCAGCCGAGCCGCTGCTGGGCGCTCGCGCCACCGGCTGTAGGTCCGAGGATCGAGAGAATGTCGTCCGAGCCGCCGCTGGCGGTCTGGAAGCCGGCGCGGCCCGCGGCCAGCACCTGCCCGTCGAACTGGTCCGGCGCCACGCCGTGGCGAATGGCCTGCAACAGCGCGCTGCCGCATTGCCAGTACCACGCGGCCGAGCCCTCGAGCACCGACGGCCGATAGTTGCGCGCGGCCACCTGCAGCGTGACGCACACCGGGTAGTAGCGGCCCACGCGGTCGCAGCTCGGCGCAAGACAACCGAACTGCACGGCATCGACGCCCTGCGTCGCGGGAATCGCGAAGTTCCATACCGGCGCCACGGCGTAGTGGCGCGTCATGGCATCGGGCCAGCGCTTGAAGCTGCCCAGGCCGTTCTGCATCCAGCGGTCCCACCAGGCCTGCAGCTCGCGCGGCATGCGGCGGTAGAGAAAATCGCCGGCGGCGGGCAGCTTGCCGTACCAGCCGATCTGTTCGTCGACGGGCACCCAGGCCTGCGGGGGAATGCTGCTGTTCATGTCAGGACTTCCCTGGGCAGGAGAAGCTGTTCATCTGCGGCAACCGCAGCGGGTTGTAGACGCTGTTGGCCGTCACCGCCAGCACCACCTTCTTGCCCTGCAGGTCGAAGGTCGCGTTGAAGGATTCGGGCGAGCTGCCCGAAGAGATCGAAGCCTTGTCGAACAGGCGGTGCAGCGCCCACGGCCCTTCGGTCACGATGCCGCCGGCCGGCGTGCCGTTGGCGGTGGTCACCTGCAGGCGCACCTGGTTGCTGTTGCGCGGCCCTGGCCACTTGACGGTACTGGGCGCCTGCGGGCCGTGCGCGTAGCGCACCGTCTGGCCGTCGATGTCGAGCGTGAACTGCGTGAGCGCGGCGTCCATGTCCTCCGGGCGGATGTCGAGCGTGAACGACGGCGTGCGCCCGCCCGCCATGCCCGAGAAGAACACGTCGCGGATCGCCTGCGCCTTCTGGAAGGAATCGAGGTAGGCCGAGCGCCCAGCGGCGCTGCCGTCCACGCCGCGCTTGAAGGCCCACGGGTTGACCGAGGTGTCGACCTGGGTGATGAGGTTCTTCTGGAAGAAGTCATCCATCATCCCGCCCGGCGCGAACAGCTGCGCGAAGTCGCCCGAGGCCACGTCGCGGTTCGATCCGCGCGAGAACGGGTAGCGCCCCGCGATCGCCTGGTTGCAGAACGAACCGATGCTGGCGGCCGCGCTCTGCCCGATGTTCTGCCGCGTCACCGCCGCCGCCTTCGACGACGCGGTGGCCGACAGGTCGTTCAGCATGCCCTGGAACGGCACCGGCAGGCGCCCCGCCTCGGCCTGCACCTTGGTGACGGCATCGCTCGACGGCGGGATGTTGCCGCTGCGCAGCGCGGTGTCGGTGGCGGTGAGGAAGGTGTAGAGCTCGTTGATGAGCGCGGCGGTCGCGTCGATGGGCGCCTGCCCACCCTGCTTGGGCGCGGTCACCATGCGGCGCAGCGGCTCGAAGTGGTTGTCCACCAGCGACTCGGGCCGGTCCACCCGCGCATTGCGGCGCTGGCTGCCGTCGGGCTGGCCGATGAGCTGCTCGATGCGCTCGCGCGTGCTGGCCACGCGGTTCTGCGCCTGGTCGAGCAGGCCGCGCGCGGCCTCGTCGTGGTTGCGCAGCAGGTCAGTCTCGCGCGCGGCGCCGCGGATGATGCGCGACATCGGCGACTCCGAGGTCGAGAGCACGCGCGTCATCTGGATGCTCTGCAGCAGCGAGCGGCTGTCGGCCAGCCGGATGTCGGTGAGGTACTCGTCCCACACCCGGATGTAGTCGGTGAGGTAGAGCCTGCGCACTTCGCGCAGCAGCAGTTCGCGCGAGGTGATGTCGGCGATGCCCGGCGCTCGGATCTGCAGCACCCAGCGGTCTTCCTGCTCCAGCGACAGCGTGGTCTCGGCCATGCGCTTGTCGAAGATGTCCCAGTAGCCGCGGTAGGTGAAGAGCGTGGGGATGCCGTCGGTCAGCGGCTTGCCGCTCGCGCGGCGGATCACCAGCGCCGACTCGGCCCCGCCCGCCTCGGCGATGGAGAAGGCATTGGGCGGGCTGGTCTGCAGCAATATGCGCCGCAGCCGCGCATAGGAGCGCTGCGCCAGCGGCACGCCGGCCAGGCGCTCGCGCGTCTGCGTGATGAGGCGCTCGTCCTTCGCGAAGGGCGAGGTCAGCACGCGGCCGGCGAACAGCGCCTTCAGGTGCGACTCGAGGTTGGTGCGCTGCTCGCGCGTGAGCGACGCCCCGATCTTGCGGTCGACGTCGCTCAACAGCCAGGCCTGCAGGAAGTCGGCGTCGTAGCGTTCGGCGTCGAACAGCATCAGGTAGGCCTTGAGCGCCTCGTAGCTGTATTCGGCGTCGTTCTTCGAGGCCTCGCGCAGCGACTGCTCCACGCGCTGCGCGGCCTGCGGCAGCAGCACGGTTTCGAGCGCGCGCTGATACACGCCATCGGTCGCGGCCTGCAGCTTCTCGCCCTGGTAGAGGCCGAAGCGGTACGACAGCGGCGGATCGCTCACGTCGAAGTGGCTCGACTTCGGCAGGTCGCGCAGCCGGTCGAGGATGAGCAGCGAACTCGCGATGTCACCGCCCGAATCGACCACCGTCGGCAGCTCGCCGCGCGCGGCCGCCTTGTTGAAGGCCTTGGCATTGCCGTCGACCTCGGCCACGTAGTCCTTGTTGTTGCGCCAGCTGTTCACGCAGGCGCCGAGGAACAGCACCAGCAGCACACCGATCACGCTGTAGCCCGCGATGTCGATGGCGCGCTTGCGCCGGTACCAGCGCAGGTTGGTGCCGGCCACGCCCGCGTCGCGGAAGATCACCTGCTGCAGCAGCTCCTTCAGGAAGTAGCTCTTGCCCGGGCCCGGCGGCGGCGCGGGCGGCGCGTTGACCTGCAGGTAGCGCTTGATGGCGCCCATCACGCGGTCGAAGGCGGTGCCCTCCTGCGTGCCGCTGGTGAAGTACACGCCGCGCAGCATCGAGGCGGCCTCGAACTTCGACGGGTTGAACACATCGGCCAGGAAGGTGCCGAGGATGTCCTCGAAGCTTGCGAACTGCTGCGGCAGCAGGTAGGCCTGCGCGCGCCGCATCGGATCGGGCTCGGCCGCCAGCAGCTCGGGCAAGCGTTCGTCGAGGCGCTGGTGAAGCAGCCTGTATTCCTGGTGGAAGCGTTCGCGCAGGTCACCGCCTTTCAGCGGCGCCGCACCCTTTGCCGCCTTGTTCGCGGCGTTTCCCTCGATGGGGAAGGTGAAGCCCCACACCTGCTGGCGCTCGGCGCGGCCCAGCGAGCCGAAGTATTCGTTGAAGCCCGCGAGCAAGTCGGTCTTGGTGACCAGCACGTACACCGGGAAGTCGATGCCCAAGTCGTTGCGCAGCTCCAGCAGGCGCTTGCGCAGCGCCATCGCATGGCGCGCGCGCTGCGCGTCGTCGGCCAGCGGCAGGTCGGCGATGCTGATGGTGAGGATCGCGCCGTTGATCGGCTGGCGCGGGCGGAACTTCTTCAGCAGTTCGAGGAAGCCCTTCCACTCGCCTTCGTCAGTCTCGCGGTTGCTTTCATGCGTGGTGTAGCGCCCGGCGGTGTCGATCAGCACGGCTTCGTTGGTGAACCACCAGTCGCAGTTGCGCGTGCCGCCGATGCCGCGCACCGCGGCCTTGCCGAGCTGGTCGGCCAGCGGGAAGTCGAGGTCGGAGTTGACCAGCGCCGTGGTCTTGCCCGAGCCCGGCGCGCCGATGAAGATGTACCAGGGCAGCTGGTACAGGTACTGCCGGTCGAACACCGAGAAGCGGCTCGCGGGCTTGCCGTCGGCGCCCTGCCCGAAGCGCATGTTCTTGAGGATGGCCGTGGCGTCGGTGAAGCCGCTCTGCAGCTCCTTGATCTCGGGCGCGTCCTCCGGCTTGGCCTCTTTCTCTTTCTTGGAGGGCGTGCGCAACTGGTTCAGCAGCTGCGCGTTGAGGCGGCGCTCGCGCCACTTGCGGTAGACCAGCCGCGCGAGCCATATCGCGAACATCAGCGCGATGACGGCGATGCGCACGATCTCGTCCTCGAGCGGACGGTAGCGGCCCACCGCGATCGCGGGGCCGATGATCCAGATCAGGAACGCGAGCGCGACCAGACCCAGGAACACCCAGAGATCGCGGCCGATAAGAAAACGGAAGATGGCGCGCAGCATCAGCGGGCTCCTCCCTGCGGTTGTGGCGCGGGCGCGGGCACGCCCGCCACCGGCGCCACCAGCAGCGTGACCTCGACGCGGCGGTTGCGCGCGCGATTGGCCGGCGAGTCGTTGGGCACCAGCGGGTCGGCATCGCCGCGGCCTTCGGCGCGCAGGCGCTCGGGACGTGCGAGGCGCGTGGCGATCATCTTCTTGACCGCATCGGCGCGGGCCTGCGAGAGCTGCCAGTTGGAAGGAAAGCGCACGCTGCGGATCGGCTGGTCGTCGCTGAAGCCGCTGATCAGCACATTGCCTTCGACGGCGTTCAGCGCGTCGGCCACGCGCGCGAGCACCGGCGCATAGCGGTCGAGCACGCGGTCGGAGCCGGATGCGAACAGGCCGTCGCCGCGCAGTACCACCACGCTGCGGTCAGCCTCGTCGCGCACGGTCAGCAGGCCGTCACGGATCTCGGGCTCCAGGAAACGCTGCAGGCGCGGTGTCGGCGCGGGCATGACCACGGCGCGCGCGGTCTGCGGCAACCGCACCGCGTTGACGGCCGCGAAGGCGCCATCGGACGTGCCCGCCAGGTTGAAGGTGAGCAGCGCGAACGCCACCAGAAGCAGCACCGCCGCCACCGCGCCCACGGCCCACACCGGCAGCCAGTTGCGCGTGCGGCGTACCGGCGCGCTCGCGTCCTGCCAGTGCGGCGACAGCGGCACGGCGATTTCGCCGCGCGTCTGCCGGATGATCTGCAGCAGCCGCTGCTTGAGCGTCTCGAGCTGCGAGCGTCCGTTGTCGATGACGCGAAAACGCCCCTCGAAGCCCAGCGCCAGGCAGAAGTAGATGAGCTCGATCAGATGCAGGTGCTGCTGCGGGTTCTGTACCAGCCGCGACAGCAGCTGGAAGAATTTCTCGCCGCCCCAGGTCTCGTTGTGGAACATCACCAGAAGGCTCTGCGACGACCAGATGCTGCCGCCCCACGGCGTGAGCGCGGCGGCCTCGTCCACCGCGGTGCACAGGCAGTAGCGCGCGCCGATGATCACCTCGGGCGCAATGCCCGCCTGCTGCGCGCGCGTCTCGAAGCGGCGCACTTCGTCGACCAGGTGCTCGCGCAATTGCGCGGGCGCGGGATGGTGGCCGGTCGCGCGGATCTGCGGAATCAGGTCAAGCAGCGGATTTGCGGCCGCCACCAGCGGGTTGTTGCCCGCGAGGGCTGTGTCACCCGCATGCGGGCGCCGTGCGTCGTGCCATGCGGTGAAGGATTCGGGCTGCGCGCCCATTCCGCGCTGCGCGGCGGGCATGCCGCCCATGTCAGCAGCAGCGGCGCCGCCTCCTGGATTCGGCGGCACGAAGCCTCCCGCGCCGACGGCCATGTCGTTCACACCGTTCATAGAGTCCCTCACGGACGGATGGCCCAGAACTCCATGGCCAGCCCGGGAAAGTCACCGGCCAGGTGCATCGCCACGCCGCCCGATTTCTCGAGTTGGCGCCACATGTCGCCGCTCTTGTCGAGTTCGAAATAGTGGTAGCCCGCGTTGTACGGAATCTGCCTGGGCGCCACCGGCAGCGGGCGCACGGTCACGCCCGGCAGCTGCAGCTGCACGAGGTCGCGGATGCGCTCGACCGAGCCGATCTTCACCTGCGTGGGGAAGCGCTGCTGGATGGCGTCGGCCGGCAGGTCGGCATGCACCGCGAGCACGAAGCCCGCATTGCGCACCAGCACCGGGTCGGGCATGCGGCCCACGCGCACGCCGTGGCTGCGCTCCTCGAGCTCGATCGCGATCGCGCTCTGTTCGAGCACGGCCGACAGCGAGCGCCGCAGCTCTTCCATCAGCGGACGAATGCTTTCGTTGAGGTTGTCGTGGTCGTACACCGGCCACAGCACCGGGCGCCGCGTGGGCGAGGTGTGCGTGGCCAGGTGGCAGGCCAGCTTGAGCCAGTCGGTGAAGAGCTGCTCGGGGTGCACCTGCACCGCCTGCTGCGCATGCCAGGTGAGCGCGAGATAGCGATTGACCAGCTCCAGCAGCAGGAAGTCGGACACCTCGCTCACGCCGCCGCGCCCCGGCTGCGACAGCCGCGAGGCCAGTGCCTCGGAGCGCTGCGTGAGCAGGCCGTGCAGCTCCGCGATCATGCTGCGCAGCATGGTGTGCGCGGAAGCATCGAGCACCGGCGGAATGTAGTTGGCATCGACCACCAGCTTGTGGTCGGTGCGGCGCTCGATCACGCGCACCGCGCCGATGGCCTGCCATTCGGCGGTGAGCGAAGACGCGCGCGCAAGGCGCAGGCGCGGTGCGGCGAGCTGCAGCACCGCAGGGCCCAGCGCGACGGCGTTGCCGTCGTTCACCTCGCGCTCGATCACGCCGAAGCGCGCTGCCGAGCCTTCGTCTTCCGCAAAGATGACTTCTTCGCTGCCGGGCCTGCGCAGCGGCAGTGCGAGCACGATGAGTTCATCGGTCAGGTCGTTGGGTACCTCATAAGGCAGCGGCGCATCTTCGGCGCCGAAGGAAAACGGCGTGCCGTCGGGCAGCACGCCCGCGCCGCCGAGCAGAGACACACGGCCGAGCGCGTACGCGTCGCGGTCTATCTCGAGATGCAGCCATCCCCAATAAGCGCCTTGCAGGCCTGCAGTGCGGCGTGTCACGTATTGCTCGACGTAACGCTCGAGCTGCTGGAAATGCTGCGGCCTCAGGTACATGCCCTCTGACCACACCACCCTATTCGCCAACGCCTGCGGATGAACGCCGTTTCTTCCAGCGCCCTGATTGCGAACTGTCACCAAAGAACCTCCTGGGGAGTGCTCACGGGAAAGCGGAAGGCGCATGCATTGGCGACCTCCCATCGATCGAATTTTTTTCGTTCCGATGCTACACGGCGCGTCTTACGATTTGCACCGCTTTTCGAGTGCGTATTCCTCGCACTTTCGTACTAGGGAGTACAGAGAATTAACGACTTGGTAGCACCTCGAGGCCACTCTTGCGCACCACGACCTGCACGGCCTGCTCGCTCGGCGAGAACTGCCAAACTTTGTACAGGTTTGTTTGCTTTGGCTCCTTGAGCGGCAGCACGATGCGCCAGCGCGCGGCTTCCAGCTTGCGATAACCCGCGATGATGCCGATGGCGCGCGAGTCGAGACCCGCCTCGCGCTTGAAGACGCGCTCGTCGCCGCTGCGCATGATGGCCTGGTCGGCGTTCACGAGTTCCGCTGCCAGCGCCTCGCGATCGCGATCCTGCAGTGCAAAGTAGTCTGCTGTCTCGAAGTTACCGGAAGATTTCAGTTCGAAGACCTTCACCAGGATCGGGGCGGCCTGGCCGCGTCCGTCGGGGTTCACGCCATCATCGATGCGCACGGTGACGGCATAGGGCGTGGGCAAGGACTTGGCTGTCGATGCGCAACCACCGAGGCCCGCGAGCAACGGTGTGGTTGCAAGTGCGCCTTGCAGCAAGCTTCGTCGATGCATTGAGAACTCCCTGGCTGGTTCGCGGCCTATATTATCGAAGTCATGCGCATCAGCGATGCGCACTGCGTTGTTGTCGCAACACTGCGGCACACTGCCTCAAACATTGCTTTCGCAAAGTAGGAGAGAAGATTGAAGTCATGTCTGCCTGCTCTGGCATTCACTCTTTGCGTGATCGCCGGTTGCACGACCCCGACACCGCCGCCCGATCCCGCACCGCAACCCGAGCGCCTGAGCCAGCAGGTTGCGCGCACGACCCTCGAGCGCGCGCAACAGGCCTATGACGAAGGCGACTACGCCAAGGCCATCAGCACGCTCAGGAGCGGAGGCGTGTCGGTGTTCGAAGGCGCGGAGCCCGCCACGCGCCTCGACGCGATGAAGCTCGAGGCCTTCAGCTACTGCGTGGCCAACCAGGTGCCCGAGTGCCGCGCGCAGTTCCGCAAGATCCTCGACGCATTCCCGAGCTTCGATCTCAGCGTGGCCGAGCGCAAGCACCCCGTGTGGGGCCCGGCCTTCGAAGCCGCGAAGCGAATGAAGCGTTGACCGGCCACGCCGGTCCCTGCGCCCGATGCGCCTCGCGCGGGCGCCACACGAACATGGAGATGCCATGCGTTGGACGGTGATCGAACATGCCGGCAAGCCGGTGGCCACGGGCCCCTCGGCGCTGCTGGCCGCACCCGGGGGAACCATCGGGCGCAGCCCCGACAACCACCTGGTGCTGCCCGACGAACAGCGACAGATATCGCGCCTGCAAGCCACCGTGCGTTTCGACGAAGACGGCGCGGCGGTGCTTCGCAACATGAGCGCGGTGCTGCCCATCAGCGTCAACGGACGCACGCTGGTGCATGAGCAGGAAGCGCGCGTGGCCGACGGCGACCGCGTGGAGATAGGCAGCTACGTGCTGGAGGCCGCGAGCGCATTGCGCGCCGCGCCAGCGGTGGTTGTCGCGCCACCACCGCCACAAGCACCACCGCTTCAGGCTCCTTCGATGCCGGCACCGCAGCCGTTCACACAAGCGCCGGTATCGTCCGCGCCCATCGACGCCTTGCTGCCGGCCTCCTCGGGCGCCGACGTGTTCTCCGACCTGTTCGGCGAGGGCACGCTGCCCATCGGCGATACGCAGCCCACCGTGGCGATGCCGCCGCCAGTGCCGCGTGCGCCGGTGCAATCGCCGCCTCCTGCTGTGCCTCCCGTTCAAGTGCATGTGCCGGCCCCGCCGCCGCCGCCCATGCCCGCGCAGGCACCGCCAAAGGCCATTCCGGCCTCATCGCAGATTCCCTCCGCCGAAGACTGGGACGCCATCCTCGCGAACGCGCCGCGTCGCATCGACAGCACGCCCGCGCCGATGCCCGACCCGATGGCGCACGAACCCTTCGAGCTGCCGTCGCAGGCGCGCCGGAACCCGGTCGACCCGCTCGCGGAAATGAACCCGCAGTCGGCCCACGACATGTCCGACATCGCGCTCAAGCGCGGAGTCGATCCGCTTTCCTTCTTCGCGGCCGACGACAGTGCGCACTCGCCGCTGTCCGACCCGCGCCCCACCGCGCTCACGCAGCACGACGCCGGGCTTCCCGGCGACGTGCATCCCGCGCTCGACCTGCTGCAGAACAACAAGCCGGCAGTGCCGGGATACAGCCATTCGAACCATGCGCGAGAAGTGACGGCGCAGTTCCGTCCGCCGTTGCCGGCGGCGCCAGTGCCGGTGCCACCACCTCCGCTTGCGCCGGCACCAGTCGTCGCCGTGGAGAAGATCGAGGAACCGCCCCCTCCTCCACCCCCTCCACCTCCGGCGCCACCACCGGTCGTCGCCGCCGTGCCGGTCGCCCCGGCAGTGGTCGCCACCTCGCCGTCGCCATCGCCGTCGCCCGCTACATCGACCACCGACTCCTCATCGGAAGCCCTCTTCAAGGCCTTCCTCGAAGGCGCGGGCGTGCCCGAGATCGCCGGCCAGCAGCCGCTCGACATCGAGGCCATGCAACGCCTGGGCCGCATCATGCGGGCCTTCACCGACGGCACCATCGAGCTGCTGTCCTCGCGCGCCATGCTCAAGCGCGAGGTGCGCGCCGAGATCACGATGATCGTGGACGAGGAGAACAACCCGTTCAAGATCCTGCCCAACGGCCGCGCCGTGCTGATGCAGATGTTCGGCGCACGCATGCCCGGCTTCCTGCCGCCCGAAGCCGCCGTGCACGACGCGCTGGGCGACCTGCAGTCGCACCAGCTCGGCATGGTCGCCGGCATGCGCGCCGCGCTGCTCACGCTGCTGCAGCGCTTCGACCCCGCGGCGCTGAGCAGCAACACGCCGCACGACGGCGGCATCGGCGAGAAGCTGCTGCCCGGCGGCCGCGAGGCCCGCCTGTGGCGCGAGCTGCAACAGCTGCATACCGAAACGACCGCGGCCGTCGAAGACGACTTCCAGGCCGTCTTCGGCCGCGCCTTCCAGCAGGCCTACGACAAGGAAATGGAACGACTGAAGGAGGCGCGCCGTGCCTGAAGCCGCCCGTTCTTCTTCATCCTCTTCCTTCGCCGTGCCCATTTCTACTTCGCAGTTCTCCTGCGTGGGTGAGCGCAGCGGCAACCAGGACGCCATCGGCTACCACCTCGACGAACGCAACGGCTGCTTCGTGGTGAGCGACGGCGTGGGTGGCAACGCGGGCGGCGAGCTGGCCTCGCGCATCGCGGTCGACACCGCGCTCGACAGCTTCGTCGACGCCCCGTCGCTGGCCGCCGACAACATCCAGCGCTGCGTGAAGGCGGCCAACGACGCCATCCTCGCGAAGCAGCGCGAGCTCGCCGACCAGAGCCGCATGAGCGCGACCTTCGTGTCGCTGTTCCTCGACCGCGGCAGCAACCAGGCCTGCTGGGCGCACGTGGGCGACAGCCGTCTCTACTGGTTCCGACGCGGCGCGCTGATGCAGCGCACCGAAGACCACAGCCTGTCCGAACGCTCGGGCGATGCGGCCGCGAGCCAGCACAACGGCGGCGAGCGCCTGGTGAAGACCAACCTGCTGTATCGCGCGCTCGGCGCGCGCGCCACGGCCGAGGCCACCATCACCACGACACAGCGTCTGGCCGACGGCGACGCGTTCCTGCTGTGCACCGATGGGCTCTGGCAGCTGATCTCGCAGCAGGTGATGGAACGTTCATTGCAGCTGGCCGACAGCGCCGAAGAATGGCTCGCGCTGCTGCGCCGCGCGGCAGAAGCCAAGGCGGACGAAACGCAGGACAACTACTCGGCGCTGGCGGTGTGGGTGGGGTTTCCGCAGCAGGTGACGCTGGCCGGGGCCGCCGCGGCCAAGGCGCCCTGACCCCGGACGCCGCCGGCGGCGTTCAGGGCGCCAGTATCAGCACCTTGAACTGGCTCGGCACCAGCCGCAGGCCGACGATGTTGCACCGGTTCTGCGTGGTGATGCTGGTCATGCGCGTGGCCGGCGTTCCCTTGAGCAGCATCGTGAAGGCGCCGGTGATGTGGCGTGCCTGCTGCATGAAGGTCTGCGAGATCATGCCGCCGAGCGCGCCGGGCTGATCGCCCAGCGTGATCGGGATGAAGGTCGCCATGTTGTGGGCCGGCATGCCCATGTACAGGATGTTCCAGGCGTTCGGGATGGCCATGAAGCCCATGCCGAAGTTCGGGAATGGAAAAGGAACGGGCGTCCTGCAGACATCGGGAATCGCGAAGTCCATGCCCATGAGCTGGCAGTTTCCGAACATTCGGGCCTCCTTCGTCTTCAACCCATGTGAATCTGCGCGGCGTCGACCTTCACCAGTTCCTGGCCGGTCACCACCGTGTGCTGCCCGTGCAGGCGCACCGAGCCCGAGGCCTCCTGGTCGAGATGGCCCACGCGCGCGCGGTCGGTCTCGTCCACCAGCCGCAGCGCATTGCGCGCCATCTGCACCACGCGGTCGGCCACGCTCTCGAACACCTTGCCCACCAGCCGCAGATGGCCGATCGTCGCGTCGGCGGTTTCGCTGGTCAGGCGCGAGCGGGCGAAGCGCGCCTCGGCGCTGTCGGCCCGCATCCGCAGCGTGGCGGCGCCATGCAGGCTCAGGTCGGCCTCGCTCTCTATCGACACGTTGCCGCCGCGCGTGGTGGCCAGCGTAAGGTCGCCGCTGGTCTCGATGCGGCTGGCCGACGGGTCGGCCTGCTCGATCACCGCGATCAGGTAGACGCGCGATCGGTCGGGGCCGCTGAGCATCACGGTGTCGCCGGCACAGGGCGCGAGCAGGCAGCTGGCCGCTCGGCGGCAGGTCCAGGTGGCGCCGGCCTCGTCCTCCACGAGGATGCGGCCGTCGGCGCGAAAGCCGGCCAGGCGGCCGATGAAGTGGACCGGCTCCCCCGGCTGCGCGCGGGAGGCCGGCTCCGCATGAAGTGCGATGACGTTCATTGCGTTCATGGCGTTTTCTTCCTTTCTTTCATTCCTTGCATTGCTCATCCCGGGGCCTGCCGGCCGCCGCGCGTGTCGGACCAGGCCTGCGCCTTGTGCAGTTCCGCGTCCTGTTCGATGAGACCGCCGCGCCCCGAGAAATGCGCCCCCTCCTGCAGCGCGCGGTGCATGCGCGTGCGCAGGAACTGCGCGCCCCGAAGGTCCGCCCGCGTCAGGTCGGCATAGGAGAAGTCGGCGTCCTGCAGCGCGGCGCGCGCGAAGGCCGCGCCGCCGCAGTGCGCGCGGTGCCACACGCTCAGCGCGAGGGACGCATCGCTGAAATCCGCGCCCTCGGCCTTCGCATCGGCCCAGATCGACTGGTCGAAGCGCCCGCCCGTGAACACCGCGCCCGCCAGCTGCGCCTGCGGAAACAGCGTGGCGCAGGCATTCGCGCCCGCGAAACGCGCCGCCTTCAGCGACGCGCCCTTGAAGTTGCTCTGCGTCAGCACGGCGTCGCTGAAGTCCGCCTCGTCCATCCGGCTGTCGGTGAACTGGCACAGCACCAGTTCCTGCGCCGCGAAGCGCATCCCGCGCAGGTCGCATTCCATGAAGGTCGTGCTCTCGCAACGCGCGCCGGCAAACGTCACGCCGCGCAGGTCCGCGCGCAGGAAGGTCGCGAACACGAGCGAGGCTCCGGTGCAGTCCAGCCCGTCGATCGCGCATTCGCCGAAGGTCACGCGGTCGAGCCGGCGCGTGCGCAACCGGGTGCCCTGCATGCGGCACTTGAAGAAGGACACGCGCTCCAGGTGCGCCTCGTCGAAGGCCGCGCCGTCGAGCGCGCACTCCATGAACGCGGCGTCCTGCACGAAGGCATGATCGATCCGCGCGCCTTCGAGCCGGCTGCGAAAGAACCGCGCGTCCTTGAGGCGCGCATGGCGAAGGTCCGCCTGCGCGAACGCGCAGTGCGACAGGGTGGCGTCCTCCAGGCTGGCTTGCGCGAGGAGCGCGCCGCTGAAGTCCACGCGCTCGAACACCCCGCCCGACAGGTCGAGCCCGCTCAAGTCCCAGCCCTTGCAGTCCACGTTCGTCAAGGTCTCTCCATGGCGGATCTTGTCCAGCAACTCGTCGCGCGTCATCGATCGTCGGGTCCGGCGCGCCGGGCGGGCAGCACCTTGGCATGGTGGGTATAGGCGCCGTCCAGGCGTGTCGTGCCGTCGATGAAGGCTTGCGACACGTCGGCGCGGAACAGGTTGGCGTCGTGCAGGTCGGCCAGCCGCAGGTCGGACTTCGACAGGTTGCTGTCGATGAAATCCGCCCCCGCCAGCGAGGCGCCGGTGAAGTCGGTGCGGATGAAGAGGCTCTCTCCGCCAACCAGCCGATCTAGCTTCGCGCCGCGCAGGTCGCAGCCGGAGAAGTCGCAGCCTTCGAGCCGCACGCCGCGCAGGTCGGCCCCGGCCAGCGTCACGCCGCGCAGGCCGCAGTGCCTGAGCACCGCGTCGCGCAGCACCGCGCCGGCCAGCGAGCTGTGGTACCCGAAGCTGCTCGAAACCAGCGTGGCGCCGGTGAAGTCCAGCCCTTCGTTTCCGGCCAACCTGGTGAAGCCGCAGCCCTCGAGCGTGGCGCGCGCGAACGACACGCCAACCAGCGCGCACTCGATCCAGCCCATTTGGCGGAACGACGCTTCCTCGAACGACACGTCCTCGAAGCGCATCTTGATCATGGCTACCTGCAGCCAGCGGGACTGCCGCAGGTCGCACCGCTGCCAGACGCTCTCGTGCACATGGGTCGCCTCGAACACAGCCGAGCCCATGGCGCAGGCGCGGAAGACGGTCTTGCTGCAGTTCGCATGGCGCAGGCTGGCGCGGCTGAAGTCGGCGCCGTCGCACAGGGCCGCGCCCAGGTTGGCGTGGTCGAAGCGGCAGTCGGCAAGCACCGCGCGCTCCAGCCGCGCGCGCGCCAGCACCGCCTGCGTAAAGTTGCAGCCCGCGAGCCGCGCGCCCTGCAGGTTGGCGTCCTCGAGGTTGGCGCCGGTGAAGTCGGCGCCGCTCAGGTCCATGTCCGACAGGTCGGCGCCGATCAGGTTCATGCGCGCGAAGTTGCGCTGGCCGGCTTCGGCGCGGCCCAGGCGGCGCCGCAGCTTGGCAGTGCGAAAGCTCGACGCGGGCGGCGCGGCGTCGAGCAGGTGCGCGGTGTACAGGTGCCCCTGGCGGATCTGCGCGGCCATGCGTTCGCGCGCCTGCGCGGCTTCCGCCCGGGCACCGGCCTGCGCTTCGGGCGGGAGCAGTCGCGCCTGTTCGCCGAACGCCTCGAGCTGCGCGAGTTCGGCGATCACCTTGTCGGGATCGAAGCGGTTGCGCTGCGGCGCCCCGGGCGGCGAGCTGCCGTCGTGCCGCGACGCGGCGACGGCCTGCTCGGTGCGCGTCTTGAGGTCCTCGCGCGTGCGGGCGATCTCCGCTTCCATGCGCTCGCTGTACTCGGGCAGGTCGTCGAGCGTGAAGGAGCCTTCGATCTTCACCGGCTGCGGCAGCAGCTTGTCGGGGTCGAGCCCCTCGCCCAACAGCCGGGCGCGCTCGTGTTCGTGCGCGCGCAGCTGGCCGGCACGCTGGTTGCGCACCGACGGCTTGGTGGAAGCGTCCGGCAGCCGGTCGCCCGCCCAGGCGCCCATGACGGCCTTGGGCACGAGGTCGCTGTCGCGCACCGCATGGACGGCGGACTTCGGGTCCAGCCGCAGCCGCAGCACCGACTGGTAGTGCGCGTGCGGCCGCGGCTCGTTCTCGAGTTCGAGCGCCGGCATGATGTGCTTCATGTCGGCGGCGTCGTCTTCCGCAATCGCGAAGCTGCCGTGCCAGATCAGGATCACGCGCCGGCGATGCGGAAAGAACCACGCGGTGCTCAGGCGCAGCGGCGTTTCCCGCAGCTCGCTGCCGTCGGCCTGCCAGCTCGCGAAGCAGCGCGTGCGCCAGCGCGGCAGCGCGCCTTGCAGCACCGGCTCGTCCGGGTGCATGTTCCAGATCTCGTAGGGCGCGCCGGCGGGCAGTTCCTGCATGCCGGGCCAGCGCTGCTCGGGCGGCGCGGCGTTGAAGTAGCGCCAGTCCATGTCATCGGCGGGACCGGGGTACTGCGTCTGCAGCCATTGCTGGCCATAGGAGCTGCCGAGCAACTGCGCGCGCTGCGGCCAGTCGGGCGGGATCGCGCCCAGGCTCGCGGGCCGCACGGCGCGCCCGGGCGCCGACATGCGGGCGTCGGGCGACTCCACGTTCGGCAGCCGGCGCGTGCGCACGCCGTTGACGAGCTCGTCGACGCTGCCGATGCCCTGCGGGTTCTGCGGCACCGACGCGCCGCCGTACGCATGCGCCCAGTCGAGCGGCATGCTGTCGAAGGGCTGGGGCGGCGTGATGCGGCCGTCGAGCCAGTAGCGGTCGCCCGACACGTGCAGGCGCTTCTCGCTGCCCGCCACGGCCATCTTCACCGCGCACATCGTCTTGTCGGCCTGGTGGGCGGTATAGGCATGGCCGCTGGCGAGCCACTCGGGCTCGTGCTTGGGCATGCCCAGGTCGAGGATGTTGCCCGGGCCGATGTCCTCGGCCGCCGCCTGCCAGAGCTCCTGCTCGGGCATCAGCCTGGGTTCGTCTTCCAGGCTCGCCAGCGCCAGCACCGCCACACCGAGCATGTCGTTGCCGCGCCAGCGCTGCGGCCGCGTCAGCACGCTCAGTCGGAAGGGCTTGACGATCTTCATTGGCGCGGCTGATCGATGGCGACGTGGCGCGTTGCGGGATCGACCTTGACCCTGACCGTCTGCCCCGGCGCGAACTGCGGCAGCTTGACGGGGGTCAGCGGCACGTCGATGGTCGTCTCGAAGCCCGGCACCGCGCCCGCCGCATCCACCTGCAGCCGCAGGCGCGCGATGACGTAGATGCGGTCGATGCGCGTGCCGGTGTCGGTCGCGTCCAATACCTTGGCGGTGGTCGGCAGGCCGACGCGCAGCACGTGCTGGCTGCGCCCGGCGCCCGACACCGCGTCGTTGGACATGCGCTGCAGCTTCATGATGCCGACCGCGCCGCCGACGAACACCGCCAGCACCACGGCCGGGATGAGGATGAACAGGTACCAGTAGTCGCCGGCGGTCATGGAGGCATCAGGCGAAGCCCGTCAGCAGCTTGAAGTACAGCGCCACTTCGCCCATCTCGATGTCGTAGCCCTTGTTGCCGGTCTGCGCGAGCGTCTGCGTGGTCGCGTAGAGGCCGAAGGCATAGCCGAAGCCGAAGAACTCCAGCCGCGCGCCGTTGGTCGAGACCTGCAGGAGGTTGTTGAAGTTGGCCAGGCCGCTGCTGCTGGTGGCGATGCCGTTGAAGTTGACGTTGACGCCGGTGTTGGTCAGGCGCACCGGCGCGGAGTCCCAGTGCAGGTCGCGGCTGATCTTCTTGACCCAGTTGGCCTCCAGCGTCATGTCGCCGGAGGCTGTGATGACCACGTCGCCGCCCGTGGCCTTGATGGTCACGGTCTTGGCCTCGCCGTCGTAGGCGTCGCTCACGGTGGATTTGTGGGTGCCGGTGATGGTCTCGGTCAGGCCGGACTTGAGCGTGTCGGTGGACGCCCCCGTCACCTCGCGAGTCCAACTCGACTTGAAGGTGTCCTGGCGCGCGTCGTCGACCGTGACCGTCGACGGCCCATGCACCGTCTCGCTGCGCACGCCGTTGATGACGACGGTCTCGTACGCGGTGACCGTGTCGAGCCGGCCCGCGACCACCGTGCGGATCTCGTTGGCGGTCACGGTGTCCACGCGCGGGCCGTTGATGGTCTCGGTCTGCAGGCCGTTGACGGTCTGCGTCTGCGGCCCGTTGATGGTGATGGTCTGCGGCCCGTTGACCTCCAGCGTGTCGGGGCCGTTGACGGTCGCGTCGCGCAGCGTGTTGTCGGTGAGCACGTCGGGGCCCTCGATCACCGTGGTGCGGGAGCCCCCGGTGTCGTGCGTCTCGTCGGCCTCGACCGACACGTTCAGGTTGCGCTCGGCATGCAGCGCCACGAACTCGGCGCCGATCCGGTCCTCGAACACCAGCGAGTTCGCCGTGGCCGGCGAGCCGCCCGGCGTGGAGCGCGTGACGAGACCGCTCTTGGTGTCCTCGCCCGGCAGGTCGAAGGGCGGCATGTGGCGCGGGTTGTACACGCGCCCGGTGATGATCGGCCGGTCGGCAAGGCCGCCGATGAAGTCGACGATCACCTCCTGCCCGATGCGCGGCGTGAACACCGCGCCGAAGCCGTCGCCCGCGAAGACCTGCGACACGCGCACGAAGCACGAGCAATTCTCGTTGCGCCGGCCGCTGCGGTCCCAGCGGAACTGCACCTTCACGCGGCCGTACTGGTCGGTCCAGATCTCCTTGCCCTCGGGGCCCACCACCACGGCGGTCTGCGGGCCGCTGGTGCGCGGAACGCTGGTGACGCGGGGCGCGCGGTACGGCAGCGAGGTGGGCTGCGCCACGAAGCCGAAGCCGTACTCGCCCTGCTCGACGCCGCTGGCGTAGCCGCCCTCGCGCAGCGCGTAGGCCACCGAGACGATCAGGTACTCGCGGTTGTCCTCCTCGCGGGCCGAGCCGCGCATGGTGAACTTGTAGCCCGGCGCCATGCCGCGCACCGTGGCATGGCCCTCGCTGCGTTCGCCCAGGGCCTGCGCCTCCTCGAGCCGCACGCGCGCGTAGTGCTCGCCTTCGCCGGCGTTGGTGTACTCGCCCAGCCATTCGTACATTTCGTAGTCGGCATGGTCGTGCGGCTGCGGCTGGGAGCGCACGTTGGTCAGGTCGCTGCCCGGCGTCGTGAAGTTGAAGTCGTCCACCGTGTAGCGGCCGGTGCGCACCTCGCCTGTCACGCGCCATTCGTCTATCACCTCGATGTCCTCGGTCACTTCGCGGTCGGAGGCGAAATAGTCGATGGTCTCGTAGCCCGGCATCGGCTCGTGCGCGCCGATGTCGTCTGCCAGCACGAGCGTGTGCTCGTTCTGCTCGTGCTTGAAGTAGTAGTAGATGCCTTCGAGCTCCATGAGCCGGCTCACGAACGCGAAGTCGCTCTCGTTGTACTGCGCGCAGTGCTCCCACTGGCGGTAGGAAGCGGTGAGCTTCTTCTCGAAGGCGAAGTCGTAGTCGGCGAACACCTCCTCGAGCATCTCGACCACGGTCTTGTTTTGGAAGATGCGAAAGCCGCTCGTGCGCGTGAGATACCAGAGCGAGGGGCGCACGCTGGCGCGATAGACGGTGTGGCGCGAGGTGCGCCCTTCGCGGCCGATCATCGAGAAGCGCACCACCTGCCCGCTGAGAAAGCGCGGCGCGCCGGCCGTCTTGATTTCCAGCGAGAGCGGCTTGCCCAGCACCGACTGCAGGTCGATCGCGGCGCTCGGGCTCAGCAGGTCGACCTCGAAATCGAAGAGTCGCGAAAGACCTTCGGTGCCGTTCATCGAACGGAACATGAGCTGGTCTTCCGCGAGCGGGGTGTGGGCGATGACGATACGGTCCATGGCTGCTCCCTTTCTTGGCCCGCCTTGCGCTCTCAGCGTTCGGCTTCGGAAAATTCGTAGTGGAAGTCGTCTCCTTCCGCGCTCAGCCGCACGCCGGCGAGCTTGCGCGCACTGACCGTGGCGCCGATGACTTCCTCGCTCAGGCGCGGAAGGATCGTGTGCGTGAGGATCGCGTCGATCATCCGGCCACCCGACTCTATGGCAGTACAGCGGCGCGCGACCAGTTCGACCGCGCTGTCGTCGTAAACCAATGTAATGCCGTGGTTGGCCGCCAGGCGCGCGGCGATGCGGTCCAGCTGCAGCCGGATGATGCGGTGCAGTGCCTGCGCATGCAGCGGGTAGTAGGGCACCACGACCAGCCGACCGAGCAGCGCGGGCGCGAACACTTTGAGCAGCGGCTCGCGCAGCGCATTGGCGAGCGGCTCGGGGTCTGGCCGCAGGTCCGGGTCCTCGCACAGCTGCATGACCAGGTCGGTGCCGACGTTGGAGGTCATGATGATCACGGTGTTGCGAAAGTCGATGTGGCGGCCTTCGCCGTCTTCCATCCAGCCCTTGTCGAAGACCTGGAAGAAGATCTCGTGCACGTCGGTGTGCGCCTTCTCGATCTCGTCGAGCAGCACCACGCTGTAGGGCCTGCGGCGCACGGCTTCGGTGAGCACGCCGCCTTCGCCGTAACCCACGTAGCCGGGCGGCGCGCCCTTGAGCGTGGAGACGGTGTGCGACTCCTGGAACTCGCTCATGTTGATGGTGACGAGGTTCTGCTCGCCGCCGTACAGCGCCTCCGACAGCGCGAGCGCTGTCTCTGTCTTGCCCACGCCGGAGGGGCCGCACAGCAGGAACACGCCGACGGGCTTGTTGGGGTTGTCCAGCCGCGCACGGGCCGTGCGGATGCGCCGCGAGATGGTCTCCAGCGCATCGGGCTGCGCGACCACGCGGGCCGAGAGGATCTCGCCGAGCTTGAGCACCGACTGCGCATCGTCGCGCACCATGCGGCCGATGGGAATGCCGGTCCAGTCGGCCACCACGGTGGCGATGGCCTGCGCGTCGACGGCCGCGAGGATGAGCGGCGACTCGCCTTGCAGCTGCACGAGCCTGTCTTGCGCCTGGGCGAGTTCGGCGCGAATCTCTTCCGCGGTCTTCGCGGGATCGGTATCCGATGCCTGCGCATCCTGGCTCTTTGCATCGTCGTCAGCCCCTGCCTGAGGCACCGCTGCCGGCGAGAGCTGCTTGCGCAGCGCCACGATGCGCTCGACCAGCGCGCTTTCTTCCACGCGCCGCGTTTCCAGCAGTTCGAGCTCCGCCTGTGCCTCTGCCACCTGGGCGGCGATGTCTTCCACGCGTTGATGTTCACCCACGCCGATGGCGGCCTCACGCCCGGCGATGCCCGACTCGATGCCCAGCACCTCGATGCGGCGTTGCAGGTCTTCGATGGCGGCGGGCAGCGCATGCTGGCTCAGGGCCACCCGTGCACAGGCGGTGTCGAGCAGGCTCACGGCCTTGTCGGGCAGCTGGCGCGCTGGAATGTAGCGGTGCGACAGGCTCACTGCCGCCTCGAGCGCGGCGTCGAGGATGAGCACGCCGTGGTGCTTCTCCAGCTCCGCCGAGATGCCGCGCAGCATCACCACCGCCTTCGGCTCGGTGGGCTCGTGCACCTGGATGGTCTGGAAGCGCCGCGTGAGCGCCGGGTCTTTCTCGATGTATTTCTTGTACTCCGACCAGGTGGTCGCGCCGATGGTGCGCAGCCGTCCGCGCGCGAGCGCCGGCTTGAGCAGGTTGGCCGCGTCGCCCGTGCCTGCCGTACCGCCCGCGCCCACCAGCGTGTGCACTTCATCGACGAACAGCACGATGGGCTTCGGGCTCTTCTCGACCTCGTCGATCACCTGCCGCAGCCGCTGCTCGAACTCGCCCTTCACGCCCGCGCCGGCCTGCAGCAGCGTGGGGTCGAGCACCCACAGCGACACGTCCTTCAGCGAAGGCGGCACGTCGCCCGCGGCAAGGCGCGAGGCCAGGCCCTCGACCACCGCCGTCTTGCCGACGCCGGCCTCGCCGGTCAGCAGCGGGTTGTTCTGGCGGCGCCGCATGAGGATGTCGATGATCTGGCGGATTTCGTCGTCGCGGCCGTACACCGGATCGAGTTCGCCCGCGCGCGCCTTGGCCGTGAGGTCGCTCGCGTACTTGGCCAGCGCGGAGCCGCCGGCCGGCGCGCCATCGCCCTGGTGCGCATTCGCCGACGCGACGGCTGGCACGCCCGGCGCGGCGGCCACGTCATGGTCGTCCTCGGGCGAGCCTTCGGTCCAGGCCGCGAGCTGCGCCACCAGCACGTCGGGCACGATCTTGTCGAACTCGCGCGAAATGCCCGACAGCACCTGCCGCAGCCCCGGCGTCTTGATGATGCCCGCGAGCAGGTAGGCACCACGGATCGAAGTGGCCTCGAAGCGCAGGCTGGCATACACCCAGGCGCGCTCCACGGCGTTGTCCACATGCTCGGAGATGTCGCTGATCGAGGTGGCGCCGTGCGGCAGCCGGTCGAGCGCGCGCACCAGGTCGTTCTCTACCGCGTCGAGGTTCAGGCCGGCGCGCTTGATGATGCGCAGCATGTCGCTGTCCTGCAGCTGCAGGATCTGGTGCAGCCAGTGCACCAGCTCCACATAGGCATTGCCGCGCAGCTTGGCGAAGGCGGTGGCGGTTTCCAATGCCTTGTAGAGCATCGGGTTGAGCTTGGAGAAAAGCGAGACGCGTCGGATGTCTGTCATGAACTTGAGTTGGCGGAAGCCGCAGATGCGGAACGGGAAAACAAAGCCTCGGGCTGGAACACCATGTCGCCGGCGTCGGTGTCGGCCAGGCGCGTGCCGAGCCAGCTGCCCCAGCCGAGCTGCTGCCCGGCGCCGAGCTGCATGCCATGGGCGTCCTGCTTGCGCAGCACGAGCCGCAGCTCCCACGCGAACTCGATGCCCACGTATTGCCGCACCCAGTCGACCACCTGCCGCAGCCGCTTGCTGCCCGGCAGCAGTTCCTGGAACTCCTGTTGCGACAGCGGACCAAGCTCGACGCGGAACTTGCTCTGCGCATCGCGCACCGCAATGCCGACGGTGGCGCCGCCGCCCAGCTGGTGGTTGCGGCCGGAGAAGCCGAGCGTGCTGAGCTGGCGCTCGTCGATGCGCACCCAGTCGCTCACGAACTCCTCGATGCGCACCGGCACGTCGAAGTAGAGCCGCAGGATCTGTATCAATCCCTCGGGGTTGCGCGTCTGGCGCACGAGGTGGCCGGCCATGAAGGTGCGCGCATGGTCGGCGATGCGGTCGCGCCCCTTGAGGCCCGGCTGCCCCATGTTCATGAGGCTGGCAACGTAGTCGACGAAACGATGGCCGTCGGGGCGGTCCAGGCTGTTGACCGACTGCGCATCGGCCCAGGCCCGGTAGAACAGCAGGATGAGCCGGTGATGGAACAGGTCGGCGAATGCGCTCAGCGTGTCGTCGGCATGGTGGCGCTTGCGCTCGCGCGCGTACTCGGTCATGTGCAGCGGCAGCGGGCCGTTGGGACCGAACAGGCCGAAGCCGTAGATCGAGATGCGCGGCGGCCCGTCCTGCGACGCATCGACGCCCGCCACGTTCGACGGCGCGAAGGCCATCGAGGGCTCCTGCCCCAGCCGCAGCGGCTCGTCGACGGGGCGCGGCGCGCGGCCGAGCAGCGGATGGTCGCTTCGCGCATCGAGCCGGCGCAGCAGCATGAACAGGTCGTGCCCGAAAGGCTGGTCGAGCAGTTGCGCCCAGAGTTCGGGGTCGGCCTCGGGCAGGCCGCGCGGCAACGGCGTGGCCTGCAGCGACTGCGGGATGCTGTAGCAGACGTCGGCCGCGTTGTCCTGTTCAGCCTCGCCGTCGCTGACCGGCAGGGCCGCCATGTCGTCGGTGAAGCCTTCTTCGCTCATACGGCGGGGCGGCGTCCCACGCGGGGAGTCCAGCGCGCGATTTCTCCGCGCTGCAGGCTGGACAGCGCGAATTCGGTGAATGCGTTGAGCGACACGTGGCGGCTGAAGAACTGCTCCAGCACGGCGCCGAAGAGGTACGGGCTCGCGCCGGAGAACGCGACCTCGTCGATCTTCAGCGCAATCTCCACGCCGCGCCCGAACACGATCGGCCCGGGCTCGGGCAGGCGGCGGAACACCGGCGCGAGCGCCATCGACCGCACGCCCTGGATCTGCCGGCGCACCGAAGGATCGGCCAGGTTGCCGTAGAGGTCGAGCATCTCGCGCAGCGCGGCCGCGCCCTGCGCCGCATCGACGTCGGTCAGGCTCAGGTAGTTGAGGCCGAGGTGGCTGATGAGCCGCCACGTCAGCGCGCCCTCGGCCAGCGCGGGATAGGGCCGTGAGGGGCCGCGCAGGATGCGGATAGACCGCACCGGCGCCGAAACGCGCAGCGTGAAATCGGATTCGAGCCCGGTCGGCAAGAGCAGCGGCAAATCGCGGTTGGTGCACAGCGCGTCGAGCGTGATGTGGCGCAGGCTGTGCGGAAACGGCGCATCGTGCTGGTCGACCAACGACACGTACACCTCGCTGCCGGTGTAGCTGGTGCGCGTGCCTTGCGCGCGGGCACGGTCCGACACCAGGCGCGGCTCGCGGCGCAGCGAGAAGTAGGCGCCGAAGTCGCCGTCGTCGGCCGCGAACGACCCGAGGAAGGGACGGAACTCGCGCTCTTCCGAGCCATTGGCCATGTGGCCGGTGACACGCTCGACGGTGAATATTTCGAAGTCGCGCGGCCGCGTGCGGTCGATCACCGCATGGTGCTCGTGCTGACCCGGACCGACCGGGATGCGGTCGCTGCGGCGCGGCACGAGGTTGATGATGGGCGTGCAGAACAGCGAAAAGTGCTTGGCATCGACCAGCCGCTCGAGGTCGGCATCGGCGCGGTCGAGCAGGATCACGATCTCCATCGTGCTGCCGCTCATGGCCTGCGCCGCCGCGCGCAGCTTGTTGACGCTGAAGAACAGGTAGCGATCAGGGAAGGCGAAGTACTCGTGCAGCAGGCGGTAGCCCTGGAACGAACGCGCGTCGTAAGGCAGCAGTGCCTGGTCGGGCGAAAAGCCTTCGTGACGAATGGCATCGTCGCCGAGCGGCACGATGCGCGCGTTGCCGCCGGGGCCGCTGCGGCACACGGTGCCCACGGCATGGTGCGCCACCAGTTCGAGCACGCGCAGCGCATGCAGCTCGGCGCCCGACAGGAAGAACTCGAGCCGCTCGATCGGCATTTCCGAAAAGCGCGCACCGCCCACCGCTTCGATCCGGATGGTGAGCGCGCTCTTGGCCTGCCGCGCGACCGCCGGCATGGCATGCGCGATTTCCGCCGGCACCGGGCCGATGCCGGCGTCGGCAATGCGCACGGGCCACAGCGTGACGGCGTGGCCGGTGCGGAACTCGCAGGCCGTCTGCTCGCCCTTGATCATGCGGCCGCGCAGGATGGTGTGGCGCGGCAGCTCGTAGCCGGCCTTCAGCGAACCTTCGTTGAGGTTGCCGTCGATCTGCACCACCGCCATCGCGGGCAGCGGCGCGAGAAAGTTGGGGTACACCACCTCGAGCAACCGCTGCGAGAAGCGCGGAAACTCCGCGTCCATCTTGAGCTGGATGCGCGCGGTGAGAAAGCTGAAGCCTTCGAGCAGGCGCTCGACATACGGGTCGCTGACCTCGATGCCGCGCATGCCGAGGCGGCCCGCGATCTTGGGATAGCGCTGCGCGAACTCGGCTCCGAGCTCGTGCATATAGGTCAATTCGCGGTTGTAGTAATCGAGCAGCCGCGCATCCATTCAGAGGCCTCCCGTGGGCCGCAGCACCATGTGCCCGCTCTCCAGGTCCAGTTCGGAACGCAGGATGAATTCGATCGGGTAGGGCACCGACCACAGCGTGCCGCGGATCTCGAGCGCGAGCAGGTTGTGGTGCTCCAGGTCGGTCGCGTCGGTCACGCAGCGCACGTCGATGCTGTCCTTCATGATGCGCGGCTCGAAGTCGATGATGGCGGCGCGGATGGCGGCCTCGACGTCGGCGAAGTCGACTTCCGACATGCGCCCGCCGGCCCAGCCGCGCACGCCGTAGTTCACCACCGAGCGGCGCGCGCGCGGCATGGCGTTGATGCCGTGGTCGGCGCCGAAGTTGGTGGTGTTCAGCAGCCACTGCAGGTCGCGCAGCACCGAGTCGCGCAGCAGCTTGCCGCTCATGAGAAACGCGCCCGCGCGCTCCTGCCGGCTCTGCGGCGCCTTGTCGGTGAGGCGGTCGAGCAGCACGGGCTGCAGGCGGTCGCGCGCGACGCTTTCCTGCTGCGAATCTCCGTCGATGTGGCGGTCTATCAAGGCGCTCATGCGGCGGCGCCCTCGGGCGTGATCTCGATCAGCCGCAGGTCGAGCAGCGAATGGTTGCCAGCCTCGCTGATCAGCGTGCGCTGGCCGACGCCCGCATATTGTTCTTCGCCAGGCAGCGGCAGCCAGTCGGTGCGGCGGCCCAGCGTGGTTTCGTCGTCGAGTCCTTCGAGGCTGCCCGGGTAGCGCACGGGCACCAGCCCGTTGAGTGCGCGGCCGTCGTGCAGCTCGATCTCGGCGGGCGCCCACAGCAGGTCGACCAGATGCTGGGGGCGCGAGAACTTGATGCGGCGCACTTCCGGCAACGGCAGCCATGCGTAGCCCGAAGGAGTAAGCAGCTCCAGCACCGGGCCGATGCGCACATCGCCGTCGCAGAGCCATTCGAAGTCGCTGCGCTGCACCGGCTCGCCGTCGAGCGCCTGCACTGCGCGTGCGTCGGAGCGGTCTACGCCGGTGAGCGCTCCGCGTAATGCGGGCGCCGCCTGCCGCGCGGTCTCGCGCAGCGCCGCGGCTTCTTCGGCACGGCCGGCTGGCAGCGCGGCGGCGGCAACGAGCTGCTCGACCCATTCCGCGTTGCCGCCGACGATGGCCGGCGCGCGTCCGCCGGCCCAGAATTCGGCGCGATGGCGCTCCCCAGCGAGCGCCATCGAGCAGGTGACGCTGGCGGGCGTGAACGTGGGATCGAGCTTGGTCGCGAGCTTGAGCTGGTCTTCGGCCCGTTGCCACTCACCGCGCAGCGCGAGAAAGTGGCACAGGGCGAGCCTCAGGCTGGCGTTCTGGGGATTGGCGCGGATCTGCCGCTGTACCCATTCGGTGTGCTCGGCCACGGAGCGTTCGCCAAGCACTGCAAACCCATCGCCCATGAAGTGTCCTCATTGACTGACTGGCACACGGCGCAAGGCCGTGGTGCGAGAAAGAGGGAAAGGGAAAAAGGCGGCCGCGCGGGCCGCCGAAGGAAATCAGGCTTCCTTGTTTTCCTTGATGTTCCAGGCCAGCACCGTCTCGGCGCCCTTGCCGCCCTTGTCGGTCTGTTCCCAGTACTGCTGCTTCACCTTCGCGGCCTGGAAGGCGTACTGCACGAACACGGCGTCGGAGCCCTGCTCGGCCGTGTACTGCACCGAAGTGACCAGCACTTCCTCGAGCGTGACGCGCGTGTATTCGATCTGCGAGCCGCCGGCCTTGCAGACCGACACCTCGACCTTGGCCAGGTGCTTGCCGCTCGCACAGTTCTTCATGACCGAAGGTGCCGCCTTGTCGATGCGCGCGAGCACCTGCAGGTCGTTGAAGCTGGCCTTGCCCACACCGCCGCCACCGCCGCTGACCATGTTTCCAGGCTGCGTCGCTCCCCATGCAAACGACTTGATGTCGGTCCAGTCCTTATGGTTCGAATCCTTCGATTCGCCGTTTGCACCCTCGACGCGCATGAACATGTCTACTGCCATGATTAACCCCCAAAGTTATTTGTGCCCGTGTTGCCGGGACACCCGTTGAATTAGCTGCTGTCCTTCTTGTTGGATGGCAGCTTCGAAACCAGCCGCAACGACACCGTCAGCCCTTCGAGCTGATAGTGCGGCCGGAGAAAAAACTTGGCGGCGTAGTAGCCGGGGTTGTCCTCGATGGCTTCCACCTGGACTTCGGCCGCCGCCAGCGGCTTCATTGCCTTCGTATCCTGCGACGAGGTGCCGGGGCTGCCGTCGACGTAGTTCATGATCCAGTCGTTGAGCCAGCGCTCCATGTCCTCGCGCTCGCGGAACGAACCGATCTTGTCGCGCACGATGCACTTCAGGTAGTGCGCGAAGCGGCAGCAAGCGAACAGGTACGGCAGGCGCGCCGCGAGGTTCGCGTTGGCCGTGGCGTCGGCGTCGTAGTACTCGGCCGGCAGCTGCAGCGACTGCGCGCCGATGAAGGCCGCGAAGTCGGAGTTCTTGCGGTGCACCAGCGGCATGAAGCCGTTCTTGGCGAGTTCGGCCTCGCGCCGGTCGCTGATGGCGATCTCGGTCGGACACTTCATGTCGACGCCGCCGTCGTCGGTCGGGAAGGTGTGGGTGGGCAGGTTCTCGACCGCGCCGCCAGACTCCACGCCGCGAATGGACGTGCACCAGCCGTACTGCTTGAACGAGCGGTTGATGTTCACGCCCATCGCATAGGCCGAGTTGGCCCAGGTGTAGCGGTTGTGCGCGGCCGAGTCGGTTTCTTCCTCGAATTCGAATTCGTCGACCGGGTTGGTGCGCGCGCCATACGGCAGGCGGGCCAGGAAACGCGGCATGGCCAGGCCGATGTAGCGCGCGTCTTCCGAGTCGCGCAGCGAGCGCCATGCGGTGTGCTCGGTGTTCTGGAAGATCTTGGTCAGGTCCCGCGGGTTCGACAGCTCCTGCCACGAGTCCATCTGCATCACGGTGGGCGACGCGCCGGCAATGAAGGGGCAGTGCGCGGCGGCGGCGATCTTGGCCATTTCGCCGAGCATCTCGACGTCGGGCGGGCTGTGGTCGAAGTGGAAGTCGCCAATGAGCGCGCCGAAGGGCTCGCCGCCGAACTGGCCGTACTCGGCCTCGTAGATCTTCTTGAACAGCGGGCTCTGGTCCCAGCCGATGCCCTTGTGGCGCTTGAGCGAGCGCGCCACTTCGCGCTTCGACGCGCACATCACGCGGATCTTGAGCTGCTCGTCGGTCTCGGTGTTGTTCACGAGGTAGTGCAGGCCGCGCCATGCGCCTTCGAGCTGCTGGAACTCTTCGTGGTGCAGGATCTGGTTGATTTGTTCGGAGAGCTTGCGGTCGATCTCGGTGATGATGGCCTGCACCGAGCGGTAGGCATCGTTGGAGATGGTGACCGTGTTCTCCAGCGCCTGCACGGCCAGCGTCTTGACGGCGTTCTCCACCGCCTCGCGGGCCTGGTCGGTCTTGGGCTTGAACTCGCGCTGCAGCAGGTTGGAGAACTCGTTCGGCTCCAGCGCCTCGACGGTGGCCTGCGCGCGCGCGGCGCCTTGGTTGGATGCGGTACTCATGGTGGCGGTCCTTGCTGCGTGCGCTTATTCGGAAGAGGTGCCGGGCGCGGTGCCGGCCTTTTCATTGGCCGCTTCCACGGCCTTGGCCACCGCGGGGTTGGGCGCGGAAGCCAGCGACTTCAGCAGCGCCGGGTTCTGCAGCGCCTGCGCGATGAGCTGCTCGGCGCCGTTCTTGCCGTCCATGTACGACAGCAGGTTCGACAGCTCGGTGCGGGCTTCGAGCAGCTGCTGCAGCGCGTCCACCTGGCGTGCGATGCGCGCGGGGGAGAAGTCGTCCATGCTGTCGAAGGTGATGTCGACGTTCATCTGGCCGTCGCCGGTGAGCGTGTTGGGCACCTGGAAGGCAACGCGCGGCTTGATGGATTTCATGCGCTCGTCGAAGTTGTCGATGTCCACCGCCATGAACTCGCGCTCGGCGAGGTCGGGCATCGGATCGACCTGCTTGCCCGCGAGATCGGCAATGACGCCCATCACGAAGGGCAGCTGGATCTTTCGTTCGCTGCCGTAGATTTCCACGTCGTACTCGATCTGCACACGCGGCGCGCGGTTGCGCGCGATGAATTTCTGACCACTGTTCCTGACACGGTTGTCTGCCATAAGCGTCCTCTTGAATCTGAAATGCGCGTGTATCCCACCCAGCCGCGCGCCGACGTGCAGCGGCGCGGCGCCCTTGCTTGCTTGCCCTTACTGCGTTCCGCTCCCGCCGTTCAGCGGCCGGCCCGCAAGGCTCTCTATCTTTTGCAATCCCTCGGGTACGAGTTCTTCGATGATCTGGAAGAAGTTGAGATCCAGCAGCCGCTGCGCGCGGCGTATCAGCATGGGCGACGGATGACTCGGCTCCGTCCGCTCCAGGTACTGGCAGGCTTTCTCCAACAGCACTTGCACATCATCACGGCTCGATATTTCAATGTCTTTGACGCGAGCGGCGCGTAGTCCCATGCCGACACTTTCGGCAGTACCGTTCGCGGCCGACGGCAACTGTGCGTTGTCATCCGAACCCACCGGGGAGTGCGGTGGAACGGCTTCTGCCTGATCTGTCTGCGACTGCTCCGGCAGCAGCTGGACCACGGTGCGAAGCGATCTTTCGAGCCGCGAGAAGTCGGGCGCCCAGCTCTGGCCGAGCGCGCGTTCGGAAGTCTCGCGAATGCGCTGCAGCAGCTCGAGCGCTTCGCGCAACGCGACCACGGGCGCGGCTGCCTTCTCCTGTGCGCGGCGTGCCGCGTCGCGCAACCGGCCGATGCCGCCGGGGTAATCGATCTGGTCGGTCTTGCTCGAATCGAGCAGTGCCTCGACCTGCCGCAAGGTCATGGATGCGCCGCCGTCGTCGAGCAGCCGTGCATCGCGAACGCTACGCCCGAGCCCTTCGGCTTCGGCCAGCGCCGCCAATGCGTTCATGCGCGGCAGCGGGTCTTCGAAGCCGTCCTCGGTCACGCGCGGATGCACGTCGTCCCAGAATTTCTGCAGCACCGCATCGACGAGCTGCAGGCCTTCGACATAACCAGGAAGCCCACGGTTCTCGGTCCAGGCCAGCGTGAGCGGCACCAGCACGCGAAGGTCTCGTGTGCGCGAGCACAACTGCTTCGCGATGCGCTCCACGCGTGCCCAGTCGGGCGGCTCGGCGGGAATGATGGTGGTGCCGAACTGTTGCTCGCGCTTGCCCGTCGTTGCCTGTTGCAACGCCATGAAATCGGGGTCGTACTCCAGATCTTCGCCGCACGGATGCGGGCCTTCCACAGGCGACTGCAATAGTTCGATCTCGCTTGGCGACAACCTCATCTCCCTTGTTGACCATCTCTAAAGGCTTGGCATCTTGAGGGGAACCCAAGGTGTGGTCAACAACAACGGAGTGCAACGTACTGTCTCTGAATCACAAAGGAGTACAACTCCTCTCAAACATCAAACAGAACGTCTACAGCTCCGGAGACAGCAATCCACGCGCACCTAAATTGCGCATCAGTGCACTGATACCAAAAGTCCACATAGGCGCTTGGTCCGCGTGTACCACGCGATTGACCAATGCACCCAGCTCCGGTGCGGCGATGCGCACACGGTCGCCAACGACATGGGTGAATCCTTGCCCAGGCCCGTGACGGTCTTGTGTCGGAGCGAACATGGTTCCCAGAAACAACATGAATCCGTCGGGGTAAGCGTGATGTTTTCCCACTGTTTGCGAAACAAGATCCAACGGATCGCGGCTGATCTTCGACAACGAACTCGATCCCTCGAGCGTGAAACCTTCGGGCCCCGTCACTTCGAGGGCGACAGTGATGCGCCGCACGTCGTCGATGCCGAAGTGCTCATCGAACAGCCTGATGAAAGGGCCGATGGCGCACGATGCGTTGTTGTCCTTCGCCTTGCCGAGCAGCAGCGCGCTGCGGCCTTCGAAGTCCCGCAGGTTGACGTCGTTGCCCAGCGCGGCGCCGAGCGTCTCGCCGCGGCTGTTCACCGCAAGAACGACTTCGGGCTCGGGGTTGTTCCACACCGAGCCCGAATGGATGCCGACATCGGCTCCTGTGCCCACTGCAGCCAGCACCGGCGCCTTGGTGAAGATCTCCGCGTCGGGGCCGATGCCGACCTCGAGGTACTGCGACCACACGCCCTGCGCGATCAACACTTCCTTGACCTTCATTGCCTCGGGCGAGCCGGGCACGATGTCGGCAAGGTTGTCGCCGAGCACGCTACCGATGGCTGCGCGAGTGGCCTCGGCCTTCGATGCGTCGCCGCGCGCCTGCTCCTCGATCACGCGTTCCAGCAGGCTGGCAACAAAGGTTACGCCGCTGGCCTTGATGGCCTGCAGGTCGCAGGGAGCGAGCAGCCAGGGCTTGGCTGCGTCGCGCACGCTCTCGTCGCTGTTGGCGATGGCTTCGTCGAGCGATGCGATGCGCGGTGCGCCCTGCAATGCTCGGCGAACGGCTTCCGGCGGCGATCCCTTGGACTCGAGCAGATCGCTCATGGTCGGCGCGATCTTCGACAGGTCGTACAGGCTGCCGTCGTGCACGCCCACCAGCACGGGGCCCACGCCCGGTTGCCAGAGGCGGCCGACGAGGGTGGCGCGCTCGGCGTCGCGGGGGAGGCTGGAAGAAGTGGAGAGGTTCAAGGGCATGGCGTGTTGTCTCTGTGGATGGTGCTACGTGGCATCGTAGCGGCGCATCCGCGAGACAGCAGCCAATACCCCTGTCAGTGCCCCGCGCCGTGCGCCGGCGCGGCGCGCACGCGTGCCACCTGCGCGGGCAGGTCGGTCCACGCGGGCTCCTGCGGCGCGAAGCGCGCGCGCATGTAGCCGGCCAGCTCGGCGATCTGCCGGTCGTCGAGCGCTTCGCGGAACGCGGGCATGAAGCCGATGTCGCGCGTGGCGGGCTCGCGCACGCCGTCGAGGATGGTGCGCAGCAGGTTGTCGGGTCGCGCGCTCGTGAGGTTGCTGTTGAGCGCGAGCGGCGTGTTCACGCCCAGCAGCGTGGGGCCGTTGCCGTCATGGTGGCAGGAGGCGCAGGCACTGTCGAACATGCGCTGCGCGGGGCCGAGCAACTGGCCCTGCGTGCGCGCGGCGTTGTCGACCATCTGTTGCGCCACGGCCTGGGAATCCGCGGCGGGCTCCGGATTGAAGGAACCGAGGTAGGTGGCCATCGCGCGCACGTCGTCGTCGGGCAGTTGCCGCATCTCGCGCACCACCTCCGCCATCGGGCCGCCGGCGATGCCGTGACGCTGCGTGTGGCCGTGACGCAGGTAGCGATAGAGCTCATCGGAATCCCACGGCACGGCGGACTTCGACAGATGCGTGAGCGCCGGCGCCTCCCAGCCGTCGACCATCGCGCCCGAAAGGAATGCGCTGCCGCCCTGCTCGGCGCCGAGCGCGTTGCGCGGCGTGTGGCAGGCGCCGCAATGGCCCAGGCCGTTGACGAGATAGGCGCCGCGGTTCCACTCGGCGCTCTGCGTGGCCACGGGCTGCATCGGCGCGGGATCGTGGAAGAGCGCGTTCCAGCCGGCCATCAACGGCCGCATGCTGAACGGGAACTTGAGCTCGGACTTCGGCGTTTCCGCGCGCACCGCGGGCATCGACATGAAGTACGCATAGAGCGCCTGCAGGTCGTCGTCGCTGGTCTTGGCGAAGGCGGTGTAGGGGAACGCGGGGTACAGGTAGTGGCCGTCGCGCGAGACGCCTTCGCGCATCGCGCGCTGGAAGGCGCTGAAGGACCAGCGGCCCAGGCCGGTGTCGGCATCGGGCGTGAGGTTGGTGGTGTAGAGCGTGCCGAAGGGCGTGTCCATCGCGCGGCCGCCCGCATTGGGCGCGCCACCGGGCGCGGTGTGGCACACGGCGCAATCGCCGGCGGCGGCGAGCACACGGCCGCGCTCGATGGTGGCCTGGCTGTAGACCGGCGCGGTGAGCGACACGGGCGCAATGGCCGACCGCCAGCCGAGCAGGCCGGCAATGACGCCGATGCCGCCAACGACGAGGGCCGCGCCGGTGGCCCACAGCCCTTTGCGCCCGGGCCATGGTGCATTACTCCTTCCCCCGCTGGGGGAAGGCTGGGATGGGGGCACGGCAGCGTCACCATTCGAGCGCCGCGCGCCCTCGCCCCCGCCCTCTCCCGGAGAAGCAAGCAAACCCCGATTCAATTCAGCCAGCACAGTCTCCGGCGTGAACGGCGGCGAACGGAACCGCACGCCGGTCGCGTCGAAGATCGCATTCGCGATCGCTGCCGTGCCCGGCACCGAAGACGACTCGCCCGCGCCCAGCGAAGGCTCGCCCGGCCTCGGCATGTGCATCACCTCGATCACCGGCACTTCGCGGAAATTGATGATCGGGTAGCTGCCCCACTCGCGGCTCGCGACCACGCCCGAAGGCAACACCCCCGGCAATTGCGCGCCGCCCTGCCCTTGATGCTGCTGCTGTTGCGGCGCGAACTGCACCCGCTCCTTGAGCGCACGGCTCGTGGTCTGAATCACGTTGCCGTGCACCTGGTGCTCCACGCCCGCGGGGTTGATCATCAGCCCCGCGTCGTGCCCCACCACCACGCGGCGCACATGCACCTCGCCGGTCTTGCGGTTGACCTCCACGTCGGCCACCCATGCGGCCCATGCGGCGCCGAAGCCGGGCCACTTGCTGTGGATGTAGCGCGCATACGCAAAGCCCTGGCCGAAGAGAATGTCGCCGCCCTCGCCGAGCCCGCCGTCGGCGTTCTCCTGCGGACCGGTGCGCATGCGCCAGCCGGCCTTCTGCGCGGTGGCCTGCACCAGCTCGGCCGCGCGCGGGTCCTGCAGATAGCGCAGGCGGAACTGCACCGGGTCGATGCCCGCCGCGGTGGCAAGTTCGTCGATGTACGACTCGTGCGCGAACGAGCTCGGCAATGCCGACACGCCGCGCAGCCACGAGGCGCGCACGATCGGCGCCATGTCGTTCACCTTCACGCGCAGGTTGTCGTAGCTGTACGGCGGGCGCGCGGTGCGGTCGCCCATCTCGTAGGCCTGCGCCACCGGCTCGATGGTGCGCGTGAGCAGCAGCGCCAGCGTGGGCGCGCCGTTCGACGGATACGAAGTCTCGAAGTCGTAGGCGGCGACGCGGCCGTCGGCCATGAGGCCGCCGTCGATCTCCATCAGCTGCGCGGCGCCCTTGGGCTCCCACGCATGTTCCTGCTCGCGCGTGAGCTGCACCCGCACCGGCGCGCCCACGGCGCGCGCGAGCAGCGCGGCATCGGCGGCCACGTCGTCCGCGCCGTTGCGGCCATAGCAACCGGCGGCTTCCATGCGGACCACGTCGACCTGCACGTCTTCCACGCCCATGAGCTTCGCGAGGTCGGCACGCAGCACATGCGGGTTCTGCGAACCGGCCCAGCAGCGCAGCTGCATGCCGCTGCCGTCGGCGGGCTGCCACTCGGCCAGCGCGCACGACGGGCCGATGGACGCATGCATCTGGTACGGCCACACGTAGGTGCGGTGCATCGGCTGCGCGGCGGCGGCGATGGCACCGTCGACATCGCCTTCGTCCACCAGCAGGCGCTGCGTCGACGGGTTGTCGCGCAGGGCCTGCGCCACGTCGCTCAGGTCGGGCATGCCGGGCCACGGCTTCCAGGTGACTCGCAGTTCGCGCAGTGCCTGCTCGGCGTGCTCCTCGCGCTCGGCCACGACACCGACGAAGTCGCGGATCACCACCACCGCGCGGATGCCGGGAATGTGCGCAATCGACGCTTCGTCGACCGCTTCCAGCGTGTTGCCGATGTATTCGCCATGGTCCGCGCCCGCATACGGCGGGCGCACGACGCGGCCGTGCAGCATGCCCGGCACGCGCATGTCGTGCACGAACACGAGTTCGCCAGCAAGCTTGGCCGGAATGTCGACACGCGCCTGCCGCGTGCCGACCACGCGGTAGTCGGCGGGGTCCTTGGGCCGTGCCTTGGGGTCGAGCCGCAGCACGGTGCGCTGGCCCGCGACGAGGTCGGCATAGCTGACGTGGCGGTCCGGCGTTTCGGTGACGCGCACCACGCCATTGCGCACCTGCAGCGCATCGGCCGGCACGCCGAGCCGTTCGGCGGCGCGTGCCAGCAGCCATGCGCGCGCCTGCGCGGCCGCCAGGCGCAGCGGCTGCGAATGGATCTGGATCGACGCACTCGCGATGGTCGCGCCCTGGTTGGGCGCGCGCGCGGTATCGCCGAGCATCATGCGCACGCAGGGCATGCCAAGGTCGAGTTCCTCCGCCACGATCTGCGCGAGCGCGGTCTGGATGCCGGTGCCCAGGTCGACGTGCCCGTTGAGCGCGGAAGCGCTGCCATCGTCCCACACGGCGAGCAGCACTTCGTCGCCTTCGACGGGGTTGCTGGCGATGAAGGCCGGCTGGCCCTTGGCCGGAGGCGGCGCGGGCGGCGTCTCGCGCAGCACCAGCAGCACGCCGTCGGCGGCGAGGAATTCGGCGCGCGTCTGCGGCAAGTCGGCGCGGCGCGTCATGGCTCTTGCCGGGCGCACATGCGCGCGGCCGCGCGCTGCACGGCATCGAGGATCTCGATGTGCGTGCCGCAGCGGCACAGATTGCCCGACAGCTCGCTGCGGATGCGCGCCTCGCTTGCATGCGGATCGCGCGCCAGCAGCGCCGCCGCCTGCATCACCATGCCGTTGAGGCAGTAGCCGCACTGCGCGGCCTGCGCTTCTTCGAACGCGGCCTGCACCGGATGCCAGTCGCCGCGCGAGCCCAGCCCTTCGAGCGTGGTGATGGCGCGGCCAGCAACGCCGTGCGCGGGAATCACGCAAGAGCGCGCCGCCACGCCGTCCACATGCACCGTGCAGGCGCCGCACTGCCCCAGTCCGCAGCCGTACTTGGGCCCGTTCAGGCCCAGGTCGTTGCGCAGCATGTGCAGCAGCGTCGCAGCGCGCGGCACGCCTTCGATCGATCGCGCCTGGCCGTTGACCAGCAGGTGCAGCGGCTCAGCGCCGCAACTGGCCGTCACGGGTGTACATCTCCAGGTCCACGAAGGTCGAGCCGTTGTGGTTCTTCGCGCTGTATTCGATGGGGAAGTCGCCGAAGCGCGTGCTGCCGATGCTCTCGAGCCCGGCGATGAAACTGTCGCGCGTGAGCGCCTTGCCCGCGCGGCGCAGGCCCTCGACCATCACGCGCGCGACGATGTAGCCCTCCAGCGCGGTGTAGCTGTCGATCTTCTCGCCGAACTCGGCGCGGTCGTGCTGGTAGTCGGCCACGATGGGCACGCGCTGCGCCTGCGGCGGCGGCACGATGCTGGCCGTGACCAGACCCGCGAGCTTGCCCTCGAGCCGCTTGGCCGAGCCGGCCGCGTCGGTGATGCCGACCGACAGCGTGTACAGCGGCGCGCCCGCGCCGCTCGCGCGGTAGTCGCGCATGAACACCTCTACCATGCGGCCCGCCATGATCATCAGCACGGCGCCCGGCTTCGCATCGGCCAGGCCCGTGACCACCGGCTTGGCGTCTTCGGCGGCAATGGCCAGCGGGAAGGTCTTCACCACCTTCACCTTGTAGTCGGCCGCAAGCTCCTCGCAGGTCGCGAGGTTCGACTTGCCGAAGGCGCTGTCCTGGTAGACCACCGCGATCGACTGGATGCCGATGGTCGAGAGGTGGCTGATGATCTTGCGCAGCTCCAGGTCGTAGCCCGCGCGCACATGGAACAGGTAGCGGTTGGTCTTGGCGCGGAACGACGTGGTGCCCACCAGCGGCGCGAACATCGGCACGCCGGCCTTCTCGGCGAGCGGCATCGCGGCCGCGAGGTTGCCGGTGGCCACGTAGCCGGTGAGCGCGAAGACCTTGTCCTCGTCGATCAGCTTCGCGGTGTTGACGGCGGTTTTCGCGGGATCGTAGGCGTCGTCATAGGTGACGAGTTCGATCTTGCGGCCGTTCACGCCGCCCGCCTTGTTGACGCGGTCGAAGTAGAGCTTGATGCCCGCGCGGTAGTCGACACCGAAGTCTTTCGCGGGACCGCTGAACACGGCCGACTGGCCGATGCGGATGGCGGTGTCGGTCACGCCGTTGTCGGCCCGCGCCGGCCGCGGCAGGCCGGCACCGAAGGCCAGTGCGGCACCGCCCGCCAGCACGGCACGCCTTGTCGTCGAAAGCTTCATGCGTCGTTTGTCTCGTGTCTTTTATGTGTCGTGTCTTCTTTGCGGCGCCGGCTCAGGCAGCCTGGATGTCCGCCGACTGGATGCGCTTGACGCCCTTGGCCGTCATCTGCTTCCACGCGGCGGCCAGCGAGCCGTTGAGGTCGATGCCGCGCGTGGCGTCCTCGATCACGTAGGCGTCGAAGCCGGCCTTGCGCGCGTCCATCGCGGTCCAGGCCACGCAGAAGTCGGTGGCCAGGCCGGTGACGAACACCGTCTTGATGCCGCGCGCCTTCAGGTAGCCGGCCAGGCCGGTGGCCGTCTTGTGGTCGGCTTCCTCGAAGGCGGAGTAGCTGTCCATCTCCTTGTGGAAGCCCTTGCGGATGATGAGCTGCGCGGTGGGCACCTTCAGGTCCTTGCCGAGCGCGGCGTCGTCGGTGCCCTGGACGCAATGGTCGGGCCACAGAACCTGCGTGCCGTAGCTGAGCTTGGTGGTCTCGAAGGGCTTCTTGCCGCTGTAGGAGCTGGCAAACGAGGCATGGCCCGCCGTGTGCCAGTCCTGCGTGACGACGATGTTCTCGAAGGCCGGCGCCAGCGCGTTGATGACCGGAATGACTTCGTTGCCGCCCTTCACCGCGAGCGTGCCGCCGTCGAGAAAGCAGTTCTGCACGTCCACCACGATCAGCGCCGCCTTGGCGCCTGGCTTGATCTTGCCGGCCGCGAAGGCGTTGAAAGCGACACTGCCGAGGCCACCGGCCAGCCCGAGGGCGGCGGCGGATTTCACGAGGGTTCTGCGATGCATGGCGTGGACTCCTGTAGGACTGGAAGAGGAACTGGGATCAGGACACGAGAAACTTTCCAGGAACACCACGGAACCGGCTTTGCCGGGCCGTCGGTGTTGCCCCCTGCAAGGGGGTTGGCGAAGCGACACGAAGTGCGCGAAGACTGGGGGTGTGCTTCATGCTAGACGCTGAGGTAGGCGCGGCGGACTTCGTCGTTGGCCGCAAGCTCGGCCATCGTGGCGTGATAGCGGATCTGGCCCTTCTCGAGCACATAGGCGCGGTCGGACACCAGTTCGGCGAAGTGCATGTTCTGCTCCGACAGCAGGATGCTCACGCCCTGCGCCTTGAGCTCCAGGATCATGTTGGCCATCTGCTCGACGATCACGGGCGCCACGCCTTCGGAGGGTTCGTCCAGCAGCACGAGGTAGGGGTTGCCCATGAGCGTGCGCGCCACGGTGAGCATCTGCTGTTCGCCGCCGCTCATGCGACCGCCGGGGCGGTTGGGCATTTCGCCGAGGTTGGGGAACAGCTTGAACAGGCGCTCGGGCGTCCACAGCGGCGCGTCGGTGCCGTCGGCCCAGCGGCGCGCGGGCTGCTTGCCGACCTCGAGGTTCTCCATCACCGTGAGGTCGGTGAACACGCGGCGGTCTTCGGGCACGAAGCCCAGGCCCAGGCGCGCCGCGTGGTGCGGCTCGCTCTTCGAGATGTCGTGGCCCAGGAAGCGCACGGCACCACGGCGCTTGGCCAGCATGCCGATCAGCGCCTTCAGCGTGGTCGACTTGCCCGCGCCGTTGCGGCCCATGAGCGCGACCACTTCGCCGCGCCGCACTTCGAGGTCGACGTCATAAAGAATCTGCGCGGCGCCGTACCAGGCGCACAGGGCCTTGGCCTGCAGGAGGGGTTCATGCATGCTCATGCGGCTTCTCCAACGGCTGCGGCCTTTTCGGCGATCTTCTCGAATGTCTTGCCCGTGCCGAAGTACACCTCCTGCACCTTGGGATGGTCGCGGATCTCCAGCGGCTTGCCCTGCGCGATGAGACGCCCGCGCGCCAGCACGATCATGCGGTCGGCGTACGCGAACACCACGTCCATGCTGTGCTCGGTGAAGAGCACGGCCATGCCGCGCTGGATGACCAGTTCCTTGGTCAGCGCCATGAGGGAGTTGCGCTCCTTGGGCGCCATGCCGGCGGTGGGCTCGTCCATCAGCAGCAGCTTGGGGCTGTTGGCCATGGCAATGGCGAGTTCGACGCGCTTCACGTCGCCGTAGGCGAGCACGCTGCAGGGCCGGTCGGCCTGCGACTTCATGCCGACCTGGTCGAGCAGCGCCAGCGCCTCGTCGCGCTTGTGGTCGGCGGCGCGGCGCCACATCGAGAACAGCTTGCGGTCGTGCGAGAGCAGCGCCATCTGCACGTTCTCGACCACGGTGAGCGAAGCGAAGGTCTCCGCGATCTGGAAGGTGCGGCCCACGCCCATGCGCCAGATTTCGCGCGGCTTGCGGCCCACGAGTTCCTGGCCGTCGAGCGTGATGGAGCCCTGGTCGGCCTTGAGCTGTCCGTTCACCATGTTGAAGGTGGTGGACTTGCCGGCGCCGTTGGGGCCGATGAGCGCGAGCAGCTCGCCGGGCGGCAGCTCGAAGCTGATGCCGTCCACGGCCTTGACGCCGCCGAAGGATTTGCCGAGGTTGTCGACTTTGAGCAGGCTCATGCCTTCACCTCCTCGAGCTTGGCTTTTTCGGCATCCGCGTCGTGCCGGGGTGCGCGCCAGCGTTCGGCCAGCTGCTTGATGGAGCCCGCGATGCCCTGCGGGAACAGCAGCACCAGGATCAGGATGATGGCGCCGAGCATTGCGCGCCAGTAGTCGGTGTTGCGCGCCACGGTGTCGTGCAGCCAGGTGAAGGTAACGGCGCCGACCACCGGTCCCGCCAGCGTCTGGATGCCGCCGAGCAGCACCATCACGAGGCCGTCGACCGACTTGCCGACCGACAGGCTCTCGGGCGAGATGCTGCCCTTGGAGAACGCATACAGCGCGCCGGCCAGGCCCGCCACCGTGCCCGCGATGACGAACGCCGCCCACTGCATGCGCTTGACGTCGATGCCGATGGCGTCGGCGCGCAGCACCGAGTCGCGGCCCGCGCGCAGCGCGTAGCCGAAGGGCGAGAACAGCACGCGGCGCAGCCACCACACGCCGGCGCCCACGAGCACCAGGGTGAGCCAGTAGTAGGCCTGCTTGTTCGACAGCCACTCCGAGGGCCACACGCCCGTCAGGCCGTTGCTGCCGCCGGTGAAGCTGTCCCACTGGTAGGTGATGGCCCAGGTGATCTGCGCGAAGGCCAGCGTGAGCATGGCCAGGTACACGCCCGACAGCCGCACCGCGAACCAGCCGTAGACCAGCGCGCCGAGCGCGGCGACCACGGGCGCGACGAGCAGCGCCACTTCCATCGGCAGGTGCAGCGAGCGCACCAGCAGCGCGGCGCCATAGGCGCCGAGGCCGAAGTACGCGGCATGGCCGAACGAGTGCATGCCCGCCGGCCCCATGATGAAGTGCAGGCTGGTGGCGAACAGTGCGGCGATCAGCAGGTCGATCATCAGCACCATCGTGTAGGGCGAATTGACGGTGAGCAGCGGCAGCGCGGCCAGCATCAGCGCGAGCACCGCGGCCGCGATGAGGTAGGCGTTGCTGGGCCGGCGCAGCGGCTCTTCCTGCATGCCCACGTAGCGGCTCGGCGCCTGCGGCCGGCCGAACAGGCCCCAGGGGCGCCACACCAGCACGATGGCCATCACGAGGAAGTCGACCATCAGCGTGAGCTTGGAGAACGACACATCGATGCCGAAGATCTGCACCACGCCGAGCCAGATGCACACCGCCTTGATCTCGGCGATGAGCAGCGCGGCCACGTAGGCGCCGGGCAGCGAGCCCATGCCGCCGACCACCACGACCACGAAGGCGGCGCCGATGGTGTTCAGGTCCATCTCGAGCGTGGCGGGTTCGCGCGGCAGCTGCAGCGCGCCGCCCAGGCCCGCGAGCAAGGCGCCGAGCGCGAACACGGCGGTGAACAGCCAGGCCTGGTTGACGCCCAGGGCGCTGACCATTTCGCGGTCCTGCGTGGCGGCGCGCACCAGCGTGCCGAAGCGCGTGCGGGTGAGCAGCAGCCACACGAGGCCCAGCACCAGCGGGCCGACGACGATCAGGAACAGGTCGTAGGAAGGAAACTGGCGCCCGAGGATTTCGACCGAGCCCTTGAGACCTGGCGCGCGCGGGCCGAGCAGTTCGTCAGGGCCCCAGAGCCACAGCACCGCGTCCTTGATGACCAGCACCAGCGCGAAGGTGGCCAGCAGCTGGAACAGCTCCGGCGCCTTGTAGATGCGGCGCAGCAGCACCACCTCGATGAGCGCGCCGAGCACGCCCACCGCGACCGCGGCGATCAGCAGCGCGGGCCAGAAGCCCAGGCTCGAACCCAGCTTGTCGACGAGCGTGTACGCGACATAGATGCCGACCATGAAAAACGACCCATGGGCGAAGTTGACGATGCGCGTCACGCCGAAGATCAACGAAAGACCGGCCGCCACGAAGAAGAGCGAGGACGCGCCGGCCAACCCGTTGAGCAACTGAACAACGAAGCCTGAAAAGCTCATGAAGGACCCTGAGGAAACTGGAGACATCCGCGCCTGCCGCCGTCAATCGGCGGCGGCCTGCGCGTTGCAGGAGCCGTGCGGTCAGTCCGCAGGGCGCATCTTTTTCACTTCTTCATCCGACGGCTGGAACTTGGCGCCGTCGAGGTACACGTAGTCGACCATCACGCCCTTGCCGCCGTCGTTCTTGGTCTTGCCGACGTACGCGCCCATGGTGGACTGGTTGTCCTGCGCGCGGTAGTTGATCTTGCCGAAGGGCGTGTCGACCTGCAGGCCCTTGAATGCCGCGACCAGCTTCTCGGTGTCGGTGCCGCCGGCCTTCTGGATGCCGGCCACGATCGAGTGGATGGCGCTGTAGCCCACCACCGAGCCCAGGCGCGGATAGTCCTTGAACTTGGCCTGGTAGGCGTCGAGGAAGGCCTTGTGCTCCGGCGTCTTCACGCCGTACCACGGGTAGCCGGTGACGATCCAGCCGTTGGGCGCCTCGTCCTTCAGCGGATCGAGGTATTCGGGCTCGCCGGTCAGCACGCTCACCACTTCGCGGTCCTTGAACAGGCCGCGGGTGTTGCCTTCGCGCACGAACTTGGAGAGGTCGGCACCGAACAGCACGTTGAAGATGGCGTCGGGCTTGGCATCGGCCAGGGCCTGCACCACGCTGCCGGAGTCGACCTTGCCCAGCGGCGGCGCCTGCTCGGCGACGAACTCGACGTCGGGCTGAGCCGCCTTCAGCAGCGTCTTGAAGGTAGCGACCGACGACTGGCCGTATTCGTAGTTGGGGTACACGACGGCCCAGCGCTTCTTCTTGAGCTTGGCGGCCTCGGGCACCAGCATCGCGACCTGCATGTAGGTCGAGGGGCGCAGGCGGTAGGTGTACTTGTTGCCGTTGCTCCAGACGATCTTGTCGGTCAGCGGCTCGGCGGCGAGGTAGAAGAACTTCTTCTGCTTGGCGAAGTCGGCCAGCGCCAGGCCGGTGTTCGACAGGAAGGCGCCGGCCAGCACGTCGATCTTCTCGCGCGAGATGAGTTCTTCGGCCACGCGCACGGCGTCGCCGGGGTTGGCGTTGTCGTCGCGGCTGATGAGTTCGATCTTCTTGCCGTTGATGCCGCCCTTGGCGTTGATCTCGTCGACCGCGAGTTCCATGCCCTTCTTGTAGGGCTCGAGGAAGGCGGGCTGCGCCTTGTAGCTGTTGATTTCACCGATCTTGATCACGCCCTGCGCGTGCGCGGGGACGAGGGCCGTGGCCAGCGTGACGACGGAGGCGGCGCAGAAAACATGGCGCAATGGATTCATCGAGAAGCTCCTAGGGTTGAGGCAGAAAGAATTCGAGTTATGTGGTGACTTCAGCGCAGGCCGTCTTCGCCCTTGATCTCGCTGGCCTGCAGGCCGCCGATGCGCGGCAGCGGACGGCCGCTGTCGGTGACGGCGACCGCCACCACGATCTCGTTGGCGCGCGGCGCGTCGCTCACGCGGGCTTCCACCGCGTCGAAGTGGCTGCGCACGAAGGCCGCGTCCTTGTGGCCCAGCGGCACGTCGATGGCGGTGCCCAGCGAGCCGCGCTTCTTGGCCGAGGGCACCAGCGCGGCGCCCTTCTCGACCGCCACGCGCAGCGGCGCGCCGAGCTTGGGATGCAGGATGGCGGCGGCATGCTCGAGCTCGCCGTTCTCGCCGACGATGGCGGCCTTGCCGTAGCTCTGGGCCTGGCCGGGCTCGATGCCCAGCGCCTTCACGGCCTTCTGGCCCAGCAGCGCGCCGAGTTCCTCGCCGATGGCGATCAGGTCGTCGAGGTTCTCGCTGTAGCGGCCGGCGTAGGGGTTCTCGATCACAGCGATGGCCACGGCGCGGCGCGTGGGCGGCGTGATGTCCTTGCCCATTTCGCGGCGGGTTTCATCGACCTGGACGACGATCTTGCGGATGTTGGCGGTCATGTTCTGTGTTCCTTGTCTTGTCTCTGTATGGATGCCGCGGCTCAGCGCAGGCCGTCCCACTTGCTGATGTCTTTCGCGAGCAGCCCGCCCACGCGCGCGTGAACGCGGTAGCCGGTGCTCATCGCGAGGATGAAGACGATTTCGTCGGCCGCCGGCGCGCCGGGCACGCGCACCTCGATGGCGTCGAACTGGCCGCGCACGTAGCTGGCGTTGATGTTGGTGAGCGGCACGTCGAGCGCGGCGCCGGGCGGGCCGACCTTCTTGGTCGAGGGCACGATCGACAGCGCGTTGCCGGGCTGGCCTTTCTTGTCCTCGGCCTTGCCCGCGGTGTAGGCCGCGCGGTCGCCCTTCCAGCCGAGCAGTTCGCGCATGGCATAGCCGCCGGGCACGTGCCACAGCGCGCCGTGCTCCAGCTCGCCGTCGGCACCGACGATGGCGCCCTTGCCGTAGGTGGCGATCTGCTCGAGCGGCACGTCCATGGCGGCGTGCAGGCGGTGCGCCATGTCTACGCCCACGGGGTCGAGCAGCGCCATCATCGGCAGGATGTCGGGCTCGTAGCGGCCCGCGAAGGGATTGGCCAGCACCGCGCCGATGGCACCGCGCACCAGCGGCGTGTCGGCGCGCGGTCCGAACTCGTGGTGAATGTGCTCGACATGGGTGAAGACTCGGCGGATTTCGATCATGAAGAAGAACCTTGCTTTTCGTTAAGCAAATACTGAACCAACTGTTTTCGGCAGCTCTGTCCGGAGCGCCTTCGAGCATAAGGGTTCGACAAGACGCCACTGCCCCTGACAAACGAGTAGAGCGGCCCATACGAGCCCGCCTTTTTGCAGGACCTTGGCGCACACCACGCCCGTATCGAGTGCGCTGCGCACCTGTGCGGGGGCCAGCGCGGGCACGTCGACGGTGACGAGGTTCTCGCCCAGGTCGCTGTCGTCCTTGCAGTCGCTGGCGGGGCGGCGCTCGATGGCGTCGTCGTCGACATCGACGGCATTGGCGATCACGGTGGCGGCGGCGTCGGCCTGCGCCGCGGTGGGGGCCAGCACCGTCACGCTGTCGGCGATACCCAGCGAGAAGCTGCGGCCGCGCCAGCCGCTGGTGGCGACGCCGCGCACCGGCTGGTCGGCGCGCAGCTCGAACTGGCCGTCGGTGGTGAGGATGCCGCCGTCACCGGCAATGTGACCGCGCAGGTCGAAGCGCGCGAGGTCGGCGTACACGCCCACGCGCGCCGACTGGCCGGGCGCGAGATGCAGCGCGATGTCGCCGCCGTTGTTGATCCAAGCGCGCTCGATGCCGGGGCGCTCGTAGAACGCGACGAGCTCCTGCGCGACCGAGCCGGCCACGGCCGCCATGGGCGTGATGAACATCGGCGAGAACGCGGCGCACGCGTCCCACATGCGGCGCGCGACCACGCTGCGCGGGCGCATCTTTTCGGTGACGGGCAGGCGAAGCAGCGGCAGCTCGCGCACCAGTTCGTCGAGCACGTGGACGAAACGCGCCCACGCCGCGTCGTGCGCGGCAGCCACGGCGTACGGGTCGCCATGCGCCTCGGCCACGATGTCGATCGGGCCGTGGTTGAAATGCCAGCGCCCTTCGCCGAGCGCGCTGCGTTGGGCGGTCATGGCTCGCCTCAGCCGAGCATCGGGGTGTGGCCCAGGGGCCACGGGTTGGCATCGTCCATGACGAGCCATTGGCGCGCGAGCGGCGCGCCGTCTTCCTGCCACGCACCGCGCGCGAGCGCCTGCTCGAGCGAGAAGATGTGTTCCATGTGGCCGCCGAGCGCCTCGTAGTCGTCGCGCCGCATGCTGAATTCGATGGGCGCGACGATGGCCGGCGTGGGTACGGTGCCGAAGCTGTTGTCGGGCATGCGCATGACGTCGGCCATGACGGTGATGCCGCCGCCGGGCCACACATAGGCCGGCGCACCGCCGCAGGTGACGTTGACCAGCGCGCGCTTGATGGCGCGCGTGAGCAGCACCGGGTTCTCGGTGACGCCCGCGCGCAGGCTGCCGCCCGCACCGCCGAGGAACAACACGGTGCACAGCGAAGGCTCGCAGTTCTCGCCGATGCGATCGACGATGCGGCGCACCTCGGGCGGCATCGGCTGCTCTACCGGCTTGAGCGCATCGTCGAGCACGTACCACTGCGCGTGCTCGCCGGTGGTCGATGTCATGAGCAGGCGCAGGCCAGGGCGGGCCACGCCCTCCTCCCAGCCTTCGATGATCGCGAGCGGATCGGCGATGTCGGTGCCGCCCCAGCCGTTGCCCGGATTCGCCACCTGGAAGTAGCGCCCCGGCGTCGACTTGCGGCCCAGCATCTGAATGCCCGAGGGAGACATGTCGAGGCAGCGGCCGGCCTGGTGCTCGGTGAGCACGCCGGTGATGTGGTCGTCGACCACCACCACCTCGTCGGCCACGCCGGCGAACTGGCGCGCGAAGATGCCCACCGCCGCGGAGCCGCAGCCCACGCGCATGCGCTGCTCTTCCACGCCGTTGACGATGGGCGCCTTGCCGGCCTGGATGACGAGCGTGGAGCCGCCGTCGATGGTGCACTCCACCGCCTTCTTGTTGCCCAGCAGCTGCATCAGCTCGGCCGTCATGCGGCCTTCCTTCTTGCTGCCGCCCGTAAGGTGGTGCACGCCGCCCAGCGACAGCATCTGCGAGCCGTATTCGGCCGTGGTGACATGGCCGACCACCTCGCCGCGGTAGCGCACGTTGGCCTGCTCGGAGCCGAGGAATCGGTCGGTGTCGATCTTCACCTTGAAGCTGCAGTAGCTGAAGATGCCTTCGGTGACGACCGTGACCATGTCGACGCCCTGGGCCTTGGAGGCCACGATGAAGGGCGCGGGCTTGTAGTCGGGGTAGGTGGTGGAAGAACCCACGCCGGTGACGAAGACTTCGTCGGCGTGCAGCAGGTCGCCGTTCCAGTCGGGCTCGGCCGGGGTGGCGGTGGCCTCGACGGGTGCCGCGCCGGGGCGGTCGAAGGGCACCAGCACGGGAGCTTCACTCTCGACCGCGCGGCGCAGCAGCACCACGGGGTCGACGCGCACCAGCACGCCTTCGCGGTTGGCGTAGCGGTCGCAGGCACCGGTGCGGCCGTCGGAGATCTGGCACAGCACCGGACAGGCGTTGCACTCGACCTTGGCGGTGCTCATGCGTTCGTTGCGCGGCGGCGCCTTGCCGAAGGCGCCGCTGCCGGCGTCGGCCACCACGGGCATGTCGATGCCGGGCAGGCCGTCTGTCTTGGTGTGTTCTGTCATCGGGGCGATCTCGTGGGCGTGTCGGTCGTGAGCGAAGGTGCAAACCAGGAAGCCGGTCTTTGCAACAAACGTGCCGTCTGCCCGCTTGTGCGCCGAGTTCCGTTTGTGTAGCATTCCCTACACTTTCATGTTGCGTTCACTACATTCGAGGTCAATGTAGCAAACAGGCCCGATGCTTGCAATGGTGTTTTCTCGCGATGTTCATCGGGGTTTTTCCGACCAACGACAATGGAGGGTTCGAAGCCGGCCGACGGCCGCATGCCCCACCGGCGTGCATTTCGGCTCAGCCACCTTCCTCCGTTCCAACCAACTCTTGAGTTTCGTATGAGTGCATTCAGCGAAGAAACCGTCCTGAGCGTCCACCACTGGACCGACCGCCTGTTCACCTTCACCACCACGCGCGATCCGGCGCTGCGCTTCTCGAACGGTCATTTCACGATGATCGGCCTGAAGGTCAACAACAAGCCCCTGCTGCGTGCCTACAGCATCGTGAGCGCGAACTACGAGGAGCACCTCGAGTTCCTGAGCATCAAGGTCGAGGACGGCCCGCTCACCTCGAAGCTGCAGCACATCCAGGTGGGCGACACCATCATCGTGGGCCGCAAGCCCACCGGCACGCTGCTGATCGACTACACGCTGCCGGCCAAGCGCCTGTACCTGTTCGGCACCGGCACCGGCCTCGCACCATTCATGAGCATCATCCGCGACCCGGAGACCTACGAGAAGTTCGAGCAGGTCATCCTGGTGCACGGCGTGCGCCAGGTCGACGAGCTGGCCTATCACGACCTGGTGACCGACCACCTGCCCAAGCACGAGATCCTGGGCGAGATGATCGAAAAGCAGTTGCTCTACTACCCGACCGTCACGCGCGAGGAGTTCCGCAACCAGGGCCGCATCACCGACCTGATCGAGAGCAACAAGCTCACCGACGACCTCGGCCTGCCGCCGCTGAACGTCGAGGAAGACCGCGTCATGCTGTGCGGCAGCCCCGGCCTGCTGGTCGACCTGAAGCACATCCTGGAGAAGCGCGGCTTCAAGGAAGGCAACACGAGCACGCCGGGCGACTTCGTCGTCGAGCGCGCCTTCGCCGAGAAGTAAGCAAGGACGCTTTGCGCACGATGGCCGACAGCCGCTCTACCGCCAAGCCCAAGCCGCAGCGCCGCACGGGCGTGCGCGAGGCGGCCGCCCAGGCCACGCGCGACAGCATCCTGAAATCGGCGACCAAGGTGTTCGCCAAGTACGGCTACGACGGCGGCAGCGTGGAGAAGATCTCCAAGGCCGCCAAGTCGTACGACCGCATGATCTATTACTACTTCGGCAGCAAGGAAGGTCTCTTCATCGCAGTGCTCGAAGGCATCTACCAGCGCATGGACGACGCCGAGGCCGCCATCGCGCTGGATGCCTCGCGGCCGGTGGAAGCGCTCACCGAAGTCATCCGCTTCGTGCTGGGCTACTACCGCAAGAACCCCGAGTTCGTCACGCTGCTGAACACCGAGAACCTGCACAAGGGCCGGCATATTTCGAAGTCGCTGCGCGCCCGCGAGTATTCGTCGCGCGCGGTGGCCATCATTGCGGAAATCCTGGCCAGCGGCGGCGCGCAGGGCCTGTTCCGCAAGGACCTGGTGGCGCGCGACATCTACCTGCTGATCGCGTCCACCGGCTATTTCTACACCTCCAACAGGCACACGCTCACCGCCTTCCTCGGCGAGCCGCTGGAGTCGCCGGAGGCGATCACGCACTGGGAAGACTTCGTGATCGAGACCGTGCTGCGCACCGTGCGCGCGGACGACGTACAAGAGAACACTCCACCCCACGAGGAAAACACGAAATGGCAGAAATCGCAGCCGGCGGCAAGTCGGGCAAGGTCGTCATAAAGAACATCGGGCTGCTGCTCTCGGGCGACATCGACAAGCCCATCCTCGACGCCGACACCATCGTGGTGAACGACGGCCTGATCGTCGCGGTCGGCAAGGAAAAGGACTGCGACCTCGAAGGCGCGAAGACCGTCATCGACGCGAAGAAGACCTGCGTCGCGCCCGGCCTGATCGACAGCCACGTGCACCCGGTGTTCGGCGATTGGACGCCGCGCCAGGGCCAGATCGGTTGGATCGACTCGACCATGCACGGCGGCGTGACGACCATGATTTCCGCCGGCGAAGTGCACCTGCCCGGCCGCCCGAAAGACATCGTCGGCCTGAAGGCCCTGGCCATCACGGCACAGCGCGCGTTCGACAACTTCCGCCCAGGCGGCGTGAAGGTGCTGGCCGGCGCGCCGGTCATCGAGAAGGGCATGGTCGAGAGCGACTTCAAGGAACTCGCCGAAGCCGGCGTGGGCCTGCTCGGCGAGGTGGGCCTGGGCTCGGTCAAGGCCGGCTACGAGGCCAAGGAAATGGTGGCCTGGGCGCGCAAATACGGCATCCAGAGCACCATCCACACGGGCGGCCCGTCGATCCCGGGCTCGGGCCTGATCGACAAGGACGTGGTGCTCGAGGCCGACGCCGACGTCATCGGCCACATCAACGGCGGCCATACCTCGCTGCCCGAGGCGCATGTGTGCGAGCTGTGCGAGAAGAGCTCGCGCGCCATCGAGATCGTGCACAACGGCAACGAGAAAGTGGCCATTGCCGCGGCGAAGGCGGCGCTGGAGCTGAAGTGCCCGCACCGCGTGATCCTGGGCACCGACGGGCCCGCGGGTTCGGGCGTGCAGCCGCTGGGCATCCTGCGCATGGTGGCCATGCTGTCGTCGATCGCGAACATCCCGGCCGAGCTGGTGTTCTGCTTCGCGACCGGCAACACCGCGAAGATCCGCAAGCTCAACTGCGGGCTGGTCGAAGTGGGCCGCGACGCCGACTTCGTGTTCATGGACCGCGCCCAGCATTCGCCCGCCCCGGGCCTGCTCGAAAGCGTGCAGCTCGGCGACATTCCGGGCGTGGGCATGGTGATGATCGACGGCATCGTGCGCTGCGGCCGCAGCCGCAACACGCCGCCCGCGACCGAGATCCCGGTCGTCGTTTCCGGCGCGCACTGACCGGCGGCTTCAGCCGCCGCGGTGCGAGCGAAAGACCAGGTAGCGCGCCGACAGGAAATTCGCGCTCATGCCCGCCAGGCTGCCCACGGCCACGCCGAGCGCGGCGGCCCAGCGGCCTTCGACCCAGTGCAGGGTCAACACGTAGGCGCCGTAGTTCAGCACCGCGCCGGCCATCATGGTGGCGAGGTAGCCGAAGTATTCGCGCCAGATGGAGCGGCTGGCGGCCGCACTGGCCGCGAAGGTGTAGCGTCGGTTGAAGGCCCAGGTGGTGGTGGCCGCCGCCAGGAACGACACCACGCGCGCGCCATACCAGCCAAGCAGCGGCGCCAGCAGGTACAGCACCACCACGTCGACCACCAGGCCGATCACGCCGACCACGGCGAACGACAGGAACTCCCGGCCGATCTTCATTTGCGAACGGACTCCCGCACGCCCGGTACCGAGAGGTAGCAAAGCCGCTTGGCCTCCTGCCGCCCGAGCGTGACGGTGTGCATCACGATGCCGCAGACGAAGGACAGCATCGCGGCCAGCATGGCGCCCGTCACCAGCACTGCCGTCGGCAGGCGCGGCACCAGGCCGGTCTGCATGTAGGTCATGAAGAGCGGCGCGGCCAGCACCACCGACAGCGCCACCAGGATGCCCCCGATTATCGAGAAGAACTGCAGCGGCCGTTCGCTCACGAACAGCTTGCAGATGGTCTTGAGGATGCGCCAGCCGTCGCGGTAGGTCGAGAGCTTGCTCTCGGAGCCTTCGGGCCGCGTGCTGTAGGCGGTGCTTTCCTCGGCATAGGGCATGCGCAACTCGAGCGCGTGCACGGTGAGTTCGGTCTCGATTTCGAAGCCGCGCGACAGCGCCGGAAACGACTTGGCGTAGCGCCGCGAGAACACGCGATAGCCCGAGAGCATGTCGGTCAGGCCGCCGCCGAAAAGCTGCACCACGGCGCCGGTCAGCAGCCGGTTGCCGAAGCGGTGGCCCGCGCGGTAGGTGAGCGCGTTCTGGCCGTCGTCGACACGGTTGCCGACCACCATGTCGAGGTTGCCCTCGACCAGCCGGTCGATCAGCCGGCGCGCGGCGGTGGCGTCGTAGGTGGCGTCGCCGTCGGCCATGACGTAAACGTCGGCCTCGACGTCGGCGAACATGCGCCGCACCACATTGCCCTTGCCGCGCGCCGCCACATGCGTGACGACGGCGCCGGCGGCGCGCGCAACGGCGGTGGTGTCGTCGCTGGAGTTGTTGTCGAAGACGTGGACTTCGGCTTCAGGCAGCGCCGCGCGGAAGCCCTCGACCACCTGCGCGACGGCCAGCGCCTCGTTGTAGCAAGGGATGACGACGGCAATGCGCAAGGGGCGGCGGGTGTGGAGGTCGGCGTCGGTCATGGTGCGACGGGGAGGATACGGTAGACGCGGCTGCCGTCCTGTTCGAACTGCACGGCGAAGTACTTGTCGAAGTCGACCCGGGCGCTGAACACGGGCACCACGGCATCCGGCAGCACCACCGCGACGAAGCCCAGGCCCGTGAGCTTGCGCGCGAGGTCACCACCCGACAGCTTGCCGAAGTCGGTGTAGCGCCACGGGCCGAGCGTGTCGCCCCAGACCGGATTGGGGCCGTAGTAGATCGCCTCGTTCAGCGCGATCTGGTAGACCCGGCCGGTGGCGTTGCGGCGCAGGTAGTCCATGGCGGCGTAGCCCGGCACGTGCTTGCGCAGGAAGGCTTCGCGGGCCTCGGGCGTGATCGAGATCATCGACACCTTGACCGCCGTCTGGCGCACCGACACCGCTGCCAGCACGGCCAGCAGCAGCACGGCCGCCCAATCGCCCACGCGGGCGCCGGCACGCGCGGTGTCGCGGCTCATGGCGCCAGTGGCACCAGTGGCCGCAGTGGCTTCGCCCGGAGCCTTGGCGCCGAACACGCGGCGCAGACCCGACGAAATCCAGCCGAACAACACCTGCCAGCCGATGGCCGAGGTCACCGCCAGCAGCGGGAACGACGCCATCAGGTAGCGCGGGTAGCGCGAGGTCACGACCCACACGGCCACCGAGTAGAAGCAGAACCAGCCCGCGGCCCGCACGGCGGCGGAGCGCTTCCACAGCACGCTGAAGGGCGCGAGGAAGAACGACCAGATCAGCGCATTGGGCATCTCGGCGTGCACCCGCACGTCGGCCACCTGCTGCACGTAGTCGGCCGGCGTCCATTCGGTGAAGCCGAAGATCCGCGCGCCGATCGGATTGAAGGGGTCGCCGGTCATGACGAAGTTGCGCGCGTACCAGTAGATGCACGGCAACAGAAAGCACACCAGAGCCAGTCCCCAGGCCTTGGGGCTGCGCTCGTGGCGCACGACGAACAGCGCCACCAGCGGCATGAAGACCAGCGCCTGGTACTTGCAGCCGGCCGCCACGCCGAGGAAGAAGGCCGCGAGCCCCAGCCAGCGCATGCCGCCGTGCACCGGCTTGCCGGGCTCCGACTCGCGCCACCACCATAGCGCCACGCAGGCCGACAGCACGAACAGCGCGACGCCCATGTCGATGAGCGCGTTGGAATAGTCGCCGAGCCCCAGCCATATGGCCGCGCCGATGCAGGCGGTGAGCCGGTTGGCATGCTGCATGCCGAGGCGGTAGAGCATCACCACCGACAGCGCCCCTGCCAGGGCATTGAGGAAGTGCGGCAGCACGTCGTCGCCCAGCTGCAGCGCGCCAGCGTACAGCAGGTTGTAGTTGTACGGGAACCAGGGGTAGCGCAGCCAGTCGTGGATGCCCAGCGTGCCCTGCTGCGCGACCTGCCGCGCATAGGGCAGGTGGTACATCAGCTCGTCGAAGGCGAAGGGCGGCGCAAGCGGCGCCACCAGCGCGGGCAGCGCGACCAGCGCCAGCGCGATGGCGGCGATGCGCTCGTAATGTGTCCACGGCGCGGCGGATTCGTTCATGCGCAGGCCGCGCCGCTCGCGCAGCCAGCCGGGCAGTTGCAGCGCGGCGGCCGCCACGCCCGCCACCACCAGCGCCAGCGTGGCCCCGGGCCGGAAGGCGCCGAAGACGGCCAGGGCCTGGAAAGCGCAGATGAAGAGGCCCATGCCCAGCGCCACGGCCATCGCGGCCTCGAGCCATGCGTCCCGCCGGGGCGGCGGGGCCAGGCGGCCCAGCAATGCGCGGCCGAAACCCCAACTGCCGGTGATGAAGACCGCCAGTGCCGCGTAGTGCGCGGCAGCGAATATCAATTTCTGAATAGCAACTCCCGGTGCCGGTCGGCTGCGGACCGGCCGGCGGGTTCAAAGATTGGGTGCCAGCAGGCGCTCCAGGTAGTCCTCGCTCTCCTTGCGCCGAGCAGCCTGATCCTGCAACTGGTCATGCCCGATCTTGCCGACGTTGAAGTAGGTGGAATCGGGATGACTTAAGTAAAAACCACTCACGCTGGCGGCGGGCATCATAGCGAGGCTTTCCGTCAGGGTCATTCCAATGTCCGCGCAGCCCAGAAGGTCGAACATGGGGCGCTTCACGCTGTGGTCGGGGCAGGCGGGGTAGCCGGGCGCCGGGCGGATGCCGCGGTATTTCTCGCCGATCATGTCATCGTTGCTCAGGTTTTCATCGCTCGCGTAGCCCCAGAGGTCGGTGCGCGCGCGGTGGTGCAGCGACTCGGCGAAAGCCTCGGCCAGCCGGTCGGCCAGGGCCTTGAGCATGATGGCGGAGTAGTCGTCGAGGTCGTCGATGAAGTACTTCTCTTTCTTCTCGACGCCCAGGCCGGCGGTGACCGCGAACATGCCGACGTAGTCCTTCAGCCCGCTCGCCTTGGGCGCGACGAAGTCGGCCAGGCAGCGGCTCGGGCGCATCACGCCGTCGATCACCTGCTTCTCGGTCTGCTGGCGCATGCCGTACCAGGTGAGCGCGACTTCGCTGCGCGTCTCGTCGGTGTAGAGCTCGATGTCGTCGTCGTTCACCGTGTTGGCGGGCCAGAAGCCGACGATGCCGCTCGCGCTGAGCCAGCGCCCTTCGATCAGGCGCTTGAGCATGCGCTGGCCGTCGGCGTATACGCGCACGGCCTCGGTGCCGACGATCTCGTCCTTCAGGATGGCCGGGAACGGGCCGGCCAGGTCCCAGGTCTGGAAGAACGGGCCCCAGTCGATGTACTTGGCGAGCTCGGTCAGGTCGAAGTTCCTGAACACGCGCCGGCCGATGAACTTGGGGCAAGGCGGCGTGTAGTTCGACCAGTCGATCGGCGTCTTGTTGGCGCGCACCTTGGCCAGCGGCCACAACGGCACCTGCTTCTTGTTGGCGTGCTGGGTGCGCACCTTCTCGTAGTCGGCGTTGATCTCGTCGATGTACGCGGTGGCCTGGTCGCTCAGCAGCGACTGCGCCACGCTCACGCTGCGCGAGGCGTCGGGCACGTAGACCACCGGGCCTTCGTAGTGCGGCGCGATCTTCACGGCGGTGTGCACGCGGCTGGTGGTGGCGCCGCCGATCATCAGCGGAATCTTCTTGATGCGGAAATGGTCGTCGCGCTGCATCTCGCCGGCCACGTACTGCATCTCTTCCAGGCTCGGCGTGATGAGGCCCGACAGGCCCACGATGTCCGCGCCCTCGACCTTGGCGCGCGCCAGGATCTCGTGGCACGGGACCATCACGCCCATGTTCACCACCTCGAAGTTGTTGCACTGGAGCACGACGGTCACGATGTTCTTGCCGATGTCGTGCACGTCGCCCTTGACGGTGGCGATGATGATCTTGCCCTTGGTGCGCACGTCGCGGCCGGCGGCCTCGTCGCGCAGCTTTTCTTCCTCGATGTAGGGCAGCAGGTGGGCCACGGCGGACTTCATGACGCGGGCCGACTTGACCACCTGCGGCAGGAACATCTTGCCGGCGCCGAACAGGTCGCCCACGATGTTCATGCCGTCCATGAGCGGGCCTTCGATCACGTGCAGCGGGCGCCCGCCCGTGGCCAGGATCTGCTGGTAGGCCTCTTCGGTGTCTTCCACGATGAAGTCGGTGATGCCGTGCACCATGGCATGCGACAGCCGCTGGTTGACGTGCACCGGCTGCTCGGGCGTGCCGCGCCATTCGAGCCGCTTGCTTTCGTCCTTGGCGCCGCTCTTGGCGGTCTCGGCCACTTCGACCAGGCGCTCGCCGGCGTCGGGGCGACGGTTGAGCACCACGTCTTCCACGCGCTCGCGCAGGGCCGGCTCCAGGTCGTCGTACACGCCGACCATGCCGGCGTTGACGATGCCCATGTCCATGCCCGCCTGGATCGCGTGGTACAGGAACACGGTGTGGATGGCCTCGCGCATCGGGTCGTTGCCGCGGAAGCTGAAGCTCACGTTGCTGACGCCGCCCGACACCTTGGCGCCCGGCAGGTTCTGCTTGATCCAGCGCACGGCCTCGATGAAGTCGACCGCGTAGTTGTCGTGCTCCTCGATGCCGGTGGCAATGGCGAAGATGTTCGGGTCGAAGATGATGTCTTCCGGCGGGAAGCCCACCTCGTCGACCAGGATGCGGTAGGCGCGCTCGCAGATCTCGATCTTGCGCGCGTAGGTGTCGGCCTGGCCCTTCTCGTCGAAGGCCATGACCACGGCGGCGGCGCCGTAGCGCTTGACCAGCTTGGCCTCGTGCTTGAACTTGTCGACGCCTTCCTTCATGGAAATGGAGTTGACGATGCCCTTGCCCTGGATGCAGCGCAGGCCGGCTTCGATCACGTCCCACTTGGAGCTGTCGACCATCACCGGCACGCGCGCGATGTCGGGCTCGCTGGCAATGAGGTTCAGGAAGCGGACCATGGCGACCTTGCTGTCGAGCATGGCCTCGTCCATGTTGATGTCGATGACCTGGGCGCCGTTCTCGACCTGCTGGCGCGCGACGGCCAGGGCTTCTTCGAACTGGCCGTTCAGGATCATCCGCGCGAAGGCCTTGGAGCCGGTGACGTTGGTGCGCTCGCCGATGTTGACGAACAGCGTGCCTTCGCCGATGGCGACCGGCTCGAGGCCGGACAGCTTCATGGGCGGGGGTGCCAGGGGGGCGGAATCGGGGGTAGCTGGAGCGGAAATCTGGGACATGGCCTCACCTGCGGAAGAGTCGAACAGGCGAGCGTCGTTGTCGCCCCAAGCCTGACGGCGGGCCTCTTCGGTCCACCGCTGCAACGCTCCTTGGGAAGGCGTGCATTTTAGGGCGATTCAACCCGCCACGGGGAAAACCCCAGTTTCCATTCCCGCCCGCATCCACAGAATGCGGCCACCGTTTCCGAACGAACGTTCGTTTTTTTCAACCAACGTGAGGGAGTGCCGAATGGCCATGAAGTGGAATGTGGTTCTGTGCTGCGGGCTTGCCGCGGCGACGCTGGCGATGACCCCCTTGGCCCGAGCGGCCGCCAGCGGCAGCTCGACGCTGGTGACGGCCCGGGCGACCTCCGCAGAGGCAAAGACCAAGTACCCCATCGTGCTGGTGCACGGCCTCCTGGGCTTCGACAACCTGCTGGGCGTCGACTACTTCTACGGCATTCCCGACAAGCTGGCCGGCGCGGGCGCGCGGGTCTACGTGGCGCAGGTCTCGGGCACCAACACCTCGGAGATCCGCGGCGAGCAACTGCTGCAGGAGCTCAAGACCATCCGCGCGCTGGAAAAGAACCCCACGCTCAAGTTCAACCTGATCGGCCACTCGCAGGGCGCGCCCACGGTGCGCTACGTGGCGGCGGTGGCGCCCGACATGGTGGCCTCGGTCACCTCGGTGGGCGGCGCGAACGGCGGCTCCAAGGTGGCGGACCTGCTCGCCAAACTGCCCGAGGGCGGCATCGCGCAAGGCGTGGTCGTCAAGGCCGTGGGCCTGTTGACCAGCGTGATCGGCTTCCTCTCCGGCAAGGACCCGAGCCAGCTGCCCGAAGTGCCACTGAACGCGCTGGCCTCGCTGACCACCGCGGGCGGCGCGGCCTTCGACGCCAAGTTCCCGCAGGGGCGGCCCGCGCGCGGTTCGTCGTGCGACGTGAAAAGCGGCGCGGCCATGGTGAACGGCGTGCGCTACTACTCGTGGTCGGGCGTGTCGACCGGCTTCAGCCTGTTCGACCCGAGCGATGCGCCGCTGTCGGCGCTGGGCACCCTCGCCTTCTTCGGCGAAGACAACGACGGCCTGCTCGCGACCTGCACCACGCGGCTGGGCACCCATCTGGGCGACTACCGCCAGAACCACCTCGACGAGGTCAACCAGGTGCTGGGCAACACCTACGGCAGCCAGTTCCCGTACTACGAGAAGAAGGTACCGGAGATCTTCAAGGACCAGGCCGCGCGGCTGAAGAGCGCGGGCCTCTGAGGCGCCGGCCGTGGGAAGCCGTTGGGTGTCATGGGCGGCGGGCGGCGCGGTGCTGCTGGCGGCCGGCGGCGGCTGGCTCGCGAGCCTCCCCGACGACGAGCCCCTTGCCGTGGCGACCACCGCCACGGCAAGCCCCGAGCCGCGGCCGCCGGCGCGGGCCGCGGCAACCGCCACACCCACCGCCGCCGCGCCCGACGCCCTGCTGAACAGCTCGCTCATTTCCATCTTCGACCAGGTGCTGTCCGAAGCGCACGCCGACAACAAGGCCGCGTTCATGGCCAAGGCCCCCGCCCTGCTGGCCAAGTACCTGCGCGAGGACTGGCGCGTGCGCGCGCTCGGCCTGCTCGAGCGCTATGTCGACATGCAGGAGGCCCTGACCTCGATGCAGCCGCCCGCGCCCGGCGACCCCGCGCAACTGCGCCGCGCCCTGCAGGCCCGCGAAGAGATGCGCCGGCGCTACTTCGCACCCGAGGAAATCGAAGGCCTGTTCGGCGACCAGATCCGGCAGGACAACTTCATGGCCGACAAGCTGGAGGCGCTCGCCAACACCGCCCTGACGCCCGAGCAGCGCACCGCCGCCCTGGTGCGAAGCGAGCAGGCATGGCTGTCGCCCGAACAGCGCGAGGTGCGCAAGGAAGCCGTCGCGCATGCCGACGTGATGCAGCAGACCGCCGCGCTCGAAGCGCGGGGCGCGAGCCCGCAGGAGCGCTTTGCCGCGCGCAGCGAGGCCTACGGCTACGAGGTGGCCCGCAACCTCGCGGCGCTCGACCAGGAAAACCAGGACTGGAACGCGCGCCTCGACCGCTACGCGGGCGCGTCCGAAGCGGAGCAAGCCCAGTTGCGCGAAACGCTCTTCAATGAAACCGAGCGCCTGCGCCTGAGCGGCGCGCTGGCGATGCGCTCGGCCGCGGCGCGCAAACCCGCGCCGCCGGGTGGCCAGTAAGCCGTCGGCCCGTCAGGCCGGCTGCGCCTCGCCCATGGCCGAGGCCGGCAGGCCGAACACGCGGTCGAAAGCCCAGTTGAAGACGAAGGTGTAGACCAGGAAGAACACCACCAGGCCCAGGTCCATCACCAGCGCCTGCCAGAGCGACACGCCCAGGCCCCAGGCGAACATCGGCACCAGGAAGGCGATCAGCCCGCCTTCGAAGCCGATGGCGTGGGCGATGCGGCGGCGCACGCTGCGCCCGCGAACCGCCTGGCGCGATTCCCAGCGCTCGAACAGGGCGTTGAAAGCCAGGTTCCAGAGCACCGCGATGACCGACGCAGCCACCGCCAGCACGCCGGAGTGGCCCAGCCCGGCGTCAGTCATCAATGCCAGGCCGGCGCTGGCGGCAACGATGGCGATCCCTTCGTAAAGGGAGATGTAGACAACACGACGGCGAAGCCCCTGCATGATTTTTCCTCTTGGGTTCTGGATGAATGAATGAAGCGATGGATGGACTTTATGTGTCTTTTGCTGATATAAAAAGTTAACTTGTTTCAGTTTTATTGATAGATCGACCTACGGGAACGCAAGCCATGGCCTTCACCAGCGACAACGTCGACGTCTTCCTGGCCGTGATCGACCACGGCTCCTTTTCGGCGGCGGCGCGGGCGCTGCACCGGGTGCCCTCGGCCGTGAGCATGGCCATCGCCAACCTCGAGGCCGAACTCGACCTGCCGCTGTTCGACCGCAAGGGCCGCGAGCCCCAGCCGACCGCCGCGGCGCGTTCGCTCGAGCCGCAGGCGCGCATGCTGGCGACCCAGCTCAAGCAGTTGCAGGTGCAGGCCCTCGCGCTGACACAGGGCCTGGAAGACCGGCTCACGCTGGCCATCGCGCCCGAGCTTCTGGCCGCGCCGTGGAGCGGGCCGCTGGCCACGCTGGCACAGGAATACCCGCTGCTGCAGGTCGAAGTGCTGGCTGCCCCGCAGGCCGACGCGCTGGAGCTTCTGCACAGCGGCCGCGCGCAACTGGCGCTGGTGTTCGAACGCCCCAGCCTCGACGGCCGCGAAGGCTTCCAGGAAGTCGGCAGCGACCTCATGGTGGCGGTGATGGCGCCCAACCATCCGGTGCTGCTCGCCGCCCCCGGCGGCAAGCTGCGAGAGGACCACCTGACCAACACCCGGCAGATCGTCGTCGCGGGGCGCGACCTCGCCACCAGCGACCCGCGCTTCGTGTTCGCGCGCCACATCTGGCGCACCGACAACGCGCTGGCCGCGCTGAGCCTGATCACCGCCGGGCTGGGCTGGGGCTGGCTGCAGCGCAACTTCGCGCGGCCTCACGTGGCGGCGGGGGCGTTGGTCGAAATTCCGTTCGAGAACCTCAGCAACGGGCTCGACCTGTGGGTCGACGTGGTGTGGTCACGCGAGCGCCCGCTCGGCCTGGGAGCGCAGCGCTTCGTGTCGCTGATCGGGCGGGATCGCCGGCCCCCCGGCGAATGCGGGCCCAAGACCGGCGGCAACTGACGACTGTCAGGGCCGGTGGCCGCCGCCGCCGTGATGCCCGCCACCACCGCCGCCGCCGGGATGCGGCATGCCCGGTGGCGGACCGGGCCGGAAGCCCGGATGCGGCCGCGGCGGCCTGAAGCCGGGGTCGATCGGCGGCCGGATGCCGGGCGGAGGCGGCGGACGCACGCCCGGCCCCGGCGGCCTGAAACCCGGACCCGGCCAGGGGCGCGGCTGCCATCCCGGCCGGATCGGCGGCGGCGGTTGCCAGCCGGCCACCGGCGGCGGCGGCACGCCGCCCCACCAGCGCCGGTCGCCGTACCAGGAGCGGTTACGGTAGTAGTTGCCCCAGTAACTGCCGATCGCGAAGCCGATGATCGGCACACCGATCACCGCGCCATACGTGGCCAGAGGCACGCGCTGGTCCTGGTAGGCGTAGTCGAGGTTGCGTGCCCAGACCCAGCCACGCCCGCCGTCGGGCAGCACCACGTCGCACCAGCCGTAGCCGCTGGTGCAGCCGACCACCTCGAGCGGCTGCCCGGGCGCCAGGCGCGCCACCAGCGGGTAGTCGCCCGACGGGCCGGCTCGCAGGTTCACGGCGCCGCGCGTGAAGGCCTGCTGCGCCGCCGCCGAAAGCGGCAGTACCAAGGCGACCGCGGCGATGCCGGCCCAGCGTTGTGCGAATGAGTTCATGGCAAGGCTCCTTGCGCCCAGCCTATGCCGGGGCCCCAAGCCCGTCAATCAGCGCACGCCTGATTCAAGGAACACCGAGGAACCGGCTCCGCCGGGCCTCAGGTGTTGCGCCCGGTAGGGGGAAGGCGCAGCGACACGAAGTGCGCGAAGCCTGGGGGCGAGCCTCTTTATGCAGCTTCGCGGTAGAAGCCGGCGCTGTTGACGCCCAGCGCGCGGCCCTGCATCGGCGCCACCGCCTGGCCGATGGCGGCGATGTGGTCCGGCGTGGTGCCGCAGCAGCCGCCCACGATGTTCACCAGCCCCTCGGCCGCGAACTCGTGCAGCAGGCGCGAGGTGACGTCCGGCGTCTCGTCGAAGCCGGTGTCGCTCATCGGGTTGGGCAGGCCCGCGTTCGGGTAGCAGCTGATGTAGGTGTCGCCGGCCACGCGCGCCAGCTCCTGGATGTACGGGCGCATCAGCGCCGCGCCCAACGCGCAGTTCAGGCCGATGGCCAGCGGCTGCGCATGGCGCACGCTGTGCCAGAAGGCGGTGACGGTCTGGCCGCTCAGGATGCGGCCCGAAGCGTCGGTCACCGTGCCGCTGATGATCAGCGGCAGCCGGTTGCCGCTGTTGTCGAAGTATTCGTCCACCGCGAACAGCGCGGCCTTGGCGTTGAGCGTGTCGAAGATGGTCTCGACCAGGATCACGTCGGCGCCGCCTTCGACCAGCGCTTCGGTCTGCTCGTAGTAGGCAGCGCGCAGTTCCTCGAAGTTGACGTTGCGCGCGCCCGGGTCGTTCACGTCGGGGCTGATGCTCGCCGTCTTGGGCGTCGGGCCGAGGGCGCCGGCCACGAAGCGTGGCTTGTCCGGGGTGCTGAACTTGTCGCAGGCCGCGCGCGCGAGCTTGGCGGATTCGAGGTTCATCTCGCGTGCCAGGTGCGCCATCTTGTAGTCCTCCTGCGCGATGGTGGTCGCGCCGAAGGTGTTGGTCTCGATGAGGTCGGCGCCGGCCGCGAGGTAGCCCTCGTGGATGTCGCGGATCACGTCGGGCCGCGTGAGCGACAGCAGCTCGTTGTTGCCCTTGACGTCGCGCTCGAAATCCTTGAATCGCTCGCCGCGGTACTGCTCCTCGGTGAGCTTGAAGCGCTGGATCATCGTGCCCATGGCGCCGTCGAGGATGGCGATGCGTTTGGCGAGGATGCCAGGCAGGGCCTGGCCGTGGGTATAGATGACGGGCTTCATAGTCTCCGATTGTAGAAAGCGGGCCCGCCCCTGGCGGGCGTCAGCCCTTTCGGCGGCTCTCCACGAACGCCAGCACCGCCTCGATCATCCGCCGCACATGCGGCTGCACGCCTGCCGCCACCTCGGGCAGGTAGTCGAAGGGCAGCTTTTCCTGCATGTAGCTGGACTGCGTCATCTCCAGCTGCACCGCGTGCACGTTCTGCGCCGGGTTGCCGTAGTTGCGCGTGATGTAGCCGCCGGTGAAGCGGCCGTTGAGCACGCCCGTGTAGCCGGTGGCGCTTTCGGCGATGCCCAGCAGCGTCTGGGCCAGCGCCGGATCGCAGCTGATGCCCTTGCCGGTGCCCAGATTCAGGTCGGGCAGCTTGCCTTCGAAGAAACGCGGCAGCACCGAGCGGATCGAGTGCGCGTCCCACAGCGCGGCCACGCCGTGCTGCGCGCGGATGCGCGCGAGCTCTTCGGCCAGCTTGGCGTGATAGGGCTGCCAGATGGCGTCGCGGCGCTCGGCGATCTCGGCTTCGCCCGGCAGGTCGGCGGGGTTGGCGTAGATCGGCGTGTCGTCGAAAGTGTCGACCGGGCACAGGCCGGTGACGCTCTGGCCCGGGTACAGGCTGGCGCCGTCCGGCGGACGGTTCAGGTCGACCACGTAACGCGAGTGCGTGGCCACGAGCACCGAGGCGCCCAGCTCGTCGGCGAAGTCGTAGAGCCGCTCGAGGTGCCAGTCGGTGTCCGGCACGTGGCGCGCTTCGTCGGTGAAGCGGGCGGCCAGCGCGGGCGGCACGTGCGTGCCGACGTGCGGCATCGAGATCAGCAGCGGGCGCGTGCCCTGGAGAAAGCGGAATGGCGGTTCGGTGGTGGTGAAGGCCATGGTGGGGTCGATCAATCCTTGAGAAGTTGGGTGCGCGCGGCCACGAAGGCGGCCGCGGCGTCGGTGTGCAGCGCATGGCGGCCGGCCGCGACGCGAACCTCGCCCGCCACCCAGACGGCGTCGATGGCCGAGGTGCGGTGGCTCGCGAAGACGTGGGCCGAGAGCATATCGGGCGCGGACAGCCCCTGCAGCGCGAGGTGCGATGCGTCGAGCACCACGAAGTCGGCCTGCTGCCCCACGGCCAGGCCGCCGACCGCGCGGCCGGAAGCCCGCGCGCCGCCCTGCACCGCCTCGAGCGTGAGCGCGGTCGCGACATGCGGCTGCGCCGCGCTGGCGCCGACGTTGCGCTGCCGCTTGCCCAGCCGCTGGCTGTATTCGAGCATCAGCAGCTCCTCGGCGGCGTTGACGCTGGCGTGGCTGTCCGAGCCAACGCCCCATGCGCCGCCGTAGCCGCGCCATTTGGCGAAGTCGAAGATGCCGTCGCCCAGGTTGGCCTCGGTGGTCGGGCACAGGCCCGCGACCGCGCCGCTCTGCGCCGCGTACTCGTACTCGGCGTCGTTCATGTGCGTGGCATGCACCAGGCACCAGCGCGCGTCGACCGGGGCATGGTCGAGCAGCCATTCGACGGGGCGAAGGCCGCTCCAGGCCACGCAGTCGTCCACTTCCTTCGTCTGCTCGGCGATGTGGATGTGGATGGGTGCGGTGCGGTCGATGGCCTCGAGCCCCGCGATCGCGTCGCGCAGGCTCTCGGGCGGCACGGCGCGCAGCGAGTGCGGCGCCAGGCCCAGGCGCGCGCCCTGCGCGTCGCACGCGGGCTTGAGCGCTTCGAGCAGGCGCAGCATCGATTCGGTCGAGCGGATGAAGCGGCGTTGGCCGTCGGTGGGCGGCTGGTCGCCGAAACCGCCGGTCTGGTAGAGCACGGGCAGCAGCGTGAAGCCGATGCCGACCTTCTTCGCAGCGCGCAGCAGCGCCAGGCTCAGCGTGGCGTCGTCGGCATACGGGCGGCCGTCCACGTCGTGATGCACGTACTGGAACTCGCACACGCCGGTGTAGCCGGCTTCGAGCATCTCGGTGTAGAGCCAGGTCGCGATGGCTTCCATGTGCTGCGGGCCGAGGCGCGCGGCAAAGCGGTACATCAGCGTGCGCCAGCTCCAGAAGCTGTCCTGCTGCTCGGCGCGGTGCTCGGTGAGGCCCGCGAAGGCGCGCTGGAAGGCGTGCGAATGCAGGTTGGGCATGCCGGGGACCACGGGGCCGGTGGCGGCCTGCGTGTCGACGGGGCGCTGCGTGCCGGACTGAACCTGCGTCAGCCGTCCCACGTCGTCCCATGTCAGCAGGACGTTCTTGGCCCAGCCTTCGGGCAGCAGCGCGTCGGCCGCGAAAAGTGTGTGTGTCATGCGTTGGCTCCGATGGCGATGCGCCCCTGCCGCACCACGGTGCGCACGGGCTGCTGTCCGAACCAGTAGGCGAGTTCGGCCGCTTCGCGCACGTTCCACAGCACGAAGTTGGCGGGCATGCCGGGCGCGATGGCGCCGTGCGTGTCCTGCAGGCCGAGCGCGCGCGCGGCATGCACGGTGACGCCGTCCAGCGCCTCGGGCACCGTCAGGCGGAACAGGGTGCAGGCCATGTTGACCATCAGCAGCAGGCTCAGCGCCGGCGAGGTGCCGGGGTTGTGGTCGGTCGACACCGCCATCGGCACGCTCGCGGCGCGCAGCGCGGCGATGGGCGGCAGGTGGGTGTCGCGCAGCGTGTAGTAGGCGCCGGGCAGCAGCACGGCCACGGTGCCCGAGCGGCGCATTGCCTCGATGCCCTCGGCCGACAGGTGCTCGATGTGGTCGCACGACAGCGCGCCGTAGCGTGCGGCGAGTGCAGCGCCGCCCATGTCCGAGAGCTGCTCGGCATGCAGCTTCACCGGCAGGCCCAGCGCCTTCGCGGCCTGGAAGACCTGCTCGGTTTCGGCGAGCGAAAAAGCGATGCGCTCGCAGAACACGTCGACCGCATCGACCAGCCCTTCGGCCGCGAGCGCGGGCAGCATCTCGTTGCAGACCAGGTCGATGTAGTCACTGCTGCGGCCCGCGTATTCGGGCGGCAACGCGTGCGCGCCGAGGAAAGTGGTGCGCACGGTCACGCCGTAGGCTGCGCCGAGGCGGCGCGCCACGCGCAGCTGCTTGCGCTCGTGTTCCAGCGACAGGCCGTAGCCCGACTTGATCTCGATGGCGCATACGCCGTCAGCCAGCAGTTGCTCCAGCCGGGCCGAGGCCTGCGCGAACAGCGTGTCTTCATCGGCCTCGCGCGTGGCGCGCACCGACGAGACGATGCCGCCGCCGGCCTTGGCCACGTCTTCGTAGCTCGCGCCCGCAAGCCGCATCGCGAATTCGTTGGCGCGCTGGCCACCGTAGACGAGGTGCGTGTGGCAATCGACGAGGCCCGGCGTGACGAGCGCGCCGCCGCCGTCGTGCGGCGCAAGGCCCGCGAACTCGGCGGGCAGCGCACTGCGCGCGCCGACCCAGCGGATCGCGCCCTGCGCCACGACGATGGCGCCCTCCACCGCGGCATCGGTGGCGAGGCAAAGACCGGTCCAAAGACCGTCGGCGGAAGGAAATTCGTTGGCGGATTTCATCGTCTTTCTTCTCGTTGCTTTGGCAGGTCAGGCCGGCAGGATGCGAACCGCGAGCAGCCGTGCGTCGGCGCCCTCGGGCATCGCCTGCCAAGCCTGTGCCGCGTCGGCCCACCGCAGGCCTTCGCCTTCGCGGCAGGCCTCATCGTTCAATCGCCACGCGCCTCGCAGCGCCAGCAGCACGCCGTGCGGCGCGGCCTCGATGGCCGCGGCACTGGCCAGCACGCGCACGTCGGCACGCCACTGACCGCGGCGCGTCATCACGTTGAAGTCGTTCGACGCACCACCGAACAGCGTGCAGTCGATGGCCTCGTCGCCGCTGAAGGCAAAGGGCTGGTGCGGTACGTCGAGCCGGTGATCGATGCGCCCGTCGTGCGTGAAGAGCCGCACGCCGTCGCCTTCCAGCAGCGTGATGCTGCGGTCCACGCCCGCGAACACCGAGAACGGCCCGGCCGCCGCGATGGTCGCGATGCTCACGCGCCAGCCGAAGCTGTCGAGCCCCGCGCCCTGCGGCCAGCTGACGATTTCCTGCGTGGTGCCGCCGCCGTTTTTCCAGGGCATGGCGGGGAGCGAGGTGCGCGAGAAGCGCTGCGGGCCACTCATGACCGCACCTCTTGCTCCTTCCCCTTCCGGGGGAAGGCCGAGATGGGGGCCGCGCCCGACGAGCGTTGCGACTGGGTCGAGGCCGTCGTGCCCCCACCCCTGCCCTCCCCCAGCGGGGGAGGGAGAAATGCAAATACGGAACCCGCGCTCATCGCATCAACCCGCCTTGCCGCAGCTTCTGCTCGAAGTGCCTCAGGATCAGCGTCATCGTGCCCGTGAGCACGAAGTACACCACCGCAATCGCGAGGTACACCTCCAGCGACCGGTAAGACACGCTGATGATCTTCTGTCCTTCGTGCATCACGTCGTGGATGGTCAGGAGAGACACCAGCGCCGAGTTCTTGATCAGCGCGATGAACTCGTTGCCTAGCGGCGGAATCATGCGCACCACCGCCTGCGGCAGCACGATCTGGCGCATGGCGACGCCGGGCGTCATGCCCAGCGATTGCGCCGCCATCGTCTGGCCCTTGTCGATCGACTGGATCGCGCCACGCACGATCTCCGACACGTACGCGCCCGAATACACGCCGAGCCCGAGCACGCCGCACAGGAAGGCCGGCAGCAAGATGCCGAAGTGCGGCAGGCCGAAGAACAGAATGAACAGCTGCACCAGCAGCGGCGTGCCGCGAATGGCCGCCACGTAGGCGGTGCACGCGCCGTAGATCCAGCGCCGCTTCGGGTTCAGCCGGCCGATGCCGACCAGGAGGCCCAGCACGCAGCCCAGGGCCAGCGCGCAGGCGGTGATCTCCACCGTGACCAGCGCGCCGCGCAGCAGGTCGGGCCAGCCCTGCCAGACGGGCGAGAAATCGAGATCCATGACCTGCTTACTTGGCGTTGGCGCTGAACCACTTCTTCACGATCTGGTCGTAGGTGCCGTCGGCCTTGAGCTTCTCGATGGCGCCGTTCACCGCCTTGGTCAGTTCGGGCGTGTCCTTGCGGATGGCCATGCCGTATTCCTCGGTGGTGATCTGCTCGGGCAGCACCTTCAGGCCGCCGCGCGTGCGCACGTACTGGTAGGCGGCGGGCTTGCCGGTGACGGCGGCGTCGGCGCGGCCGATGTCGACGAGGTTGAACATCTCCTGGTTCTTCTCGACTTCCATCAGCTGCACCTGCGGGAATTTCTCCTTGGTGTAGCTCACCGACTTGGTGCCCACCTGCACGCTGACCTTCTTGCCGTTGATGTCGGCCGGCGTCTTGATGGCCGTGTTGCCGTCCTTCACCATCACCACGAGGCCGCCGGCGTAATACGGCACGGTGAAGTCGACGACCTTCTTGCGCTCGTCGGTGATGTAGATGCCCGAGACGGCCATGTCGAAGCGCTTCGAAATCAGGCCGGGCACCAGGCCCTTGAAGTCGATGTCGATCCACTCGATCTTGCGGCCCAGCGTCTTGCCGATGGCCTCGACCAGTTCCACGTCGAAGCCGGTGCGCTTGCCGTTTTCCACGAACTCCATCGGCGGGAAGGTGGCGTCGGTGGCAACGCGCAGCGGCTCGCCCTGGGCTTGCGCCATGCCGGCGAGGCCGAAGAAGGCAAAGCCGGAAAGTGCGGCGGCGACGAGGGTGCGGCGGGTGTTCATGGTGAGGGCTTTCGTGGGTGTGAAGAAGATGGAGGAATGCAGCAGCGGGCTACTGCAGGGCGCGCGAGATGCGGGCCGCCGTGACGACGGTCATGTGGACGAATGCAGCTTCCATGCCCTCGACGCGCGTGAGCGGCGCCATGAGCGTGATCGCGCCGCGCAGGCGCCGGCCCGAAGCCAGCACCGGCGCGCTCGCGCCCCAGACGCCGGCATCGACCTCGCCGTGGGTCACGGCATGACCGGCCTGGCGGATCGCATCGAGTTCGGCGGCGCGCGCCGCGCGGCGCTCGGGGCTTTCGTCCAGGCCGTCGAGCAGGGCATCGCGCTGGTCGAGCGGCAAATGGGCCAGCAGGCACTTGGCGCTGGCACCGTCGCTGGCCGGCACGCTGCGGCCCCGGTCGAACGAGCAGCGCAACGAATGCTCGCTGTCGATCATTTCGAGGCACACCACGCGGTCGTTGACTGCCGTGACCAGCGCCACGCTTTCATGGCTCTGCTGGGCCAGCGCGCGCATGTCGGCGCGGGCCGCCATGACGAGGTCGGAGTTGCCGTCGAAGCCGCTGGCGAGCTGCACGCTCACCGGGCCCGGCGAATAGCGCCCGTCGGACTCCATCACGAAGCCCCAGCGCCGCAGCATGGCGATCTGCCGGTACAGCGTGCTCTGCGACAGGCCGGTGGCCTGCACCAGTTCTGCCGCCGTCATCGCCGCCTTGCTTTGCGCCAGCACCGACAGCACGAAGAGCGCGCGGTCGTTGTGGGCGGGGGCGTCGGTCGGGAGCGTCGTCATCGGGGGCAATCGCGGGATGTCGGAAGTGGAGCCGGCGTGCAGTATCTTGCTCGCCGTTCTCACTTCCAAGCCTTGATTCCCATTCGATGGGAATAGACGCGTTTTTTCTTTCTACCTTCTTCTTAACCCACCAGCAGCGGAAAGCGCGCGTCGTCCATGGGCGCGCCGGCCGGCAGCGTGTCCGCCAGCCCGGGGAAATCGGGCGAGGTCTTCCAGCTGCGCGGCGCGTGGCGGATGTCGTCGCCCAGGAAGCGCACCGAGAACACGCGGCGCCGGTTCGGCCCCTCCACGCCGGCCGCCGCATGCAGCGTGAGCATGTGGAAGCAGACGAAATCGCCCGGTTCGATGTTCCAGCCCACGATGGGAAAGCGCTCGCGCGCGCCTTCGATGTCGGGCAGGTCTTCGAGGCTGCCTTCGGGGAACCACTTGGCGTGGTTGTCCATGAAGGTGCGCGGCATCAGCCACGGCCCCTTGTGGGAGCCGGCCACGAACTCGAGCGTGGCGGCGCGCGACACCGGATCGACCGGAATCCACATGCTGATGTTCTGCTCGCCCTCGATGTTGTAGTACGGCTGGTCCTGATGCCACGGTGTGCGCTGGCGCGTGCCGGGCTCCTTCACGAGCAGGTGGTCGTGGTACAGCCGCACGCTGTTCGAGCCCATGAGCCGCTGCGCCAGTTGCGCCAGCGGCGCCTCGAAGATGAAGCGGCGGAAGGCGTCGATGTCCTGCCAGTTGCAGAAGTCCTCGAAGAAGCGGCCCGGGTCGTCGGGCCGGCTCGCCACCTTGGCGCGCGGGCTGGGCGCGGCGAGATTGGCTTCGATGCCATCGCGCAGCAGCGCCAGTTCGTCTTGCGTCAGCAACTGGCGGATGCAGACCGCGCCGTCGCGCTGGAACCGCGCGACGAGCGCATCGTCCACGCGTTCCTGCACGCGACGCTGAAGTTCCCGGGCATCAGGAACCTGCGCCATCACTTCACCATCGGCAGCTTGAGCCCTTGCTTCTTCGCGGTGGCGACGGCGATGTCGTAGCCCGCGTCGGCATGGCGCATGACGCCGGTGGCCGGGTCGTTCCACAGCACGCGCTCGATGCGCTTGGCCGCGGCGTCGGTGCCGTCGCACACGATCACCACGCCCGAGTGCTGCGAATAGCCCATGCCCACGCCGCCACCGTGGTGCAGGCTGACCCAGGTGGCGCCGCCCGCGGTGTTGAGCAGCGCGTTGAGCAGCGGCCAGTCGGAGACGGCATCGGTGCCGTCCTTCATGGCCTCGGTCTCGCGGTTGGGGCTGGCCACCGAACCGGTGTCCAGGTGGTCGCGGCCGATGACGATGGGCGCCTTCAGCTCGCCGTTCTTCACCATCTCGTTGAAGGCCAGGCCCGCGATGTGGCGCTCGCCCAGGCCCAGCCAGCAGATGCGCGCCGGCAGGCCCTGGAAGCTGATGCGCTCGCGCGCCATGTCGAGCCAGCGGTGCGTGTGCTTGTTCTCGGGGAACAGCTCCTTGATCTTGGCGTCGGTCTTGTAGATGTCCTCCGGGTCGCCCGACAGCGCCACCCAGCGGAACGGGCCCTTGCCTTCGCAGAACAGCGGGCGGATGTAGGCCGGCACGAAGCCCGGGAAGTCGAAGGCGTTCTTCACGCCCTCGTCGAAGGCCACCTGGCGGATGTTGTTGCCGTAGTCGACCGTGGGGATGCCCATGGCCTGGAAGTCGAGCATGGCCTGCACGTGCACGGCGCACGATTTGGCGGCGGCCTTCTTGAGCGCGTCGTGCTGCGAGGCGTCCTTCATGGCGGCTTGCCACTGCGGCACGCTCCAGCCCGAAGGCAGGTAGCCGTTGATCAGGTCGTGCGCGGAGGTCTGGTCGGTCACGAGGTCGGGCTTCAGCCCACCGGCCTTCGCGCGCTTGACCAGCTCGGGCAGGATGTCCGCCGCATTGCCCAGCAGCGCGATCGACACGGCTTCCTTCGCGTCGCAATGCTGCTTGATGAGCTCGAAGGCATGGTCGATGTCGCGCGCCTGCTTGTCGACGTAGCGTGTGCGCAGGCGGAAGTCGATGCTCGACTGCTGGCACTCGATGTTCAGCGACACCGCGCCGGCCAGCGTGGCCGCCAGGGGCTGCGCGCCGCCCATGCCGCCCAGGCCGGCCGTGAGGATCCACTTGCCCGCGAGGCTGTTGTTGTAGTGCTGGCGGCCGGCTTCCACGAAGGTCTCGAAGGTGCCCTGCACGATGCCCTGGCTGCCGATGTAGATCCAGCTGCCGGCCGTCATCTGGCCGTACATGAAGAGGCCCTGGCGGTCGAGTTCGTTGAAGTGCTCCCAGTTGGCCCACTTCGGCACGAGGTTCGAGTTGGCCAGCAGCACGCGCGGTGCGTTCTCGTGCGTCTTGAACACGCCCACGGGCTTGCCCGATTGAATCAGCAGCGTCTCGTCGTCGTTCAGTTCCTTCAGCGACGCGAGGATCTGGTCGTAGCAGGCCCAGTTGCGCGCGGCACGGCCGATGCCGCCGTACACCACCAGGTCTTGCGGACGCTCGGCCACCTCGGCGTCGAGGTTGTTCTGCAGCATGCGGAAGGGGGCTTCGGTGAGCCAGCTCTTGCAGTTGAGCTCGCTGCCGCGCGGGGCGCGGATCACGCGCGTCGGGTCGTGGCGCGGGTCGGCAGCGTCGGGGTTGTTCAGGGCGAATTTATAGTGATCGTTCACGGCGTGGTTCTCCTATCTGTCGGGTGTGTTTTACGAGTGGCTGGGCAGGATGTCGAGCAGAGCGGCCGGCAGCTCGGCCTTCAGCGCCCACAGGCGCATGGCTTCGATGTCCGGTGCGAGGTAGCGGTCGGTCTCGAGGAAGGCGACCTTCTGGCGGATGCCGGCGAATTCGGCTTCGACCAGCGGCGAGCTTTTCAGCTTGCGCTTGAGTTCGATGCCCTGGGCGGCGGCCATGGCTTCGATGCCGACGACCACGGCCGTGTTGTTGACCATGTCGCCCAGGCGGCGCGCCGCGAAGGTGGCCATCGACACATGGTCTTCCTGGTTGGCCGAGGTGGGCAGGCTGTCGACGCTGGCGGGGTGCGCGAGCGATTTGTTCTCCGACGCGAGCGCGGCGGCCGTGACCTGCGCGATCATGAAACCGGAGTTCAGGCCGCCGTCGCGCACCAGGAACGGCGGCAGGCCCGACAGGCCGCTGTCGAGCAGCAGCGCGAGGCGGCGCTCGGCGATGGCGCCGACTTCGCTCACGGCCAGCGCAATGATGTCGGCCGCGAAGGCGACGGGCTCGGCGTGGAAGTTGCCGCCCGAGATAACCTCGCCCGTGTCGGTGAAGACCAGCGGGTTGTCCGATGCGGCATTGGCCTCGATCACCAGCACGCGCGCGGCGTGCGCGAGGTTGTCGAGGCAGGCGCCCATCACCTGCGGGATGCAGCGCACCGAATACGGGTCCTGCACGCGGCCGCAGTCGGCGTGCGAAGGCACGATCTCGCTGCCTTCGAGCAGCGTGCGCACCGCGCCCGCCACGGCGATCTGGCCCGGCTGGCCGCGCGCGGCGTGGATGCGTGCGTCGAAGGGCTTGATCGAGCCTTGAATGGCTTCGAGCGACAGCGCGCCCGACATCAGCGCCGAGGCGAACACGTCTTCCGCGCCGAACAGGCCCGCCAGCGCCAGCGCGGTCGATACCTGCGTGCCGTTGAGCAGCGCCAGGCCTTCCTTGGGTCCGAGCACGAAGGGTTCGAGGCCGATGCTGCGCATGGCTTCCGCGCCGCTGACCTTCTTGCCGTCGGCCAGCGTTGCTTCGCCTTCGCCGATCAGCACGCAGGCCATGTGCGCGAGCGGCGCCAGGTCGCCCGATGCGCCGACCGAGCCCTTGCACGGAATGCTCGGTGTGACGCCGGCGTTGAACAGGGCCAGCAGCGCATCGACCAGCGCCGGCCGCACGCCCGAATGGCCGCGCGCCAGGCTCACCGCCTTGGTCGCGAGGATCATGCGCACGACCGGCGCGGTCAGCGGCTCGCCCGTGCCCACGCTGTGCGACAGCACCAGGTTGCGCTGCAGCTCGGCCAGGTGGTCGTTGCCGATGCGCGTGCTCGCGAGCTTGCCGAAGCCGGTGTTGATGCCGTAGACGACCTGGTCGTTTTCCACGATGTGGCGCACGGCCGCCTCGGCACGCGCCATGCCGTCACGCACCGACGCATCGAGCGCGAGTTGCACGCCGCCGGCCTGGATGTGGCGCAGCATCGCAAGATCGACCTTGCCGGGCGTGAGGGTCAAAGTGGCTTCGGGTTTGGCGGTGTGATTGCTTGGCATGTGAACCTGTCTATACAAGTGGTTGCGAGAGAAAACGTAGGTCTCTGAGGACGAAAAAAAGCTACCCGAAGCTCGGGTTGCCGTCGGCTTTGAAGCGGCTGCCCAGGCTGTAGCGCGAGGCGGGATGCAGGCAGCGCACCCAGGTCACGGGCGTGTTGCGAATCCAGGTGCGGCGCGTCAGCAGCAGGCAAGGGTCGGTGGGTGCCATCGCGAGCCGGCCGGCCTGTTCGGCGTTGGGCAATACGGCGTCGACGACGTGTTCGATCTGGTCGAAGGGCACATTGCGCACCAGGTACTCGCTGGGCGGCATGGCGGTGAAGTCCTGGTCGAGGTAGTCGGGCACGACCTGCGGGTTGACGTAGCGCTCCTCGAGCTGCACGGGCGTGCCGTTCTCCAGGTGCAGGCACACGCTGTGGAACACCGAGGTGCCGGCGCGCATGTCGAGCCATGCGGCCACGTCGGGCGAAGCGGCGAGGCGCTCGACCTCGATCATTTCGCAGCGGTAGTCGTGCCCGCGCTGGCGGATCTCGCTCGCAATGTTGGCGATCTGCAGCAGCGTCGATTGCGGCTTGTTCTCGGCCACGAAGCTGCCGACGCCCGCCACGCGCACGATGCGCCCCTGCTCCACCAGCTCGCGCAGCGCGCGGTTCACCGTCATGCGCGCCATGCCGAACTGGGCCACCAGCTCATGCTCCGAAGGCAGCCGGTGGCCGGGCGGCCACGTGCCGTCCTGGATCTTCCTGGAGATGTGATCCTTGACTTGCGCGTAGAGCGCGAGGGTCGGCAGGTCGCGTTTCATCGTGTCTCGGGTCAATGCTCCGCCGCCGCCATCGACTCGGCGCGGATCTCTTCCGTCAGCCGCGCCTTGATTTCCATGAACTCCGGCGAAGTCTTGATCGTGTAGCTGCGCGGATGCGGAAAGTCGACCGCGATCTCGGTCTTGATGCGACCCGGCCGCGCGCTGAACACCGCCACGCGGTTGGCCATGAAGATGGCCTCGTCGATGTCGTGCGTGACGAACAGCACCGTCTTCTGCGCCGATTCCCAGATGCCCAGCAGCAGTTCCTGCATGAGCACGCGGGTCTGGTTGTCGAGCGCGCCGAAGGGCTCGTCGAGCAGCAGCATCTTGGGGTCGTTGGCCAGCGCGCGCGCAATGGCCGTGCGCTGCTGCATGCCGCCCGAGAGCTGCTTCGGAAAGTGATGCTCGAAGCCGCGAAGGCCGACCTTGGCGATGAAGAACTCGCTGCGCTCCTTCTGGTCTGCCTCGCTCATGCCGCGCTCGCGCAGGCCGAAGCGGATGTTCTGCGCCACCGTGAGCCAAGGAAAGAGCGTGTAGCTCTGGAACACCACGCCGCGGTCGGCGCCGGGGCCCTCGATGCGCCGGCCGTCGAGCAGCACCTGGCCGGTGGTCGGGAAGTCGAGCCCCGCCACGATGCGCAGCAGCGTCGACTTGCCGCAGCCCGAGGGGCCGAGGATGGTGACGAAGTCGTTCTCCTTCACCTCGAAGTCGATCGGCTGCAGCGCCTGCGTGCGCTGGCCCTTGGCGCCGGTGAAGACGCGCGAGACGCCCTGGATGGAAAGTTGGTTCTTCACAGTGCGGCCCATGCAAACAGACGGCGGTTCAATGCCTTGAAGGCGAAGTCGGACAGCAGGCCGATGACGCCGATCACGATGATCCCGAAGATGATCTGGCCGGTGTTCAGGAGCGCTTGGCTGTCGGTGATCATGTGGCCGATGCCCGACGAGGAGCCGATCAGCTCCGCCACGATCACGTACGTCCACGCCCAGCCCAGCACCAGGCGCAACGTTTCGGCGATGCCCGGCGCCGCGCCCGGAATGAGCACGCGCGCCACGATGCCGCGGCTGTTGGCGCCCAGCGTGTAGGCCGCCTCCACGAGGTCGCGCCGCGCGCCGCCCACGGTGACGGCCACCATCAGCACGATCTGGAAGAAGGAGCCGATGAAGATCACCAGCAGCTTCTGCATTTCGCCCAGGCCCGCCCACAGGATCAGCAGCGGAATGAAGGCCGAGGCCGGCAGGTAGCGGCAGAACGAGACGAAGGGCTCGAAGAAGGCTTCCACCGTCTTCCATGTGCCCATAGCGATGCCCAGCGGCACCGCGAACACGGCCGCCAGCAGGAAGCCGCCGAACACGCGCCACACGGTCATGCCGATGTCGCCGATGAAGCCGTACTCGGTGAAGAGCAGCCAGCCTTCCTTGACCATGGTCGGCGGGCTGGCCAGGAAGGTCGGCGGCACGAAGCCGCCGAGCGTGGCGATGGCCCACACTAGCACGAAGACGACGAAGAACGCGAGCCCCAGCAGCACGCGCGCACGTGTGCCGATGGGCTCGAGCGGCGCGAGCGCGCGGCGGCGCGCGGGCACGACGACAGCCGGCGCCGCCACCGCCGCGGCGGACGGCACCTGCGTCATCTGCGGCATGGCCTTACTTGACGAAGCTTGCATCGAAGGTCACGGACAGGTCTTCAGGCGCCTTGCGGATCACGCCGGCTTCCAGAAGGATGGGCGCGGCCTCCTTCATGAAGCTGGTGAGTTCGCCGGCAAAGAACTTCTGGTTGGCGGCCTTGTCCTGCCAGCGCAGGAAAGCCGACGATTTGGCGAACTGCTCGCCGCTCTGCTTGACGGCCGAGCCCATGAGCTCGTTCGACTTCTCGGGCTCGGCCTTGATCATGTCGAGCGCGTCGAAGTACGACTTGGTGAGCGCGGCGGCGGCCTTGGCGTTGGCCTTGAGCCAGGTGGGCGCGCAGCCGACGGTGTCCATCACCATCGGATAGTCGAGCGTGGTGGCCAGGATCTTGCCGGCGGCGGGGTTGGCGCGCACGGTCGACAGATACGGCTCGTAGGTCATGGCGGCGTCGTTCTGGCCGGCCACGAAAGCCTGGGCCGAGGCCTGCGGCGACAGCGTGGTGGTCTTCACGTCCTTCAGCGTCATGCCGTTCTTGCTGAGCATCCAGGCCAGGCCGAAGTACGGGGCGGTGCCGGGGGCGTCGACGCCGATGGTCTTGCCCTTGAGGTCGGAAAACTTGCTCACGTCGCCGCGCACCGCGAGGCCGTCGGCGCCGTAGGACTTGTCCATCTGGAAGATCTGCACGATGGGCACGCCGTTGGCGTTCCAGGCCACGTGCGTCTCAACCGTGGTGGCCGCGCACTGGATGGCGCCGGAGGCCAGCGCCAGGTGGCGGTCCTTCTGCGGAATCATCTTGAGTTCGACGTCCAGCCCGTTCTTCTTGAAGATGCCGGCCTTGTCGGCCAGCGAGAGCGGCGCGAAGCCGGTCCAGCCGGACATGCCGAGCGCAATCTTCGTTTCCTGGGCGGCGGCCGTTCCGGCCATGCCCGCCGCACATGCACCTGCTGCCAGCAGCGAAGCGACTTTCACAACTACCGTCTTCTTGACCATGGGTACTCCTGGGTCTGTTTCTTGGGAAAAGGCTCGGCGGATGCACCCGATGGCCGGGGAACGCGCGCCTCGCATTGTTGCCAAGCGCCCCAACTTGTATATACAGGATAACCCGACAGGTCATTTTTGGTGCACAGCCTTGGGAAATGCACCGGTTTGCTGTCTAGACAAGGAAGGTCGCGGGACGGAGGCAACCATTGCAAACCTCGTGCCACGGCCGCGTCGGTGCCACTGGGGGACAATCGACGGCCCGCGCCCTCCGTCCCTTTTCGCCCCCTCACCGCCTCCCCTGTGTCCTCTCTCGCTCCCCGCCCCATCGACGCCTCCGGCAGCAGCGCTCCCGCCGACATCCTTCATGAGGTCTTCGGCTATGCGCAGTTCCGGGGGGCCCAGCAGGACATCGTCGATCACGTGGTGGGCGGCGGCGACGCACTGGTGCTGATGCCCACGGGCGGCGGCAAGTCGCTGTGCTACCAGATCCCCGCCATCGCGCGGCAGCGCGCGGGGCACGGCGTGGCGATCGTGGTGTCGCCGCTCATCGCGCTGATGCACGACCAGGTGGGCGCGCTGCACGAGGCCGGCGTGAGCGCGGCCTTTCTGAATTCCACGCTCGACTGGGAAGAGACGCAGGACGTGGAACGCCGCATGCTGCGCGGCGAGATCACGCTGCTGTACGCGGCGCCCGAGCGGGTGAACACGCCGCGTTTCCTGTCGCAGCTCGATTCGCTGAAGGAGCGCGGCAAGCTGTCGCTCTTCGCCATCGACGAGGCGCATTGCGTGAGCCAGTGGGGCCACGACTTCCGCCCCGAATATCGCGCCCTCACCGTGCTGCACGAGCGCTATGCGGGCGTGCCGCGCATCGCGCTCACGGCCACGGCCGACGACCTGACGCGGGCCGACATCGTCGAGCGGCTGCAGCTGGAAGAGGCGCGCCAGTTCGTCTCCAGCTTCGACCGGCCGAACATCCGCTACACCATCGTCGAGAAGAAGGACGCGACCACGCAGTTGCTGCGCTTCATCGAGCGCGAGCACGAGGGCGACGCGGGCGTGGTCTATTGCCAGTCGCGCAAGCGGGTGGAAGACGTGGCCGTGACCCTGCGCGACGCGGGCATCAACGCCCTGCCCTATCACGCGGGCCTGGACGCGGCGGTGCGCCAGAAGCACCAGGACCGGTTCCTGCGCGAGGAAGGCATCGTGATGGTCGCCACCATCGCCTTCGGCATGGGCATCGACAAGCCCGACGTGCGCTTCGTCGGCCACCTCGACATGCCCAAGAACATCGAGGGCTACTACCAGGAAACCGGCCGCGCGGGCCGCGACGGCGGCCCGGCCGACGCCTGGATGGCCTACGGCCTGCAAGACGTGGTGAACCAGCGCCGCATGATCGACGAGAGCCCCGCCGGCGAAGAGTTCAAGCAGGTGATGCGCGGCAAGCTCGACGCGCTCCTCTCGCTGGCCGAGGCCAGCGACTGCCGCCGCGTGCGCCTCCTGGGCTACTTCGGCGAGAAGAGCACGCCCTGCGGCAACTGCGACAACTGCCTGAACCCGCCGCAGGTGTGGGACGGCACCGATGCCGCGCGCAAGCTGCTCAGCACCATCTACCGCGTGCAGCAGTTGAGCGGCATCAGCTTCGGCGCGGGGCACATCATGGACATCCTGCGCGGCAAGGCCACCGAAAAGGTCAAGCAGTTCGGCCACGAGCGGGTCAGTACCTTCGGCATCGGCGCGGAGTTCAGCGAAGTGGCGCTGCGCGGCGTGCTGCGCCAGCTGATCGCCACCGGCGCGCTGGCGGTGGACGCGGAAGCCTTCAACACGCTGAAGCTCACCGAAGGCTCGCGCGCGGTGCTCCGGGGCGAGGCCCAGGTGACGCTGCGCGAATCGGTGTCGTCGCCGGCGGAGCGCAGCAAGTCGCGCCGCGAAAAGACCGTCAAGGGCGCGCCCTCGCCGGCCGCCGCCAAGCTGGACGACACTGGCAAGAAGCGCTTCGAGGCGCTCAAGGCCTGGCGCGCCGAAGTGGCCAAGGAACACAACCTGCCGGCCTATGTGATCTTCCACGACGCCACGCTGGCCGCCATTGCCGAGCGTGCGCCGGCCACGCTCGAGGACCTGCAGGGCATCAGCGGCATCGGCACCAAGAAGCTCGAGGCCTACGGCAGCGAAGTGCTGCGGGTCTGCGAAGCGTTCTGACCTCGGGAAGGCGGGCGCGGCCTTGGACACCCGGCAGATGCGCTGCGTCGTCGCGATTGCCGAGGCCGGCAGTCTCACGAAGGCGGCCGAGCGGCTCGGCCTGGCGCAGCCGGCGCTCACGCAGACGCTGAACCGGCTGGAGCAGGAACTCGGCACGCGGCTCTTCACGCGTTCGCGACGCGGCGCCGCGCTCACCGACGCGGGCCTGGCCGTCATCGACGACCTGCGCGCGAGCCTCGCCTATGGCGACACGGCCGCCGAGCGTGCCCGAGCGATGGGCGCCGGGCGCGCGGGCCGCCTCACCATCGGCTTCGTGACGCACGCGGTCTACGAGGTGCTGCCGAACGCATTGCGCCGGTTGCGCGCCGGGCATCCGCAGCTCGAGGTGGTGCTGCGCGAGATGAGCAACGCCGAGCAGGTGGCGGCGCTGGAGGGCGGGCGCATCGACATCGCGCTGCTGCATCCGCCGGTGACGGTCACGGCCCGTGTGCACGAGCTGCGGCTGGGCGAGGAACCGCTGATCGCGGCGCTGCCCGCCGCATGGCCGCTGCATGAGGACGGCTGCGTGTCGCTCGCCGATGTCGCGCGCCACGGGCTGGTGTGGTTCCCGGAGCAGCAGATTCCCGCCCTGCGCGCGCAGCTGCTGGGAGCGCTGCGCCGCGCCGGCCACGAGACGCGGGTGGTGCAGGACGCCAACCGCACGCTGACGGTGCTGGCCTGCGTGGCGGCGGGGCTGGGCTGGTCGCTGCTGCCGCGCTCGGTGCGCGCGCTGCAGCACGAGGGCGTGCGCTACGCAGAGGTGCGCGACGGCGCGGGGCTGCCGGCCTTCGAGCTGTCGGCGCTGTGGCTGGCGCGTTCGCGGCCGACCTTCGCCGACACGTTCGCGGCGATGCTGCGCGACTGACGCTGCCTCGGCGGACTCAGTCGAGCTGGATCTTGTTGTCCTTGGCGAGCTTGGTCCACTTGGCGATCTCGGCGCGGCGGAAGCCGTCGAGCTCGGCGGGGCTGGAGCCGATCACCTCGGCGCCCAGCGCCTCGAGCCGGCCGCGGACCTCCGGGTCCTTGAGCGTGGCGGCGAACTCCTTCGACAGCCGCTCCACCACCGGCGCGGGCGTGCCGGCCGGCACGAACACCGCGTTCCACTCGTAGACCTCGTAGCCGGGCAGGCCGGCTTCGGCCACGGTGGGCAGCTGCGGCAGCGCGGGCGCATGGGCCTTGCCGGTGACGGCCAGCGGGCGCAGCTTGCCGTCCTTGATGAAGGGCAGGCTCGAAGCCAGGCTGGCGAAGAACACCGGCACGTGGCCCGACATCACGTCGGTGAGCGCGGGGCCGCCGCCCTTGTAGGCCACGTGCGTCATCTGCACGCCGGCCATCGAGGCGAACAGCTCGCCCGCCAGATGCTGCGCCGAGCCGTTGCCCGACGAGGCGTAGTTGATGCCGCCCGGCTTGGCCTTGGCCTGCGCGATCAGGTCGGCCACGCTCTTGAACGGCGCCGACGGGTTCACCACCAGCACGTTGGGCACCCTGACCAGCAGCGACACCGGCGCCAGTTCGCGCAGGGTGTCGAAGGGCATCTTGCGCAGCGCCGGGTTCTGCGCGTGGTTGGAGGCGTCGAGCAGCACGGTGTAGCCGTCCGCCGGGCTCTTGACGACGAGGTCGCCGCCGATGGCGCCGCCGGCACCGCCGCGGTTGTCGATCACCACCGGCTGGCCCAGCTTCGCCGAGAGCTTGGGCGCGACGATGCGCGCCACCGCGTCGACCGTGCCGCCCGGCGGATAGCTCACGACCAGCCGCACCGGCTTGGACGGCCAGGTGTCGGCATGGGCGCACAGGCCGCCCAGCAGCAGGGCCGCGCCCGCGAGAGCAAGGGGGATGGCGCGCAGCAGGCGCGCGCGCGGGATTTCATGGGTCATTGGTCGATGTCTCCTGTCTTGAACTTGAACAACCGGGCGGGCGTGTCGGCCAGGATGCGGCGGCGCGCGGCGGCGTCGGGCACCCAGTCGGCCAGCGCCGCATGGGCGGCGGCGTAGTCGGCGATCTCGCGGTGCTGGGTGTGCGGCCAGTCGCTGCCCCACACGAGGCGATCGGGGCCGCAGGCCTTCAGCAGCGCCTGCGCGGCGTCACGCGCCGCCGCGGCGGCGATGGTCACGGGCCAGTTGCGGTAGGCGGCCGATAACTTGACCCAGACGCGTCCGCAGGCCGCGGCATCGAGCAGCCAGGCAAAGCCCGAGTCGGCGGACGCGGGCGCCGAAGCGGGGCGGCCGAAATGGTCCACCACCAGCGCGCAGCCGGCATCGAGCACGGGCTGGGCGGCCAGCGGCAGGTCGCGCGATTCGCGGTGCAGCTCCACATGCCAGTCCAGCGCGCGCACACGGGCGAAGAGCCGCCGCCAGTCGGGCAGCGAGAAATCGGGCAACGGCATGCCCACGAGGTTGAGGCGGATGCCGCAGACACCGGCATCGGCCATCGCTTGCAGCGCGGCATCGTCCACGCCGGGATCGACCACGGCAACGCCGCGCAGGCGCCGCGGGCAGGCGCGCAGCGCGTCGATCAGGAAGCTGTTGTCGGTGCCGAGAAAACTGGGCTGCACCAGCACGCCGTGCGAGACGCCGTGCGCGTCGAGCAATGCGAGGTACTCGGCCAGCGTGGCCTCGTAGTCGGGCGCATGCCGACGCGTGGCCGCCAGGGGCAGGCCACGCACGAACACGTGGGCGTGGCTGTCGATGGCGGTGATGTCGGCGGGGGGCACGGCGTTGTCTCTGGCGGTAATCGTTGTGCGTCCGCGAGGCGCGAACGTGGGCGAGTATCCGCAGGGAAACGCCGGTTTGGAACGTGTCTCCCGGTTGCGTTTGGATAAGCTGGGCTTATAGAAGCAGTCAGTTCGCCGCCGGCAGCGTGATGGGAACCGGCCGCGTCAGCAGATCGACATACAGCTCGAAGAAGCGCGCGTTGTCGAACTTCTTCACCACCTTCATCTTCTGCAGCGTGGGGCCCGAAGGCTGCGAGGAATAGCCGATGGAGCGGCCGTTGTCGGGTGCGCCGGGCTTGGCGATCACGTCGACGTAGCGGTCCACCGTCTGCGTGGCATAGCCCGGGTCGATCAGGTAGGCGAGCGTGAGGGTGTCCCAGATGTTCTGGGTGTAGTTCGGGTTGGTCTCGAAGCCGTTCTTGCCGTCGAAGCCGTAGCCGTTGAGCTTCTGGAACACGTCGGTCACGGCCGTGGGCTTGGCCGGGTGCGCGATGCGGTCATAGATGGGCTTGGTGAGGAACACGGTGTCGGTCACGTCCAGCGGCACCACCACCTGCGGGATGGGCAGCCGAACCACGAACTGCGCGGCGTCGGGGTCGAACCACCAGTTGAACTCGGCCGCCTTGGTGGTGTTGCCCGGCACGTCGATCGCGCCGCCCATGTAGATGATCTGCTTGATGAGCGGCACGATCTCGGGGTTCTGCTTGGCCGCGAGCGCGATGTTGGTGAGCGGGCCGATGGCCAGGATGGTGATCTCGCCGGGATTGGCCTTCACGGTGTCGACGATGAAGTCGACCGCGCTCTTGCGCTGCACCACGGTGTGGGTGGCGAAGCCGTCGGGCGAGGGTTTGAGGTCAGCATCGGACTTGGGCTCCGGTCCGCCCCAGGCGCCCAGGTAGCCGTCGCCGCCGGCTCCCGCGGCCAGTTCGGCCTGCACGTCGGCATAGGTGTGGTTGAGCGCGTAATTGGCTCCCACGTAGACGCCGATGCGGTCGCCCACGCCGAGCCGCTCGACCGACTTCAGCGCATCGGCCACGCCTTGCCTGAGCCACTGGTTGCCCGAGACCACGCTGATGCCCATGACCTGCACCTTGCCCTGCGCCTGAAGCTGCGCGGCCATGACGCCGAGTTGGCCGTCGTCGCTCATGGTGTTGTAGTCGCTGTCGATGATGATCTTCTGCGCGGTGGGCGCGGGCGTGCCGCCGAAGCCCGGGCCGAGGCCGATGCCACCGCCTCCGCCACCACCACCGCCGCAACCTGCCAGTACCGCGATGACGACGATGAACATCGTCCCGATCCATTTGCGCATCTTGCTTCTCCTAAGCGTTTGGTTTTCAGTCGAGGAACCTGAAATACAAACGTTTGCGCAAAGCTTTGCGCAAACGTTTGCCAAACTTTAGGGCGCAAGCCGGCAGCGTGGCAAGCGCTGCGGCCTAGGGGTTTTCCGCGAGGTGCGGTGGAGGGTGCGTCAGCCCGGGTTGGGGGCGAAGTCGAGCAGGCGGTTGCGGCGCAGCGGCGACTGGTCGATCAGGAAAGGCGTCTCTGCTTCGGCCGGCTCGGCCTTCTCGAGGCCTCGCGCCATCGCCTTGGCCATCGGTGCGGGGCAGGCGCCTCCGCTGCGCAATGCGAGGGCGGCGGCCAGCCGGGCTTCGTTGGGGTCGCCGAGCTGGTGGTCGTAGTCGTCGGCGACGGTGCAGTTGGGCGCGAAGCCGTCGCCGTAGTCGCCGAAGCCGAGCTGGTTCACGCCTTTGACCTGGATCGCGAAGTAGGTGGTGCCGCAGTTGTCCTGCGGGTAGAAGCCGTAGGGCTTGCCGCAGGTGGTGCCGCCCACGAGGTTGACCGTGACGCCCACGCCGCGCAGGCTGTTGATGACCGACTCGCTCGCCGAGCAGGTGTCGGGGCTGGTCAGCACCGTCACGCGCGAAAGACCGAGCGAGGGCAACGCCGTGCCGGTGCGGCTGGTGCTGTAGAACGGCATCAGGCTCTGCGCCACCGAGAGGCGGAACGGGTTCTTGTCGTTGAAGGTCAGCAGCTCGAAGGTCTTGCCCGCCGTGGTCGCGGGCGCGGCGATCATGTAGGCCAGCCGGCTGGCAATGGCGAGTTGGCCGCCGCCGTTGTAGCGCATGTCGAGCACCAGGTCCTGGATGCCGCCCGAGGTCGCCTTGAAGGTGTTCACCGCGTTGATGAGTTGCTGTTCGGAGGTCGTGATGTGGTCGTTGAACAGCATGTAGCCCACCTTGTTGCCACCGCCTCCGTCCAAGACCGTGACGTTCTGCACCGGCGTGCTCGTGACGTTGGCCGCCTTCAGGTTGTAGGAAACGGCAGGATCGCTGCCCAGCTTGAAGGTGAAGCTGTGCGACTCGCCCACGGTCTTCGGCGACAGCGCGCCGTTGATCGTGGCGGCGTTGGCTGACCCCGTGGCGTTGACGAAGTCGACGCCGTCCACCGTCAGCAGCTTGGCGCCGCGCTTCAGGCCCGCGAGGTCGGCGGGCGAACCGGGCTCGACGAGCACCACGCGCAGTTCGCGCGGCGGGCTGGTGGCGATGGACACGAACTCCGCGCCGTAGCTGACCGACACACCGCCCTGCGACAGCTGGCGATACGCCTCGGTGTCGTAGACGAAGTGGAAACGGTCCTTGGGCTTGCCCGACGAAGTGGTGAGCGGCGTCTTGAGCACGTTGAACCAGGTGACCGGCGTGGCGTAGTCGGACGCCTTGAGGGTGGTCGGCACTTCGCCGTACCAGAGGTAGGTCTCGTCGATCCAGGCGCGCACCCAGCTCTTCTCGTTGTCGAGCGAGCCGGCGCTGTCGGGGTAGGGCCGCCCGGTTTCGGGGTTGGTGCCGGTGCGCGGCGCGGCGCAAAGGCCGGCGACCGATGCCGACGGCACGATGCCCGAGCCACTGCTGGCGGGGGGCGTGGTGTTGTTGCCGGGCAGCAGGCCGATCGGCAGGCCGCCGCCACCGCCTCCGCCGCCTCCTCCACCGCAGGCCGTCACGAAACAGGCCACGGCAAGCGCGGCACAAGCCGCCCAGGCACCGGAACGCGGCGAGCGCCGCACGTCGACCTTGCGAAATTCCATTTGCTGCTCCTCCTCGTGTCCGTGTTGGCGGACGGGTGTTCAGCATCGAGGGGCGAAGGCTTCGCCGCCCCGGTGCGCTCCTGCGGGTTCCGAACCCGGTTGTTCTGTTGTCTGCCCGCTACTGCAGGAAGCCCATGCCGCGCGACTCGCGCACTTCGGGCTTGATGCGGTGCTCGGCCTCGAGCTGGTCGAGGAATTCGACCGCCGAGAACTCGGCCGCCAGAATATCTGTCTGCCGTTTCACGGCCGCGAAATCCCCGGGGCACAGCTGTGTCAATTGCGCAAGCCGCGCCCGGATGGCGCTCGTGATGCGCTCGGCGTCGCCCGCCAGCGCCTCGGTCACGAACATGCGTTCGCGCTGCACGGCCGTGAGCGGCATGAACTTGATCTTGAAGGTGAAGCGCCGCAGCGCCGCCTGGTCGAGCCGGTCGAGCAGGTTGGTGGTGCAGACGAAGACGCCGTTGAAGCGCTCCATGCCCTGCAGCATCTCGTTGACTTCGGTGACCTCGTAGGTGCGCTGCGCGCCGCGGCGGTCCTGCAGGAAGCTGTCGGCCTCGTCGAGCAGCAGCACGGCTTTTTCGTTCTCGGCCTCGCGGAACATGGCGGCCATGTTTTGCTCGGTCTCGCCGACGTACTTGCTCATGAGGTCGCTGGCCTGCTTCACGAGGAGCGGCCGACCCAGGGCCTTGGCGATGTGCTCGGCCAGCGCGGTCTTGCCGGTGCCGGGCGCGCCGTAGAAGCACAGCGTGCCGTGACCGCGCGCCTTCAGCGCCTGGGCGATGCGCGGGATCTCGAAGCGGGTCTCGACATTGAGCATGTCGAGGTCGTAGGTGGTGACGCTGCGACGCTCGCCGCGGCCGGTGTCGAGCGTGCCCAGCGCGAGGTCGGCATTGCGCAGCTGGCGTTCGATGAGTGCTTCGACCGAGGCGTCGTCGGTCTTCGCGAGTCCGGCGAAGCGCACGGCGGTGCGGATCTGCGCGGGCGTGAGGCCCTTGCGCTCGGCCAGCTTGGCGGTGAAGGCTTCGGACACGACCACGCCTTCGAGCGTCTTCTTCACGAGCTGCTCGCGCGCGCCAGGCGGCGGCGACTTGAGCTCGAGGTGATAGGCGAAGCGGCGCCGAAAGGCCGGGTCGATCTGCTCGATGCGGTTGGTGACCCACAGCGTGGGCACGGGGTTGGCCTCGAGGATCTGGTTGACCCAGGCCTTGCCGCTGACGCTGCCGCTGGTGGGCGCCGGGATCTGCTCCGCGCGCGCCATGAACTGCGCGGCCTCGGTGCTGATGGGCGGGAAGACGTCCTCGACTTCGTCGAACAGCAGCGCGGCCTGCGCGCTGCCTTTGAGAAAGACCTGTGCGATCTGCAGCGAGCGGTAGCGGTCGCGGCCGCTCAGCGAGTTGCCGTCGCGGTCGGCGTATTCGACTTCGAAAAGCTCGAGCCCGGCGGCCTGCGCGACGACCTTGGCCAGCTCGGTCTTGCCGGTTCCGGGCGGCCCGTAGAGCAGCACGTTGACCCCGGGCTCCTTGCGCGCGACGGCCGCGCGCAGCAGCGTGACGAGCATCTGCGCGTCTTCCTGCACGAAGGAGAAATCGTGCGGCGTGAGCGTGCTCTTTGCCGAAGGCCGCGTGAACACGGCCATCAGCTCGTTGTGGTCGCGGTACTCGCGCATGAGCACCGGCGGCAATTTCTCGCTGACCTTCATGAGATCGGCCAGGTCGGTGATGTTGTGCTCGGAGATGAGGTTCTCGACAAGGCCGATGCGTTCGAGCCGCGAGCCCGCGCGCAGCGCCTCGCCTACTTCGCTCGCATTCACGCCTGCGATGTCGGCGATGGCGGCATAGGCCTCGGGCGCGTTGTTGACCTTGAACTCGACCAAGAGCGAACGCAGGTCGCGTTGATAGCGCGCGAGCGTGCCGTACAGCAGCAGCGCGCGCTCGGCCTTGTTGAGCTGAAGCAGGCCGGCGAGGGCATCGATGTTCTTTTCGACCAGCGTGGATTGCTTGCGCAGCGCGTGCGTGAGCCAGTCTCGCGTGACGGCGAGTACCGAGAGCAGGTCCTTGGGCTGGTCCTTTGCGTATTCGTCGAGGTAGAAGAAGAGCGTGCCTTCTTCATACGGGCCGCGCCACACGCCGTGGCGTTCGAGCAGCGTGCGGCCGTCGAAGGCCTCGACGCCCTTCCAGGCTTCATTGCCGGCGCAGCGGCGTCCGAGGAATTCGCGCAGGCGCTGAAGCACCGCCGCGGGCCACACCAGGTGCCGCCCGGTGAGCGACAGCAGGCCGTTGATGTCGCGGCGCACGTTAAAGCGCGGCCCCTGCTTGGCAGCAAGCGTGAGCACGAAGTGCGAGCACATGAGCTCGAGCACCGGTGCCTCCTTGAGTCCGGGCGACGGCAATGCCTGCCCGCGTACCGCAGCAGCCACGACATCGACACCCGCACGCTTCGCCATCAGGCAACCTCCAACGAGGAAAATCTCGGAGAGACCATAACGCAGACTTTTGGCTTCGGGAAGACCAGCAAACCGTAAAAACCCTCATGGTGCGATTCCAGCCACAATGCGCGCCATGGTCGGAATCGAAGAAATCCAGCGCGCCGCGGCGCGCCTGCAAGGCCAGGTGCTCAATACGCCCTGTGTCGAATCGCGCACGCTGTCGGAGATCGTCGGTGCTCAGGTATTCCTGAAATTCGAGAACCTGCAGTTCACATCGTCGTTCAAGGAACGTGGTGCGTGCAACAAGCTGGTCGATCTTTCCGAGAACGGTACACGGGGAGTGATCGCCATGTCTGCCGGCAACCATGCGCAGGGTGTGGCCTATCACGCGCAGCGGCTCGGTCTGCGCGCGTTGATCGTGATGCCGCGCTTCACGCCCGGCGTGAAGATCGAACGTACGCGCGGCTTCGGCGCCGAAGTGGTGCTGCACGGCGACACCCTCGACGCGGCCCGTGCCCATGCCCTGGAGCTCGCAGAGCGCGAGGGGTTGACCTTCGTCCATCCCTATGACGACGAGGCGATCATCGCGGGGCAAGGCACGGTGGCGCTCGAGATGCTCGACGTGGTGCCTGATCTCGACACGCTGGTGGTGGCCGTCGGAGGCGGAGGGCTGATCGCCGGCATGACCGTGGCGGCGCGCGAGCGCAAGCCCGGTATCGAGATCGTCGGAGTACAGACCACGCGCTTTCCTGCAATGGTCAACGCGGTCAAGGGCACGCACCATGCGCAGGGCAAGAGCACGATCGCCGAAGGTATCGCGGTCGGCACCCCGGGTGTGTTGACCCAGGAAATCATCGCGAAGAAGGTCGACGACCTGCTGCTGGTGGACGAAGGCGATATCGAGCAGGGCGTTCTGATGCTGCTCGAAATCGAGAAAACGCTGGTCGAGGGTGCCGGCGCGGCCGGGCTTGCGGCGCTGATCCGACATCCGGAGCGCTTCAAGGGCAAGCGCGTGGGGCTGGTTCTTTCCGGCGGCAACATCGATCCGCTGCTGCTCGCGGCCATCATCGAACGGGGCATGGTCCGGGCCGGACGGCTGGCCCGAGTGCGGGTGAGCGCGCGCGACGTGCCGGGCTCGCTGGCCCAGATCACGGCCACTGTGGCCGAAGCGGGCGCTAACGTCGACGAGGTTCATCACCAACGTGCGTTCACGATGCTGGCGGCGCAGAACGTCGACATCGAGCTGGTGCTGCAGACCCGCGGTCGCGCCCACCTGGCCAGCGTGCTGACGGCGCTGAAGGACGCGGGCTTCGAAGCCGAGGAGCAGCATTGACCCTCGGGTCGCGGGCGGGCATGGGGGCTCGGAAGCCCCTAGAGCCCTTCGCGCCTACCCGCCGGTAAAATGCCCCTCAGTCTGTCAATTTGTGTATTCGAGGTACTTCCCGATGTCCAACCCCACTCCCGTCGAGCCCGGCCACAGCGCCGCGGTCGAAAAGGACGCCGTCGAATCGGTCGTCCACCTGATGCCGCTGGTGCTTCCACTGGCAGGCGGCGTGCTGATGCTGCTGCTGGCGTCGATCGCGGTCTTTCTGGCCTGACACTGACAGGCATTGGCGCTTTTGTCCGCGGGCAGTGCGGCCCGCGTTGACGCAGTCTCCCGAAGCGAAACGTTTTCTCAAACGGACCTCCGTGCCTGAGCAGGCACGGCGCCCCGTTCGGAAAGACGATTTTTCAACTTAGGAGATTTTCCGATGAACGCACCCACGATGAAGGGCCTTACCATTCAGGCGCCCTCATACGTCAAGAACGCCAAGCTGATCGCCTGGGTGGCCGATATGGCCGCGCTGTGCAAACCCGAAGCCATCCATTGGTGCGACGGCAGCAAGGAAGAATACGATCGCCTGTGCCAGCAACTGGTCGACGCCGGCACGTTCAAGAAGCTCAACCCCGTCAAGCGCCCCAACTCGTTCCTCGCGGTTTCTGACCCGAGCGACGTGGCGCGCGTCGAAGACCGCACCTACATCTGCTCCGCGCAGAAAGAGAATGCCGGCCCGACCAACAACTGGATGGCGCCCGCCGAAATGCGCGCGACCCTGCAGCCGCTGTTCGACGGCTGCATGAAGGGCCGCACGATGTATGTCGTGCCGTTCAGCATGGGCCCGCTGGGCTCGCCCATCGCCCATATCGGCATCGAGTTGTCCGACTCCCCCTATGTGGCGGTCAACATGCGCATCATGACCCGCATGGGCAAGGCCGTGTACGACGTGCTGGGCACCGACGGTGAATTCGTGCCCTGCGTGCACACTGTGGGCGCACCGCTCGAGGCCGGCCAGAAGGACGTTTCCTGGCCCTGCAACAAGACCAAGTACATCGTTCACTATCCCGAGACGCGCGAGATCTGGAGCTACGGCTCGGGCTACGGCGGCAACGCGCTGCTGGGCAAGAAGTGCTTCGCGCTGCGCATCGCCTCCAACATGGGCCGCGACGAAGGCTGGCTGGCCGAGCACATGCTCATCCTGGGCGTGACCAATCCCGAAGGCAAGAAGTACCACGTGGCTGCCGCATTCCCTAGCGCTTGCGGCAAGACGAATTTCTCGATGCTCGTGCCGCCGGCTGGCTTCGAAGGCTGGAAGGTCACGACCATCGGCGACGACATCGCCTGGATCAAGCCGCAAGCCGATGGCTCGCTTCGCGCCATCAATCCCGAAGCGGGCTATTTCGGCGTAGCACCGGGCACCAACATGCTGACGAACCCGAACTGCATGCGCAGCCTGGACGACGGCGTGATCTTCACCAACGTCGCGCTCACCGACGATGGCGACGTCTGGTGGGAAGGCATGGAGCAGGACGCGCCGGGCAAGGCACTGCCGGCCCACCTGATCGACTGGCAGGGCAAGGACTGGACGCCACAGATCGCCAAGGAAACCGGCGCGAAGGCCGCACACCCGAACGCCCGCTTTACCGTAGCAGCGACCAACAACCCGGCCCTCGACGAGGCTTGGGATGACCCGAAGGGTGTGACTATCGACGCCTTCATCTTCGGCGGCCGCCGCTCGACGACCGTGCCGCTCGTCACCGAAGCTCGCAACTGGGTCGAGGGCGTGTACATGGCAGCGACGATGGGTTCGGAAACGACCGCTGCCGCTGCTGGTCAGCAAGGCGTCGTGCGTCGCGACCCGTTCGCGATGCTGCCGTTCATGGGCTACAACATGAGCGACTATTTCCAGCACTGGCTGGACCTGGGCAAGAAGCTTGAAGCCTCGGGCGCCAAGCTGCCGAAGATCTACACGACCAACTGGTTCCGCAAAGGCGCGGATGGCAAGTTCGTATGGCCTGGTTATGGCGAGAACATGCGCGTGCTGAAGTGGATGATCGATCGCGTCGAAGGCAACAAGACGGAAGGCGTCGAGCACATCACCGGGGTGAGCCCGCGCTATGAAGATCTGAATTGGACGGGCCTGGATTTCAGCGCGGAGCAGTTTGCGACTGTGACCAGCATCGACAAGGCTGCGTGGGAAGCCGAGTTGAAGTTGCATGCCGAGCTGTTCAAACAACTGGAGCATCACCTGCCGAAGGAATTGCCGGAGACCAAGGCTGCTATTGAGCAGCGCCTGGCAGCCTGATCGGCATTGGCACCTAATAAGAAGCCCGATGGACTCGCGTCCATCGGGCTTTTTTTACTTCTGCGTATTTAGCTGATGCAATGTGAGCGTCCAGTCCAACCATCTTGAAAGCCTGCTCGGAGCATAGGAGCCTAGTCCCCATCAACAACTCTTGGTGGACACGTGAGCACTATCCCCGATCAGCAAGCCGGCACACGCCGGCGACGTCG
>Ga0066256_1000495_pt1 | contig 103844 bp, 93 predicted proteins | sample ThiBio_1000_biof_FD_87107 | JGI IMG/M metagenome (GOLD analysis project Ga0066256, IMG submission 87107) | Wastewater bioreactor microbial communities from Cape Town, South Africa - Thiocy_expt_1000_biof (version 2) | ecosystem: Engineered > Bioreactor > Thiocyanate-remediating >... | reverse complement strand
CCTGGGCTGGGGGGGTCTTGTGCGCCCCGCGGCGGCGCGGCCCCGGGGGGGGGGGGGGCAGGCCGCCCTCGTTCTTCGGGGGGGGCGGGGGGGGGGGCGCGGGGTCGTGCGGGTGCTTGTCCTCCGGGCCGGGGGGCGGGCAGTGCGCGTCGCGGGGCGGGGGGAGGAGGCCGCGCGGCGCCGCCGGCGGTTGGCCGCCGACCCCGCCGGTGGGGAACGTGCGGTCCAGGTCCCACAGCGACAGCGCGTGGTTCGCGACGTCGAGGTCCGGGTGGCGGCGCTGGCGGTAGGCGAGCGGGTCGGTGTCCGCCATGAGGTGGCCGCGCGAGCGGTAGGCGTGGATCAGCTCGGCGATCCGGGCGGGCTTGCCGAGCGCGGTGGCGGCGTCCTCGACGATGTCGGTCTGCCAGCGCACCGGCTCGTACGGCACGCGCAGCGCGGCGAAGACGCGGTCGGAGAAGCCGTCCTCGCCGATGAGCTTGGGGTGGATGATCCGCAGGAAGTCGCCCGACTGCGCGCCCTGGATGATCCGGTGGTCGTAGGTCGAGGTGAGCGTCAGCACCTTGGAGATGCCGAGGTTGGCGAGCGTCTCGGGCGAGGCGCCCTGGAACTCGGCCGGGTAGTCCATCGCGCCGACGCCGATGATCGTCCCCTGCCCCTGCATGAGGCGCGGGACGGAGTGCACCGTGCCGATCGTGCCGGGGTTGGTGAGGGAGATCGTCGTCCCGGCGAAGTCGTCGGCACCGAGCTTGCCGCCGCGCGCCTTCTTCACCAGGTCCTCGTAGGAGGCCCAGAACTGCTGGAAGTCGAGCGTCTCGGCGTTCTTGATCGACGGGACGAGGAGCTGGCGGGTGCCGTCCGGCTTCGCCAGGTCGATCGCGAGGCCGAAGCCGACGTGCTCGGGCCGGTCGACGGCCGGCTTGCCGTCGACCTCCGCGTAGCGCGCGTTCATCTCCGGCATCTCGGTGAGCGCCTCGACGACCGCGTACCCGATGAGGTGCGTGAACGAGACCTTCCCGCCGCGGGTGCGGGCGAGGTGGTTGTTGATGACGATCCGGTTGTCCCACAGCAGCTTCGCCGGCACCGCGCGCACGCTCGTGGCGGTCGGCACGCCGAGCGAGGTCTCCATGTTCTGCACGACGCGGGCGGCCGGACCGCGCAGCTTCGTGGTCCCGGCGTCGGGAAGGGCGACGCCGCGCTGCGTCGCGACCTCACCGACGTAGACCGCCGTCGCGGGCTGCGGGACCGCGGGCGGAAGGTCGGCGCGCACGTTGTCCTGGGGGGCGAGCTGGCCGCGCGGGTCAGCGTGCGGCGAGGTGGGGACGGCGCGGGGCGCGGGGGTCGGTGCCGGGGCGGCGGCGGGTGCGGGCGCCGGACGCGCCGCTGGCGCCGGACGTGCGGGCGCCGACGACGCGGGTGCCGGGGTCGCGGCCCCTCCCGACGCGGGGGTCTCGTCCGGGGCCGGGGAGCCGGCGAAGAAGGCCTGCCACTCGGACGTCACGGAGGCGGGATCGGCGAGCCACTGCTCGCGCATCTCGTCGATGAGCCACTCGTTGGCACCGAACGCCGTCGTTCGGGCTGACCCCTGAGAATCGTGCTCCACGCTCGCTCACTCCATCGCCATCGTCTGCCTGAGCCGTTCCAGCCTAGGCCCAACGTCCCGGTGCAGAGACCGCCGGGGACCGGCGTTTCGACGCCCCGTCAGGTCGCTCACCATCGCATGGTAAAGCGCCGAACAAGAGGGGGTGTGTCGCCGGTGTGGGGCCGGCAACGAAGGTCACGACTCCCGCGTCCCGGGGGAGGATCGGCCGGTGTGACGCCGGTGCACCTGTCCGCGATGCGGCCTGCCCGCCCCTGGTTGAATCGCGTCGAGGAGGTCGTCCGACGGGGACGGTCGCGTGCGGCGGAGGATGGACGATGAGCGATCACGGTGGACGGGGCGGCGGGTCCGGCACGGCTCCAGGGGTGCGCGACCTGGAACCCCGGATCGCGGCGCTGCGCGAGGCGTGCGCGAGCACGCCGGGCGTGACGAGCCTGCTGGTGTTCGGCTCGACGACGCGCGCGGCCGCCCACCGCCGGGACGCGTGGTCCGACCTCGACTTCAACGTCTTCCTCGCGCCGGAGGCGGCCGCGGACCTCGCCCGGACGTGGGCCTTCCTGCCCGAGCGGGACCGGATCGTGCTGACGGCGCACGAGGGGGAGAACGGCGGCGTCGCCCTGTACGAGGACGGGCTCGTGGCCGAGTTCGGCGCGGGGCCGGCCTGGGTCGTCCGCGACCCCGACCGGGAGGTGCTGCTCGACGGCGGTGACGTGGTCACCCAGCCGCCGCCAGCCCTCCCGGACCCCCGCGACCAGATTGGGCTGTTCCTGGTCAAGCTGGTGATCGGCGTCGGCCGGATCCGGCGCGGCGAGCGGATCGTCGGCGGCGCGCTCGTGCGCACGTACACGCTGACGCCGCTGTGCGAGGCGCTGCGCCAGCGTCTCGCGCCGGACCTCCCGCGCAACCCGTTCGACCCGCTGCGCCGGATCGAGACGGCCCTGCCGCGGGTGGCCGCGCGGATCGGCGACCTGCTCGACGGCGAGGTCGAGGCGTGCGCACGGGGACTGCTCGTCCTCGCGCGCGAGGAGCTGGAGCCGGGGTGGGAGGACTTCCCGTCCCGCGCGTTCGACGTCGCCGCCCGCGCGCTCGGCTGGGCGGACTGACGGCCGGGCGCCCGCCGACGCGGGTCAGGGGGTCGGCGGCTGGTCGGGGAGCGTGAGACGGAGCGTCGCGCCGTCGCGCTCGCCCGGGTCGATCGCGGCGAGCGAGCCCCCGTGCAGGCCGGCGGCCCAGCGCGCGATGGCGAGCCCGAGGCCGGTGCCGCCGGTCGAGCGGCCGGCGGCGTTCGGCGCCCCCGTGCCGCGCTCGAAGCGCTCGAAGATGCGGTCGCGCTCGTGCTGCGGGATGCCCGGCCCGTCGTCGACCACGTCGAGCACCACGCCGCCGTGCTGGCCCCCGCGGCCGACGACGCGGACCGTCCCGCCCTCGGGTGAGTGGCGCGAGGCGTTGGAGAGCAGGTTGAGCAGCACCTGGTGGATGCGCTCGGTGTCGAGCGTCGCGTCGAGGTCCTCCGGCACGTCCACCACCCACTCGACCGTCCGTCCGCTCGCCCGCGCCGCGTGCGCGGCCGCCGCGACGACCTCCTCGACGACGTCGCGCAGCCGCACCCGCTGCAGGTGCAGGCCGGCTGCGCCGGCCTCGAGCCGGGACAGGTCCAGGAGGTAGGTGACGAGGCGGGTGAGCCGCTCGGTCTGCGCGAGGGCGGCCTCCAGCGCCTCCTCGTCGGGCTCGGTGACGCCGTCGACCATGTTCTCGAGCTGGGCCCGCAGCGCGGCGATCGGGGTGCGCAGCTCGTGCGACACGTTCGCGACGATGGCCCGCTGCGCCTCGGCGAGCTGCGCGAGGTCGGCGGCCATGGCGTTGAACGCGTGCCCGAGCTGACCGACCTCGTCGCGGCTCGTCGTGCGGACGCGGATCGAGTAGTCGCCGGCCGACATCGCGCGGGCCGCGGCCGTCATCTCGCGCAGCGGCGACGTCATGCCGCGGGCCAGGACCTGGGTCACGAGGAGCGAGAGGAGGATGGCGACCGGGAACGTCATGTACCAGCGGCCGTTGTAGCTGCGCCCGGCCCAGACGAGGATCGAGGAGACCGTCACGGACGCGAGGACGAGGACGCCGAGCTTCGTCCGGATCGTCGTGAGGCGATCGAGCGGGCGGACGTCGACGGCGTAGCGCAGCGTCGCCGACGGCGTCACGCGGGCGTGGCGGGCGGGTTCGCCCCTGCGGCTCATGAGCGCACCTGCCGGCTCACTCCTCGGGCGGCTCGAGCGAGTACCCGACCCCGTGGACCGTGCGGATGAGGTCCGACCCGAGCTTGCGCCGCAGCGCCTTGATGTGGGAGTCGACGGTCCGGGTCCCGCTCGCGTCGATCCAGTCCCAGACCTCCTCGAGCAGGCGCTCGCGGGTGAGCACGGTGCGCGGGGAGCGGGCGAGGCAGACGAGCAGGTCGAACTCGGTCGGCGTCAGGTGCGCCTCGGTGCCGCCGCGGCTCACGCGGCGCTGCGCGCGGTCGATGACGAGGTCGCCCAGCTCGATCGGGGGAGGGCCGGCCGGCGTCGCGACGTCGGCGACCGCCACGCGGGAGGTCCGCTCGTGCCGGCGCAGCAGCGCCTTGACCCGGGCGACGAGCTCGCGCATGGAGAACGGCTTCGTCATGTAGTCGTCCGCGCCGACCCCGAGGCCGACGAGCAGGTCGGTCTCGTCGTCGCGCGCGGTCAGCATGAGGATCGGGATCGCGCGCGGGTCGTCGGCCTGGATCCGTCGGCACACCTCGAGGCCGTCGAACCCGGGCAGCATGACGTCGAGCACGATGACGTGGGGCGCGAAGCTGCGCGCCGCGGCGACACCGCCGGGCCCGTCGGTCGCGACCTCGACCTCCCAGCCCTCGGCCGCGAACCGCCGCGAGACCTGGGTGGCGATCTCGGGGGAGTCCTCGACGACGAGCACGCGGGTGACCTGCTCGTCGCCGGTCGCGGGGGCGGGCGACGACGCGGGACGCACGGGGTTTCCTACCATGGCCCAAGGGTGGCACACGAGGTCGGCGAGGCGTGTGAGGTGAACCGCATTCCCGCGACGCGGCGCGGCGGCGGTGTTATGGTTCTGTGATCTAGCGGAGGCCCCCGACCCTGACGGTGGACCCCTGCTGCCCCTGTAGTCGACTCCCCGGAGGACGCGTGAGCGTGCTGTCCACGGACGTCGCTGTGCCCGAACCGGGCACGCGGCGGGCCCGGAGACTCGCCGCGCAGGCGACCCCGGCGGTCACTCACGACGCACCCGCGGCTCCGGTTCCCCCCGTCGAGCCCGTCGCCCCCGACACCGTCCGCGCCGCCCTCACCCGCCGCGAGCTGCGGCTCGCCCGCGAGGCCGAGCTGGCCGCCGCCAGCGCGCGGCCGACCTACGACGTCGTGACGGCCGCCCAGGTCGTCGCCGCCGCCTCGGCGCCGGCCCGCGAGGTCGTCGAGGCCGCCCCGGTCCGCCAGCTCACGCGTCGCGAGCTGCGCGAGGCCCGCCTGGCCGCGACCGCCGAGCCGGCTGTCGTGGCGGAGCCGAGCGTCGTCGAGCAGGCCGGGACCGGTTTCTGCTCCGACGCTCCTGAGCCCGAGGATCTGGCGCACCCCGTCGCGGAGCGCCGGGAGGCGGCCGAGGACCTCGAGCTCGCCTCCGTCGCCCTCACGATCAGCCGGCTGGCCGTCGCCGCCACGGCGTTCTCCGCCGGCGTCGAGCCCGCGCGACCCGTGACGCCGGCGGTCCCCGTCCTTCCCGTGCTCACGATCGAGGAGTACCCGGCCGCCGCCGACATCGTCGAGCAGCGCCGCGCCGCCGCGGTCGCGTCGACGGGTGACGCCGGCTCCGTGCCGTCGGCGCGGGTGCGTCGCCGGGACCTGCGCCCCGCCACGGCGTCGACCGACGACGCGGCCACCGCCGGGATGCCCCCGATCCCCCCGGGCGACGGGGTCGGCGAGACGTTCCCCCAGCCCGAGCCCGCCGCCTCGTCGGCCGGCGCCTCCGCGCGGCACTGGGTCCCGCGCCTCGCGGTGCTCACCGCGCTCGGCGCGGCCACCGTCGTGACCCCCGTGGTCGCGTCGTCCTCCGCCGCCTCGACCGAGGCCGAGGCCGCCGACCCGGTCGCCCTGGCGTCGGAGAGCGCGCTCGAGACGCTCGTCGCGACGACGACGACGGTCGCCGAGGCCTCCGCCCAGGCCGCCGACGGGGCCCAGGCCGCCGAGGGCGGCGTGGGTGACACCGCCTCGCTCCTCGCCTCGGACCAGCTCGCGCAGGTGCGGGACACCGTCGTCGCCAGCCGCTCGACCGAGCGCTCCGAGCTCCCGCAGTGCGGCGCCCCCGACGCCGCCGTGCCGAACGGCGCGCTCGCCGCGCTCGACTCGGCCGAGTACGTCAGCCTCTCGATGCCGATCGAGGAGGGCGTCTACCGCCTCACCTCGCAGTTCGGTCCGCGCTGGGGCAGCATCCACGCCGGGACCGACTTCGCGGCTCCCGCGGGGACCCCGATCCACGCGATCGCCGACGGGAAGGTCATCTACGCCGGTACCGGCAAGGCGGGCCGCTCCGGGATGCTCGTCATCATCGAGCACACGATCGACGGCAAGAAGGTCGAGTCCTGGTACATCCACATGTACCCGGACGGCGTGTTCGTCGAGGCCGGGGACACCGTCAAGGTCGGCGACGTCATCGGCGAGGTCGGCTCGTACGGCAACTCGACCGGGCCGCACCTGCACCTCGAGATCCACACGGGCAACCTCGAGGACACGATGGCCTCGGCCATCGACCCGCTGCCGTGGCTGCGCACCAACGGCGCGACGCCGATCACGTCCTCCCAGGTCTGCGCCTGACGATCTGCACCTGACCGACACGAACGCCCGACCGGAGAGTCTCCGGCCGGGCGTCCTGCTGTCCGGGTCGCCCCGGCCGCGTCGCGTCGGTCTCAGGGGGTGTCGTCGCCCCGCTCGCGCTCGGCCCGCAGCCGCGCGGCCAGCTCGTCGGTCGACCGGTTCGCCTCGTTGCGGCGGATGAGCCACGGGATGCCGGCGCCCGCGATCCCGACCAGCATGACGATGATCGGCGGGACGATGACGTCACCGGGGGTGGCGTACCAGAAGACGATGCCGATGATGAACACGACGGCGCCGACGATCTCCACGACGCGCAGCTTTCCCTTGTCCACGGCTCAGCCGTCCTCTCGCTCGATGACGGTGCAGCGCGTCGACGGGTCGGCGGCCTCGACGACCTGCTTGAGCGCGCTCACGTAGCGCCGGTACTCCCCGTAGCCCTCGATCAGCTTGGGGCCGACGGGGATGAAGAACACCGTCGACTGGCTCGTCTGGTAGCTGAGCAGCTCGGTCGTCCCGTGCGTGCGCCCGGAGGCCTCCCGCGCGTGCACGGCGAAGGTCAGCAGCTTCACCCCGAACACGTTCTTGAAGACGAACGCGACCGACTCCGCGTCCGCGCCGAGGACCGTCACGCTGCGCTGGGACTCGCCCGTCTGGCGCGCGAGGTCGAGGAGGCGGGCGACGGGGAGTGCGGTGTCGATCTCGATCCGGGAGCGGTGGTACTTGTGTTCCTTGGCCACGAGGCGGCAGCCCTTCTGTCGTGTGGTCGGGGGTGGGCGTCGGCGTGCGGTGCGCGCGTCGGGCGGCCCGGCGGCGATCGATCGTCGCCGGTCGGCCCGTGCCGAGCCGTTGGCAGTCTCGCAGCGCCGCGGGTGCCGGCCGGGCCCGTTCGGCACGGACCAGGAATCTCCGGAAAACCCGGAGGGCGGCCGTCGGTGCCACCCGCCGCGGCGGGCGCCACGCCGTCGCCGCTAGCGCGCGGCGTCGGCGGGAACGGGGTGGCAGACGTCGTCGTCGTACGTGCGGGTGGTGAGCGTCCGCCCGCTCGCCACCGCGAACTCCTCGACGCTCTCGACGCAGGCGTCCCGCGCGGCGGCGACGTAGCGGGTGGCCTCCTGCTCGCCGTAGGCGACGTAGCCACCGTCCTTCCACCACACCTGCGTGCCGCGCGCGACGTCGACGCCGATCGTGCGGGTCGTGGCCGGCTCGCCGGGCTGGAGCTCGCCCTCGACGAGGACGGCGACCACGCCGAGGTCCGACACGGCGGCGAGCTCGCTCGTGTGGGCTGGGCCCGCGAACAGCGTCGTCCGGGTGAGCACGCGCGGGCTCGGCTCGGCGCCGATGCCGAGCGCGACGGTGACGAGCGTGGCGTCGCCCTCGGCGTCGTCCGGTCCGATGACCTGGACGATCCCGGCGAGCATCGGCACCTGCTCGTTCAGGGTGACGGCGTACACCTCGGAGACGACCGTCTCGCCCGGGAGGAGGGTCGCGGCGTCCAGCCGCGCCGTCCCCACGCCGGGGATGCGGACGGTGGCCGGACCGGGCAGGCCGGGCTCGTCGCGCAGCTCGGCCGGCTTCTCGAACGGGCCGAAGGCGACCCACTCCCCGGACCGGCCGGACGGCGTCGATCCGGGGCCGGCGCAGGAGGCGAGGGCGGCGGAGGCCAGGACCGCGACGAGCGCGGCGACGACCCTCCCGTCGCGGCGCGCGGGTCGGGCGCGCCGCCCAGAGCTGGGCCGCGGCGAGGTCGTCGGCGACGCGGGCCTCAGCCGCACAGCGCGGGCCCGAGGTCGACGATCTCGCCGTCGATCGTCAGGGTCGCGACCCCGCAGATCCGGGCGTCGACGTCGGGCTCGACGATCATCGGCGTGTAGATCGACTGGAGGTCGCCGGCGCTGCGCTCCTGGCTTCGGGCGCCGTCGGGATCGTCGGCCGGGTAGACCCGCATGGTGAGCGTGTTGCCGGAGCTCGCGCCGTCGTACCGCGTGACCCGCCCCCACATCGCCATGCAGTCGTTGGAGTAGAGGAGCTGCACCTGTACCTGCCGGTCGAACCGGGGCTCGCTCGCGGCGATGATCGCGTCCTCCTTGCACGCCGTGCGCATGGGGTCGACGCCGTTGGCGGCCGCGAGGTAGGGGCCGCTCGCGTTCTCGCCCGGCGGCAGGGACGCCTGCGCGTGCGAGCCGCCGAGGAAGAACGCGCTCGTCCCGACGGCCGCGAGGGCCGCCGATGCCGCCGCGATCGCCAGCGTCTGCCAGAGCGCGAGGCGACGCGAGCGCCACCCGGGACGCGCGCCGTCGTCCGCCGGGTCGGCGGTCTCCTGCGTCGCCGACGACGCGACCGCGCGGGAGCCGAGCGAGCCCCGGCGCGCGATCCACGGGCCGGGGTCGGCCGTGAACGCCTCGACGAGCTTCACGACGGTGCGCTCGGTCGGCAGGCGCCGCCCGGTCAGCGCCTCGGACAGCACGCTCTTCGAGATGCCCGTCCGGGCGCTGAGCGCCGCGAGCGTCGGGTCGCCGGCCGCCCGACGCAGGGCGCGCAGGTCGGCCGCGAACGCCTCGGGGGAGTCGACGGCAGGTGACGGGGCCGCGGTCGTCATGGGGCCATGGATAGCACGAGGTCGACCGGCCGTGAAAGCACCGACCGAGTCCCGGGCGCCCTCACGGCTCAGAGCAGGCTGATCCCCCAGCGCACGCTGGCGGTCTCGCCCGGCGCGAGGGAGACGAGCCGGTCGCCGGAGTTGAACGCGTCGGCGACGCAGCTCATCGGCTCGGCGGCCAGCCCCGCGCGTCGGTAGTCGACCGCGCCGATGTGGTCGCCCGAGCAGACCTGGAACGTGTCCATGGAGTCGTCCATCCAGACGGCGGCCGTGCGGCCGTCGGTGCCCGTGAGGCGGATCCAGGCGAGGCCGTCCTCGTCGCGGACGACGTCGACGAACGCGTCGTCCAGGTCCGTGTCGCCGAGCACGCGCTCGACGCGGAAGTCGAACTTCTCGGGGATCGGCACGACTCCGGTCGGCAGGAGGCGGTCGTCGGTCGTCACCCAGCCGGCGGCGTCGAGCCGGAGGGTGGCGTCGTCGAGCGAGCCGGGGCCGGGGGAGAGCCAGGGGTGGAAGCCGACGCCGTAGGGCGCCGTCGTGTCGGAGACGTTGGTCGCGTCGACTTCGATCGTCAGCGTCGTGCCCTCGAGCGTGTAGGCGGCGACCAGCTCGAGCTGCCACGGGTAGCCGCCGACCGGGATGGTGTCCAGCCCGAGCACGACCTGGTTCGTCGTGGAGTCCAGGAGCGACCAGCGCTGCCACATCGCGAGGCCGTGCAGCGCGGTCCCGCGCGCGACCTCGGTCACCGGGAGCTGGTAGTCCTGGCCCTCGAAGGTGTAGTGGCCGTCGCGGAGACGGTTGGGCCAGGGCGCGAGGATGGCGCCGTGGCCGGCGGGTGCGATCGCATCCTCGGGGAAGGGGACGACGACGTCGCGGCCCGCCACCTCGAAGACGCGGAGCATCGCGCCGACCTCGGTGACGACGGCGGTGGCGTTCGAGGAGCTGTCGTGCAGGACGTACTGGGAACCGGAGGGTGCGGGCATGCGTCCAGCCTAGTGAGCGCGCGGGTGATCACGTGGCGGCGTGGTCGGGGCGCGCCGATGTCGTCAGGGCCCGGGCGAGCCCGGCGGCGACGCCGCGTCCGGCGGGTCCGGGTCGGCCGGGTCCGCGTCGGGTGCGGGCGGCGCGTCCCGCTCGACGCGGTAGCCGGCCTCGATCGCCGCGTCGAGGAAGGACCCGAGGTCGGGAGCCCCCCGCAGCATGGCGCCGAGGGCGCCCTCGGTGGCGGCGGTGCGGAAGGTCGCCGTCGCGAAGGGGTGGGTGACGGGGCCCTGGCCCGGGCGGGGCGGCGGGGCGGACGTGCTCACGAGGATGCCGGGTTCGTCGCGCAGGTCGAGGACGGGCTCGTCGCCGAGGTAGAGGTGGTAGGTCGTCGTCATGGCGTGCCTCCCGATCGGGCGTAGATCTCCTGGAGGAAGTTGTACATCGGCGCGTCGTTGGCGGACAGCCAGTCGGGCGTGTAGATCTCCCGGTCGTGCTCCGAGGTGGAGTACGGGTGAGCGTGGTAGGCCGCGACGGAGTTGGCGAAGTACTCCTCCTTGTTCGCGGCCGAGTACCAGGCGGGACTGAGCCAGCCGGCCGTCGCGGTGCCCTCCGGGGTGCTCGCCGTCGGCTGGCCGTGCGTGGCGAGCCGCGCCGTGTACAGGGCGGTGAGCTGGGTGACCTGGGCGGGCGTGAGACCCGAGAACTGGAGACCGTGGCCGCCCTCGTGCGCCTCGAGGAAGCCGGGTCCGTAGCTCGCCGCCTTCCCCGGGACCGCGACGAGGTCCTCCTCGGCGACGGCGACGCGGGAGCGACCGTCCACCGTCGAGCGGATGCCGCGGACGTCGTCCCAGATCCGCCCGTCGAACGTGGTCTGGCCGGTCAGGTTGGCGTAGGGCGGGAGGTCGGTGAGCTTCTTGTCGTGCGGGATGACGTCGACGGTGACCGGGTCCGCCTCCATCCGGGCCCGGTTGGCGGGCGCGATGCCGCCGTAGAGCTCGACCGCCTGCTCGCGCGCCCGCGCCACGGCGGCGGCCGAGGAGCCGTGGCCCTCGATCGTGCAGATCCCGAGCAGCGGGTCGGTGGCGGGGACGGGCGGCTCGACACCGGGCGGTTCGACGCCCGGCGGCTCCACGCCCGGCGGTTCGACGCCGGGCGGCTCCACGCCCGGAGGCTCGGTCCCGCCGCCTCCGCCGCCGCCGGGCTCGGCGTCCAGCCGCTCCCGCGTCATCGGGCCGACGACGCCGTCCGCCGCGAGGGGCGGGTGTTCGCGCTGGAAGCTGAGCACGGCGTTCTGGGTCAGCCCGCCGAAGATCCCGTCGGGGTCGAGGGGGACGGGAGCCGCGCCCACCTCGTTGAGCCGGGTCTGGAGCTGGGCGACGTCCGGCCCCTGCGATCCGCGGCGCAGGAGACGCTGCGCCGGGGCGGCCGGCGGCGCGTTCGGGGCGGGCGTCGCCTCCGCGACCTGGCCGGGAGCTGCGGTGTCGCCGGTGGCGCCGGCGTCGAGCACGGGCAGCTGCAGCCCGACACCGGAGCCCGCCTGCTGGCCGCCGGCCGCCGTCGCGGGATCGATGGTCTGCCGGCTCACGACGAGCGCGCTGGTCGCCTCGTTCCCAGCGAGCCGCTGCAACCGGTGCAGCGGGGCGACGCCCGGACCGGTCGAGGACGCGGGAGCGACGGCGCCCCCGCGCTGGACGCGGCGGTCTCGCCGCGCCGCGGTCGGCGTCGACTCGTGCGCGCGATCCATGGCCCACCTCCTGGCGCAGGGCACCAGCGTGCGCGCCGCGCGCCGCGCGGGATCCGTCCGCCCGTGCGCCCGAAGGGGCCGGTCCGGTGACGCGTTCGGGCAGCGGCGCCCGCGAGGTCCGACACGACGAAGGCCCCCGCCGGTGCATCCACCGGCGGGGGCCTTCGCTCTGGTACACCCGACTGGATTCGAACCAGCGACCTTCTGCTCCGGAGGCAGACGCTCTATCCACTGAGCTACGGGTGCCCGGGTCGGGGACCGTGGTGACACGCGCCGTCCGACCGACGTACAAGACTACCAGCCCCGCCGCCGCCCTCGTGCGCGGCCGCGGGCGTCGCAGTGGACCCGACGCCCCACGATCGTGCCGAGAAGCCGATCTCACTTAAGGTTGACCCCTAGCGTGGCCGGAAGGCCGCCAGCAGTCCGTGATCTGGAACCGATGTCCCGAGGAGGCACGATGTCCGACCCGCGCGGTTCCGGCTTCGATCCGTACGCCTACCTCCACGACACCGACGAGCACATCGCCTCCTACCTCCCGCCCGAGGCGGCCGAGGCCGCCGAGGAGTCGGCCGGCTCGAAGCCCGCCGCACCCCCGACCCCGGCGCGGCGCCCCGTCGTCGCCCGGCGCGAGCCCGGTGTGCGCCCCGGTGGCGAGGCGGCCGCCGGGCCGACCGTCCCGACGCCCGTGGCGCCGGAGCCGACCTCGACGGTCGATCTCGACGGGCAGCTTCCAGCGACGATGACCCGACGCCAGCTCCGCGAGGCGCGCGCCCGAGCCTCGGCCCAGCCGGGCGGGGCGCAGCAGTCGGCCGAGCGGTCCGGGTCGACCGTGGCCATCGCGGCGGCCGCGACCGACGCCACCGTCACCCTCGACCGGGTGACCGACGCCACGACCGGCGACGCGACGGCCACCGGCTCCGTGCCGGCGACACCGAGCACGACGGGCCGGGTCACCGCCCGCAGCATCCCGGTCGACGTGTTCGCGCCGGTCCCCTCGGGCGACGACGCCGACGGGGCGACGCCGGCCAGCCCGCGCCGGAGGCTCCTCGTCCTCCTCGGGATCGTCGTGGGGATCGCGGCGCTCGCGGCCCTCGTCGTGCTGGTCGTCCTGCCGCTGTTCCGCGGCGACACCACCGAGGCGCCGACGGCGCCCCCGACGGCCAGCGGCGGGACGAGCGACGGACGCACCAGCGCCCTGCTCGAGCTGCTGCCGACCACCGTGATCGGCGGGGAGTTCGCGGCCCCCACCGACGAGCCGACCGACGCGCCGACCGACGAGTCGACGCCCACCGAGGCGACGGACGAGCCGACGGACGGGGCCAGCGACGCCGAGGTCCCCGCGGGCCGGACGTACACGATCCTCCAGGGCGGCTACGTCGCGAACCCGGCACCGCCGGACGGTGCGCTGGAGTCCGTCGTCGGCCAGTTCGGCGGCGGCGTTGAGCCCGTCACGCTCACCGCCTCCCGGTTCGGCACCCCCGACGAGGCGCTCGCGGTCGCCACGGCCAAGGCCAGCGGGCTCGGCACGGCGGTCGAGGAGGGCGTCGTCTTCCCCGACGAGAACCGCGGCTACTACTGGATCTTCAACACCGACGGGCTCGTCACCATCGTCTGGACGGACGGCGACCTCGGTGCCTACTGGGTCGTGTCCGAGGACGCGGCCAGCGCCCTCGACTTCTACACCGGCCTGGAGTTCTGACCCCGATGACCGCCACCTCCGGACACGACGCCGGACCAGCCCACGACTCGCGCGACCTGCCCGGAGGTCTCCCCGACGGCCCGCTCGGGCTCCCGTGGCCACGCACGGCCGTGCGCCGAGCTGACGGCTCGGTCGCCGTCGGCGGCGTCGGGCTGCCCGAGCTCGCCGCGGCGCAGGGCACGCCGCTCTACGTCGTGGACGAGCGCGACATGCGCGAGCGCGCCGCCGCGCTGCGCGACGCGATGACGACGGCGTTCGCCGAGCACGGCGCCGAGGTCGAGCTGTTCTACGCCGGCAAGGCGTTCCTGTGCCGCGCCGTGGCCCGCTGGATGAGCCAGGAGGGACTCGGCATCGACACGGCCAGTCTCGGCGAGCTGACGACGGCGCTGTCGGCCGGGGTCGACGCGGCCCGCGTCGGCCTGCACGGCAACAACAAGTCCGACGAGGAGCTGGAGCTGGCGCTCACCGCCGGCGACACGGGGATCGGCCGCGTCGTGCTCGACTCGCTCGTCGAGGTCGACCGCGTGGCCGACGTCGCGGCGGGGCTCGGCGTGCGCGCCCGCGTCATGCTCCGCGTCACCACCGGTGTGCACGCGGGCGGCCACGAGTACATCTCGACGGGGCACGAGGACCAGAAGTTCGGGCTCTCGGTCCACCCGGCCAGGCCGGGGGAGGACTCCCCGGCGCTCACGGCCCTGCTCGCGATCCTGGCCCGGCCCGAGCTGGACCTGCTCGGGCTGCACTCCCACATCGGCAGCCAGATCCTCGACCCGGCCGGGTTCGACGCCGCCGCGCGCGAGGTCCTGCGGGTGCGCGCCGAGCTGGCCGAGCGCACCGGCGTCCTGGTGCCGGAGGTCGACCTCGGCGGCGGGTTCGGCGTCGCCTACCTGCCCGGCGAGGTCGAGCTGGACCCCGAGCGGATCGCGAAGGAGACGGCGGCCGCCGTCGTCGAGGCCGCGGCCGAGACGGGCACCGCCGTCCCGCGCGTCTCCTTCGAGCCGGGACGCTCCATCGCCGGGCCGGCCGGCCTCACGCTCTACACGGTCGGGACGGTCAAGCCGGTCCGGCTGCCGGAGGGGTCGGAGCTGGCCGAGCGGCTCTACGTGAGCATCGACGGCGGGATGGGCGACAACATCCGGCCCGCGCTGTACGGCGCCGCGTACCACGCGGAGCTGGTCGGCCGGACCTCCGGCGCCCCACCCGTGCGCGCGCGGGTGGTCGGCAAGCACTGCGAGAGCGGGGACATCGTGGTGCACGACGTCGACCTGCCCGCCGACGTCCACGCCGGCGACCTGCTCGCCGTCGCCGTCACGGGCGCCTACGGCCGCTCCATGGCGAGCACCTACAACCTGCTCCCGCGGCCCGGCGTGGTCGCGGTCCGCGACGGCGAGGTGACGCCGCTCGTGCGCCGCGAGAGCGTCGCGGACCTGCTCGCCCTCGACCTCGGCTGAGCCCGAGCACCGCCGGGTCGTCCCGCTGAGACGCCCCGGCGTCGCGCGGCGGGCCTCGTCTAGGGTTGGCCGGGTGACCGCGCAGCCACCCCCGTCGCCCCACGAGACCGCGTCAGCGCCCGCCACCGTCAGGGTCGCCCTGCTCGGTTGCGGCACGGTCGGGACGCAGGTCGTGCGCCTCCTGCGCCGGCACTCCGCCGAGATCGCCGCCCGCGTCGGCGCCCCCGTCGAGCTCGTCGGCATCGCCGTGCGCTCGCTCGACGCCGACCGCGGCCCCGACGTGCCGGCCGACCTCCTCACCACCGACGCCGAGGCGCTCGTCCGCCGGGCCGACGTCGTCGTCGAGCTCATCGGCGGGACCACGACGGCGCGGGACCTCGTGCTGGAGGCGATCGCCGGCGGCGCGGGCGTCGTCACGGCGAACAAGGCGCTGCTCGCGACGCACGGTCCCCAGCTCTACGCCGCGGCCGACGCGGCCGGCGTCGACCTCCTCTACGAGGCCGCCGTCGCCGGCGCCGTCCCGGTCGTGCGCGGGGTGCGGGAGTCGCTGGCCGGCGACCGCGTCATGCGCGTGCTCGGCATCGTCAACGGCACGACCAACTTCATCCTCGACGAGATGACGACCGGGGGCCACGACTTCGACGTCGTGCTGGCCCGGGCCCAGGAGCTGGGCTACGCCGAGGCCGACCCGACGGCCGACGTCGAGGGCCACGACGCCGCGGCCAAGGCCGCCATCCTCGCCTCGCTCGCCTTCCACACGCGGGTCTCGCTCGGCGACGTCGACTGCGAGGGCATCACCGGCGTCACGGCCGCGGACATCGAGGCCGCGCGCGAGGCCGGCGGCGTCATCAAGCTGCTCGCGATCGCTGAGCGCGTCGAGGCCGGCTCCCGCGAGTCCGTCGCCGTCCGGGTGAACCCGGTGATCCTCCCCGACGGGCACCCGCTCGCCGGTGTCCGCGGGGCGTACAACGCCGTGGTCGTCGAGGCCGAGGCGGCCGGGCGGCTCATGTTCTACGGCGCGGGCGCCGGCGGCGCCCCGACGGCCAGCGCCGTCCTCGGCGACCTCGTCGCCGCGGCGCGCCACCGCGGGCAGGGCGGGCGGGCCCCGGCCGAGTCCGCCTACGCCGAGCTGCCCATCGCCGGACCGGAGCACGTCACGTCCCGCCGCCAGATCCGGCTCGCCGTCGAGGACCGTCCCGGCGTGCTCGCCCACCTCGCGACCACGTTCGCCGAGCACGGCGTCTCGATCGAGACGGTCCGCCAGCAGGCCGGCGACGACGAGGCGGCTACGCTCGCTGTCGTCACCCACGACGCGCCGGAGTCGGCGCTGCGGGCCACGATCTCCGCCCTGCGCGAGACGCCGGGGGTGCGCGAGCTCCTCTCGGCCTACCGCGTCGAGCGCGCCTGACGGCACCGGCCAGCGGCAGCCGGCCGGAGCACCGGCTCCACCCGTTCGACCCAGCAGACCCAGCACCGAGCACCACACGACGAGGAAGGCAGCCATGGCCCACCAGTGGCGAGGCGTCATCAACGAGTACGCGCAGTACCTGCCCATCGAGCCGGGCGACCCCGTCGTCACGCTCGGGGAGGGCGGGACGCCCCTGGTGGAGGCGCCGGCGCTCTCGGAGCGCACGGGCGCGACGGTCTACCTCAAGGTCGAGGGCGCCAACCCCACGGGGTCCTTCAAGGACCGGGGCATGACGATGGCGGTGTCGAAGGTCGCGGCCGGGGGCCGGGCGCTCGTCCTGTGCGCCTCGACCGGCAACACCTCCGCCAGCGCTGCCGCCTACGCCGCCCGGGCCGGGCTGCCGTGCGCGGTCGTGCTGCCCGCCGGGAAGATCGCCGCGGGCAAGCTCGCCCAGGCGATCGTCCACGGCGCCACGCTCGTCTCGCTCGAGGGCAACTTCGACGACGGCCTGCGCGTGGTCCGCGAGCTCGGCCGGCGGGAGGACGTCGCGCTGGTGAACAGCGTCAACCCGTACCGTCTCCAGGGGCAGAAGACCGCGGCGTTCGAGATCGTCGACGCGCTCGGTGACGCCCCGGCGATCCACGTGCTGCCGGTCGGCAACGCCGGCAACATCTCGGCCTACTGGATGGGCTACCGCGAGTACCTCGCGGCCGGCCGGTCCTCGCGCACCCCGGTCATGTGGGGCGTCCAGGCCGACGGCTCGGCGCCGTTCGTCAAGGGCGAGCCGGTCGAGAACCCCGAGACCATCGCGACCGCGATCCGGATCGGCAACCCCGCCTCCTGGGACCTCGCCGTCGCCGCGCGGGAGGAGTCGGGCGGTCGGATCGACGCGGTCTCGGACGCCGAGATCCTCGACGCCCAGGCGCTCGTCTCGCGCGAGGTCGGCGTCTTCGTCGAGCCGGCGTCGGCCGCGTCGGTCGCCGGGCTGCTGGCCCGCGCCGCCGCCGGCGACGTCCCGGCCGGCGCGACGATCGTCTGCACCGTCACGGGCAACGGCCTCAAGGACACCGCCACCGCGCTCGGCTCGACCCCCATCGACCCGGTCGTCGTGCCAGCGACGACCGGCGCCGTCGCCGAGGCGCTCGGGCTCGCCTGAGCCGTCGCGCGCGAGGAGGGCAGCGATGCGCATCGTCACCGACGCGGTCACCGTCAGGGTGCCCGCGACCTCGGCCAACCTCGGTCCCGGCTTCGACGCCTTCGGGCTCGCGCTCGGGCTCCACGACGAGGTGCGCGTGCGCGCCACGACGGGCGGCACGACGACGCGGGTCACGGGGGAGGGCGCCGGCAGCGTGCCCGAGGGCGAGCGTCACCTCGTCGTCCAGGCGATCCGCGCCGGCCTCGAGATCGCGCGCGCCCCGCAGGTCGGGCTCGACCTCGAGGCGTTCAACGCCATCCCGCACGGCCGGGGTCTCGGTTCCTCGGCCGCGGCCGTCGTCGCCGGTCTCGTCGCGGCGCGCGGCTTCCTGTCCGAGCCCGAGGCCCTGTCGAACGAGGTGATCCTCGACCTCGCGACCGAGTGGGAGGGGCACCCGGACAACGCCGCCGCCGCGATCTACGGCGGGGCGACGATCGCGTGGCGCACGCCGGTGCCGGGTGCGGCCGCCTCGGCGGAGGACGACGGGGGGCGCTCCGACCAGGTCGATGCGGTGCGCGTCGAGGTGGACCCGACGCTCGTCGTGACGGCCCTCGTGCCGGACACGGAGCTCGCCACCAAGGTCGCGCGCTCGGTGCTGCCGCCGACCGTCCCGCACGCCGACGCCGCGTTCGCCGCCGGGCGGGCCGCGCTGCTCACGCTCGCCCTGCAGGGCCACCCCGAGCTGCGGATGGCCGCGACGGAGGACCGGCTGCACCAGCCGTATCGCGGCCAGGTGCTCGGCGCGTCGATGGCGCTCGTCGGCTGGCTGCGCTCGGCCGGCCAGCCCGCCGTGATCTCCGGGGCCGGGCCGACGGTGCTGGTGCTCGGCGAGGTCCCGGCCGCCATGCGCGAGACGCTGGCGGCGCAGGGCTGGCGCCCGCTCGTCCTGCCCGTCGACCGGGAGGGCGCTCGGCTCGTCTGACCCTCGCGACCCGTCCCGGCGACCCGAGGACGACCCGGTCTCGAGCGCCGCCCGCGGCGCGTCGCGCTGGGCGTGAGGGCCGTCACGAGGCGGGTGGACGGCGCCGTCCCCGCTCGCGTGTAGACTGCCGGAGTACGCCAAGGCGCCCCGACCCCAGTGGTGAGGCTGCGCGCGAGCGGGAGCGAACTCCGCAGCGCTGCAGGGACGGCCGACAGACAACGTTTCCACGGTCTTTCCGCCCGGGTCGCCTGCGTGTCGTCGGGACTGGACCGAGACTGTGCCCCCGACGGGATGACACCTCTTGTCAGCGCCACTCTCGGCGCACCACCCAGTGAGGAATCCGTGACAGAAACCACAGACACCACCGCGTCGCGCGGTGGGTCCCTGACCTCCCTCAAGCTCGCCGAGCTCCAGCAGCTCGCGGGCTCGCTCGGCATCACCGGCACCTCGCGCATGCGCAAGGGCGACCTGGTGACCGCGATCCAGGAGGCTCGGGGCGGCGCCCGCGGCTCGCAGCGCGCGAAGGCCGCGGCGCCCTCCACCCAGGAGAAGGCGCCCGTCCAGCAGACGGCCGCCGAGAGCGCGCCCGCCGCGGAGCGGTCGGGCGGCGCCGAGGCGCCCCGCGCCCGTCGCGCCGCCGGTCGCGCCGCCGGCCCGGCCGAGTCCGCATCGGCTCCGGAGCGCGGCGAGCGCTCCGAGCGCGCCCCCGCCGCCGAGGCGGCCTCGTCCGAGGCGGCCTCCGGCCAGGCCGACGGTTCCGGGGAGGAGCGGCAGGGCCGCTCGCGCCGGCAGCGTCAGCGCGAGGGGCAGCGGGACGGCCAGCGCCAGGGCGGTCAGCAGAACGACGGCCAGCGCCAGAACCAGGGCGGCCAGCAGGGCCGCCGGCCCGCGCTGGAGGACATCAAGCTCCCCGAGCCGCGCAGCGAGGACGTCGCGCCGGCCCGCGGCGCGCAGCAGAACCAGGGCGGCGGCCAGAACCAGGGCCAGGGCCAGGGGCGCGGCTCGCGCCAGAACGACTTCGACGACGACGGGGGCTCCCGGCGCCGTCGCGGCCGGGACCGGTTCCGCGACCGCAAGCGTCGTGGTCGCGGCAACGACCCGCAGATCTCCGACTCCGACTTCGAGGTCACCGAGGACGACGTCCTCGTGCCCGTCGCCGGCGTCCTCGACATCATGGACAACTACGCGTTCGTCCGCACCAGCGGCTACCTGCCGGGGTCGGACGACGTGTACGTGACGCTCGGCCAGGTCAAGAAGCACGGCCTGCGTCGCGGCGACGCGATCAAGGGCGCCGTCCGCGCGCCGCGCGAGGGCGAGAACCAGGGCGGCAGCCAGCGCCAGAAGTTCAACGCGCTCGTCCGGATCGACTCGGTCAACGGCGGCCCGGTCGAGCAGGCCCAGGGACGGCCCGACTTCAGCAAGCTGACGCCGCTCTACCCGCAGCAGCGGCTGCGGCTGGAGACCGAGCCGCGCGCCGTCACGGCCCGCATCATCGACCTGGTCTCCCCGATCGGGAAGGGTCAGCGCGGCCTCATCGTCGCGCCGCCCAAGGCCGGCAAGACGATCGTCATGCAGCAGATCGCGAACGCGATCACGACGAACAACCCCGAGGTCCACCTCATGATCGTCCTCGCGGACGAGCGTCCCGAGGAGGTCACCGACTGGGAGCGCACGGTCAAGGGCGAGGTCATCGCCTCGACGTTCGACCGTCCGCCGAGCGACCACACGATCGTCGCGGAGCTCGCCATCGAGCGGGCCAAGCGGCTCGTCGAGCTGGGCCGGGACGTCGTGGTGCTGCTGGACTCGCTGACGCGCCTGTCCCGCGCCTACAACCTCGCGGCGCCCGCGTCGGGTCGCATCCTCTCCGGTGGTGTCGACGCGGCCGCGCTCTACCCGCCGAAGAAGTTCTTCGGCGCCGCCCGCAACATCGAGAAGGGCGGCTCGCTCACGATCCTCGCCTCGGCGCTCGTCGAGACCGGGTCGAAGATGGACGAGGTCATCTTCGAGGAGTTCAAGGGCACGGGGAACATGGAGCTGCGCCTGTCCCGGCAGCTCGCGGACAAGCGCATCTTCCCGGCGATCGACGTCAACGCCTCGGGCACGCGGCGCGAGGAGATCCTCGTCTCGCCCGACGAGCTCAAGATCCTCTGGAAGCTGCGTCGCCTCATGGGCGGCCTCGAGCAGCAGCCGGCGCTCGAGCTCCTGCTCGGCCGCGTCCGGGAGCTCCCGACCAACGCGGAGTTCCTCATGACCGTCCAGAAGACGACGCCGACCGTTCCCACCCAGGAGAACGAGCTCGTCGGCTGACCCGAGCGGGTCCGAAGATCTGGCAGAATAGAACGCTGGCCCCCGGTTCACGCCTCTGGGCTCCGCACGGAGCCGACACAGTGAGCGACCCGGCGGCTCCCCGAAACAGGAGGACACCATGAAGAGCGGGATCCACCCCGAGTACGTCACCACCGAGGTGACGTGCACCTGCGGCAACACCTTCACGACCCGCAGCACCGCGACCTCGGGCGCCATCAGCGCCGACGTCTGCAGCGCCTGCCACCCGTTCTACACGGGCAAGCAGAAGATCCTCGACACCGGTGGCCGCGTGGCCGCCTTCGAGCGTCGGTTCGGCAAGAAGGCCGCCAAGTAGCGACTCGAGCGAGCGCCGGCATCCCAGCACTGGGACGCCGGCGCTCGCTTCGTCTTTCCGCCGGTCCTCACCCCGCGTCGCCCCCGGGCCGACGCCGACCCGACAGGAGACCCTCGTGGCCGAGGACTTCGCCGTCGCCCGCCCGCTGCTCGCCGAGCACGCCGAGCTCGAGCGCGAGCTCGCCGACCCGGACCTGCACGGCGACCCGGCCCGTGCGCGCCGGGTCGGCCGCCGGTACGCGGAGCTGGGCCGCGTCGTGCGCGCCTACCGCGCGTGGGAGACCCTGACCGCGGACGTCGCGGCGGCCGCCGAGCTCGCCGCCGAGGATCCGTCCTTCGCCGCCGAGCACGCCGAGCTGGTCGCCGAGGTCACCGACGCGGCCGAGACCCTGCGTCGCGTCCTGGTGCCGCGCGACCCGGACGACGGCCGCGACGTCATCCTCGAGATCAAGGCGGGCGAGGGCGGCGAGGAGTCGGCCCTGTTCGCCGGCGACCTGCTGCGGATGTACACGCGCTACGCCGAGCGCAAGGGCTGGGCGACGCAGGTCCTCGAGGCGACCGAGTCCGCGCTGGGCGGCTACAAGGACGTCCAGCTCGCCGTCAAGGCGCGCTCGGTCGACCCCGACGACCCGGTCGGCGGCGTGTGGGCGCACCTGAAATACGAGGGCGGCGTGCACCGCGTCCAGCGCGTCCCCGTCACCGAGTCCCAGGGCCGCATCCACACCTCGGCGGCCGGCGTGCTCGTGCTGCCGGAGGTGGAGGACGAGGGCGAGATCGAGATCGACGCGAACGACCTGCGGATCGACGTGTTCCGCTCCTCCGGCCCCGGCGGGCAGAGCGTCAACACGACGGACTCGGCCGTGCGGATCACGCACGTGCCGACGGGCATCGTCGTGTCGATGCAGAACGAGAAGTCCCAGCTCCAGAACCGCGAGGCCGGCATGCGCGTGCTCCGGGCGCGACTGCTCGCCGCGCGCCAGGAGGAGGCGGCGGCCGCGGCCAGCGAGGCGCGGCGCTCGCAGGTGCGCACGGTCGACCGGTCCGAGCGCATCCGCACCTACAACTTCCCGGAGAACCGGATCGCCGACCACCGCACCGGGTACAAGTCGTACAACCTCGACGCGGTGCTCGACGGGGACCTGGACGCCGTCATCACCTCGGCGATCGACATGGACGAGGCGGCGAAGCTCGCCGCCGCGGGGGAGCAGTGAGGTCCCGGTCCTGTTCTGGTCGGGGCACACCGCTTCGCTCGTGCGCGGGGGTGCTCCCGTGAGCGGTGAGCCTCGTGGGGGAGGAGCTGGGCGCGGTGGGGCCGGGGCAGGGAGGCCTTCCGTGCGGGAGTACGTGCGGGGGGCCGCGGCCGTGCTGGCCGAGGCCGGGGTGCCCTCGCCCGAGGTGGATGCGCGGGCGCTCGCCGAGCACGTGCTGGGGGTGTCGTCGCTGGTGATGGCGCCGAGCGTGGCGCCGGACGGTTTCGCCGCGCGGTACGCGGAGCTGGTGGAGCGCCGACGGCTCCGCGAGCCGCTGCAGCACCTGACCGGTCGCGCCGCCTTCCGCTACCTCGACCTCGAGGTGCGTCCCGGGGTGTTCGTGCCCCGGCCGGAGACCGAGGTCGTGGCGCAGCACGCCGTCGACGCGGCACGCGCGGCCGGCCGGGAACCCCTCGTCGTCGACCTGTGCTGCGGCGCCGGGGGGATCGCGCTGGCCGTCGCGACCGAGGTGCCGGACGGCCGGGTCGTGGCGGTCGACGCCGCGCCGGAGGCCGTGGCGCTGACCCGGGACAACGCCGAGCGGGTCGGGGCGCCGGCGGTCGAGGTGTCGCTCGGCGACGTGCGGGACGCCGGTCTCCTGGCCGAGCTGACCGGGCTCGTCGACGTCGTCGTGAGCAACCCGCCCTACATCCCGCCCGACGCCGTGCCGATCGACCCCGAGGTGCGCGACCACGACCCGGACCTCGCGCTCTACGGCGGTGGCGGCGACGGGCTGGCGGTCCCGCGGGACGTGGTCGTGGCGGCGTGGCGGCTGCTGCGTCCGGGCGGCTGGTTCGTGATGGAGCACGCCGAGGTCCAGGCCGCGGCCGTGCGCGCGATCGTGGTCTCCGCCGGGTTCGAGGACGTGGCGACCTTTCCCGACCTCACCGGTCGCGATCGGGGCGTCCGCGCGCGGCGTCCCGCCTGAGCCCGCGCCGGCGGACGAGCCGCCAGGCGAGCCAGCCGAGCGCAAGCCCGACGAGGTCCGCCGCGACGTCCGTCACGTCGCCGGTCCGCCGGGGCAGGAACCAGTGCTGCACGGCCTCGCTGACGACGGCGTTGGCCGCCACCAGCCCGAGCACGAGGCGCGGGGGCACCCGCGCCATGAGGGCCGTGAACGTCAGGACCGCGAACGTGAGCGCGTGACCGACCCAGTCCAGCCGCACGCCCGGCACGGACGGCCCGTCCACCCGCGGCGCGTAGAGCGCGTAGAGGTTGACGGCGAGCGCAACCACCGCGGCGAGCTGCCACGAGCGGTCGCGGGAGGTCGGTCGGGGTGCGGACATCGCTCGATCGTGCCAGAGGCCCGTCGTCGGCGTGCGCCGCGGGTCGGCGTGGGAGGATCGGGGACGTGACCGTCCTGCCCTGCGACCCCGACCAGCTCGACGCCAGCCTCGAGGTGGCCGCCGCGACGGTCCGCGGCGGCGGCCTCGTGGTCCTGCCGACCGACACCGTCTACGGGATCGGGGCCGACGCCTTCGACGCCTCGGCCGTCGCCGCGCTCCTCGCGGCCAAGGGACGCGGCCGGCAGATGCCGCCGCCGGTCCTGGTCGGCGGGCCGGAGATGCTCGACGTGCTCGGGCTGGACGTCCCGCAGCCCGCCCGCGCGCTCGCCGAGCGGTTCTGGCCCGGCGCGCTCACGCTCATCGTCCGCTGCCAGCCGACGCTCGACTGGGACCTCGGCGACACCGGCGGGACCGTCGCGCTGCGGATGCCCGACGACGAGGTGGCGCTCGCGCTCCTGCGCCGCACGGGCCCCCTCGCCGTCTCCTCGGCCAACCGGACGGGACAGCCGGCGGCGACCAGCGCGACGGACGCGCGCGACCAGCTCGGCGCCCGCGTCGCGGTCTACCTCGACGCCGGTGACTCGGCCGGCGGCGTGCCCTCCACGATCGTCGACGCCCGGACCTCCCGGCTCGCGATCGTCCGGTCCGGCGCCATCGACGCGGCAACGCTCGCGACCGTCGTGCCGCACCTCGCGGCGGAGGTCGACGACACCGGGCCGTCCGCCGAGACGGAGGCCGAGCCCGCGTGAGGGTCTACCTCCTGGTGATGGCCCTCGCCGCCGTCATCACCTACCTGCTCATCCCCTCGGTGCGCGCCGTCGCCCGACGCACGAACGCGCTCACCCCGCTGCGCGACCGGGACGTCCACACCGAGCCGACGCCGCGGCTCGGCGGCATCGCGATGTTCCTCGGCTTCGCCGCCGCGCTCCTCATCGCCTCGCGGACCACGTTCCTCGGCGAGGTCTTCGGGATCTCCAACCAGGCCTGGGGGATCCTCGCGGCGGCCGGCTTCATCGTCGCGCTGGGCGTGGTGGACGACATCTGGGACCTGGACTGGATCACCAAGTTCGTCGGCCAGGTCCTCGCCGCCGGGATCCTCGTCTGGCAGGGCGTGCAGCTCGTGACGCTGCCGGTGTTCGGGCTGACGATCATCTCCTCGCGGATGTCGCTGCTCATCACGCTCTTCGTCGTGCTGGTCGCCATCAACGCGGTCAACTTCGTCGACGGGCTCGACGGGCTCGCCTCGGGGATGGTGGCGATCGGCGGCTCGGCGTTCTTCGTCTACAGCTACCTGCTCACCCGGTCGACGGAGACGGACTACTCCGACCTCTCGACCATGGTGGTCGCGGCCCTCGTCGGCTCCTGCCTCGGCTTCCTGCCGCACAACTTCAGCCCGGCCTCGATCTTCATGGGCGACTCCGGGGCCATGTTCCTCGGGCTCACGGTGTCGGCGGCCGGCATCGTCGTGACGGGCAACATCGACCCCGGCTCGAGCGTCGAGGGCCTGTCGACGCTCACCCTCCCGGCCTACCTGCCGATCCTGCTGCCGGTCGCGGTCATGCTGCTCCCGCTGCTCGACCTCGCGTTCGCCGTCGTCCGGCGGGTCAGCGCCGGGAAGTCGCCGTTCACCGCCGACGGCGGGCACATCCACCACCGGCTGCTGGCGCTCGGGCACTCCCGGCGGCACGCCGTCGTCGTCATGTACCTGTGGACGGCGCTGTTCGCCTTCGGAACGGTCGGCTTCGCGTTCCTGCCGGTCGAGATGATGGTGCCGCTGCTGGCCGTCGCCGTCGTCGTCGCGCTCGTCTCGACCCTGCTGCCGCGGCTCGTCGGGCGACGCCGCCACGCGCGCTGACGCGGGTCCACGCACCCGCCCGGGACCGGCGGCGGCCGACGGCGGGGGAGCGCGTGGGAGAGTAGGGCCCGTGAGCGACACCACCCCCACGACCTCCGAGGCCCCCGCGCCGCCGGCCGCCCCCGTGACGCTGCGCGAGCTCTTCGCCCAGATCCTGCGCCGGATGCTCGTGGCGACCGTCGCGATCACGCTGGTCGGCGCCGTCGTCGGCCGGTTCCTCAGCGACCCGGGCAGCTCCGGCGTGTGGGGTGCGCTCATCGGCGGCGGCATCGGGCTGCTGTTCTGCGGCGCGACCGTCGTCTCGATGGCCCTGGGGGAGGGGCGAAGCCCGCAGTTCCTCGCCGTCGTCGTGCTGGGCGGCTGGCTCGCGAAGATGGTCGTCATCATCGTCGTGCTCGTGATCCTGCGGGACCTCACGTTCTACGACAAGTACGTGCTCGCCGGGACGCTCGGCGCGATCGTGGTCGCCTCGCTGGCGATCGAGGTCCTGGCCATCCGCTCGGCGCGGATCCCGATCGTCGACGTGCCCGAGGGCGGCGCGCCGAGGGACTGACGACGGCCGCCGACCGGTCGCGTCGGGCCGCCGGAGCCGCCTCGACCGAGGGTCGACTCGCCGCCGGCCGCGGGAGGAGACGTGTCCGGGATGTGACGAAGCCGTGTGCCGTGCACTCCGGTCCATCCGGTAGGCTTCCCGCTAGACCCATGCCGAGCCAGCACACTACGACGTGCGCGTCGTTGCTGGGCCTTGCGCGACCACCACAAGACCCGGGGAGAGCATGAACGCGGCTGGACTTCTCATGGCCGAGAGCGAGCACGGCGGTGGCTTCCACATCCCGTCGATCGGCGAGTTCTTCCCGCCCGCGATCTGGTTCGAGGGGACGCCCTTCGAGATCAACCGGATCATGCTGGTGCGCATCGTCATCACGATCGCGCTGATCCTGTGGCTGTGGCTGTCGACCCGGCACGCGAAGCTGGTCCCCGGTCGCGCGCAGAGCGTCGTCGAGCTGGCGCTGGACTTCGTCCGCGTGCAGATCGTCGAGTCGGTGCTGGGCAAGGAGGTCGGCCGCAGGTACCTGCCGATGCTGACCTCGCTGTTCTTCATCATCATGGCGATGAACGTCGCCGGGGTGATCCCGTTCCTCAACATCGCCGGGACGTCGGTCGTCGGCCTTCCGGTCGTCCTCGCCGTGTGGGTGTACGTCGTCTACCTGTACTCCGGCTTCAAGAAGCAGGGGATCGGCTACCTCAAGAACTCGCTGTTCCCCAGCGGCGTCCCGCCGTTCATGTACGTGCTCATCACGCCGATCGAGATCCTGCAGGTGTTCGTGCTGCGGCCGTTCACGCTGGCGCTGCGACTGCTCGCCAACATGATGGCCGGCCACCTCATGCTCGTGCTGTGCTTCGCGGCGACGCACTTCCTGCTGTTCGAGGGCGGCGGTCTCATCAAGACGACGGGCGTGCTCACGTTCGTCGGCGGTCTCGGCATCACGCTGTTCGAGCTGTTCGTCGCGTTCCTCCAGGCCTTCATCTTCACGCTCCTCGCCTCCGTGTACATCCAGATGTCGCTGGAGGAGGAGCACTGACCGTCGGGGCAGCCCGGCGCCGCCGGCGCTGACGGCCCCCCGTCACTCACTCGTCACCCCACCACCGGACCACCCACGACGACGGGCAAGGAGCTCGTCGCCTCAGGAAGGAAAACAATGAACGAGATCGTCGGCGTCACCGGCAACATCGCCACCATCGGCTACGGCCTGGCGACCCTCGGCCCCGGTATCGGCCTCGGCATCCTCATCGGCAAGGCGCTGGAGGGCATGGCCCGTCAGCCCGAGGTCGCCAACACGCTGCGCACCAACATGTTCATCGGTGTCGCCTTCGTCGAGGTGCTGGCCCTCCTCGGCCTGATCGCGGGCTTCCTGTTCTGATGGAGGGACAGATCCTCGCGGCGGACCCGCCCAGCGGGATCGAAGTCTTCATCCCCGCCGACTACGACATCATCTGGTCGCTCGTCGTCTCGGGCGTCATCGCGTTCTTCTTCATCAAGTACCTGATGCCGAAGATGACCGCGATCCTCGACGAGCGCACGGCGAAGATCGAGGGCGGTCTCGAGCACGCGGCGAAGGTCCAGGCCGAGGCGGACGCCGCCAAGGCGACGCAGGAGGCGGAGCTCGTGGCCGCGCGCCAGGAGGCGGCTCGCATCCGCGAGGGCGCCAACGGCGACGGGGCCCAGATCGTCGCCGAGGCGCGGTCCAAGGCCCAGGCCGAGGCACAGCGCATCCTCGAGGCGGCGCAGCGGCAGATCGACGCCGAGCGCACCGCCGCGGTCGTCTCGCTGCGCACGGACATCGGCTCGCTCGCCACCGAGCTCGCCGGCCGGATCGTCGGCGAGTCCCTGAGCGACGACGCCCGTCAGTCGCGGATCATCGACCGCTTCCTCGACGAGCTCGACGCGTCGTCCGGCGAGGCCGTCGCGACCGTCTCGTCGGCGACCGACACCCTGGAGAAGTGATGCGAGCGACCAGCGAGGCATCGATGAGGGCGGCGGCCGACCGGTTCTCCCCGGTCGTCACGGCCGCGGGGACGGATGCGGGCCGGCTCGGCGAGGAGATCTTCGCCGTCGTCGACGCCCTCGACGGCTCCGCCGGCCTGCGCCGCGCCCTCACCGACCCGACCCGGGCAGCCCAGGACAAGGCCGCGCTGGCCGAGCGCGCGCTCGGTTCCGCGGTCTCGCCCGAGGTGGTCGCGCTGGTCGCCGGCATGGCGCGGGACCGCTGGTCGGCCGACCGGGACCTCGCCGACGCTCTCGAGCAGGTCGGGACGGACACGTACCTCAGCGCGGCGCAGGCCGGTGGCACGCTGCTCGACGTCGAGGACGAGATCTTCCGGCTCGGCCGCACGCTGGCCGAGCAGCGGGAGCTGCGCGTCGCCCTCGGCAACGCGGACCTGCCGGCCGAGAACCGGGTCGGTCTCATCGGGGCGCTGCTCCCGACGGCGTCGCCGATCACCCGCGCGCTCGTCTCGCGGACGGTGGGGGCGCTGCGCCGCCGCTCCGTCACGGGGCAGCTCGCCGCCATCGGGGAGCTGGCGGCCGCGCGTCGTCGTCGGCTCGTCGCGACCGTCCTCGCGGCGCGTCCGCTCACGCAGGCTCAGCGCACCCGGCTCGGGGAGATCCTCTCCCGCGTCTACGACCAGCCGGTGCACCTCAACGTCGGCGTCGACCCCACGGTCGTGGGGGGCCTGCGGATCCAGGTCGGGTCCGAGGTCCTCGACGCCACCATCCTGTCCAAGCTCGAGGAAGCTCGGCGTCGCATCGCCGGCTGACCCACACCCGACCCACACCACGCCCGCGCACCGGCACCAGCCCGGGGACGCGAGAACGAGAGAAGGAACCGATGGCTGAGCTCACGATCCGGCCCGAGGACATCAGGGCTGCGCTCGACACGTTCGTCAGCTCCTACACGCCCTCCGCAGACGTCCGCGAGGAGGTGGGCCGCGTCACCCTGGCCGCCGACGGCATCGCCGAGGTCGAGGGACTGCCGGGCGCCATGGCGAACGAGCTGCTGACCTTCGAGGACGGCACGCTCGGGCTCGCGCTCAACCTCGACGTGCGCCACATCGGTGTCGTGGTCCTCGGTGAGTTCGCCGGCATCCAGGAGGGCCAGGAGGTCCGCCGCACGGGCGAGGTGCTCTCCGTGCCGGTCGGCGACGGGTACCTGGGTCGCGTCGTCGACCCGCTCGGCAACCCGATCGACGGCCTCGGCGAGATCGAGACCACGGGCCGCCGCGCCCTCGAGCTCCAGGCCCCCGGCGTCATGGCCCGCAAGTCGGTGCACGAGCCGCTGCAGACCGGCATCAAGGCGATCGACTCGATGATCCCGATCGGCCGCGGCCAGCGCCAGCTCATCATCGGCGACCGCAAGACCGGCAAGACGGCCATCGCGATCGACACGATCCTCAACCAGAAGGCGAACTGGGACTCCGGCGACCCGGAGAAGCAGGTCCGCTGCATCTACGTCGCCATCGGCCAGAAGGGCTCGACGATCGCGTCGGTCCGCGGGGCGCTGGAGGAGGCCGGGGCGCTGGAGTACACGACGATCGTCGCGGCGCCCGCTTCGGACCCGGCCGGGTTCAAGTACCTCGCCCCGTACACCGGCTCGGCCATCGGTCAGCACTGGATGTACGACGGCAAGCACGTCCTCATCGTGTTCGACGACCTGTCCAAGCAGGCCGAGGCCTACCGCGCCGTGTCGCTCCTGCTGCGCCGCCCGCCGGGCCGCGAGGCGTACCCCGGTGACGTCTTCTACCTGCACAGCCGTCTCCTCGAGCGCTGCGCCAAGCTCTCGGACGAGCTCGGCGCCGGCTCGATGACGGGCCTGCCGGTCATCGAGACGAAGGCGAACGACGTCTCGGCGTACATCCCGACGAACGTCATCTCCATCACCGACGGCCAGATCTTCCTCCAGTCGGACCTGTTCAACGCCAACCAGCGCCCCGCCGTCGACGTCGGCATCTCGGTGTCCCGCGTCGGTGGTGCCGCCCAGGTCAAGGCCATGAAGCAGGTCTCGGGCACGCTCAAGCTGACGCTCGCGCAGTACCGCTCCCTCGCGGCCTTCGCGATGTTCGCCTCCGACCTCGACCCGGCAACGCGTCAGCAGCTCGCCCGCGGTGAGCGTCTGACGGAGCTGCTCAAGCAGCCGCAGTACTCCCCGTACCCGGTCTCGGAGCAGGTCATCTCGATCTGGGCCGGCACGAGCGGGCACCTCGACAACGTCCCGGTCCCCGACGTCCTGCGGTTCGAGGCCGAGCTCATCGACCACGTCCGTCGCACCACCGACGTGCTGTCGGCGATCGAGTCGACGGGCAAGCTCGACGACACGACCGTCGCGGCGCTCGAGGCCGCGACGGAGGAGTTCCTCACCGGCTTCACCACGAGCGACGGCTCGCTCCTGGTCGAGGCCGAGGACGACGGCGAGGAGCTGCACGTCGAGCAGGAGCAGATCGTCCGCCAGAAGCGAGGCTGAGCGTGGGAGGTCAGCAGCGCGTCTACAAGCAGCGGATCCGATCGACCCAGACCCTCAAGAAGGTGTTCCGGGCGATGGAGCTCATCGCCGCCTCGCGGATCGGCAGGGCCCGCCGGCTCGCGGAGCAGGCGGCGCCCTACACGCGTGCGCTCACCCGGTCCGTCTCGGCCGTCGCGACCCACGCGACGATCGAGCACCCGCTCACGTCCGAGCGCACGGACACGAACCGGGCGGCGATCCTCGTCATCACCGCCGACCGCGGGATGGCCGGCTCGTACAACGCGTCCGTGCTCCGCGAGGCCGAGCGGCTCCAGGCGCGGCTCACGGAGGAGGGCAAGGACCCCCAGCTCTACGTGAGCGGACGTCGCGGGATCGGCTTCTACCAGTTCCGCGGCCGCCCGATGGTGCGGACCTGGTCCGGCACCTCGGACGCCCCGGAGTTCACCACGGCCGACGAGATGGCCACGGCGCTCCTCGAGGCGTTCCAGGCCGACGTCGAGGACGGCGGGGTGAGCGAGATCCACGTGGTCTACACCCGCTTCCTCTCGATGGTCCGGCAGGAGCCGCGCGTCGTGCGGATCCTTCCGCTCGAGGTGGTCGACGGCGTGACCCCCGTGGGGGAGGACCCGCTGCCGCTCTACGACTTCGAGCCCTCGCCGGAGAAGGTCCTCGACGGCCTGCTCCCGCGCTACATCGAGGCCCGGATCTACACGGCGCTCCTGCAGGCCGCTGCGTCCGAGCTCGCCTCGCGCCAGCGCGCGATGCACACGGCGACGGACAACGCCGAAGACCTCATCCGTACCTACACCCGCCTGGCCAACACGGCCCGGCAGGCCGAGATCACCCAGGAGATCAGTGAGATCGTCTCGGGTGCCGACGCCCTCGCCAGCTGACAGCTCGCAGACGACCGCCTGCCGATCGAAGAGAAGGACCAACAATGACTGAGGAAGCCGTCGAGCTTGCCACCCCGGCCGGCGTGGGTGCCGGGCGGATCGCCCGGGTGATCGGGCCCGTCGTCGACATCGAGTTCGCCTCGGGCGTGCTCCCCGACATCTACAACGCGCTCGAGACGACCCTCCGCCTCGAGGGGCAGGGCGAGGGCGAGCCGAGCGAGCAGACCCTCACGCTCGAGGTCGAGCAGCACCTCGGTGACAACCTCGTGCGTGCCATCGCCCTCAAGCCGACGGACGGCCTCGTCCGCGGCCAGGAGGTGCGCGACACCGGCGGCCCGATCATGGTGCCGGTCGGCGACGTCACCAAGGGCAAGGTGTTCAACGTCATCGGCGAGGTGCTCAACGTCCCCGCCGACTCCTTCGAGGTCACCGAGCGCTGGTCCATCCACCGCAAGGCCCCGGCCTTCGACCAGCTCGAGTCCAAGACCCAGATGTTCGAGACGGGCATCAAGGTCATCGACCTGCTGACCCCGTACGTCCAGGGCGGGAAGATCGGCCTGTTCGGCGGCGCCGGCGTCGGCAAGACGGTGCTCATCCAGGAGATGATCCAGCGCGTCGCGCAGGACCACGGCGGCGTGTCCGTGTTCGCCGGGGTCGGCGAGCGCACGCGTGAGGGCAACGACCTCATCGTCGAGATGGAGGAGGCCGGCGTCTTCGACAAGACCGCCCTGGTCTTCGGCCAGATGGACGAGCCGCCGGGCACGCGTCTGCGCGTCGCCCTCTCGGCGCTCACGATGGCCGAGTACTTCCGCGACGTCCAGAAGCAGGACGTGCTCCTGTTCATCGACAACATCTTCCGGTTCACGCAGGCCGGCTCCGAGGTGTCGACGCTGCTGGGCCGCATGCCCTCCGCGGTCGGCTACCAGCCGAACCTCGCCGACGAGATGGGCCAGCTCCAGGAGCGGATCACCTCGACGCGCGGTCACTCGATCACGTCGCTCCAGGCCATCTACGTCCCGGCCGACGACTACACCGACCCGGCCCCGGCCACGACGTTCGCGCACCTCGACGCGACGACGGAGCTCTCCCGCGAGATCGCCTCGCGTGGTCTCTACCCGGCCGTCGACCCGCTCGCGTCCTCCAGCCGCATCCTCGACCCGCAGTTCGTCGGCGAGGACCACTACCGCGTGGCGACGCTGGTCAAGGCGATCCTGCAGAAGAACAAGGAGCTGCAGGACATCATCGCCATCCTCGGTGTCGACGAGCTCTCCGAGGAGGACAAGGTCACAGTCGCCCGCGCGCGCCGGATCGAGCAGTTCCTCTCGCAGAACACGTACATGGCCGAGAAGTTCACGGGTGTCGCCGGCTCGACCGTGCCGCTGACGGAGACGATCGAGGCGTTCGACAAGATCGCGAGCGGCGAGTTCGACCACCTGCCCGAGTCCGCGTTCTTCAACATCGGTGGCCTCGAGGACCTCGAGAAGAACTGGGCGCGCATCCAGGCGGAGCTGCGCTGATGGCCGCCGGCGGAAAGCTGACCGTCGAGGTCGTCGCCCCGGACCGCGTGCTGTGGTCCGGGGAGGCGAGCGGCGTCAGCGTGCCGGCCGCCGAGGGCGAGATGGGCCTCCTGCCGGGTCACGAGTCGGTCCTGGCGCTCCTGCGCCCCGGGACGGTGCGCGTGCACGCGAACGGCGAGTCGTCCAGGTTCGACGTCCCCGGCGGGTTCGTGTCGTTCGACAGCGACCGGGTCACTGTCGTCGTCGACTGAGGTCGACCTCGTCAGCGCGGGCACCGTCGGGGGTAGGGTCCAGGAATGAGCGCACGTGACGTGAAGGGCCGCCCGTGGTCGTCGCGGTGATCGTCGCGCTCCTCGTCCTCGTCGCGGCTGCCGGCTGGTTCTGGTTTCGGCTGCGCACCCTCGGCCGACGCGTCGGCTCGTTCCCGTGCGCGATCCGCGACGAGACCGGCTGGGCCTCTGGCATCGCCTGCTACACGGCGCTCGAGCTGCGCTGGTACCGGGTGATCTCGCTCTCCCCGCGTCCCCGGCACGTCTGGGCGCGGGGGAGGTTCGCGATCCTCGGCCCGGCCCGGCCGATCGACGCGGGCGACGGACCCTCGCGCGGCCCGCTGCGCAGCGGCTCCCTCGTCGAGGTTGAGTGCCGCGTCCGCGACGCCGCCGGGGCCGAGTCGACCATGTCGCTCGGCATCTCCCGCGGCGCCTACGCCGGCCTCGCCTCCTGGCTGGAGTCGGCTCCGCCCGGGGCCGGGCTGCGCCGCGCCATCCTCTAGGCCGTCCTCCCACGGGCGGCACCGGGCTCCAGCCGCGTCAGAGGTCGCGGGCCATCTCGATCTCGGCCCCGACGCCGCCGGTGAGCGTGACGCCCGTCGGCCGGAACCCCGCCGTGGCGTACGCCCTCTGCGCGCGGACGTTGTCGGCGTGGACGTACAGCCGCGCGCGGTCGAGGCCGCGCTCGCGCACCCAGTCGACTGCCGCGTCGAGCAGACGCTGGACGAGACCCTGCCCTCGGTGGGCCGGCTCGACGTAGACGCCGACGATCCCGCCGCCGGACCGAGGGATCGCCACGCCCTCGACGTCGGGCTCGCCGGCGCGCTCGAGCCAGACCGTGACGGAGCCAACCCACCGTCCGTCGGGTGTGACGGCGACGACCTGCCGGACGCGCGCGTCGGGGCCGGCCTCCGGCGATGCCAGGGCCGCGCGCTCGACCCAGAACTGCTCCGGCCGAGCCGACGCCACCGCGAGGGTCTCGCCGAACGCCATCCCCGCGACCTCGTCGCTCAGCGCCCGCAGCCGCAGCTCGCGGACCTCGCGCCACTCGTGGGCGCGGACCGGTCGCACGACGATTCCGTCCATCGGTCCATCATCCCGGTCCGCGGCATCGCCTCCCGCCCACCGCCCACCGCCTCCCGCCCACCGCTCGCCGCTCGTCGCTCGCCGCTCGCCGCCCACCGCTCGTCGCTCGCTGTCGGCCGCCCGGTGGCCACGGTCGGCTGGGTAGGATCACCGGGTGCGTCTCGTCATCGCCCGCTGCTCGGTCGACTACTCCGGGCGTCTCGACGCCCACCTGCCCGCCGCGACCCGCGTCCTCATGGTCAAGGCCGACGGCAGCGTCCTCGTCCACTCCGACGGTGGCTCGTACAAGCCGCTCAACTGGATGAGCCCGCCCTGCTCCCTCCGGGTGGCGCAGCCCTCGGCCGAGCAGGCCGCCGACGGCGTGAGCGAGGTCTGGACGGTCTCCGCCGCCAAGTCGGACGACCAGCTCGTCGTCACGCTCTACGACGTGGCGCACGACCTGTCCGAGGACCTCGGCGTCGACCCCGGGCTGGTCAAGGACGGCGTGGAGGCCCACCTGCAGAAGCTCCTGGCCGAGCAGGTCACGCTGCTCGGCGACGGCCACGTCCTCGTGCGCCGGGAGTTCCCGACCGCGATCGGCCCGGTCGACCTCATGGTCCGGGCGCCCGGCGCCCCCCGCGCTCGTCGTCGAGATCGGCGACGGCGCGGACGACCCGGCCGAGGCGCCACCGGGCGGGTCGCACCGCCACGTCGCCGTCGAGATCAAGCGACGCGCGACGATCGACGCCGTCGAGCAGCTCACCCGCTACCTGGAGCTGCTCAACCGCGACCCGCTGCTCGCGCCGGTGCGCGGCGTGCTGGCGGCGCAGTCGATCGCGCCGCAGGCGCGCACCCTCGCCACCGACCGCGGGATCGACTGCCTCCTGCTCGACTACGACGCCATGCGCGGCATCGACGACCCGGACTCCCGCCTCTTCTGACGCCGGGGCGCCCCGCCCGCTCGCCGAGGACTCGCGTCTACCCTGGTCGGGTGGCCCGACGATCCTCCAAGCGCAACTACGCGGCCGACCACGTCCCGCTGGACGTCGACCGGCTGACGCAGGGATGGGAGCGCGGCGAGACGTCGGGCGACGGGCGCGAGTGGCGGGTGCGGTCCGTCGGCGGCAGCGACAGGGACTACCGCTGCCCGGGCTGCGACCAGCTCGTCCTCGCGGGGACGCCGCACGTCGTGGCGTGGCCGGCCGACCACCTGCTCGGCGCCGAGGCCGGCCTCGCGGACCGGCGGCACTGGCACACGTCCTGCTGGCGCTCGGGGCGGCGACCCACTCGGCGGCGCTGAGCCGGTCCTCGTCGGCACCGCGCCCGGTCGTCCTCGGCGAAATGGACTGGCCGGGGCCTGACCGCGTGCGGCAGGGTGAGGGCATGGGCCACCTCGACCTCGCCGGCATCACGTACTCCCTGCCGGACGGTCGTCCGCTCCTCGGCGGCGTCGACCTCCGGGTCGGCGAGGGGCACCGGATGGCGCTCGTCGGACCGAACGGGACCGGGAAGACCACGCTCCTGCGGATCGTCGCCGGCGACCTGCCGGCCGACGCCGGCGCGGTCACCCGCAGCGGCGGCCTCGGCGTCATGCGCCAGTTCATCGGCTCCGTCCGCGACGACACGACGGTGCGCGACCTGCTCCTGTCCGTCGCGCCCGACCCGGTCCGCCGCGCCGGCCGGGCCGTCGACGCGACGGAGGAGGCGATGCTCGTCGCCGACGACGAGCGGACCCAGCTCGCGTACGCGCAGGCCCTCGCGGACTGGGCCGACGTCGGCGGGTACGAGATCGAGACGACGTGGGACCGCTGCACGACGTCCGCGATGGCGCTGCCGTTCGAGCGCGCCGCCTACCGCCGGGTCTCGACGCTCAGCGGCGGGGAGCAGAAGCGGATCGTGCTGGAGGCGCTCCTGCGCGGCACCGACGAGGTGCTCCTGCTCGACGAGCCGGACAACTACCTCGACGTGCCCGGCAAGCGCTGGCTGGAGGACGCCCTGGTCGCCAGCGGCAAGACGATCCTCCTCGTCTCGCACGACCGCGAGCTGCTGGGCCGTGTCGCGACCCGCGTCGCGACGCTGGAGCCGGGGGCCGCCGGCGCCACCGCGTGGGTGCACCCGGGCCCGTTCGCGACCTACGGCCAGGCGCGCCTGGACCGCAACTCCCGGCTCGAGGAGCTGCGCCGGCGGTGGGACGAGGAGCACGCCAAGCTCAAGGCGCTCGTCCTCATGTACAAGACGAAGTCCGCGTACAACGACGGGCTCGCGGCCCGCTACCACGCGGCGCAGACCCGCCTGGCGAAGTTCGAGGCGGCCGGGCCGCCCGAGGCCGTCCCGCAGGACCAGCGGGTGTCGATGCGCCTGCGCGGCGGACGGACCGCGAAGCGCGCCGTCGTCGTCGAGGGTCTCGCGCTCGACGACCTGACCGAGCCGTTCGACGCCGAGATCTGGTTCGGCGAGCGGATCGGGGTGCTCGGCGCGAACGGGACGGGCAAGTCGCACTTCCTCCGGCTGCTCGCGGCCGGCGGCACGGACCCCGAGGTCGAGCACGAGCCCGTCGGCGACGTCCGACCCGATCCCGTGCGCGCGACCGGCCGGGCGCGGCTCGGGTCGCGCGTCCGGCCCGGCTGGTTCGCGCAGACCCACGACCACCCGACGCTGGCCGGGCGCACGCTGCTGGAGATCCTCCACCGCGGCGACGCGCACCGGCCCGGTCGGACGCGGGACGAGGCGGCGCGCGTGCTCGACCGGTACGGCCTCGCACGCAGCGCCGAGCAGACCTTCGAGACGCTGTCGGGCGGCCAGCAGGCGCGGTTCCAGATCCTCCTGCTCGAGCTGTCCGGCGCGACGCTGCTCCTGCTCGACGAGCCGACCGACAACCTGGACCTCGACTCGGTCGAGGCGCTGGAGGCCGGCCTCGAGGCGTTCGAGGGCACCGTGGTCGCCGTGACGCACGACCGCTGGTTCGCGAGGTCGCTCGACCGGTTCGTCGTGTTCGACGGCGACGGGCGGGTGACGCTGAACGACGAGCCGGTCTGGGACGTCGTGCGCAGCGGGCGCTGACCCGCCGTCCCGGTGCCCCGCCCTCCCGCCGTCCTACGCTGGGGCGATGCTGGAGAACATCGTCCTGCAGGCGCGCGACCCGGTGACGACCGGGGCGTTCTGGTCGGCGGCGCTCGGTCTGGCCGACCTCACGCTGGAGGCGGACCTGTACGAGGGCCGGCTGACCGTCGGCGAGATGTGGCTCGACCTGTGCATCGAGCGGGTCGACGAGGCACCGCCGCCGGGCTGGCGGCTGCACCTCGACCTGGCGGGCGGGCAGCGGCAGGAGGAGGTCGTCGAGCGGCTGGTCGGGCTGGGCGCCCGGCGCCTCGACATCGGTCAGGGCGACGTGCCGTGGGTGGTGCTCGCCGACCCGGACGGCAACGCCTTCTGCGTCATGGAGGAGCGGCCGGCCTACCGGGACACCGGGCCGATCGCCGCGCTGCCCCTCGACAGCTCGGACCCCGAGCGGGACGCCGCGCTGTACCAGGCGGTCACCGGCTGGGTGCGCGCCGAGGGCGTCGGGCCCGTGACGCTGCGCCACCCGAGCCTGCGCGGTCCCCTGCTCGAGCTGTGCCCGGAGCCGGGGCCCAAGCTGCGCCAGAACCGCACGCACCTGGACGTGCGCCCGGAGCCCGGTGGGCAGGCGGAGCTCGTCGAGCTGGCCCTCGCGAACGGAGCCGTGCGGGCGGCCGAGCCGTGGGCGCTCGGGCACCCCTGGGTGGTGCTGCGCGACACGTCGGGCAACGAGCTCTGCGTGCTGCCCTGACCGGTCAGCGCAGGCCGACCCGCTCGAGGAACGGTCCCGAGAACACCCCGCGCGGGTCGTAGGAGGCGATGAGCTCCCGCGCGTCGTCCCAGCGCGGGTAGAGCGACCCGACGTCCCGCCGGACGAAGAGCTTGCCCCAGTGCGGCCGTGCGTCGTAGGGGGCGAGCACCTCCTCGAGACGGGCGAGCACCGCCGTGACCGCTGGCACGTCCTGCCGCCAGGTCGTGTGCAGGCCGATCGTGTCGCGTCCCTGCTCCCCGGACAGCCACAGGTCGTCGGCCGCCACCGAGCGGATCTCGCTCACCAGGACGAGGTCGCGCACGTCGGCGAGCACCGGCGCGGCCGCGGCGATCGCCTCGGCCGCGACCTCGCGCGGGAGCAGGTACTCGCTCTGCAGCTCGGCCCCGGCCGACGGGGTGAACTCCAGCCGGAAGTGCGGCAGCCGGTCGAACCACGGCCCGGGGACGCCGCCCTGCTCGGTGCAGGCCGCGGCGTCGACGCCGGCGATCGGGTGGCGCGGGCCGTCGGCGGGCCGACCGCCGAGCCCCGACAGGTCCCGGACCGGGCCCGCGTCGACGCGGTGCTTGCGCCACAGCGCGCACGCGCCGTCCCACCGGGTGAAGGCGCTCACCGACGTCGCGCTCGACCAGACGGCGTCGAGATCGGCCAGCACGCCGGCCAGCGGCACGTCGTCGACGACCGTCTGCGCGACGTCGTAGGTCGGGCGAACGGCGAGATCGAGGTCGACGACGACACCGAGCGCGCCGAGGGCGACGACGGCCCCCGGGAAGTCGGCGTCGCCGCGGCGCAGCGTCGCCAGGTTCCCGTCGGCCGTCATGAGCCGGACGGCCGTGACGCAGCTCGCGAGCGAGCCGATGGCGTCGCCCGAGCCGTGCGTCCCGGTCGCGACGGCGCCGGCGACGCTGATGTGCGGGAGCGAGGCAAGGGCGTCGAGCCCGGCGCCGCGCTCGTGCAGCCACGGGCCGAGCGTGCCGTACCGCGTCGCGCCGCTCACCGTGACGGTCGCGCCGTCCGGCGCGAGGACGGGCTCGGACGCGAGCGCCTCGAGCGAGACGAGCAGCCCGGGGGAGTCGGCGAGGTCGTTGAAGGAGTGGCGCGACCCGAGCGCCCGCACGGGGCCGCCGCTCGTCACGACGGCGCGCAGCTCCTCCAGGGTGCGGGGGATCACGAGCCCGCGGCCGCCGTAGGAGCGGTGACCGGCCCAGGTGCGCGGGGAGGGGAGGACGTCGGCGTCGTTCATGACCCAACCCTGCCACCCCCGACCGGGCGCGGCTACGCTGGAACGGATGCCTACCGAGATCGGCGCCCTGACCGTCCTGCCGGCCCGGCGCGAGAACATCGAGCTGCACACGGCCGACGGCCTCACCCTCGTCGGCGAGGTCGCGCTGCCCCTCGACCGCGACCCCGTGGCGACGCTCCTCACGCTCCACCCCCTGCCGACGCACGGCGGCTACATGGACTCGCACGTCTTCCGCAAGGCCGCCTGGCGCCTCCCGGCGCTCGCCGACCTCGCGGTCGTCCGGTTCAACACGCGCGGCACGACGTCGCCGCGCGGGACGAGCGACGGGGCGTTCGACGGCGGCCGGGCCGAGCGGCACGACGTCCACGCGCTGCTGGAGTACGGGGAGTTCGAGGAGCTGCCGCGCCGCTGGCTCCTCGGCTGGTCCTTCGGCACCGAGCTCACGCTCATGCACGGCGACGACCCGAGCATCGAGGGCGCGATCCTCCTCTCGCCGCCGCTGCACCGGGCGACGGACGACGACCTCGACCGCTGGGCCGCGTTCGGCAAGCCGGTGCGGATCCTCGTCCCGGAGCACGACGACTTCCTCCAGCCGGCACAGGCGCGCGAGCGGTTCGCGCGGATCCCGCAGGCCGAGCTGATCGACGGCCCCGGGATGAAGCACCTGTGGGTCGGGGAGAACGCCGTCCGCTGGGTGCTCACGAAGATCGTCGAGGTGGTCAACCCGGCGGCGCTGCCGCTGCCGACGCAGTGGGACGGCCCGGTCGGCGAGGCGGCCCCCGAGCCGGCGGCCACCACCAGCGCGTCCGAGCCCGAGTCCTGAGGAGAGGAGCCGCCATGTCCGATGTCACGCGCGAGGGAGCCGAGGCGGCCGACGCCGTGGGCGCCGGTCCGCTCGTCCTGCTCCACGGCTTCCCGTTCGACGCCTCGATGTGGGACGACGTGGTCGAGCTGCTCGGCGAGCGCGACGTCCCGACGCTCGCGGCCGACGCCCCCGGGTTCGGCGCCTCCGACGTCCCGGACGGGGAGCCGTCGCTCGACGTCGCGGCCGACGCCCTGCTCGCGGTGCTGGACGACCTCGGCCTCGACCGCGTCGTGCTCGCCGGCCTGTCGATGGGCGGCTACATCGCGATGGCGTTCGCGGCGCGTCACGGCAGTCGTCTCGCCGGTCTCGCGCTGCTCGACACCAAGGCGGGGACCGACACCGAGGCGGCGCTCGCGAACCGGTACCGCGTCGCCGAGGCCGCCGAGCGCGGCGAGGGGGCCGAAGCCGTCGCGGGCATGATCGACGTCCTGCTGGGCGAGACCACGAGGGCGAACGAGCCCGACGTCGTCGAGCGGCACCGGAGCTGGCTCGCCGAGGCGCCCGACGCCGGGATCGCCTGGGGCCAGCTGGCGATGGCGGCGCGGCCGTCCCGGTTCGAGGTGCTCGAGGACCTCGAGGTCCCGGCGCTCGTGGTCCGCGGGAGCGAGGACGCGCTGTCGACCCAGGCGGACGCCGAGGCGATGGTGCACGCGCTCCTGGCGCACGACGGCGACGCCGAGCTGGTCGTGATACCCGGCGCCGGCCACATGACGGCGACCGAGGACCCGGAGGCCGTGGCCGACGCACTCGAGACCTTCTGGCACCGGTGCACCGGGACATGACGGTCCTGGGGACGGATCCCGTCCCGCGGCTGCCGGCCCTCGCCCGGCGCGCGGTCGAGGCGGCCGGTCGGGCCCGGCTCGCCGAGGCGCTGGAGTGCGCGACGCGGTGGCTCGACCTCGTCGGCCGGCTGTGCGCCGATCGGCTCGAGGCCGTCCGGCCCGACGACGCGCTGCGCGTCCTCGGCGTCCTCGTCCAGGTCGACCGGCACCGGGAGGCTCGGACGCTGTCGGAGCTGGCGAGGCGCGCGCCGGGCGCACCCGACGCGGTCCGCGCGAGCCTCGACCTGTTCGAGGACGCGACGGACGTCTTCAACGGCGTCCGGCCGTGGCAGCAGGTGCCGTCGACCCGGCTGGCCCTCGACCCGCCCGTGACCACGGGGACCGAGCTCGACGTGGTGCACGCCGCCGTCCGCTCGGCGTGGACGAGCCTCGACGACGACGATCCGGAGCGCGCCCTCGCGCACACGACGGCGGCGGCCGAGGTCGTGCCCCGGCCGGCGTCGTGGCCGATCCTGGTCCTCCCGCACGTCGTCGCACTGGTGACGTGCGGGGAGCTGGCCGAGCTGGCCCGGCTGCGCGCGACGCTCCTTGACGGCGAGCACTGGATCTCGCGGGTGCGCACCCACCCGGCGTTCCTGTCGGCGCGGGTCGCCGTGGCCGAGATGACGATGCGGACCTGGCTCGAGGAGGAGCCGTCGGTCCGGACGAAGGGGGCGCCGCCGGAGGCGCGCGACCGCGTCCGCGCCGTGCGCGTGGCGACGACCGGCGGGGCGCGCTCCCGCCGTCCGCTCGACCTCGACCGGATGCCGGCCCAGTCGCGCCGGGCGCGGCACGGCACGCTGCTCGCGGAGGCGATGCGGCGCGCGCGCGAGGGCGACGACGCGGGGGCGCTGGAGACGCTCCGGGCGGCGTGCGGCGAGGAGGGGTGCGCGTCGCTGTTCCCGGTCGCGCTCGCCGTGGCGCCCTGGCGCAACGTCGAGCGGCTGCTCGCCCTGGCCGAGACCCTGCCGCCGGACGACCCGGGCCGTCGCGTCCTGGCCGTCACCGGTTACCCGCTGCACCGCCGACACGCGGGCTGAGCGCCGGGCCCGGGGTGGCCGACCGGTCACTCCGTCGCGAACAGCTCGGTGAGGTAGGCGATGTCGTCCTCGCGATCCGCGACGAACGCGGACTCGTGCTCGTCCCGGACGGTTCGGTGCGCCGCGACGTAGTCGAGGTCGGCCTGGCAGGTCGCGTCCGCGACGGCGAGCGAGACCTCCCAGTCGACCAGCTCCTGGAGCTCGGCCGCCCCCGCCGCCGGGGCCGACCCGTGCGCGCGCCGCCACTCCTCCCAGCGCTCGGAGACCAGGTTGATCGTCTCGTAGGGCTGGGCGAGCCCGGGGAAGCCGGCGTCCGCGACGCAGCCCGCCCACGCGCGGTCGAGCGCGACCACCCGCGGGTCCTGCCAGATCGCGACCTCGACCCGCGCCGTGTCCTCCTGGAGCTCGACGTAGACCGGGTCCTGGAACCGGGCGACCTCCTCGGGCGCCGACTCGCCCCGGCTGCACCCGGCTGCGGCCTCGCCGTACATCCGGCGGCCCTCGTCGCTCAGCGCCTCGCGGATCTCGAGGTTGGGGTCGACCCCGATGTCGACCGGGTCCTCCAGGTCCGCCCGCCGGTCCATGATGAACCCGTAGCCGATCTGCCGCGCCCGCTCGACGGGGTCGAGCCCCGCGTACTCGGGCAGCGTCGCGATCCCCGGGCCACCGCTGATCGGCCCCTCGGGCAGCCACGGGACGTACTCGAACCCGTCGGCGGCCATGCACGCCGCCATCGCGTCCTGGGCGGCGATCGCCAGTGCGCGCCCCTCGGCGACCTCGTCCTCGAGCGTGAGGCCGGCGCGTCCCTCGATCCGAGCCCAGGCCGCCTCCAGCGGGGACGGGGCGGTGGGGTCGACGACGCCGGCGTCCGCGCCGGCCGACGCGTCGGGGCCCATGGCGGCGGCGGACTCGTCGGCGCTCGCCGCGCTCCCGGACGCGGCGGGGTCGGCGGGACCGGAGCCGCCGCCCGAGCAGGCCGCCAGCGTCGTGGCGAGCGCTGCCGTCGCGAGCGCTGCCGTCGCGAGCACGACGCCGCGGGTCGCGCGGCACCTCCGGACGCGGGGGAGCTGGGGCGTGGGCCGGGCCGTTCGTCGTGGCAGGGACATGCCCCCAGCCAACCGCCGGGCGCGGTGAGCGGCATCGGCCCGACGGTCAGCCCGTCCGTCCGCCCGGCGGAACCCCGGTCCGGGGATGCTCAGCCCCAGGGCTGAGCCGGGACGGTCGCGACCGCGCGGACGGCACCGGGACGGCGGCGCATTCCCGCCGTAGGGCTGAGGTGCGCCGCGTTGCGCTCGGTTAGCGTGAGAGCCATGTCGACCACCGGGTCCTCCTGGCGCCCGCGCCTCGGCGTCGGGACGGTGGACGCCCTCGTCGGCCTCGGTGTCCTCCTGCTCTGGGCGCTCGCCATCGTGGTGCTCCACGAGGCCGGCTGGCGTCCCTTCCGCTCCTCCATCTACTGGTGGAGCGGCGGCCTGCTCGCCCTGGCGATCGCGCTGCGCCGCGCGCGCCCGGTGCTCGGGTTCTGGCTCGTCGCCGTCGCGACGGTCGTCGTGTTCCGCACCGGCCTGCTCACCATCCTCCAGCTCGGGCCGCTCGCCCTCGCCACGTTCTCCGTCATCCGGAGCGGCCGGATGACGTGGCTGACGGCCGGTCTGCCCGCGGTCCTGGCGGCCGCGAGCCACCAGTACATCGGGACGATGACGGGCGAGGTCGGGACCTGGGTCTGGCGGATGGTCGAGGCGGACGGCAGCCCGACCGGCTGGTACTGGCACCTGCTCAACGTGTGGCCGGGGCTGGACGGAACCCTCGTCCTCCTCTCCGACCCGTCCCGGCTGGTCCAGGCCGAGGCCATCGTGCTGGTCGCCGTCGCCCTCGGCCACGTGGTCCGCCGCCTCGACCAGACCCGCGCCGAGCTGGAGGACCGCAACGCCGCGCTGGTCGCGCTCCAGCGGGCGGAGTCCGAGCGGGCCGTCACGGCCGAGCGGAACCGGATCGCGCGGGACCTGCACGACGTCGTCGCCCACCACGTGACGGCGATCGTCGTGCGCTCGCAGGCCGCCGTCCACGTCGACGAGCCGGGCCTCGCCCGCGAGACGCTCGGCTGGATCGCCGGCGAGGGCAAGGAGGCGCTCGCGGCCACCCGCTCGCTCGTCCAGGTCCTGCGGGAGGACTCCGGCGCCATGTCGACGACGACGGCCTCGCTGGACGCGGTCCTCGAGCGCACGGCCGACCGCGTGACGAGCTCCGAGCTCGCGGTCCGGCTGGAGCTGCCGCCCGAGCTGGACCCGCTCGGGCAGGAGCTGGAGACCGCGATCGCCCTCATCGCCCAGGAGGCGCTGACCAACGTCGCCCTCCACTCGCGCGCGGACGAGGCCGTCGTCGCCCTCACGGTCGAGCGGGCCGACCGCGCGCGACTCGTCGTGAGCGACGCGGGGCCGGCGGCCGGTTCGGGCGTGCGGCGCGCGGGCGGGAACGGCCTGCGCCACATGACCGAGCGGGCCGAGGCGCTGGGCGGCTCGCTCACCGCGGGCCCCGCGGGCGCGGGCTGGCGGGTCGTCGCGGACCTGCCCGTGACGACGAGGCGCGCCCCGTGAGCGCGCCCGGAGCCGACCCGACGCGACCCGGCGGCGCGGCGGAGGAGGGGACGCGACCCGTCCGCGTCGTCGTCGTCGACGACCAGGCGACCATCCGGCTGGGGCTGCGGCTCATCCTCGACCACGACCCCGGCATCGACGTGGTGGGGGAGGCCGGCGACGGCCGGGCGGCCGTCGATGTGGTGCGGCGCGAGCGGCCCGACGTCGTGCTGATGGACGTGCGGATGCCGCGAATGAGCGGCATCGAGGCGATCGAGGTGCTCACGGCCGACGCCGAGCTGGCGCGCGTCCGGGCGCTCGTGCTCACGACGTTCGACGACGAGGACTACCTCGTGGGGGCGCTGGCCGCGGGTGCGAGCGGGTTCCTGCTCAAGGACGCCGAGCCGGCCGAGCTGCTCACGGCGGTGCGGCGGGTGGCCGCCGGCGACAGCGTGCTCGACCCGGCCGTCACGCACCGGGTCGTCACGGGGTACGTCGCGGCACGACGGGCGTGCCCGGCGGTGGACCCGCGGCTCGCGCTGCTCTCGCCGCGCGAGCTGGAGGTGCTGGACGCCGTGACGCGGGGCCTGTCCAACCTCGAGATCGGGCGGGAGCTGTTCTGCTCCGAGGCGACGGTGAAGAGCCACGTCCGCTCGCTGCTCACCAAGCTGGACCTGGTCAACCGCGTCCAGCTCGTCGTGTTCGCCTACTCCTCGGGTCTCGTGACGCCCTGACGCCGCGGCGCCGGGCACGCCGGGTGCCCGTCAGGACTTGAGGTGGCGGGCCAGGGCGGCGTCCATGTCGATCGTCTCGCCGTCGCCGCCGCCCTCGCCGACGATGAGCGGCGGGTCCGTCGGCGGCGGCGTGTAGCCGCGCATCCGCTCCAGGAACGAGAGGTCCTGGATGAGGACGTAGAAGCCGCCCTGGGTCGAGACGGCGACCGAGCCGTCCGTCTTGAGGTACCAGCCGGTCAGCGACGTCCGGGCCTGACCGCCGCGCCGGCCGCGCACCACGAGCGGGACCGGGGGTACGGCGTCGGTCGCGGCGCGGGCGAGGAAGGCGTCGATGATCGCCTGCGCCCTGGCCGACTCGACCCGCTTGCGCTCCTGCAGGCGGCGCTCCTGCTCGGCGGCCGCCTCGCGGCGCCGCGCCGTCCAGTCCTCGCCGGTCTCCGCGCCAGCGCCCGACACGTCGCCGACCTCAGCCGCGCGAGCGGGTGTCGGCGGCGACCGGGGCGTCGACGGCGTCGATGACCGCGGTGTCGTCGGGCTCGCCGGCGTCCGTCGCCTCGGTGTCGGCCGGCTCGTCGTCCGGGTCGTCGTCCGCGGCCGACGGCTCCTCCGTCGTCGCCTTGCGGAGCGTCTTCTTCCGCAGCGTCTTCTCGGCGTCGGCCGCCTTGGCCAGGAGCTGGCTGCTCGCGACGCCGGTCCCGCCGAGCAGGCCGCGCAGCTCGTCGAGGTAGGCCGTGATGGCGTCGCGCTGCCGCTCGAGGTCGGCCAGCTCGCCGGAGATCGCGTCGAGCCGGCGCTGCGCCTCGACCGCGGCGCGGCCGACCGTCGCCTCGGCGTGCTCGTTCGCCTCGACGACGATCCGGTCGGCGCGCTCGCGCGCGGTGGCGAGCGTGCGGGCCGCGTTCTCCTCGGAGGAGGTCGCGATGGACTCGGCCCGCGCGATGGCGTCGACGACGCGCTGCTCGGCCTGCGTCACCTGCGCGTCGGCGTCGGCGAGGAGCTGCTCGACGTTGGCCTTGGCCGCGTCGTACAGCTCGGCCTGCTCCTTCTCCGCGGCCTCGCGGCGTCGTGCGATCTCCAGGTCGCCCTCGTCCTTGGCGCGCGCGGACTCCTCCAGCAGGGCCGCGGCGCTCGCCTCGGCCTCGGCCGTGAGCGTTGCCGCGGCGGCGCGCGCCTCCCGCAGCACCTTCTCCGCCTCGGCGGCCGTGGTCTCGCGCAGCGACGTCGCGTACTCCTCCGCCGACCGGCGCGCGGCCTCGGCGTCCGCGTCGGCCAGCCGCCGGACCTCGGCCGCGTACGCGTCGGCCTCGCCCCGCGTGGCCGACGCCTGCGCCGTCGCCGTGGCGATCAGCTCGCGCGCCTGCGTCTCCGTCGCGACGCGCAGCTCGGTCGTCTCGCGCTCGACCTCGGCCCGGCGCGTCCCGATCTCGCGCTCCAGACCGGCCCGCTTCTCCGTCACCTCGGTCGTCAGGGCGGCGCGGATGCCGCGCGCCTCGCGCTCGGCCGAGTCGACGAGCTCACTGGCGGTGAGCGTCGCGGCGGAGCGGACGCTGTCGGACTCGGCGTGGGCCGCCGTCGTCGCCTCCTCGGCCTCGCGGCGGGGGGCGGCGAGCCGGTCGGCCGCCTCGCGCTCGGCGCGGGCGAGCACGCGCTCGGCCTCGCCCTCGGCGCTCGACCGGATGCTGGTGGCGCGCTCGGTCGCCTGCGTGACGACGTCGGTGCTCTGCTCCTCGGCGGAGCGCAGGAGCTGCTCGATCCGGGAGCCGAGGCCGGCGTAGGTCGGCGTCTCGGTCTCGCTCAGCGCGCGCTGCGCCTCGGTGAGCTGGCCGGTGAGGCGCATGGCCTCGGCGTCCGACGCCTCGAGCTGGCGGCGGGTCTCGGCGAGCACACGCTGGAGGTCGGCGATGTGCTGGTCCACCTGGGCGCGGTCGTACCCGCGCAGGGCCGTGGGGAATGCGGTCTGCTCGTCAGCCATGGGGTCGATGCCTTCCGTCGCGCGGGGATCGACCCGGCATGGGTGGGTTGAGGGCGATCCCGACCTGACCAGCCTAGACCGGGAAGGGTACCCTGGTGCGCGGTCAGGGAACCGGTCATCGCGCCACGCCCTCGACGCTCACAGTCCGTACTGGAGGAGGTCACGTGGTCCGTCGCGTGCTCGGAGTCCTGCTTGTCGTCCTCGGCGCAGCGTCGATCGTGCTCGGTGTCCTCTCCGCCACGTCCTGGCGCACGTCCGACACCGTGACCGTGACCACACCGTCCGCCGACGTCCCGGTGGTCGTCGTCGAGCCCGGGGTCGCCGGGATCGTCGACCGGGTGGTCGACCTCACCGTCACGGCCGCCGACCCGACGCAGACGGTCACGATCGTGACCGCGCGCGACGTCGACGCCGACGGCTGGATCGGCGACGCGGGCGTCCAGCGGGTCGAGGACCTGGCCGACTGGACGGAGCTCGTCACGACGACGACCGAGGGCGAGCAGGAGGTCCCGGACCCGGCCGTGAGCGACATGTGGCTCAAGGTGCAGCAGGCCGAGGGCTCGATCGAGCTCGAGGACTTCCGCGCCCCCGAGGACCGCACCGTCCTCATGGTGGTGCGCGACGGGACGGACGGCCCCGCGCCGACCGTCTCCTTCACCTGGCACCGCGACGTGGCCACGCCGTACCTCATGCCGCTGGTCGGCGCGGGCATCGCCGCCGTCGTGCTCGGGATCGGGCTCGTGGTCTCCTCCTTCGTCGGCCGGCCCTCGCGGGCCGCGCGTGCCGCGGAGAAGGAGCGCCGCCGTCAGGGCGCCGCCGGCGTGGCCGTCGACGAGGACCGCGACACCGTCATCCTGTCCCGGGTCACGGACGGCGACGCCGACGCGCCCGTCCGGACGAGCATCGCCGAGGGAGCAGCAGCCGCCGAGGCCGCCGGCGAGCCCGGCGACCCGACCCCCTCGACCCTCACCCGGCGCGAGCTGCGCGCGCTGCGGGCCCAGAGCCAGGCGGCCGACCTGGAGGTCATCGCCGCCGGGATCGGCCCGGCCTCCGACGACCTCGCGTCGCCCGACGCGCCCGAGGCCTACGCCGACTGGCTGCGCTCCGAGGAGGGCGGTGAGGCCGGGGCAGCGGCGGCCGGGGCCGCCGGAGCCGCGTCCGACGTCTCGCGCGGCGAGGCCTGGCGGCGCCGCTGGGGCGTCGGCCCGGCCGAGGAGACCGACGGCGACGCCGGTGCCGACGATGGCGACGATGCCGCCGGGGACGACACCGACGTCGAGGAGCGCGCGGCGGTCGAGGCGAGCGAGGCCTTCGACGACGCCGAGGCCGAGGCGGACGACGCCGGGACGGACGACGCCGAGGCCGAGGTCTCGGAGACCGAGGACGCGCCGGAGCCGCCCGATGGCGACTCCCAGGAGGCGTCCAGCGACGTCGACGAGGCTGGCGACGCCGAGCGCGACGGCGACGAGCACGAGCAGCACGGCGACGAGCACGGCGACGAAGCGCACCACGAGGGAGGGGAGGAACGATGAGGCGGACACGGATGGCCGCCGTCGGCGCGATGCTGGCGGCCGCGCTGCTCGCGGGCTGCTCGGAGGAGCCGGCCCCCACGCTGACGCCGCCCCCCGTCCCCGAGTACGCCCCGCCGGCGGTCACGGAGGAGCACGCGCAGGAGATCCTCGACGACGTCGAGCTGACGATCCTCGAGGCGGACGCGGCCGGCGACGCCGAGCTGCTCGCGCCGCGCGTCACGGGGGCGGCGCAGGAGTTCCGCCGGGCCGAGTACAACCTCGCCAGCGTCTCCGGGGGCGAGAGCGGTCCGAAGAAGCTGTGGACCGACTCGGCGCTCACGGTCGTGACCGCGACCGACGGCTGGCCGCGCAGCATCCTCGCGGTGTCGCAGCCGACGGCCGGCGACACCCGCCGCCTGCTCCTCGGGCTGGTCCAGGACGGTCCGCGGGACCCGTACCGACTCGTCGCGTGGTCGAGCATGCTGCCGAGCGCCACCACCCCGACGTTCCCCGCCGCGAGCGTCGGGACCGCCCCCGTGACGGCCGACCAGGCCGGTCTCAGCGCGACGCCGACCGAGGCCCTCACGTGGCTCGCCGCGTCGGCGACGGACATCGAGAGCGAGAGCAGCGCCCACTTCGCCGACGACCCCTACCGCGAGCGCGTGCGGCAGGAGCTCGCCGACCTCAAGCAGGCGGCCGAGGCCGCCGGCGAGGTGAGCTGGGAGTGGACGCCGGGCGAGATCGTCTTCGGCGTCGGGACGGCCGACGGCGGGGCGCTCGTCATGGGCACGCTCGACACGGTCATGACGATGCGCAAGACGATCGACGGCGCCAAGCTCAACCTCGGCGGCGAGTGGGCGTGGTTCGTCGGGGGAGACCCCGTCGACGCCGCCGTCACCGGGACCTACAAGACGATGGTCACGCTCTACATCCCGCCGGCCGGCAGCGAGGACCTCATCCAGCTCGTCGGCGCCGAGCGCGTCATGACGGGGGCCGAGCGGGTCGAGTAGACCCGGGCCACCGTCGCCGGCTCGTCACCAGTTCGTTCGTTTGGAGTCACCATGAACCAGCCCAACCCGTCCGGTCTCGACATCCGCGGGGCGGTCGACCTCTCGATGCTCCAGAAGCCGACCCCGGCGCAGGAGCGGGCGGCGGCGGCCTCGGCCGCCGCGGCGTCCCAGGCGGCGCCCGGCGTCATCGTCGACCTCACGCCGGAGAACTTCCAGGAGGTCATCGAGTCCTCGGCGCAGGTCCCGGTCATCGTGGCGATCGGGGCGTCCCGATCGGCGACCGGCGAGCAGATGACGCCCGTCCTCGAACGGGCAGCGATCGCCTACCAGGGCCGGTTCCGGCTCGCCCGCGTCGACGCCGACGCCCAGCCGCAGATCGCCCAGGCGTTCGGCATCCAGGCGGTGCCGTGCGCGGTGGCCGTCATCCAGGGGCAGCCGCTCCCGCTGTTCCAGGGCTCGCCGTCGCCCGAGCAGGTGGCGCAGGTGCTCGAGCAGCTCCTCGCGGCCGCCGCCGAGGCCGGGGTGACCGGCACCGCCGCGACGGGCGAGGCCCCCGCCGCTCCGGCGCCGGGGGAGGACGAGGAGGATCTTCCCGAGCTGCCCCCGCTGCACCAGGCGGCGTACGAGGCCATCGAGGCCGGTGACTGGGACGCCGCGACGGCCGCCTACCAGAAGGCTCTCAACGAGAACCCGGCCGATCTCGACGCCAAGGCCGGCATCGCCCAGGTCGCGCTCATGAGCCGGATCGACGGGGTCGAGGACGCCCTCGCCGTGCTGACCGCCGCCGATGCGGCCGGGCCGGGCGACGTCCCGGCCAACCTGCTGGCCGCCGACGTCGAGCTGGCCGCCCGCCGCCCCGGTGCCGCCTTCGCCCGGCTCATCGCCGTCATCAGGGCGACCTCGGGGGAGGACCGCGAGACCGCGCGCAAGCGCCTGGTCGAGCTGTTCGAGCTCGAGGACCCCGCGTCGGAGGACGTGAAGCGCGCCCGCCGCGAGCTGGCGCTCGCCCTGTTCTGACCCGCCGCCGGTCTCCTCGCTCGCTCAGTCGAGAAGGTAGTCGACGATCCACCCGCGGACGGCGGACAGGTCAGCTGGACCGATGACGCCGATCCGCGTGAGCAGTCGGCCGCGGCTGATCGTGCGAACCTGCTCCGTCATCGCGAAGGTCGGGTGGTGGAGCGCGTCGAGACCGTCGAGCCGCACGTGATTCGGCCACTGTCGATCGGTCGAGGTGAGCGGGACGGCCAGTGCCAGCGTCGTCACGGTGTCGAGGTAGAGCCCCCCGGAGACGATGAGGACCGGACGTCGCCCTGCCTGTTCCCGGCCGACGGCGGGATCCGGGCGTGCCCACCACACCTCGCCGGGACTCAGCTCCACGCGTCGTTCAGCCACGAGCGCGTCTCGGCCTCGTACGCCGCGTCGGCGGGATGCGCGAGCATCGCTCGCCTGACCGACGCGAAGCGGTCCCGACGCTCCTCGTCCTCGGCGAGCGTGACGAGATGCTCACCCAGCGTCCGGCCGTGCCGCTGGGCCTGAGCCTTGAGCCGGTCGCGGAGCTGGACGTCCACCTTGATCGTCGTCACAGTCATACCAAGAGTATGACTCTCGTCGGTCCTGACGGCAAGCATCGGTACCTCACCCGTGCTCGACGCCCGGCGCAGGTGCCCCACCCACGCTCGACGGAGGCGGCCTACCGCTCGGGCGTCAGCCAGATCGCGCCGAGGGCGGGGACCCGGATGACCGCCGAGTGCGAGCGCCCGTGGTACGGCTCGTCCCGTGCCTCGACCATCCCGAGGTTGCCGACGTCGTAGCCGCCGTACTCGGACGCATCCGTGTTCAGCACCTCGCGCCACCGGCCGCCGAACGGCAGCGCGACGCGGTAGTCCTCGTGCGTCATGCCCGAGAAGCTCTGGACGCACACGACGACGTCCGCCTCGGACAGCGGCACCCCGGCCACGGCCGCGTCCGTGCGGAAGTAGGCGAGCACGTTGCGGTCGCCGTCGTTCGCGTCGAGCCACTGGAACCCGCCCGGCGTGAAGTCGTCGGCCCACAGCGCCGGGTGCTCCCGGTACAGCGTGTTGAGCCGGCGCAGCAGCTCGGCGACGCCGCGGTGCCCCGGGTCGTCGAGGTGCCACCAGTCGAGGCCGCGCTCCTCGTTCCACTCGGCGCCCTGGGCGAACTCCTGGCCCATGAACAGCAGCTTCTTGCCCGGGTGCGACCACTGGTACGCGAGCAGCCCGCGCACGCCGGCGAGCTTCGTCCGGTGGTCGCCCGGCATCTTCGCCAGCAGCGAGCCCTTCCCGTGCACGACCTCGTCGTGCGAGAGCGGCAGGAGGAACTGCTCGGAGAACGCGTAGACGAGCGAGAACGTCAGCTCGCCGTGGTGGTAGCGCCGGTTGACCGGGTCCTCCCCGAGGTAGCGGAGGGTGTCGTTCATCCAGCCCATGTTCCACTTGAGGCCGAACCCGAGGCCGCCGGCGTCGGTCGGCGTCGTGACGCCGGGGAAGGAGGTCGACTCCTCGGCGATCATGACGGCACCCGGCGCCACGCGGTAGGCGACGGCGTTCGCCTCCTGCAGGAGCGCGATCGCCTCGAGGTTCTCCCGGCCGCCGTACTGGTTCGGCTCCCACTCGCCGGGGTTGCGCGAGTAGTCGAGGTAGAGCATCGAGGCGACGGCATCGACGCGCAGGCCGTCGACGTGGAACTCCTCGAGCCAGTACGCGGCGTTCGCGACGAGGAAGTTGCGCACCTCGGTCCGGCCGAAGTTGAAGACGTACGTCCCCCAGTCCTTCTGCTCCCCGCGCCGCGGGTCCGGGTGCTCGTACAGGTGCGTCCCGTCGAACTCGGCGAGCGCGAACGAGTCCTTCGGGAAGTGCGCCGGCACCCAGTCGAGGATGACGCCGATCCCGGCCTGGTGGAGCCGGTCGATCAGGTAGCGCAGGTCGTCCGGCACGCCGAACCGCGCGGACGGCGCGTAGTAGGAGGTGACCTGGTAGCCCCACGACCCGCCGAACGGGTGCTCGGCGAGCGGCATGAGCTCCACGTGGGTGAACCCGAGCCAGGTGACGTACTCGACGAGCTGCTCGGCCGCCTCGCGGTAGGACAGCCCCTTCTTCCACGACCCGAGGTGCACCTCGTAGATCGACATCGACGAGGTGTGCGGGTCGGTCGCCGCGCGCCGGTCGAGCCACGCCTCGTCGTGCCACTCGTAGTGCGTGTCGGTCACGACGGAGGCCGTCAGCGGCGGAACCTCGCTGGCCCGCGCCATCGGGTCGGCCTTCTCGATCCAGCGCCCGTCGCGCGTGTTGATCTCGTACTTGTAGCGGGCGCCGATCTCGACGCCGGGGACGAACAGCTCCCACACGCCGCTGGACCCGAGGGAGCGCATGGCGTACCCGCGCCCGTCCCAGTCGTTGAAGTCGCCCTTGACGCGCACGGACACCGCGTTCGGCGCCCACACGGCGAAGGAGGCGCCGTGCACCTCGCCGAGCACGGACGGGTAGGTGCGCAGGTGCGACCCGAGCACGTCCCAGAGTCGCTCGTGCCGACCCTCGCCGATGAGGTGGAGGTCGACCTCGCCGAGCGTCGGCAGGAACCGGTAGGGGTCGTCGACCGTGATCGTCTCGGGGCCGTACCGGGCCTCGACGCGGTAGTCGGGCGCGCCCCCGGCGGTCGCGGGGATGGCGGCGACCCAGATGCCGTCCACCTCGTGCTCCGCCGGGACCCGGGTCGGCTCGGCGTCCTGGCCCGCGACGACGAAGGTCACGGCGTCGGCGAGCGGCCGCCGCGTGCGGATGGTCACCGTGTCACCGGAGACGTGGGCGCCGAGCACGTCGTGGGGGAGCGCGTACTCGCCGCGGGCGACGGGGCCGAGGATCGAGTGGTCGATGGGGGCCGGGGTTGCCATGTCAGCTCCGCTCGTCGGTGGTGGGGACGTCGTCGTCCGTGTCCCCATTGTGGTGGGTCTCGCCCCCGCGGTCGGGCCCGTCCAGCAGGTGGTCGATCGCCGTCAGCGGGATGGACAGCCAGTCGGGTCGGTTGCGTGACTCGTACACCGCCTCGTACAGCGCCTTGTCCAGCAGGAGGGCGCGCAGCAGCTCGCCGCCGTCGTCGGCATCGTGATCGGCGACGTCACCCGCGCCCGCGCCGGGGTCGGTCCGCAGGCCCTCGGCGTACCCGGCGAGGAAGGCCTCCTGCGCCTCGGCGACCCACGTGCGCACCGCCTCGGGATCGGCGCCGTCGACCCGGGCCGAGCCGCCCGCGTAGTCGAACGAGCGCAGCATCCCGGCCACGTCCCGCAGCGGGAGGTCGGGCAGCACGCGCTCGCTCAGCGGCCGCAGCGGCTCGCCCTCGAAGTCGATGACGGCCCACGTGCCGGAGGCGGAGCGGAGCACCTGGCCCAGGTGGTAGTCGCCGTGGATGCGCTGCAGGTCGGGCCAGCGCTCGGCCGGCAGGGCAGCGACCGCGTCGAGCGTCGAGGACACCTCGGCCGCGACGTCCTCCCGGTCGCCGAGCCCCGGCACCTCCGCCAGGGCGGTGGCGGCGCGGGAGCGAAGCTCGGCGACGATCCGGAACCGGTCGTCGGCCGACGGCGGCCGGGTGCCCGTGGTCGCCGCGAGCGTGCGGTGGATCCCCGCCGTCGCGAGGCCGAGCTCGCCGGCCTCCTCGGCGAAGGAGACGCCAGCGGCCGCGAGCCGGACGGCCACCCGGCGTGCGTCCTCGGCCGGCGTGAGCAGCTCCTGGGCGAACGCGAGGTGGTAGAGGGGCTCGTCGGTCGCGCCTCCGCCGGCGGGCGCCGCGTCGTCGCCGGTCCCGTCGTCGACCGGCTCGGCGGCCTCCTCGATCACCCCCGGCAGCCCCGTCGATGCGACGTAGCCGAACACGAGCGGCACGTTCGGGCTGCCCGCGGCGGACAGCGCCGCCGGCAGCACGACGTCCGGGTTCTCCCCCGGCGAGAGGACGCGGAAGACCTTGACCATGATCGGAGCCAGCTCGGTGCCGTCGGAGTCGACGAGGCGGCACAGCAGCGAGGTGTTCGACTGCTCGCCCGTCAGCACCTCGTGCGACGCGAGGTGGATGTGCCGCGCCGGGCCGAGGGCCGTCGCCGTGACGTGCGGCTCCTCGGTGTCGCTCAGCCGACGGTGCTGCGCCCGCGCGCGACCGACGAGCAGGTCGACGAACGCGCCGGCGAACGCCGGGTCGGCGGTGCCGTCGTAGACCCAGCGCGTGCCGAGCACGCCGTGCTGGGTCGTCCCGACCAGGTCGGCCGCCTCGCCCTCGAGGGCCGAGCCCCGATAGGTGAGCGGCACCTGGTAGAGCACCGGCGCCGGTCCCGAGGAGTCCTCGACGAGCAGCACCTCGATGCCGACCTCGCCGGACGGGTCGTCGAGCCGGTACCCGCCGACGTGGCGCAGCTCGGGGGTGACGGGCTCACCCGACGCGCTCTTGCCGGCGTACCACCGGCGGGTCGGCAGCCAGCCGGTGAGCAGCTCGAGCTTGGTCGGCTCGAGGGTGGTGCGGTGGATCTCGGCCATCGACGTCTCCTGATCGCCTCGTGCGTCGGGTCCGGCTCAGTCGCGCTCGACGACGAGCACGTGCGCGACGGCGTGCCGCGGGTCCAGCCGCACGTAGTTCTCCCGGCCCCACACGAACGACTCGCCGGAGAGCTCGTCCCGCACGCGGAACGTGCCGGACGCCTCGTCCCGGCCGGTGAGGCCGAGCGCGGCGAGGTCGAGGTGCACCGTGCCCTCGCGGGTCGCCCACGGGTCGAGCGTGAGGACGACGAGGACGGTGTCCGGCCGGCCGTCGGGCGTGTACCGGCCGTCGAGGTGGCGGGAGAAGCAGATCGTCTGGTCGTCGCTCGTCCCGTGGACCGTGAGGTTGCGCAGCTGCTGGAGCGCCGGGTGGCGGTGACGGACGTCGTTGAGGATCCCGAGGAGCCGGGCGATCCCCAGGCTGTCTCCCCGGCGCCAGTCGCGCGCGACGTACTGGTACTTCTCGTTGTCGATCTGCTCCTCGACGCCCGGTCGCGGCACGTTCTCGACCAGCTCGTAGCCGGAGTAGATGCCGTACGTCGGGGCGCCGAGCGCGGCGAGGACGGCGCGGATCGCGAAGATCGCGACGCCCCCCTGCTGCATGTTCGGCGTGAGGATGTCGTGGGTCGTCGGCCAGAAGCTCGGGCGCATGTAGCTCGCGGAGTCGCCCGCCACCTCGCGGAGGTAGTCGAGGACGTCGTGCTTGGCGATGCGCCAGGTGAAGTAGGTGTAGGACTGGTGGAACCCGACCGCGCCCAGCATGCGCATCATCGCCGGCTTGGTGAAGGCCTCCGACAGGAAGATGATCTCGGGGTGGGACGCGCGGATCTCCGTGAGCAGCCGCTCCCAGAAGCTCAGCGGCTTCGTGTGCGGGTTGTCGACGCGGAAGGCCGTGACCCCGTGGTCGATCCACTTCTGGAGCATGTCCCGGATCGCGACGTAGATCCCCTCCGGGTCGTTGTCGAAGTTGAGCGGGTAGATGTCCTGGTACTTCTTCGGCGGGTTCTCGGCGTAGGCGATCGTGCCGTCGGCCCGCGTCGTGAACCACTCGGGGTGCTCGGTGACCCAGGGGTGGTCGGGGGAGGCCTGGAGCGCGATGTCGATCGCCACCTCGAGGTCGAGCTCGCGGGCCCGCGCGACGAACGCGTCGAAGTCGTCGAAGTCGCCGAGGTCGGGGTGGATCGCGTCGTGACCGCCGTCGGGGGAGCCGATGCCGTAGGGCGAGCCAGGGTCGTGCGGGCCGGCCGTGAGGGAGTTGTTCGGCCCCTTGCGGTTGGTCGTGCCGATCGGGTGGATCGGGGTGAGGTAGACGACGTCGAAGCCCATCGAGGCGATCCGGTCGAGCTCCTGGGTCGCCGTCCGGAGCGTGCCCGAGCGCCACCGGCCGGACGTGGGGTCCTGCCACGCCCCGGCGCTGCGCGGGAAGAACTCGTACCAGGCGCCGGCGAGCGCGAGCGTGCGGTCCACGCGCAGCGGGTAGGCGGCCGAGGGGGACACGGCGTCGCGCAGCGGGTCCCGCGCGAGCAGCCGGGTCACCTGCGGGGCGAGGGCGGCACCGAGTCGCGTGAGCGGGGGCCGCTCGGTGTCGCGCAGCGTCGCGGCGGTCGCGGTGAAGACGTCCACGGCCTCGGCGCGGTCGGCGGCGCCGGCCTCGGCCGCTGCGCGGTCGAGCAGGAGGGCGCCCTCGAGCAACATGAGCTCGGCGTCGATGCCGGCGGACACCTTGATCTCGGCGTCGTGCCGCCAGGTGCCCCAGGGGTCGGACCAGCCCTCGACGTGGAACGTCCACTCGCCCTCGGCATCCGGCACGAGCTCGCCGACCCACGCGTTGAGGCCGGGGTTGACGCAGGTCATCGTGGTCCGGGAGGCGGTCGTCCCGTCGGGCCGGGTGAGGACGAGCGAGGCATTGACCGCGTCGTGGCCCTCCCGGAAGACGGTCGCCCGGATCGGCACGACCTCGCCGACCACGGCCTTCGTCGCCCACCGGCCGTTCTCGATCGTCGGTGCGACGTCGACGACGGGGATCCGGCCGATCGGGACGGGCGGCGTCGGCAGCGGGACCGGCTGCGCGGCGCTCGCCGCAACCGCGTCGCTCGGCGCGGGAGCCGCCGGCGGTGCGCCGGCCGTGACGGCCGCGCTCGGCACGGCGGCCGGCACGGCGGCCGGGGCTGCCGGCTCGGCGGTGGCCGGGCGAGGGGTGGCGGGACGCGGGGGGGCGGGCTTCTTCGTCACGGGACGAACCTAGCCGCAGGTGAGGCCCAGGTTACACTTCGTCCGGGTAGCGTCCTGGTCATGACCACGATCCGATGGGACACCCCCGCCGAGACCGATGCCGCCTGGGGCTGGCTCGAGCCGCTGCTCGGCGAGTTCGGGACGGTCGGCTGTCTCGTGCCGGCGGGGTTCGAGGCCCACGTCAGCGTCCCGAACTCGCGCGACCCGGAGAACAACGGCTGCTCGCTCGTCCAGACGCACGACGACGCCCGCCCCGACGGCCGCGACCAGCTCGACCGGCTGCTGGCCGTGCTCGGGCTCACGGGTCCGGGCACCGACCGCGTGCTGCACTGCGCGATCTGGGAGGGGTTCGGCGGGATGTTCCGCGAGCCGGACGGGACGGTGGGCGGCGCCAGCCTCGGCATCTCCTTCGGCGCCGGGGACGAGCTCACGCCGCAGCAGCTGGAGGCGGAGCGGCGCCGGATCGAGGCGGAGTGGGCGGCGAGCAAGCCGCCGCGCCCACCGGCGACGACGCTGCACCTGCCGCACCGCGACCACTACACCTGGACGACGACGGCGGGCCGCCTGCGCGCCGATGTCGGGACGCTCGACGGCTTCAGCCCGACGATCGTGTTCCCCGCCGACCCTGCTGGTGGGTCCGGGCCGGCCGCCGGGGGCTGGCTGTGGCACAGCGAGATCGACGGTCGGCGCACGGAGATCGGCGGTCCCGCAGCCCTCCTCGCCCCGCTCCTGACGCCGGAGTGGGGTGGGATCGCCGTCGAGCGAGCTGACCTGCTGGGAGAGATCCCCGGCTGGCCCGCCTGAGGCCGTCAGTACGTCATCCCGAGCGCCCGGTGGACCCGGGCGAGCGTGGCGGCGGCGACCGCGCGGGCCCGATCCGTCCCGGCTCGCAGCACCGCCAGCACGGCGCCCGGGTCGCGCGCCAGCTCGGCGCGCCGCGCGCGCAGCCCGGCCAGCTCGGCGTTGACCGCGTCCGTGACGTAGGCCTTGAGCGCGCCGGCGCCGCCGTCGCCGATCTCCTCCGCCAGGTCCGCCGGCGTCCGACCCGAGCACATCGCGCCGACGAGCAGGAGGTTCGCGACCTCGGGTCGGCGCTCGGGCTCGTAGGTGATCCGCCGCTCGGAGTCCGTGACGGCGCGGCGCAGGACGCGAGCGGTCTCGTCGGCCGTCATCGCGAGATCGATCGTGTTCCCGCGTGACTTGCTCATCTTCTGCCCGTCGGTGCCGAGGACCGTCACGGCGTCGGTGAGCAGGGCGTCCGGCGGCACCAGGCCGGCGTCGCCGTAGCGCTCGGTGAAGCGCCGCACGATGAGCCGGGCGACCTCCAGGTGCGGGAGCTGGTCCTTGCCGACGGGCACGACGTTGGCCCCGCAGAACACGATGTCCGCCGCCTGGTGAACCGGGTAGGTGAGCAGCAGCCCCGAGAGCTGGCGGCCACCGGAGGCCGCGTGCTCCGCCTTGACGGTCGGGTTGCGGCGCAGCTCGGCGTCGGTGACGAGGGAGAGGAACGGCACGACGAGCTCGTTGAGCTCTGGCACCTGGGAGTGGGCGAAGAAGGTCGTCCGCTCGGGGTCGAGGCCGAGCGCGAGCTGGTCGGTCACGACGTCGAGCACGCGCTCGCGCAGCGGACCCGGCGCGTCACGGTCGGTGATGACCTGGTAGTCGGCGACGACGACGAACGTCTCGACGCCGGCCTCCTGCAGCGCGAGGCGGCCGCGCAGCGTCGCGAGGTGGTGGCCGAGGTGGAGGCGCCCCGTCGGGCGGTCGCCGGTGAGCATGCGCAGCCGGTGCGGGGCCGTGCGGACGAGATCGGCCAGCTCGGCGGAGCGCTCGCGGGCGCGGTCGAGCGAGCGCGCATCGTCGGGCGTCTCGCCGGGAACGCCGCCCGGAACGTCGCCCGAGGCGGGGGTGGTCGTGCTGGTCGCGGTGGTGCTGGTCATGCCGGGCTCCTTCGTGCGGCCGCGCTCGCGGTCGGACGTCGCCGGGAAATGACGAGGGCCGCCACGAGGGCGGCCCGGGTGATGGGTGTGGGGTGGCCGCCGTCAGGGCAGCCACCAGCCGCGGGACTGGAACGTCGCGCTGGTCACGGTGGGAGCATACGCCGATCGCCGGATCAGGCGCGCGGCTCGGGCGCGGGCTCGGGCGAGGGCAGCGCGAGGTAGCGCGCCCGGACCTCGAGCACGCGCCGCAGCCGGTCGCTGAGGTCCTCGACCAGCTCGGTCCGGTAGACGGCGTCGACCTGGACGTTCATCGCGTAGTAGAGCCCGCTGAACGTCGCGAGCGCGACGGAGACCCGCAGGAGCGTCTGGTCGATCACGAGGTCGGCGCCGAGGAACGCGAGCGGCTCCCAGAGGTTCCCGCCGCCCACCTGCCAGACCTCGCGCACCTCGGGCGTGATCGCGAGCGTCCCGACGACGACGAAGAACGCGCCCGTGAGGACGCTGACGAGCAGCACCTGGAGGAGCTGGGACATCGCGACGGTCGCGACGACGTTGCGCAGCTGTCGCGGGCTGAACGTCGTGGCCTCCTCGGGCAGGCCGCGACCCGCCTCCGCGAGGATGACCCGGGTCTCGCGCCGCGCCCCGGCCGTCGTGAGCACGGTGATGACGAGGAGGAAGAACGCGCCGAGCGCGTAGTTCGCCTGCGGCGCCACGGCGTCGAACACCTGCCACACGTCGGCGTTGAAGAACAGCACGATCGAGAAGATGACGACGAGCGGGAGCAGCCGGACGAGCCGGCGCAGCGAGTCGCCGAGCTCGGCGCCGACCCGCGCGGTTCCCCACCACAGCGTCGTCGCGATGCCGAGGCCGACGACGACGCGCACGATCCCGAGGAGCAGCAGGTTGACCACGACGACGCCGATCGACTCCCGCCACGCCACGCCCATGACGATCGGCACGAGCGCCGGCGCGAGCACGAAGAAGGCGAGCTCCGGCACGCCGACCCGCTGCGGCAGCGTGCTCCACGGTCGACCGCGCAGGCGGTTGAGCCCGACCCAGGCCGCCCCGACGATCGCGAACGGCGCCACGAGCGCGAGCAGGTTCTGCCACCACGCCCACTCGGTGTCGAACCAGGTGAGCAGCTCGAGGATGAGGACGCCGAGCAGGAACGGCGAGGAGCGTCCCCACACGTCGCGGCCGACGGAGTGCTCCTCGACGAGCGACGGCAGCCCCTGCCGCCGCAGGTAGCGCTCGCAGTCGCGGCGCTCGCGGGCCACGTCCCGGGCGAGGTCGCGCGCGGTGCCCGCGGTGGTGCCCCGGACGGCGGCCGCCTCGTCGTCGCCCATCGGTCCCTCGTCCCCGACCTCAGCTCGACAGGTACAGCCGCAGGCTGAGCGGCTCCACCGTCGCGATGTCGCCGGGCTCGGCGCGCGCGCCGCCGTTGATCTGCTCGCGCTCGTCCGGCGACTCCCACACCGAGTCCCAGACCAGCTCCCAGCGCGGCGTGCGGCCGGGGGCGAGCGTGACGTCGACCTCGTTGAGCGCACCGTTGACGACGACGAGCAGGTCGCGCGCGTCGGCCGCCTCGTGGCGCATCATCGACCGCGGGTGCGCCGACGCGCCGCCGGCCCGCCGCATCTGCAGGACGCGCCGGTAGGGGTTGTGCCAGGCGCCGCCCTCCATCGGCTCGCCGTCGTCCGAGAACCAGGCGAGGTCGACGAACGGGTCGTTCGAGCGCGGCCGGCCGTAGGCGAACCGGCCCGGTCGCATCGCCGGGTTCTCCCGGCGCAGCCGCAGCAGGTAGCTGCTCGTGGCGAGCAGGTCGAGCTGCGCCGGCTCCAGGTCCCAGTCGACCCAGGAGATCGGGGAGTCCTGGCAGTAGGCGTTGTTGTTGCCCCGCTGCGTCCGGCCGAACTCGTCCCCGGCCGTGAGGAGCGGCGTGCCGGAGGAGACGAGCAGCGTCCCGAGCACGTTGCGCATCGAGCGGCGCCGGATCGGGCGGATGTCCGCCGCGGGCGAGCCCGCCTCGATCTCGCCCTCGACGCCGTGGTTCCACGAGAGGTTGTTGTCGGAGCCGTCGCGGCTGTCCTCGAGGTTGGCCTCGTTGTGCTTGTGGTCGTAGCGCGTGAGGTCGGCGAGCGTGAACCCGTCGTGCGCCGTGACGTAGTTGACGCTCGCGGTCGGGCCGCGGTCGAACCGCTGGAACATGTCGGCCGATCCGGACAGCCGGGTCGCCAGGTCGCGGCAGTCGTGCGGGGCGCCGTGTTCGCCGGCGGCCTGCGCGCGCGCGTCGGCGAGCCAGAACCGGCGCACGGCGTCGCGGAAGCGGTCGTTCCACTCGTGCACGGGCGGCGCGAACTGGCCGGTCCGCCACCCGGAGGGGCCGACGTCCCACGGCTCGACCGCGAGCTTGACGTCGGCGAGCACGGGGTCGGAGGCGAGCGCCACGAGGAACGGGTGGTCGGGCTCGAACTCGCCGGCGCGGCGGCCGAGCGTCACGGCCAGGTCGAACCGGAACCCGTCGACGCCGATCTCGCCCGCCCAGTGCCGCAGCGAGTCCAGCGTGAGCTGCACGACGCGCTGGCGCCGGAAGTCGAGCGAGTTGCCGGTGCCGGTGACGTCGGCGTAGCGCGCCTGGTGGCCGCCGTCGTGCAGGTAGTAGCCGGTGTTGTCGAGCCCCCGCAGCGACAGCAGTGGCCCGTCCATCCCGCCCTCGCACGTGTGGTTGTAGACGACGTCGAGGACGACCTCGATGCCCGCCTCGTGCAGCGCGTCGACCATGGCCTTGACCTCGGCCTCGACGGCGGCCGGACCGGCCTCGCGGGACGCGCGCGTCGCGTACCGGGGCTCGGGGGCGAAGAAACCGAGCGTCGAGTAGCCCCAGTAGTTCGGCAGGCCGCGGGCGGCGATCGCGTGCTCCGTCGCCGCCACGTGGATCGGCAGCAGCTCGACGGCCGTGACGCCGAGCCCGCGCAGGTGCTCGATGACGTTCGGGTGCGCGAGGCCGGCGTAGGTCCCGCGCAGCTCTTCCGGGAGGTCCTCGCGCAGGAGGGTGAAGCCGCGCACGTGCAGCTCGTAGAGGACGGTGTGGATCCACGGCGTGCGCGGACGCAGCTCGAGGCGTCGCGCGGTCGTCGCGGGGTCGGCGGGCGGCAGCACCGTGCCCCAGGCGACGAACGGCGAGGAGTCGCGCGGGTCGGCCGTCTCGAGGCCGTGGTGCGTCGAGCGGATGTCGGTCACGTGGTGACCGAACGTCTCCGGGGCGAGCTCGACGGCGCCGTCGACGCCCCGCGCGTAGGGGTCGAGCAGGAGCTTGGCCGGGTTGTGGAACAGGCCGTCGGACGGCTGCCAGGCGCCGTGGACGCGGAACCCGTAGCGCTGGCCCGCCCCGACGCCGGGCACGTGCGCGTGCCACAGCCCGTGTCGCGCCTTCTGCAGGCCGATCCGCCGCTCCGCCGGGTGCTCCCGCGTGCCGTCGATCAGGCACAGGTCGACCGCGACCGCCTGGGCCGCGGCCACGACGACGTCGATGCCGTCGCCGAGGACGTGCACGCCGAGGCGACCGAGCGAGCGCGCGGGCAGGTCGGCGAGCTGGGCCGGCGTCGCCGCGGCCACCGAGCCGTCGGGAGCACCGGCGTCGTGCGGGGTCGTCGGGTCGTCGTGGTCGGCGTCCTCGACGACGCCGACCGGGGAGCTCGTGGGATGGGCTGAGACAGTCATGGCAGCGTCATTGTTCCACCACGCGGCGCCCAAGCGTTGAACGTTCCACGTGGCAGGCTAGGGGGATGCGTGTCATCGTCCTTCTGAAGCAGGTGCCGGACATCGTCTCGGACCGTCGGCTGCGGCCCGACGGCCTCCTCGAACGCGTGCCGGCCGCCGCCGTGCTGAGCGAGATCGACGAGGCGGCGCTCGAGGTCGCCCTGCGCGCGGCCGACGCGCTCGGTGGGAGCGTCACGGCCGTGACGATGGGGCCGGCGAGCGCCGAGGCCGTGGTGCGCAAGGCGCTCCAGGTCGGCGCGGCGCAGGCCGTCCACCTGCACGACGACGCCCTGGCCGGCTCCGACGTGCGCGGCACGGCCCGCGCCCTGGCCGCGGCCGTCCGGCTGCTCGACGCGGAGGGCGCGGAGTCCGGCGACGGCGTCGGTCTGGTCGTCGCCGGCATGACGGCGCTCGACGGGCTCGGCGCGGTCGTCCCCACGCTGGTCGCCGCCGAGCTCGGCTGGCCGGCGCTCGCGTTCGCCGAGTCGGTCGAGGTGACCCCGGGGGAGGAGGCGTCGGCCGCCCGTGTCGTCGTCGTCCGAGAGACCGAGGTCGGCCGCGAGACGATCGCCGCCGACCTGCCGGCGGTCGTGTCCGTCGAGGACACGGTCGCGAGCCTGCGCGTGCCGAGCTTCCAGACGATGCTCGCGGCGCGCAAGGCGCAGGTGCGGGTCCTGGCCGCCGCCGACCTGGGGCTGGCCCCCGGCGAGGTGGGCCTCGCGGGGGCGCGCGCCGTCGTCGTCACCGCCGCACCGCGGCCCGAGCGGCCGGCGCCGGTCGTCGTCACCAGCGACGGGGCGCGCGCCATCGTCGACTTCCTTGCCGATCGTGGACTCCTGGAGGTGGGCTCGTGAGCTCTCCCGTTCTGCTCGTCGCCTCCCGCGGGGGCAGCGACGACCTCGTGCACCTGGCCGCCGACGCCGCCGGGGGGGCCGAGCTGCGCGGTGTCGCGGCCTTCGGCGGCACCCCGCGCGCCCTGGCGCGGCTCCTGGTCGCCTGCGCGCGGCGCGTCGGCGCCAGCCGCATCGTGCTCGAGTCCTCGCGCCGGGCCGCGGAGGTCGCCGCCTACGTCGCCCACGACCTCGACGCCGGCATCCTCGCCGACGTCCTGCGCGTCCGCCGGGACGGGGACGTCCTCGTCGGCGAGAAGCGCGAGCTCGGCGGCACGTGGGACGTCACGTGCTCCGTCGCCGGGCCGGTCGTCGTCCTCGCGCGTCCCGCGGCGTGGGACGGCCCCGTGCCCGACGTCGGGTGGCTCACGGTCGAGGAGTTCGAGGCGGCGGAGGCCGACGTGCGCGCCGCGGCCGGCGAGGGTGCGGCGATCGGCCGGGACGTCGAGCCGGTCTCGATCGACGCCCACGACGTCGAGGGCGTCGCGCTGGCCAGCGCGGCCGTCGTCGTGGCGGGCGGACGCGGGCTGGAGGGCGACCTGACGCCCGTGCGCGCGCTCGCCGACGCGCTCGGCGGAGCGGTGGGGGCGACCCGCGACATCGTCGAGGAGGAGTGGATCGGACCCGAGGCCATGGTGGGCCAGACCGGGACGATGATCGCCCCGCGGCTCTACGTCGGGGCCGGCCTCTCCGGCGCGCCGCACCACATGCTGGGGATGCGCGCGGCCGAGACGATCGTCGCGGTCAACCTCGACCCGGAGGCGCCGATCATGGAGGTCGCGGATCTCGCGGTGGTCGGTGACGCCGCCGCGATCCTGACGGAGGCAGCCGAGCTGGTCCGCGAGCGCCGCGGGCGCTGACCCGGGCGCGCCGGCTCGATCGCACGTCGGCTCGCGCCGCCGCGCGTGGATGTCGGTGCTCGTTCGTACGCTCGTGGAACGAGTCGGACACCCCGGCTCCCGGCGAGAGGACACCCCATGAGCACCTTCGAGAACCGGGACGGGACGGCGCTGCTCGTCGTCGACGTCCAGAACGACGTGGTCGGTGGCGCCCACCGGCGCGACGAGGTCGTGGCGCGGATCGGCGACCTGGTGGACCGGGCGCGCGCCGCGGGGACGCCCGTCGTCTGGGTGCAGCACTCCGACGAGGGGATGGCCGAGGGCAGCGAGGAGTGGCGGATCGTTCCCGAGCTCGTTCCCGGCGAGGGCGAGCCCGTCGTGCAGAAGCACTACGGCGACTCCTTCGAGGCCACGGACCTGGAGGACGTGCTCGCGGCCGCCGGCGTCGGCCACCTCGTCGTGACCGGCGCGGAGACCGACGCCTGCATCCGGTCGACCATCCACGGCGCGTTCACGCGCGGGTACGACGTGACGCTGGTCGGCGACGCGCACACGGCGGGGGACAAGTCGGCCTGGGGCGCCCCGCCCGTCGCCGACGTCATCGCGCACACCAACCTGTACTGGCAGTTCCAGGGCGCGCCCGGTCGCCGGGCCGCGGTGGTGGAGGCCGGCGAGGTCGTGTTCGATGGCTGAGTGACCTACCTCGACCACGCGGCGACGACCGCCCCGCTGCCGGAGGCGGTCGAGGCGTTCGCGCGCGAGGCGGGCCGCCTCGGCAACCCGAGCTCGCTGCACGCGGCCGGCCGCGCGGCGCGGGCCAGCCTCGAGACGTCGCGCGAGCGGATCGCGGCCGCGCTCGGGGCCGAGCCGACGGAGGTCGTCCTCACCTCGGGCGGCTGCGAGGCGGACACGCTCGCCGTCGTGGGCGGGTTCCTCGCGGCGCGCGAGGCGGACCCGGCGCGCGACGTCGTTGCCCTGTCCGCGATCGAGCACCCGGCGGTGCGCGACGCGGCGGACGGGCTGGCCTCCCGGCACGGCGCCCGCCGACGCGTCCTGCCCGTCACCGGCGACGGCGTGCTCGACCTCGACGCGCTCGCGGGCCTGCTGGCCGCCGAGGCGGACGGGCTCGCGGTCGTCAGCGTCATGGCGGCCAACAACGAGACGGGGGTGGTGCAACCGGTCGAGGACGTCGTCCGGCTCGTCCGCGAGGCGGCGGGCACGCGGGTGCTCGTCCACTCCGACGCGGTCCAGGCGCTCGCCAGCGCCCCGGTCGACTTCGCCGCGAGCGACCTCGACGCGCTCTCGCTGTCCGGCCACAAGCTCGGCGCCCCGGTCGGGATCGGAGCCCTGCTCGCGCAGCGAACCACGCCGCTCGCCCGGGTGCAGCACGGCGGGGGACAGGAGCGCGGCGTGCGGTCGGGCACCGTCCCCGTCGCGCTCGCGGCGGCGCTCGCGGTCGCCGTCGAGCACGCCGTCGCGTCCCGGGTGGCCGAGGGGGCGCGCCTGGCGGCGCTGCGCGAGGAGCTGGAGGCCGAGGTGCGCGCGCGGATCCCCGACGTTCGGGTGAGCGGCGCCGCCGTTCCCCGGCTGCCCGGGTTCACCCACCTCGTGCTGCCCGGTGCCGACGTCGACGCCCTGCTGTTCCTCCTCGACGCCGCCGGCGTCCAGGCCTCGGCGGGATCCGCGTGCGAGGCCGGCGTCACGCAGCCGAGCGAGGTCATGCTCGCGATGGGGGAGGACGAGCGCACGGCCCGGTCGGTGCTGCGGCTCACCCTCGGCCGCACGACGACGCGCGACGACGTCGCGGAGCTGCTCGCGGTGCTCCCCGAGGCGGTCGAGCGCGCCCGCGTGGTCGGCCGCGGTCGCTGAGACCCGAGGCGGGCGTTCGGCGGGCCGTCGTCGTCCGCCCGATGAGAGGATCGAGCGCATGAGCGCCGCCGAGACCGTCGTCTTCCTCCACGGCCTCGGCGACCGGCCGGACGACTGGTCCCACCAGATCACCGCGCTGCCGGGAGGCCTCGTCGGCGTGCCGCTCGGCATCCCGGGCCTCACGGCCGATGACGAGTCCGCCGGCGGCGGGGAGGCCGGTGCCCCCGCCGCGTTCGACCTCGCCCGCGCGGCCGACCTGGTCGCGGACGACCTCGACCGCCGCGGCCTCGACCGGGTCCACCTGTGCGGCCTGTCGCTCGGCGCGATGATCGCCCTGCGGCTCGCGGCCTCCGCCCCGGGGCGGGTCCGTTCCCTCACGCTGGTGGCCGGACAGGTGCGGCCGCCCCGCCGCCTCATGGCCGCCCAGCTCGCCGTCGTGCGGGTGCTGCCCGAGCGGCTGGTGGCCTCGGGCGGTGCGAGCAAGGCGCGAATGCTCGCGGTCCTGCGCGGCGTGCGGGACGTCGACCTCACCCCCGAGCTGCGCGCGATCGCGGCGCCGACCCTGGTGGTGTGCGGATCGAGGGACCGGGCCAACCTCGCCGCCGCGCGGCTGATCGCGGAGTCGATCCCGTCGGCGACGCTCGGCATCGTCGCGGGCGCCGCTCATCGGGTGCACGTCGAGCGGCCGGCCGCGCTGTCGGCGGTGCTCAACCCGTTCCTCTCCCGACACCTCGCGCGCGAGGACGGGCCGCGCTAGCGGGACAGCGGCGGCGTCCAGCCCTCGCGGCGCTGGGCCACGCCCCGGGCCGCGGCCCGCAGCACGTCGGCACCGTCCCAGACGGGGACGACGCCGAGCAGGTCGCGGGCTCGCGAGCAGTCGAGCACCGGCTGCGCGAGCAGGGTCCCGAGCCACTCCGGGCGAGCGCGGACGGCGTGCGCCCACCACGCGGCCGTGTGCACGCCACCGGCGACGTTCCGCGGGACCTCGACGAGCCGCGTCGCCCCGAGCGCCTCGGCGACCGCCGCGCCGTCCAGCACCTGCGGGCTCGCGACGTTGTACGGGCCGGGTGCCCGGCGCTCGATCACGGCGAGCAGGGCGGCGGCCACGTCGTCCGCGTGCGCGACCTGCAGCCGCAGACCCTCGGGCCACAGCAGGAGCGGGTAGGACCGTCCCAGCCCGACGCGCGGCAGCAGCGGCCCGACGTACCGGCGCACGAGCTCGGCCCCGGCCGACTCCTGGAGCGTGATCGTCGGGCGGACGACGCTGGCGACGACGTCGGGGTGTGCCGCGGCGAACCGCTCGACCATCGACTCGAGGCCGACGCGGTCGGCGGAGACCGAGGAGTCGGGCACGCCCGTGGTCGGCCAGTCCTCGGCGCGCGGTGCGAGGCCGTAGGAGGGGGCGTAGACGCTCGCGCACGAGACCACCACGAGCTGCGCCGCCCCGACCGCGCCGTGCAGCACGGCCGAGGAGAGCAGGGCGTTGGCCTCGGTCTCCCGTGCCGCCGAGCGCTCGTGCGCCCACGCGAGGTGCACGACGGCGTCGGCCCCGGCGGCGAGGGCGGCGAACGCCTGCCGGTCCGACGACCCCTCGGGCGTCGCGAGGTCGAGCTGGTGCTGCCGCACGGGGACGCCCTCGACGATCAGCCGCCCCGCGCCCCGGCGCGAGACCGCGTCGACGCTCGTGACGGTGTGACGTGCGGTGACCGCGCGCAGCAGCGCGGTCCCGATGTTCCCGGTGGCTCCCACCACGACGATGCGCATGGCTCAAGCCTCGCAGACGTCGGTCGCTCTCGGTGCGCGGACGGTCGTCCTCGTCGCGGGACGACGGGCCCGGTCCTCGCGACGGCGGGCTCAGCCGTCGGTCACGACCGGCAGCCGCACGTCCCGGCCGCGGACCTCCTCGGCGATCCGCAGCGGAGCGATCGTCCCCGCCTCCCGCAGCTCGTGCAGCGCCGCGACCACGCGCTCGCGGACGGTCCACGGGTCGATGGTGTTGACGTAGATCTTGGTCCCGCCCTCGAACCCGGCCGGCACGTGGAGGCGCCACTTGAGCACGATCCGCCAGGGCATCGGCGCCTGGACGTCCGGCGGGCGGTGGTGCCACTCCTCGTTCGTCGGAACCGCGGTGCCCGTCGCGGCGTGCATGGCGTGGAGCAGGTCGGACATGCCGCGCACCTCCTCCGGCGTCTGGGCCCACGGCCGGTGCCGCGGCGACGTCGAGTACAGCTCGATGCTCGGGTAGCGGTGCCCGATGCCCGCGATCGCGACGGCGTGGTCGTTCGCCGCGACGATCAGCCCCTCCCGGCGCGCGAGGTCGAGCACGGCGTGCTGGTACAGCTCGGGATCGGCCAGGGCGAGCGAGGCCTCGCGCTGCACCTGCGGGCCGTAGGAGTCGATCGCGACGAGCTGCTTGTGCAGGTGCTCGACGCTGGCCCCGGCCGGCGCCAGCCAGTTCTGGAACACGGCGACGTACCGTGCCGCCGGCTGGCTGCGGTACAGGTCGGCGAGCGCGTCGATCGTGCACCGGATGAAGTCCGCGTGCTCGTCCGGCGTCATCGATCCCGACGACGCGAGCTGGTCCGAGGTGGTGGCCCCCGCCACGACGTGGCGTCGCGGGACGACGACGTCGTGCGACCCGGCGAGCAGGTCGACGGTCGCCTCCAGCAGCGCGCGCTCGTCGCCCGCGACGGGCGCGACCGGTCCGCCGGACGCCTCCCGGTAGGCCAGCAGCCCGATCACGTGCCCGCGCCCGACCGGGTCGGCGAGGTAGTCGGCCGCCCAGGCGACGACGTGGGCGGGGGGGATGAACCCGTGGTTGCCCCGCCACGAGGCCGTGGAGACGATCTCGAAGAGGTTGCCAAAGCGGCGTACGGCCGCCTCGTCGTCGTGCAGGGACGAGGCGAGCCGGTGACGCTCGATCCGGGCGCCGGCCGAGGGGGCGGCGCCGTCGGGGCGGGGGTCGTCGACGACGAGCCGGGTCTTCTCGGGCGTGGTCTCCAGGTAGCGGTCGGGGCAGAACTGGCAGAGTCGGTTCTCCTCGCCGGGCTCCAGCTCGCGCCCGGCCCGCACCTCGCGGGGCAGGGGGCGGTGGGAGCGGCCGGGGATGGTCCAGACCTGGGTTCCGGTGAGGGGGCCAACCTGGAGAACGGTGCCGTCGGAGAGGCGGACGAGTGGTTGGGCCATGGTTTCCATCGTCTCAGCGACCGCGGGATGCCTCCGGCCACGAGGGGGTGCCACGGGGGTCACAACCTCGCAACGATTTGCTAGGCTGCATTTTAGTAAGGTTTCTTTCTAGAGAACTCGATCCCCCGGAGTGCCAGTGCTGCCGCTCGTCCCAGCCCCCCGTCATCTCACGCGCGTCGCGGACGCCCCGGGCGCCCCCGTCGCCGGCGACATCGTCGTCGAGCTCGACCCCGCCATCGGGGCCGAGTGCTACGAGCTCACCACCGCGGCGGACACCGTCCTCGTCCGCGCGGGCGACGACGCGGGCGTGCTCCGAGCCCGCGCCACGCTCGCGCAGCTCGCGCTCGCCGCGGACGACGGGCGCTACCCCGCCGTCCGGATCGTCGACGGACCACGGTTCGCCTATCGCGGGTTCATGCTCGACGTCGCGCGGCACTTCCACCCGCCCCGGACGATCTGCGAGATCCTCGACCTCATGGCGGAGCTCAAGCTCAACCACCTCCACCTCCACCTCAGCGACGACCAGGGCTGGCGCCTGGCCATCGACGGTCGACCGGAGCTCACGGGCATCGGCGCGTCGACGCAGTGCCAGGGCGGCGCCGGCCCGGACGGCGGCGGCTACCTCACGCGCGAGGACTACCGGCGGATCCAGGACCACGCGGCCTCGCTCGCGATCACGGTCGTTCCGGAGATCGACGTCCCCGGTCACACGAACGCCGTGCTCGTCTCCTACCCCGAGCTGGCCGTCGACGGGGTGACCCCGGTCCCGTACGAGGGCGCCGAGGTCGGGTTCTCCCAGCTCGACGCCGCCAACGAGGAGACCTACCGGTTCTGGACCGAGGTGGTGTCCCAGCTCGCGGCCGACACCGACGGGCCCTACCTCCACCTCGGCGGCGACGAGGCGCTCGAGATGACCGAGCGGGACTTCCTCACGTTCCTCGAGCGCGCGTTCGCGATCGTCGCGGCGACGGGCAAGACACCCGTCGCCTGGCACGAGGCGGGCCGCAGCGATGCCATCCCGGCCGGGGCCGTCGGCCAGTACTGGAACTTCGTCCGGCCGCGCACGGCGAGCGAGGACCGGTTCGGGATCGACCACGCCGACTGCGCCGGCGGGTTCCCGCGCCAGGGCGGCCGGCTCATCCTCTCGCCGTCCGACGCCGTGTACCTCGACCACCGCGAGGCCGAGGGGCTGCCGGGCGTGGCCTGGGCCGCCGGTCCGACGCCGCTGCGTGCGTCCTACGAGTGGGAGCCGTCCGCCGTCCTGCCCGACGTGCCCGACGACGCGATCCTCGGCGTCGAGGCCGCGCTGTGGACGGAGTACCTCGGGACGCGGGAGGAGCTGCTCGAGCTCATGCTGCCCCGGCTGGCCGCCGTCGCCGAGCTGGCCTGGTCGCCGGCGCCGCACACGCCCCGCCGGATCGAGGACATCGCCCCGCGGCTGGCGGAGCTCGGGCGCGACTGGCAACGCCGCGGCCTGCCGTTCACGCGTTCGACCGAGGTCGACTGGTAGTCCTAGACCATGGCGACGAGCAGGGCGACCGGCACGGCGGGCGCGACCACCACCTTCACCGACGCGCGCCTGGTCGACGCGACGGGCGAGCGGCGCGGCTGGCTGCGCCTGCGGGGCGATCGGATCGAGACCGTCGGACAGGGTGCCGCCCCCGCCCCGACCCCGCGGGCCGGTGACGGCGGCGGGTCCGACGCGGCGGGCGCCGACGTCGTCGTCGACTGCGGTGGCGCCTACCTGACGCCGGGCTTCATCGACATCCACAGCCACGGCGGCGGCGGGGTGAGCGCCGAGGACGGCGCGGACGCCCTCGCCGCGGCGCTCGCGGTCCACCGCGCGCACGGCACGACGCGGATGGTGCTCTCGGCGGTCTCCGCCCCGATCCCGGAGCTGGCCCGGACGCTTGCGGGCCTCGCCGACCTCACCGAGCGGGACCAGCTCGTGCTGGGCTCGCACGCCGAGGGTCCCTTCCTCGCGCACGGGCGCAAGGGCGCGCACGACCCGGCGGCCCTGCGCGCGCCGACCCCCGCCGACGTCGACGCCCTCGTCGAGGCGGCCCGCGGCACGATGCGCCAGGTGACGCTCGCCCCCGAGCTGCCCGGCGGCCTCGACGCGGTGCGCCGATTCGTCGCGGCCGGCGTCCGGGTCGCCGTCGGGCACACCGAGGTCGACTACGCCGGCGCGCGGGCCGCCTTCGACGCCGGCGCCACCCTGCTCACCCACGCGTTCAACGCGATGAGCCCGCTGCTGCACCGAGCTCCCGGCCCGGTCGCCGCCGCGCTGGAGGATCCGCGCGTCACGCTCGAGCTCGTGCTCGACGGCGTCCACGTCCACCCCGCCGCCGCCCTCGTCCTCCTGCGCGCGGCGCCGGGCCGCGTCGCGCTCATCACGGACGCGATGGCCGCCACCGGGATGGGCGACGGCTCCTACCGGCTCGGCGCTCTCGACGTCGAGGTGCGCGACGGCGTCGCGCTCGTCGCCGGGACGGAGACGATCGCGGGGTCGACGCTCACGCTCGACGTCGCGCTGCGCGGCGCGGTGGCCGACGGACTCTCGCTCGTCGAGGCCGTGACCGCTCTCACCAGCGCGCCGGCCGACGCTCTGGGGGAGGGGTCGTGGCTCGGCCGGCTCGCGCCCGGACACGCCGGCGACCTCGTGCTCCTCGACGACGCGCTCACCGTCACCCAGGTCTGGGCGGCGGGGCGGCACCTCGACTAGCCGGCCGACGCCCCGGGCGCCGCCGGCCGTCCACGACCTCCGTTCACCGCCTCCCACCCAGCTCGCCAGCCCCACTCGGAAGGAAGCCCCATGGCCGAGATCGCCATCGTCCCCGACGCCGTCGCCGGCGGTGCCGTCGCCGCCCGCGACATCGCCGCCATCGTCACCCGCAACCCCGAGGCGGTGCTGGGACTCGCGACCGGGTCGACGCCGCTGACGACCTGGGACGCGCTCGCCGCCATGCGCGAGGAGGGCCTCGACCTCTCCCGCACCACGGGCTTCGCGCTGGACGAGTACGTCGGCATCGCCCCCGGGCACCCCGAGTCCTACCGCTGCGTCATCGACCGGGAGGTCGTCGACCGCCTGGGCATGGACCGCGCCCGCGTCCACGTGCCGCTCGAGGCGGGGCAGGACCCGACGACGGCCGGCGCCGCGTACGAGCGGGCGATCCTCGCCGCCGGCGGCGTCGACGTCCAGGTGCTCGGGATCGGTCGCAACGGCCACGTCGGGTTCAACGAGCCGGGCTCGTCGCTCGCCTCGCTCACCCGGATCAAGACGCTCCACCCGCACACCCGCGAGGACAACGCGCGGTTCTTCGGCGGCTCGATCGACGACGTCCCCGTCCACTGCGTGACGCAGGGCCTCGGCACGATCCTGCGCGCGCGCCGCCTCGTGCTGCTCGCCTGGGGCGAGGCCAAGGCCGAGGCGCTCGCCGGCGCCGTCGAGGGCCCGGTCTCGGCCGTGCTGCCGGGCTCGATCATCCAGCTCCACCCGAGCGTGCTCGTCGTCGCCGACGAGGCGGCGGCCAGCCGGCTGACGGGCTCCGAGTACTACCGGTTCGCCTGGGACCACCGGGACGACCTCGCCGCGTCGTCCAGGTAGCCGCCGGCGATAAGCGCTGGACGTCTGCCGTGTCCCGGAGGGTAGCCTCGGTCAACGTGCCGACCCCCGTGATCACCGCCAGCTCCCTGACGAAGCGCTACGGCGACTTCACGGCCGTCGATGGCATCGACTTCGAGGTCACCGCTGGCGAGGCCTTCGGCCTGCTCGGCCCCAACGGCGCGGGCAAGTCGACGACCATGCGGATGATCAGCGCGGTCTCCCGGCGCACGAGCGGTGAGCTCAGCGTCCTCGGGCTCGACCCCGAGGACTACGGACCCGAGATCCGCTCGCAGCTCGGCGTCGTGCCGCAGGAGGACAACCTCGACACCGAGCTGACCGCGCGCGACAACCTCGTCATCTACGGCCGCTTCTTCGGGCTGCCCCGGGCCGTGTGCCGCCAGCGGGCCGACGAGCTGCTCGCGTTCGCGCAGCTCGAGGAGAAGGCCGGCGCCAAGGCCGACGACCTGTCCGGCGGCATGAAGCGCCGCCTCACGATCGCCCGCGGTCTCATGAACACCCCGCAGATCTTCATGCTCGACGAGCCGACGACGGGCCTCGACCCGCAGGCGCGGCACGTGCTGTGGGACCGCCTGTTCCGGCTCAAGGAGCAGGGGACGACGCTCGTCATCACGACGCACTACATGGACGAGGCCGAGCAGCTCTGCGACCGCCTCATCGTCGTCGACCACGGCACGATCATGGCCGAGGGGTCGCCGGCCGAGCTGATCCGCCGCTACTCCTCGCGCGAGGTGCTCGAGGTCCGGTTCGGCTCCGACCGCAACGCCGCCGTCGCCGACGACGTGGCGGCGATCGGGGCGCTCGCCGAGCGCGTCGAGGTGCTGCCCGACCGCCTGCTCGTCTACACGGCCGACGGCGAGAGCGCGCTGGAGCGCGTCATCGAGCGCGGGCTGCGTCCGACGACGTCGCTCGTGCGCCGCTCCAGCCTCGAGGACGTGTTCCTGCGCCTGACGGGGAGGTCCCTCGTTGAGTGAGTCGGCCCCCGCCGACGGCGTCGCCACCGTCAACACCTCCCGCTACGCCGACGCGGCGGCGATCCGCGTCAACGCCATCCCGGTCGGCGCCAGCCTCGACGAGCGCCGCGAGGCGGCGCTCGCTGGCGCCCGCAAGCCCCGCCGGCTCGGCGGCTGGTACAACGCCGAGGCCTTCCTGCTCTCGATGAAGGCGTATGGCTGGACGATCATCGTCGGCGGCGTCGGCTCACCCCTGCTCTACCTGCTCGGGCTCGGGCTCGGGCTGGCGGCGGTCATCCCCGTCTCCGTCGCCGACGGCGCGGCCGGTCCCGTGAGCTACGTGACGTTCGTCGCGCCGGCGCTCCTCGTCACGGCGACGATCGGGGTGGCCTCCGAGGAGTTCACCTACCCCGTCATGGGCGGGTTCAAGTGGCGCAAGACGTTCTTCGGCATCGCCGCGACGCCGGTGTCCCCGCCACAGATCGTGAGCGGCCTCGTCATCGCCGTGGTCGGCCGGATGCTGTTCGTCTCGGTGGCCTACTACGCGCTCATGGTCGTCTTCGGCGCGGTCCCGCAGCCCGGGCTCGGCATGCTCTCGATCCTCGCCGGGCTGCTCGCCGGTCTCGCCTTCGGGCTGCCGCTGCTCGCGTACGCGTCGAGCATCCGCGAGGACAAGGGCCAGTTCGCGCTCGTCCAGCGGTTCATCTTCACGCCGCTGTTCCTGTTCTCCGGCACGTTCTACCCCCTCGACACGCTGCCCGTCTGGCTGCACCCGATCGGCTGGCTCTCGCCGGTGTGGCACGGGGCGCAGCTCGGTCGGTGGGCGACGTACGGGGCCCCGACGCCGGGCTGGCTGCTCGCGGTGCACGCGCTCGCGCTGGTGGCCATCGCCGCCGTCGCCGGCTACGTCGCCGGGCGCGTGTTCACGAGGCGGCTGCGATGAGCGACCCGACGACGCGGACGACGGCGCCGACCGTCGTGACCGCCCCGGTCGCGCCCGCCGGCGGGGGCACCACGCCGCCGCCGATGCGCGGCGGCCCGCGCTGGCTCCGCGCGATCTACTCCGGCAACGCCCGGATCGTCCTGCTGCGCGGGCTGCTCGCCACCAAGACGTCGAACTGGGCCGTCGTGGTCTCGGGCTTCTTCGAGCCGGTGTTCTACCTGCTCGCGATGGGGCTCGGGCTCGGCACGTTCATCGGCGACGTCACGCTCCCCAACGGCCAGTCCGTCCCGTACGCCGCGTTCATCGCGCCGGCGCTCCTGGCGGTCTCGGCGATGAACGGCGCGGTCTACGACTCGACCTGGAACGTGTTCTTCAAGCTCCGGTTCGCGAAGCTCTACCAGACGATGCTGACGACGCGGCTCGGTCCGCTCGACGTCGCGCTGGGCGAGATCTCCTACGCGCTGCTGCGCGGCGTCGCCTACGCGGGCGGCTTCCTCATCGTCATGCAGGTGATGGGTCTCAACGGGTCGTGGACCGCCGTGCTGGCGCTGCCGGCCGTCGTGCTCATCGCGTTCGGCTTCGCCAGCGTCGGCATGGCGATCACGAGCTACATGAAGACGTTCCAGCAGATGGACTGGATCACGTTCGTCATGCTGCCGATGTTCCTGTTCTCGGCGACGTTCTACCCGATCACGGTGTACCCCGAGGCGATCCAGTGGCTCATCAAGGTGCTGCCGCTGTGGCACGCCGTCGAGCTGGTCAGGGGGCTGACGCTCGGCGTGCCCGACTCGATGACGCTCGTCCACGTCGGCTACTACGTCGTGATGATCGCGGTCGGGCTGCTCTTCACCACCAAGCGGCTGCGCGCGCTCTTCCAGGACTGACCGGGCTCCGCCCGGCGCGGGGGTCCCGTCACTCGTCCGCGTCCGCCTCCGTCGGCGGCCGCCCGCTCGCCTGCGGCCGCCAGCCTCCGTCCGCCTGCCCGCGGGTCGGGCACGCCCGGGCGGCCGACGGAAACCACCCAGGTCGCCCCAGACCGAACTTGACCCGGATCAAGCCTCTCCTTCGGGCCCAATGCGTCTCGTGGGTACCGTCGAAGCGTCTGGGGGACGTCTGTGTGCTGTGCCGTGAGGGCACCCGCCCCCGGGCTTCTCACGCCGCAGGAGGCACCCCATGTCCCACTCGTCCCTGGCCGCCGACCCGGCCGATCCGGGAGCCGTCGCTCCCCGCCGCCGCGCCGTCGTCGCGGTGCTGCTGACCCTCGCCCTCGCCCTCGCCCTGGCCATGATGGTCGTCGGCCCCCTCGCGCCGGTCGCGCAGGCCGCCCCCGACGGCTGCGTCGGCGGCGTCATCTCGGCCGACGACGTCGAGGTCACCTACACCACGTCGAGCGGCGGCAGCACGGTCACCGCGTGGGAGACCTTCCAGTTCGACGTCGCGCTCACCGACCTCGACGGCATGGCGGAGGGCTGCCAGGCCGTCGTCGCGCTCGACCCGACGAGGTTCGACGGGCTGCAGGACGTCACCCGCTACCTCAACGCCGACGGCAGCGCGTCGGAGACCCGCCGGGCGGACACGGTCGCCGTCATGGTCGTCGACAGGGACGCCAGGACGCTGACGTTCACGCTCACCGACTACGCCGAGACGCACGCGGACGTCACGGCGAACGGCTGGGTCCGGGCGCAGATCAACTCCTCGTTCGACCGCGGCGAGCAGGTGCCGATCCGCGTGACCGTCAACGGCACGACGGTGCCGCAGCCCCCGGTGACGGGCCAGGAGTGCCCCGACGTGTGCGGGCAGCCGGACACCGGGGCGAGCAAGTGGGGCGGCGACTACGGCGACGGGACGGGGAGCGTCACCATCGGGACGCCGGTCCTCGAGGTCGAGCGGTACGCGGATCTCGTCATCGAGGACGTGCTCGTCAGCCCGAACCAGTCGATCGTCGGCGTCGCCGACGTCTTCGCCTACAACTGCGTCAACACGTGGGGCGAGCCGGGCACCCTGCCGGCCGGCGGCGGCGAGTGCCAGACCGGTCAGTACATCCCCGCGACGGCCACCCCCGTCGACGGCGCCGAGCACGCGTGGCGCGTCACCACCCAGGGCGACCCCGCGGAGATCGGCAGCGTCTTCTTCCTGCTCCGGCTCGACATGACCTTCACCGGCGACGGCCCGTGGGAGGACCGCGCGACGATCACGTCCTCCTTCCCCGAGGAGTCATGGGAGACCGGGGTCGAGGTCACGAAGTTCGCGGTCGGCGGCGGCGCCTCCGGCTCCGAGCGGGGCACCTTCTCCGTGACCAAGGCGATCGACTGGAACGGCGCCGACGCGTACCCGGTCGGTGACTTCTCCGGCACCTGGTCCGCGACCCTGCCCGACAACTCCACGCGCAGCGGCGCCTGGACGGTCGCGGCCGGCCAGACCTGGACGAGCGAGGCGCTGCCGACCGGCAGCGTCGTGACGCTCGCCGAGGAGGCGAACACGAACCTGTGGACGCCGACCTGGGACCGCTCCACCCTCACGATCGAGGGCGGCGGGAACGTCGCCGCCACGGTGACGAACACGCTCAGGGTCGGCTGGTTCGAGGTGAAGAAGGTCGTCGACTGGAGCGGCGTCACGCCGTGGGACATCACGTTCACCGGGACCTGGGTCGCCGAGCTCGACGGGACGTCGATCGCGAGCGGGACCTGGTCGGTCGATGCGGAGAACGGCTGGCGCTGGGTGAGCCCGACGAAGCTCCCGGCGGGGGCCAGGGTGACGCTGAGCGAGGACGCGACGCCCGGCTGGACGTCGTCCTGGAACGACGAGCAGGTGATCTACGTCCCGCAGGGCCGCCGTACCTGCCCCGAGGTGACGAACACGCTCCAGCTCGGGCGGTTCTCCATCGCCAAGCAGGTCGAATGGAACGGGCTGGACCCGGCCGAGACCGGAGCGTTCACCGGCACGTGGCGGGCGACGGTCGGTGAGGACGTCGTCGGCTCCGGGGACTGGTCGGCCGAGGCCGGCTCGACCTGGACGAGCCCGGACCTCCCGGTCGGTTCCGTCGTGACCTACACCGAGGACCAGGCCACCGGCTGGACGGCCGCCTGGTCCGCAGACAGCGTGACCGTCGCGCCGGGGGAGCCCGTCGTCGCCACCCTGACCAACTCCCGCGACGCCGGTCGGTTCTCGGTCACGAAGAAGATCGACTGGAAGGGGCAGCAGCAGCTCCGGGCCAGCACCTACGCCGGGACCTGGGTCGCCACGCTGGGCGGCGAGCGGATCGCGTCCGGCCAGTGGTCCGCCGAGGCGGACGGGACCTGGACGAGCCCGATGCTGCCCGCCGGCGCCGAGGTGGTGCTCACGGAGAACGAGAGCCGCACCTGGACGCCGGTCTGGACGAGCGACCGGGTGACGATCGTCAACGGCCGGACGGCCGCGTCGACCGTGACGAACGACCTCAACCTCGGCCAGTTCTCGATCACCAAGGCGGTGGAGTGGAACGACGTCGCGACGTACGACGTCGGCCCGTTCACCGGGACCTGGACGGCCGTGCTGCCGGACGACTCCACGCAGGAGGGCACCTGGCGGGCGGCCGACGGCGAGACGTGGTCGAGCCCGGTCCTGCCCGCCGGCTCGACGGTGACGTACACGGAGGACGCGCCGGCCGACCAGCCGGCGGTGGGCTGGACGAACGCGTGGTCGAGCGAGGACGTGACGATCGCGACGGGCGAGGTCGTCCCGGTCACGGTGACCAACTCGGCGGAGCTCCTCACGGCGCCGTTCTCGGCGTCGAAGGTGATCGAGGGCTCGGGCAGGGCGCTCGTCCCGGCGACGGCGACCTTCACGCTCGCCTACCGCTACCCGGCCGGTGTCGGCTACGCGGCGGGCGAGGGCACCCTGGTGCTCCCGGGTGACGGCACGGTCGTCGTGAGCGGTCAGCTCCCCGTCGGGGCCCGGCTCACGCTGGAGGAGCTCGCTCCCGTGGCCGTGAGCGGTGGCACCTGGCAGACCCCGGAGCTGTCGGCCGAGACCGTGACGATCGCTGGCGCTGGGGAGCCGGTCAGCGTCTCCGTGACCAACACGATCACGGAGAGCCCGACGTCGACCCCGTCGACCCCGGCGTCGACGACGCCGGCGTCCGCGACGCCGCGGCACCCCGACACGGGCGCCGGTCCGGTCCTGCCCGTCGGGATCGCCGCGGTCGTGCTCCTGACGGCGGGCGGGATCGCCCTGGTGGCGCGCCGACGGGCGGCCTGACCCGAGCGGGCGACGGGGGGGGATGCCCGCATCCCCGCCCCGTCGCCAAGCTCCCGCCGCGGTCGCCGACGCCGGCCGCGCGGGTCAGCCGACGGTGACCTCGACCCGCACGGCCGACCCGGCCGGTGCCGCGGGGATCGGCTCGTCCGCCGGGTGCTCGACGCCGTCGAGCAGCACCGAGCGCACCCCGTGCCCGGAGCCGACGTTGGTCACCGCGATGTCGTAGACGGCGCCCCGCCACTCCCGGCGCATCGAGAAGCCGGGCCACGCCGCGGGGATGGCCGGGTCGACGGTCAGACCGTCGAGCCCCGGGCGCACGCCGAGGACGTACTTCGTGACGGCCGTGTACATCCATCCGGCCGTCCCGGTCAGCCAGGGGTTCTGCCCCCGCCCGTGGAGCGCGTGGTCTCGTCCGTAGACGAACTGCGTGTAGGCGTACGGCTCGACGTACCGGGTCTCGATCCGGTCGTTCTGCCGGTAGGGCAGGATCGCGTCGTAGAGCTCGACGGCGCGGTCCCCGCGCCCGAGCAGCGCCTCGGCGACGATCGGCCAGGCGTTCGGGTGGGAGAAGATCGCCGCGTTCTCCTTGACGCCGGGGTAGACCCGGGTGATGAAGCCGACCGTGTCGTCGACGGTCCGGAACGCCGGCCAGCTCAGGTGCGAGCCCCACTCCGAGCCGAGCAGCTCGGCCACGGCGTCCATCGCCTCCTCGCCCCGCTCGCGCGAGGCGATCCCGGCGATGATCGGCCACGCCTGGTGCTCGAGGAAGATCTTCCCCTCCGCGTTCGCGGCCGAGCCGATGGTGACGCCGTCGCGGGTGAACCCGCGCAGCCACCAGCGTCCGTCCCACAGCTCCTCGGTGACGCGTGCGATCCGGTCGCGCTCGGCCGACCAGCGGGCCACGTCGTCCTCCCGCCCGAGGAACCGGGCCACTTCGAGGAACGCGCCGATCGCCCACGCGTGCAGGAACGTGACGAGCGAGCTCTCCCCGCCCCCGAGGTTGAGGCAGTCGTTCCAGTCGGCCCGCAGCCCGAGCGCCACCCCGTTCGCCCCCACGTGCTCCGCGGAGAACTCCAGTGCGCGACGCAGGTGCTCGTACACCGTCGCTGGTGTCCCCTCGGCGAACGGCACCTCGAGCCCGAGGAGGTCGACGTCACCCGTCTCCGCCACGTAGGCGACGACGGACGGGACGAGCCACAGGTGGTCGTCCGAGCACGTGTCCTCGAGCCCGTGGATGAGCGAGGCCGGGTCGGGGCGCGGAACGATCGTCGGCGACGGCACGTCCGGCAGCGGCACGTGGTCGGGGTCGAAGACGGCCGGCTCGAACAGGTGCAGCCCGTAGCCCGCCTCGGTCTGGGCGCGCAGCAGCTCGAGGATCCGCGAGCGGGTCTTCACCGGGTTGGAGTGGGGGACGCTCATGACGTCCTGCGCCGTGTCCCGGTAGCCGAGCCCGACCCGCCCGCCGACCTCGACGAACGAGGCGAACCGCGACCACTGGACGCACGTCTCGGCCTGGAGCAGCGTCCAGGTGTTGATCATCGTGTCCATGCCCTCGTGCGGCGTCGTGATCCGCAGCCGGGACTGCTTGTCCGCCCAGTGGGCACGCAGCGCGGCGAGCTCGGCGTCGACCGTTGCCGGGTCCGCGTACTTCGCGCGCATCGCGCGACCGGCTCCGTCGCGCGAGCCGTAGCCGAGCACGAACGCGAGGCGCACGCTCTCGCCGGGCGCCAGCACGAGCTCGTGGAACAGCGAGCCGCAGGAGTTCTGCGTCGTCCCGGAGGAGCCCGAGCCGTGCCCGCGCTCGATCGCGAGGGGGTTGCGCTCGGTGCGGTAGGGGCCGATGAAGGCGTCGCGGGAGCAGTCGTAGCTCGACGGCTCGCGCGAGGACGTGAAGAAGTGGAACGTCCACGGCTCGTAGTGGAAGTCGTACTCGATGATGCCGTCGGCGTAGTCCGACCCCGACGCGTACAGCGACATCTGGAGGTTCTGGTTGTCGATCGTGATCGTGTGGAAGGAGAACTCGAGGTAGGTGCCGAGCGTGAGGCGGCGCTCGACGTCGCTCGTGTTCCGGACGTGGACGTCCCACACCTCGACGTCGTCCTCTAGCGGGACGAACACGGTCTGCGACGCCTCGATGCCGCGGTAGTCGCAGGAGAACCGCGTGTAGCCGAGGCCGTGCGCCGCGGTGTAGCGCGCTCGTGCATCCGTCGGGTCGGTCGCGCCCGTCGGGTCGGAGGGGCCGTCCTCGTCGTCGACGACGAACGGCTTGCCGACCGGCTGCCAGGACACCGACCAGAAGTCGCCGTCGGCGTCGTCGCGCAGGTAGACGTAGTGGCCCGGTCCGTCCATCGGGACGCCGTTGGGCCGGAACCGCGTGATCCGGCCCGTCTGCGGCGAGCGGTAGTAGGAGTACGCGCCGCCGTGGTGGGCGATGACGGTCGCGAAGTCCTTCGTGCCCAGGTAGTTCGTCCACGACGCGGGGACGTCGGGGCGGGTGACGACGTACTCGTCGGCGGCCGTGTCGAAGTAGCCGTACTTCATGCGGGTCTCCTGCGGTGGGGACGGGTCGAGCGAGAGCGGGGGAAGCGGGGGAGAGCGGGGTCAGGCGGTGACGAAGCCGCGCAGCCAGTCGAGCAGCTCGGCGGCCTTCTCGGGCGAGTCGGCCTCGACGAACAGGCGCAGCAGCGGCTCGGTGCCGGAGAAGCGCAGGAGCGCCCAGTTGTCGTGCTCCAGCAGGATCTTGACGCCGTCCGTCCGGTCGACCCCGAGCACCCGGTACCCGCCGACGCGCGTCAGCGGGTCGGCCGCGAGGCGCCGCGGGACGGCCACGCGCATGTCGGGCGTCGCGGGGACGCTGGCCTCGAGCGTGTGGAGCCGGCCGGTGATCGCGTGGACGTCGGCGAGCAGCTCGGCGAACCCCTTGCCGGTCCGGGCGAGCATCTCCGCCACGAGCGCGCACGCGAAGATGCCGTCCTTGCCCTTGAGCCAGCCGCGCACCGTGAGGCCGCCCGAGGACTCGCCGCCGAGCACGGCGTCGATCTCCTCCATCGCGGCGGTCACGTACTTGAAGCCGACCCGGCACTCGCGCGACCGCTCGCCGAAGTGGGCCGCCAGCCGGTCGAGCAGGTGCGTCGTCGCGATGTTGCGCACGACCCCGCCCCGCTCGCCGCGGACCTCGTGGAGGTACCAGTACAGGACGAGCAGGAGGTCGTTGGTCTCGACGTAGCGCCCGCTCGCGTCGACGATCCCGATCCGGTCGGAGTCGCCGTCCGTCGCCATCCCGAGGTCGTACCCGCCGGACGCGACCATCGACTTGAGCGTCGCGAGCCGCTCCTCGTCCGGCGCGGGCGCGACGCCGCCGAACAGCGGGTTGTGCGCCGCGTGGATGAACTCGGCGCGCACCCGCATGTCGCCGAGGATCGTGCCGAGCGTGAGCTGCGACGTGCCGAACATCGGGTCGACGACGACACGCAGCCCCGAGCCGCGCACCGCGTCGACGTCGATGATCTCCTCGATCGCGTCGACGTACGGGTCGGTGAGCGACCGGTCGACGACGAGCCCCGTCGCGCGCGCCTTGGCGAGGGGGAGGGTGACGACGTCACCCGGGGCGAGCGCGTTCGCCTCGTCCTGGAACCGGTCCGTCTCCGGGTCCAGCGGCAGCGACCCGTCGGCGCGGAACACCTTCATCCCGTTCCAGTCCGGCGGGTTGTGCGAGGAGGTGATGACGATCGAGTAGGCGGCGCCCGTGTGCGGGGCGGCGAACGTGACGAGCGGCGTCGGGACGTCGTCGGGCAGCAGGACGACGGGGATGCCGTTGCCGGCGAACACCTCGGCCGCGGCCTCCGCCGACTCCCGGGACAGGAAGCGCCGGTCGCCGCCGATGACGACGCCGCGGGCGTCGATGCCGGTGCGGATCGCCTCGTTCGCGATCGCCTGGCACAGCCGGCGGACGTTGCCGAGCGTGAAGCCCTCGCCGATGACGGCCCGCCAGCCGCCCGTGCCGAAGACGACGTGGGTGTCGGTGTTGCGGCGCGGCTCGAACAGGCGGCGCAGCACGATGTCGCCGGCGAGCGCGAGCTCGGCCGCCGTGTTGATGCCCTGGACCTCGTCGGTGTCGTAGATCCGGTAGGTGGCCACGCTCGCGCCCGAGTCGATGAACCGTCGCACGACGGGGGTGAGCCGGTGCTCGCCCTCGGCCGCCAGCTCGTCGATCCGGGCGAGCAGCGCGCGGGGGTCGGCGACGCAGGTGCCGACGTTGATCTCCAGGCGGCCGTCGTCGTCCGGTGCGGTGGCGCCGGTCGTCGGCTCGTCCGGTGCGGTGGCGCCCGCGACGTCGGTCGCCTCGGTGATGGCGCGCAGGACGCCGTCGGCATCGCGCTCGATGCGGCCGTAGGGGAGCTGCTCGTCGACGACGGCGGTGAGCAGCCCGAGGTCGGCGCCCGTGAGCGCGTAGCGGTTGAGCAGTCCGCGCAGCGAGTCGGGGCGCAGGAGGGGGGTGTCGCCGTACGCGACGAGGACGACGTCGGCGTGGGCGATCCGCTCGCGCGCCGCCGACACGGCGTGGCCGGTGCCGAGCAGCTCCGCCTGCTCGACGTACGCGAGGTGCTCGCCGAGCGCCTCCCGCACCGTCGTGTCACCGGGGGCGACCACGACGGTGATGTCCTCGTCCGCGACGACCGTCCGGACCGTGGCGAGCGCCGCCTCGACGACGGTGGTGTCCCCGAGCCGGCTCGTCAGGAGGGCGCGGGAGGACTCGTCCGCCCCGGCGGCGAGAAGGACGGCGGAGGTGGTCGGGCGCGTCGTTGCTGCGTTCATGCGTGTGCTCCAGGGTCGGGGCCGCCATGGCCCCCAGGCGCCGGACCGAGCGTCCGACCTTGTTAGTTAAGAACCTTACCAGTGACGGCGACGCCGCGCCCGCGGGATGTCGAGCTCGTGTCCGCGGGCCGGGACCGGGCCCCGGCGGGGGCTTCGTAGACTGGTCCAGCCCCGATCCCCGACGCCAGGAGCGAACCAGTGCGCGTGCTCGCGGCCCTCTCGGGCGGTGTCGACTCCGCCGTCGCCGCCGCGCGCGCCGTCGACGCCGGTCACGACGTCGTCGGCGTCCACATGGCCCTGTCGCGCAGCCGCGCGCAGCACCGCACGGGGTCGCGCGGGTGCTGCTCGATCGAGGACGCCTCCGACGCGCGGCGGGCGGCCGACGTGCTCGGCATCCCGTACTACGTGTGGGACCTGTCGGAGGAGTTCACCGAGACGGTCGTGGCGGACTTCGTCGCCGAGTACGCGGCCGGCCGCACGCCCAACCCGTGCGTGCGGTGCAACGAGCACATCAAGTTCGCCGCGCTGCTCGACCGGGCGCTCGCGCTCGGGTTCGACGCGGTCGCCACGGGGCACTACGCGCGGATCACCACCGGGCCCGGCGGCGGGCTCGAGCTGCGCCGCGCCCGGGACGCCGCGAAGGACCAGTCGTACGTGCTCGCGGTCATGGGGCCCGAGCGGCTCGCGCGCTCGCTGTTCCCGCTCGGCGATGCCGCCTCCAAGGACGCCGTGCGCGCCGAGGCGGCCGCGCGCGGGCTCGCGGTGAGCGAGAAGCCGGACTCCTACGACATCTGCTTCGTCGCCGACGGCGACACCCAGGGCTTCCTCCGCTCCCACCTCGGCTCGCGGCCGGGCGAGGTGGTCGACGTCGCGGGCACCGTGGTCGGGGAGCACGACGGGGCGTACGCGTTCACGGTCGGCCAGCGCAAGGGGCTCGGGCTCGGGCGGCCGGCGGCCGACGGCCGTCCCCGCTACGTGCTCGAGGTGGACACGGCGGCGAACCGCGTCGTCGTGGGGCCGAGCGAGCTGCTCTCGGTGCGCGAGGTGGTCGCGACGGATCCGGTGTGGCTCGCCGGGGACCGGTGGCCGGGGGAGTGGACCGACGTGCTCGTCCAGGTCCGGGCGCACGGCGAGCCCGTGCCGGCGCTGGCGCGGCTCGGGGAGCGACGGGGCGGCCACGACGCGGGTGTCGACGGGGGCGGCGGCGCGGCCGGGCCCGACGCGGGGGAGCAGGGCCGAGGGTCGGGTCCGGGTGCCGGCTCGGGCGCGGACTCCTGGCTGGGCTCGGGGCCGCGCTCCGGGGCCGGCGCGGGGTCGGGCTCGGGCGAGATCCAGGTCCGGCTGGGTGAGCCGCTGCGGGGGCTCGCCGCCGGACAGTCGCTCGTCGTCTACGGCGCCGGGCCGGTCGGTGCGCGTGACGGGCGTGACCGGGTGCTCGGGCAGGGGACGATCGCGGTGGCGGGTCGTGCGGCCCGCGAGCTGATCGACGCCGACGCGCTGGACGGCGGCCGCGACCTCGCGGGTGCCGGAGCCGGTGTCCGAGCCGGCGACGTGACAGGCCCGGCGGGGGCGTCGTGAGCGCGCGGATCGAGATCCTCGCGCCGTCGATCTGGCCCGGCGCCGACCCGGTGGCGGCGAACCGCGCCGTCCTCGACGTCGTGGCCGACCCGCCCTCCGGGGTCAGCGGCACGCCGGGCCTCCTCGTTCTCCCGCACCGCGGACCGGCGGCGGCCCCGATCGGACGCACGCTGGCGATCGCCGAGTCGATGCCGGCCTCGCTCGAACCGCACGGCTGGCGGCTGGCGGGCCGCCCGAGCACGGAGCAGCGCCGCGCCCACCGGCTTGTCGAGTCCGACGCCGAGCAGCTCGCGCTCGGCCTCGCGGGGTACGACGGGGTCGTCCAGCTCCCGGTGCTCGGGCCGTTCTCGCTCGCCGCGGCCACGTGGCTCCCGGTCGGGGAGCGGGTGATCGTCGACGGCGTCGCTCGGCGTGACCTCGTCGACTCGCTCGCGCTGGGCGTCGGGCGACACCTGGAGGCGGTGGCCGCGGCGCGGGAGCTCCCCGTCCTCCTCGGCGAGCCCGCGTCCGACCCGGCCGGACCTCGCGAGGCGGCGCCCCGGGCACAGGTGCTCCTCCAGGAGCCGTGGCTCCCGCAGATCCTCGCCGGGTCGCTGCCGACGTTCTCCGGACGACGCACGCTGCCGGCGCTTCCCGCCGAGGTGCTGGCGCAGGGGCTGCGCGACCTCGTCGCGGCGTGGCACCCGCACGAGGTGATCCTGCAGATCCCCGGGGACGTCGACGCCGAGGTGCTCGACGTCGTCCGCCTGGTGCGGCCGGGTGCCGTCCAGCTGGACGCGACGACGCTGGGGCGCCCGGCCTGGGAGGCGCTGGCGGAGATCGTCGAGGCGGGCGTCGGACTGCGCTGGCGCAGCGTGCCCGTGGTGGGCCCGGGCCGCGAGCGCGTGGAGCCGCGCGAGGTCGCGCTCAGCATCCTGCGGCCGCTGCGCGACGTCGGCCTGCGCCCGGTCGACCTGCCGCTCGCGATCACGTCGGGCCTCGCCGAGGTGAGTCCCGTCGCCGCGCAGGCGACGCTGGCGCTCCTCACCCGCAGCGCGCTGGCGCTCGGGGACCTGACCAGCGAGCGCGACTGACGCGTCCCGCGCCCGGCGGGTGGCCGTCGGCCGTCGGCCGTCGGAGCCGTGCTACCAACACGTAGCATTCCTTGAGGCTTGCCCGACGGTTCCGGCTCGATCGAGGTGTGCCTGACGTGGAACTCGACGACATCGGCACGACGCCGACGGTGGCCGGCCGCTCGACGCTGTGGACAACCGGACGTCGATGTCGGTGCCGTCGTCGAGAGTTGGCGCAAGACCTCGAGCAGGGGAGGGTGACATGGGACGAGTGGACGCGGGGGCCGAGCGGCATCCGGCCTGGTGCGTGGTCGACCACGCCCGGCCGGGCGCGCCGTCCGAGCATCAGGCCGACGGGGTGGCTGTCCCGGTCGTGGCGCTCGCGGCGATCCGCGGTCAGCCCTCGACCGCGGAGGCGCGCGAGCTCGTCGTCGTGCTCCACGGGGACGAGGAGCGCCGCTGGCTGTACGTGGGAGACGGCGAGGACCAGCTCCTCGACCTCGACCCCGAGGGGTGGCGCCGCGTCGTGGCTGCGGTGGAGGTGGTGCTGGCGCGTGCGGAGTGAGGCGGCCCGGACGGCGTGAGCGCGGGTAGCCGGCGCACGTCGGCCCGATGCTACTGATGAGTCTGTAGATTCATCAGTAGCGGACCGGCAACGTGGTCCGTGTGGAAGGTGAGCTGCAGCGACGGGTCGGAGAGAACCTGCGCCTGATCAGGATGAAGCGCGGGTTGAGCCAGGAGCAGTTCGCTGACGTGCTCGGCGTCCATCGGACCTACATGGGCGGTGTCGAGCGCGGCGAGCGGAACCTGACGCTGAAGTCGCTCGAGCGGATCGCCGGTCATCTGGGCGTCGATCCGCGCTCGCTCCTGCGCTGATCGCGGGGACGGCCGAGCAGCCACGGCGTCGTTCGGCGGTAGTCCTCGTACGCGCACCCGAAGCGCTCGACCAGCCGGACCTCCTCGCGCGCGGTCTTGAGCCGCAGCACCGCGGCGAGCCCGACCAGGGCTGCCAGCGGCACGGCGCGTCGCTGGAGCACCGCGACCCCCGCGCAGGCCAGCACCAGTCCCGCGTACAGCGGGTGGCGGCTGATCCGGTACGGGCCCTCGCGCAGGAGCGTCGCCCCGGCCCGCGGTCGGACGCGGGGCGTGAGCAGTCGGCCGTGGCTGCTGGCCGCCGTCCCGGCGAGCGCGCCGCCGGCGACCGCGGCGCCGCACGCGGTGAGCGTGACCGTCGCCGGCAGGCGCCAGCGCGGCCGTCCCGGCGCGAGGACACCGACCAGTCCCGCGGCCTGTCCCAGGACCAGGAGGTCGTCGCGATCCATGGACCAACGGTGCCCGCCGCCCGCCCGGTCGTCCAGCGGCGGCCCGATCGTCGAGCGGTTCCGTCCGGTGCGGCGGGGGTGTGGCGCGATCGTCCAGCGGCGTGCGGTGCCCGCGAGTGCGTCGTCCGTGCCGTCGCCCGCCGCGGTCGCTCGCCCCGTCGTCGATGTCGGACCTACCCCTCACAATGGAGCCCATGACCACCGAGCCGTCCGACGCGTCCGACGCAGCGACCGCGGCCACGCCGCACGCGACCGCCGCCACGCCCGTGCCGCCCGAGGCGCGCCGGCGCTGGGACGAGCTGGTCGACCTCGTCCGGCAGGCGCGCGCCGCGTACTACGAGCGGGACGCTCCGACCATGAGCGACGCGGAGTTCGACGTCCTCATGCGCGAGCTGGAGACGCTGGAGGCGCGCCACCCGGAGCTGCAGACGCAGGACTCGCCCACCCGCGTCGTCGGCGGTGCCCCGTCCTCGACGTTCTCCCCGGTCCGGCACCTGGAGCCGATGTACTCGCTGGAGAACGCGTTCTCCCTCGAGGAGGTCACGGCCTGGTACGAGCGCGTGCTCAGGACGCTCGGTGAGCCCCCCGCGATGATCACCGAGCTCAAGATCGACGGGCTCGCGATCGCGCTCACCTACGAGGCCGGTCGGCTCGTCCGGGCCGCCACGCGGGGCGACGGCGTGACGGGCGAGGACGTCACGGCCAACGTCCGCACGATCGCCGCCATCCCGCACGTCCTCGGCGGCGACCGGCTGACCCACCCGGACGTGGTCGAGGTCCGGGGCGAGGTGTTCTTCCCCGTCGCCGGGTTCGCCGAGGTGAACGAGGCGCAGGTCGCGGCGGGCAAGGCGCCGTTCGCCAACCCCCGCAACGCCGCCGCCGGCTCGCTGCGGCAGAAGGACCCGGGCGTCACGGCGTCGCGCCCGCTCGCGATGTACGTCCACGGCCTCGGCGCGGTCGACTGGGGGGCGGCCGGGCTCGCCGGCACGGCCCCGGAGTCGCTGTCGGCGATGTACGACCTCCTCGCCTCCTGGGGCCTGCCGGTCTCCCCGTACACCGAGCCGGCGCTCGACCTCGACGACGTCCGCCGCCGCATCGAGTCCGTCGGCGAGGACCGCCACGCGTTCCAGCACGAGATCGACGGCCTGGTCGTCAAGGTCGACGCCTTCGAGGCCCAGCGGCGCCTCGGGTTCACCTCGCGGACCCCGCGCTGGGCCGTCGCGTTCAAGTACCCGCCGGAGGAGGTCTACACCCGGCTCCTCGGGATCCAGGTCGCGATCGGCCGGACCGGCCGCGCGACGCCGTACGCCGTGATGGAGCCGGTGCTCGTGTCGGGCTCGACGGTCCGCCAGGCGACGCTGCACAACCAGGACGTCGTGCGGCTCAAGGGCGTGCGTCCCGGGGACATGGTGGTGCTGCGCAAGGCCGGCGACGTGATCCCCGAGGTCCTCGGCCCCGCGCCGGTCGCGGCCGACGACGACTACCCGCGCTCCGACTGGACGATGCCGACGACCTGTCCCGTGTGCGGGACGCCGCTGCGCGCCATGAAGGAGGGCGACGTCGACCTGCGCTGCCCCAACGCCGAGACCTGCCCGGCCCAGGTGCGTGGCCGGCTGGAGCACATCGGCTCCCGCGGCGGCCTGGACGTCGAGGCCCTCGGCGAGGTCACGGCCGCCGCGCTGACCCAGCCCGAGTCGCCGGCCGAGCCGCCGCTGCGCAACGAGGCCGACCTGTTCTCCCTGGTCGGGTACCCGCTCGACGCGACGCCGCAGGAGAGGGAGCGCGTCCGTCGGCGCAGCTACGAGCTGCTCATGCCGGTCACGGTCGTCGTGCGCGACCCCGAGACGGGTCTCCCGCGCCAGGAGGAGGACGGCACGCTCCGCCGCCGGACCCCGTTCCGCAAGAAGCTGACCTACACCAAGGCCCAGCGCGTCGAGGCCGAGCGGGACGGCATCGACCTGCCGGCCGCCGAGCCGTCGGCCGCCGTGCAGACCCTGCTGGACGAGCTCGACCTCGCCAAGACCAAGGACCTGTGGCGGATCATCGTCTCGCTCAGCATCCGGCACGTCGGCCCCGTCGCGGCCCGCGCGCTCGCCGCCCACTTCGGCTCGCTCGCGGCGATCCGGGAGGCGAGCGAGGCCGATCTCGCGGCGGTCGACGGCGTCGGGCCGATCATCGCGGCCTCGCTGACCGAGTGGTTCGCGGTCGAGTGGCACCAGGCGATCGTCGACGCCTGGGAGCGCGACGGCGTGCGGACCTTCATCCCCGACCACCCCGGGCCCGGTGCGGCGGACGACGCGCCGGCCGGCCCGTTCGACGGTCGGACCATCGTCGTGACCGGCGCCATCGACGGCTTCTCCCGTGACGAGGCGAAGGAGGCGATCCTCGAGCGCGGCGGCAAGGCCGCCGGGAGCGTGTCGAAGCGGACCGACCTCGTCGTCCTCGGCCCCGGCGCCGGCTCGAAGGAGGCCAAGGCGCGGGAGCTCGGGCTGAGGATCCTCGACCAGTCCAGGTTCCCCGACCTGCTGGCGCTGGCCAGCTGGGACGGGGTCGAGGACCTGCTGGGGGAGGGCCCCGCGCCCGTGCCCGCGTCCGAGGCGTGACGTTTCCCACACTTCTGCATTGACTGCAACATTGCAGGGCGTGTAAGAATCTCCGGGTGTCATTCACCACGAGTCCCCGGGCCCCCGGCCTGCGCGAGCGGAAGAAGGCGGCGCGGCACGCCGCCTTCGTCGACGCGGCACGCGAGCTCGTCAGGTCCCACGGCCTCGACGGCGTCACGATCGAGGACATCTGCCAGCGTGTCGGCGTCTCGCCCCGGACCTTCTTCAACTACTTCGCGTCGAAGGAGGACGTCGTCCTGGGGATCGGCGTCGAGGACGGCGCCCGCAGCCCGATCCCGGTCGAGCTCGTCGAGGCCTTCGCGGCCGGTGGGCCGAGCGGTGTCCTCGTCGACGACCTGGCCGCTCTCGTCGCGTCGATCCTCGACGACCCGGTCACCGGTCCCCAGCGCGTCGAGTGCGTCATGGGGATCATCGAGGCGGAGCCCCGCCTCATCGGCCGCGAGCTCCGCATGATGGAGGAGCGGCGGATCGCGCTCCAGTCGCTCCTCGAGCGGCGCGAGCTGACGGCGCCGACCGGCATCGCGCCCGCGGTGACGGCCTCGCTCCTCATGGCCTTCGTCCGCGCGGCGGTCGAGCTCTGGAACGAGTCCGGTCAGGCCGGCCGGGCCGCCGACTACCTCCCCACGACCAGGGACCAGCTCCGGCGGCTGGTCCTTCTCGGCGAGGCGACGCCCGCGTCGTCCCCGTCACCGAACGAACCAAAGGAAGAACCGCAGTGACTCACACCCTCGAGGCGAGTGCGGCGAACGAGAAGGCCCCCGTGGTCCTCACGAAGCGCACCGTCTGGCTCATCTTCGGCGCCCTCATGGCGTCGATGTTCCTGTCCTCGCTCGACCAGTCGATCGTCGGGACGGCGATGCCGACGATCGTCGGCGAGCTCCACGGCGTCGAGCACCAGGGCTGGGTCATCACGGCCTACATCCTGGCGATCGCCATCGTCATGCCGCTGTACGGGAAGGTCGGCGACGTCGTCGGGCGGCGCTGGCCGTTCATCGTCGCGATCGCGCTGTTCACGATCGGGTCAGCGGGTGCCGGCTTCGCCGGCTCGTTCGTCGACCTGGTCGCGTGGCGCGCCGTCCAGGGCCTCGGCGGCGGTGGCCTCATGATCCTGTCGCAGGCGATCATCGCCGACATCGTCCCGGCCCGCGAGCGCGGGAAGTACATGGGCCCGATGGGTGCGCTGTTCGGCATCGCCGCCGTGATCGGCCCGCTGCTCGGCGGCTGGTTCACCGAGGGTCCGGGCTGGCGCTGGGCGTTCTGGATCAACGTGCCCGTCGGCATCCTCGCGATCGTCGTCGCGTGGTTCGCGCTCCGGCTGCCCTCGCACAAGGACCCGAACCCGTTCGACGTCCTCGGCGCCCTGTTCATCGTGCTCGGCACGTCGGGCATCGTCCTGCTGACGAGCTGGGAGTCGCTCAGCGGCACCCGCGGCTACGACTGGAGCAACGGCCGGCTGATCGCGCTCGCCGTCGGCACGCTCGCCGCGATCGCGGCGTTCATCGTCGTCGAGCTGCGCGCCAAGGACCCGATCATCCCGCTGCGCCTGTTCCGCAACTCGACCTTCACGATCGCGACGCTCATCGGCCTCGTGCTCGGCATGGGCATGTTCTCGGCGCTCGGCTTCCTGCCGACGTTCCTGCAGATGTCGACGGGCGCCGGCGTGACCGAGTCCGGCTGGCTCATGCTGCCGATGATGGTCGGCGTCATGCTGACGGCGATCTCCTCCGGGTTCGCGATCACGAAGACGGGCAAGTACAAGATCTACCCGGTCCTCGGTCTCCTCATCACCGCGGGGGGCATGGTCTGGCTCACGACCATCACCGGCGACATGTCGATGGTGACGTTCGGTGCCATGATCTTCACGCTCGGCGTCGGCATGGGCCTCGTCATGCAGACGATCGTCCTCGCGGTGCAGAACTCGGTCGACCCGCACGAGATCGGCGTCGCGACCAGCTCGAACAACTTCTTCCGGGAGATCGGCGCGGCCGTCGGCATCGCGCTCTTCTCGACGATCTTCACGACGCGGCTCACCGACAACCTCGAGCCGATCTTCGCGGCCGCCGGTGGCGGCGCCGAGGGCGGCGGCCCGGAGTCGCTCACCCCGTCCGCGGTTGCCGCGCTCCCGGAGCCGCTGCACACCCAGGTCATCGACGCCTACACCAACTCGCTGGCGCCGTCGTTCTGGTACTTCATCCCGCTCGTGCTCGTCGGCTTCGTCCTCGCACTGTTCCTCAAGGAGGTCAAGCTCTCCACGACCGCCGGCATGGTGGCGCGGGGCGAGGCCATCGCCGAGGGCGACGTGATGATCGAGGACGCCGCTCCCGTCGGCGTCACCGGCGTCACCGACGCGGCGGACGACGCAGCCGCGGCGTACGAGGCGGCGGTGGCCGGCGAGGTCGCGATCGGCGCGGACAACGACGGGAACGGTCGCCCCGGGGACTGACCGGCGGCGGTACGACGAGGTCCGGGCGCGATACTAGATCGATGATCGCCCCGGACCTCGCCCGTCTCCTCGCCGCCGCCGGGCTCGTCTGGACGCCCCGGTCCGGCGACGTCTTCACGATCCCCGGTGCCACGCCCGACGCCTCGCCCGACCCGGACGCGGAGCACTACGTCGTCTCCGAGCTGACGATCGAGCCGCGCACCTACCCGACCGGCACGATCCTCGCCTTCAACGGCACCACCGAGTGGGCGCTGGACTCGGTCGCGGCCGAGGACGCGCTCTGGCTGCCGCGCGAGGACCAGCTCCGCGAGGCGCTGGGACCCGGGTTCGTCGCGCTGCGGCGGACCGCGACCGGCTACGCCGTGGAGGACGACGCGGGGGAGAGCCACCTCGGTTCCAGCGCCGCCGACGCCCTCGGCGAGGCGCTCCTCGCCCGCCTGCGGGGATCGTCGTGACCGCTCGCCCGATCGGCCTCAACGCCGACCTCGGCGAGGGGGCCGGCAGCGACGACGACCTGCTCGCGCTCGTCACGGCGGCGTCGATCGCCTGCGGCGGCCACGCGGGCGACCCGGCCTCGATGCGGACGGCCGTGCGGGCCGCGGCCGACCGCGGCGTGGCGGTCGGTGCGCACCCCTCCTACCTCGACCGCGACGGCTTCGGACGGCGCGACCTCGCCGTCCCGCTCGTCGAGCTGCGCCGTCAGGTGCTCGCGCAGGTCCGCGACCTCGGCCGGGTCGCCGACGACGCCGGCGTCGCCGTCACGCACCTCAAGGCGCACGGTGCCCTCTACAACGCCGCGATGGTGCGCGCCGACCTCGCCCTCCTGCTGACCGAGGTCGCCGCGACGGCCCTCGCCACGCCGCTGCCGGTCTACGCGCTCCCGGGCTCGGCGCTCGCGACGACCGCGGACGAGGCGGGCCTGCCCGTCGTCCGCGAGGGGTTCGCCGACCGGGCCGTGCGCCCGGACGGCACGCTGGTGCCCCGCTCCGAGCCCGGCGCCGTCCTGCGCGACGCCGCCGAGGTGCGCGGACGCATGGCGATCCTCGCCCCGCTCGTCGACACGGTCTGCGTCCACGGCGACACCCCGGGCGCGCTGCTCATCGCGCGCGCCGCCCGGGACGGGCTGGTGGACGCCGGCTACGGCCTCGTCGGGGCCGGACCTCGATGAGCGCGGGTCGGCCCGAGGACGCCCAGGCGGTCGCGCTCCGCCCGTACGGCGAGGATGCTCTCCTCGTCGACGTCCCCGACGCCGAGCGGGCCCGCGCCCTCGGGCGCCGGCTCGTCGCCGAGCTGCCGGGTCTCGTGGTGGACGCCGTGCCCTCGGCCGTCTCCGTCCTCGTCCGGCTGGCGCCGGGCTGGCCGACGGAGCACGCCCGGGACGTGGTCGCGGGGCTCGTCGCCGGTCCGGCCGCCGACGCCGCCGGTCCGGCCGCCGACCCGGCCGGCGCCGTCGTCGAGATCCCCGTCGCCTACGACGGGGCCGACCTGGCCGAGGTCGCCGCCCGGTGCGGGCTGACGCCGGCCGAGGTGGTCCAGCGGCACACGGCCCCCACCTACACCGCGGCCTTCGCCGGTTTCGCGCCCGGCTTCGTCTACCTCGAGGGACTCGACCCCCTCCTGGTGCTCCCGCGTCGTGACGACCCGCGCACGCGGGTCCCGGCCGGGTCGGTCGCGATCGCCGCGGACCACACCGCCGTCTACCCGCGCGAGAGCCCGGGTGGCTGGCACCTGCTCGGGCGCACCGACGTCGCCATGTTCGACGCGGCCGCGGACCCGCCCGCCCGCGTCCGGCCGGGCGACCGGGTGAGGTTCGTCGCCGAGAACCTCGACGTCGACGCGGCGGTGGACGCAGCCGTGGACGCTGGCGCGGGAGCCGGGCGATGAGCCGATGACCCGGGGCCGGCTGCGCGTCGTCGATCCCGGTCCGCTCACCCTGACGGTCGATGCCGGACGCCGGGGCATGGCCCGCTGGGGCGTGGCGCCCGGCGGACCCTTCGACCGCGCCGCGAGCGACCGGGCGAACGCGCTGGTCGGGAACGACCCGGCGGCCGCGACGCTCGAGGTGCTGCTCGGCCCGCTCGTGCTCGAGGCGACCAGGGCCGCCGTCGTCGCCGTGACCGGGCCGGCCGCCGTGCGGGTCGGTGACCTCCCCGTCGAGGTCGAGCGTCCCTTCGCGGTGCCGGCCGGCGCGCGGCTCACCGTGCGCGCGGTCGGCGGCGCGCGGGTCTGGCTGGCCGTGGCCGGGGGTGTCGACGTGCCACCCGTCCTCGGCTCGCGCTCGCGGGACACGCTCGCCGGCCTCGGGCCGTCCCCGCTTGCGGCCGGCGACGTCCTGCCGGTGGGCGACGCGATCTCGCCCGACCGGTACGCCGCGGCCGGGCAGCCGTCCGCCGTCGCCGTCCAGCACCGCGTGGGAGCCTCCGGTTCGCTGGCCGTCGAGCTCCCGGTCCTGCCGCCGCCGCGCCCCGAGACGCTCGCCCCGACGGCGTGGGACGACCTGCTGCGCTGCGCCTGGACGGTGGCGGCCGAGTGCGACCGCGTGGCGATCCGGCTGCGCGGCGAGCCGGCGCTCGCGGCACCCGAGGCGAGCGCCGCGTCCGAGGGCCTCGTCGCGGGGGCCGTCCAGCTCCCGCCGAGCGGCCTGCCGCTCGTCTTCGGCCCCGACCACCCGCTCACCGGTGGCTACCCGGTGATCGGCGTCGTGACGGCCTCCGGGCTCGGCGCGCTGGCGCAGCTTCGTCCTGGTGACGGGGTGCGGTTCGTGCCACGATGAGCGCATGAGCACATCGACGAGCTCCACCCGCGCCGCCGGCGACGATGCCACCGTCGGCACCTACGTGAAGAAGTACTGGTTCCCGGCGCTCCTGACGATCCTCGCGATCGTCTTCATCGTCGTGAACAGCGACGACATCCGGGTCAACCTGATCGCGGTCCAGGTGACGGCCCCGGCCTGGCTCGTCTACGCGATCCTCGTCGTCGTCGGCTGGATCATCGGCTGGTTCGGCCACCAGCGCAGCGTCAAGCGTCGCGCCCGTCGGTAGCTACCGCGCGGATCGTCCGGACGCGGGCGTCGCGGGCGAGCCGCACTAGACTCGCCACCATGCCCACGTTCTCCACCGACGAGGTCGCGCGCCTGGCCGCCCTCGCCCGGATCGACCTCACCGACGCCGAGCTGACCAGGCTCGCCGCCGAGCTCGAGGTGATCGCGCACGCCGTCGAGAAGGTCAGCGAGATCGCCTCGGCCGACGTCCCCGCCACGAGCCACCCCATCCCGCTCGTGAACGTCTGGCGCGAGGACGTCCCCGTCGCGACGCTCGACCGGGACGAGGTCCTCGCGCAGGCCCCGGCCGCCGAGGACGGCCGCTTCGCCGTCCCGCAGATCCTCGGCGAGGAGTGAGCATGAGCGCCACCGAGCTGACCAGCGCCCTCACCCGTCGCACCGCCGCCGACCTCGCCGCGCTGCTGCGTGCCGGCGACGTCAGCGCCGTCGAGGTCGCGACCGCCCACCTGGACCGGATCGAGGCCGTCGAGCCCGCCGTCCACGCCTTCCTCCACGTCGACCGCGAGGACACGCTCGCGCAGGCGCGCGCCGTCGACGCCGAGCGTGCCGCTGGCGAGGAGCTCCACGAGCTGGCGGGGGTGCCCGTCGCCGTCAAGGACGTCGTCGTCACCCGCGGCACCCCGACGACCGCCGGCTCCCGCATCCTCGAGGGCTGGGTGCCGCCGTACGACGCCACGCTCGTGACGCGGCTGCGCGCGGCCGGGATGCCGATGCTCGGCAAGACCAACATGGACGAGTTCGCGATGGGCTCCTCCACCGAGCACTCCGGGTACGGCCCCACCCACAACCCGTGGGACCTCGACCGCATCCCCGGCGGCTCCGGCGGCGGCAGCGCCGCGGCGCTCGCGGCCTTCGAGGCGCCCCTCGCGATCGGGACGGACACGGGCGGCTCGATCCGCCAGCCCGCGTCGGTCACGGGAACGGTCGGCGTCAAGCCGACCTACGGGTCGGTCTCGCGCTACGGGCTCGTCGCGCTGGCCTCCAGCCTCGACCAGGCCGGCCCGTGCGCCCGCACCGTGCTGGACGCCGCGCTGCTGCACGAGGTGATCGGCGGCCACGACCCGCTCGACGCCACGAGCCTCACCGGTCCGGCCGCGGGGTACGCGGACGCGGCCCGCCAGGGTGCGAGCGGCGACCTGCGCGGCGTCCGGGTCGGCGTCGTGCGCGAGCTCGGCGGCAGCGGCCACGAGGCGGGCTTCCAGCGCGAGGTCTCGGCGGCGTTCCGGCGCACGGTCGAGCTCCTCGAGGGCGCCGGCGCCGAGGTGGTCGAGGTGTCCTGCCCGTCCTTCACGGCCGCGCTCGCCGCGTACTACCTCATCCTTCCCGCCGAGGCGTCCAGCAACCTCGCCAAGTTCGACGGCATGCGCTTCGGCCTGCGCGTCGAGCCGGCCGAGGAGCCCGTGACCGCCGAGCGCGTCATGGCCGCCACGCGCGGCGCCGGCTTCGGCAGCGAGGTGAAGCGCCGGATCATCCTCGGTACCTACGCCCTCTCGGCGGGGTACTACGACGCGTACTACGGCAGCGCGCAGAAGGTCCGCACGCTCATCCAGCGCGACTTCGCCGCGGCGTTCGACGCCGTCGACGTCCTCGTCTCCCCGACGGCGCCGACCACGGCGTTCAAGCTCGGCGAGAAGCTGGACGACCCGCTGGCGATGTACCTCAACGACGTCGCGACGATCCCCGCCAACCTCGCGGGCGTCCCGGGCATCTCGGTGCCCAACGGCCTCGACGACGCCGGCCTCCCGATCGGGCTGCAGATCCTCGCGCCGGCCCGCGCCGACGCGCGCCTGTACCGGGTGGGTGCCGCCGTCGAGCACCTCGTGACGGCGGATCGGCCGGGCTCCGCCCCGATCATCGACTCGATCCCCGCGATCCCCACGGAGGTGGCCCCGTGACCACGACCCCCACGCCGTCCCTGGTCGAGTACGAGGACGCCGTCGCGCGCTTCGACCCCGTGCTCGGGATCGAGGTGCACGTCGAGCTCGGCACCGCGACGAAGATGTTCGACGGTGCGCCCGTCACCTTCGGCGCCGAGCCGAACACGCAGGTGACGCCCGTCTCGCTCGGCCTGCCGGGCGCGCTGCCGAGCCTCAACCGCGCCGCGGTCGAGTCGGCGATCCGGATCGGGCTCGCGCTCAACTGCGAGATCGCGGCGTCGTGCCGGTTCGCGCGGAAGAACTACTTCTACCCGGACATCCCGAAGAACTTCCAGACGTCGCAGTACGACGAGCCGATCGCCCACGACGGGTGGATCGACGTCGAGCTCGAGGACGGCACGGTCGTCCGCGTCGAGATCGAGCGGGCGCACATGGAGGAGGACGCGGGCAAGAACACCCACGTCGGGGGCCACGACGGCCGCCTCCAGGGCGCCGAGTACTCCCTCGTCGACTACAACCGCGCCGGCATCCCGCTCGTCGAGATCGTGACGCGGCCGATCCTCGGCACCGGCGAGCGCGCCCCCGAGGTCGCCGCGGCCTACGTCCGCACGCTGCGCGACATCTTCCGCACGCTCGGCGTGTCCGAGGCCCGGATGGAGCGCGGCAACGTCCGCGCCGACGTCAACGTCTCCCTTCGCCCCTCGCCCGAGTCCCCGCTCGGGACGCGCACCGAGACGAAGAACGTCAACTCCTTCCGCTCCGTCGACCGCGCGGTCCGGTTCGAGATCTCGCGGCAGGCCGCCGTGCTCGACGCGGGCCTGTCCGTGATCCAGGAGACGCGTCACTTCCACGAGACCGACGGCACGACGTCGCCCGGCCGGGTCAAGTCCGACGCCGAGGACTACCGCTACTTCCCGGAGCCCGACCTCGTCCCGATCGAGCCCGACCGGGCGTGGGTCGAGGAGCTGCGCTCGGGGCTGCCCGAGCTCCCGGCGGCCCGTCGCCGCCGGCTGCACACCGAGTGGGGCTTCGCCGACGCCGAGATGCGCGACGTGGTCAACGCCGGTGCGCTCGACCTCATCGAGGCCAGCGTCGCCGCCGGCACGACGCCCGCCGCCGCGCGCAAGTGGTGGATGGGTGAGCTGGCGCGGATCGCCTCCTCGAGCGAGACCGCGCTCGAGGACCTCCCGATCACGCCGGCCCAGGTCGCGCAGCTCCAGCAGCTCGTCGACGCCGGCCGGATCAACGACAAGCTGGCCCGCCAGGTGCTCGCGGGCGTGCTCGCCGGCGAGGGGTCGCCCGAGGACGTCGTGGCCGCGCGCGGGCTCGAGGTCGTCTCGGACGACGGGCAGCTGCTCGAGGCGATCGACGCGGCGCTGGCCGCGCAGCCCGACATCGCGGAGAAGATCCGCGGCGGCAACCTCGGCCCGATCGGCGCCGTCATCGGTGCCGTGATGAAGGCGACGCGCGGTCAGGCCGACGCCGGCCGCGTGCGCGAGCTGGTCCTGGAGAGGGTGCAGGCCTGAGCGCGACACCCGGCCCCGACGTCCTGCCCCCCCTCTCCTCGGTGGCTCAGGACTACCTCAAGGCGGTCTGGAACGCCGGGGAGTGGTCGAGCCAGGCGCTCACGGTCAAGCAGCTCGCGCGGCGGCTCGGGGTGACCCAGGGCACCGCGTCCGAGGGTGTGCGGCGCCTCGCGGAGTCGGGCTACATCGCGCACGAGCGCTACGGGCGCGTCGAGCTCACCGAGGCCGGCCGGCTCGCCGCGCTGGCCGTCGTCCGTCGCCACCGGCTGGTGGAGACGCTGCTCGTCGACACCTTCGGCTACGCCTGGGACGAGGTGCACGAGGAGGCCGAGATCCTCGAGCACGCCATCTCCGACGAGCTGCTGCGCCGGATCGACGCCCACCTCGGTCACCCGACGCACGACCCGCACGGCGACCCGATCCCGAGCGCCGACGGCGTCATCACGATCCCGGAGGCCCGCACGCTCGGCGAGCTCGAGGCGGGGGAGTGCGGCGTCGTCAGCCGGGTGTCCGACGCCGATCCCGAGCTGCTCCAGCGCCTCGCCGTCGGCGGGGTGGTGCCCGGCCGGCACGTCGTCGTCGTCGATCGCGACGAGGCGTCGGCGCTGGCGATGCTCGCCGCGTCCCCGCACGTCGACCGCGTCGACGGGACGGACGACGCCGGTGCGGACGGCGACGCTGGGGCGGACGGCACACGCGCAACCGGCGCTCAGGGCGCCGCGGGCACCTCGGTCGTCCCCGCGGGGACGAAGCTGCAGCCCTACGGCCTGCCGGCGCTCCGCGCGGTCTGGGTGACCCCGGGCTGAGACGCCCCTGAGACGATGGTCCCGGGTGGTGGACAATGGACCCGACGTCGTCGAAGTGAAGGAGAACGCCATGAGCCGGCCGCTGCGCTCACGGACCTCGACCCACGGTCGCAACATGGCGGGCGCGCGCTCGCTGTGGCGGGCCACGGGCATGACCACCGAGGACTTCGGCAAGCCGATCATCGCGATTGCCAACAGCTACACCCAGTTCGTGCCCGGGCACGTCCACCTCAAGGACATGGGCGACCTCGTCGCCTCCGCGATCCGCGAGGCGGGCGGCGTCGCCAAGGAGTTCAACACGATCGCCGTGGACGACGGCATCGCCATGGGCCACGGCGGCATGCTCTACTCGCTGCCCTCGCGCGACCTCATCGCCGACTCGGTCGAGTACATGGTGAACGCGCACTGCGCGGACGCGCTCGTGTGCATCTCGAACTGCGACAAGATCACGCCCGGCATGCTCAACGCGTCGCTGCGGCTGAACATCCCGACGATCTTCGTCTCGGGCGGCCCGATGGAGGCCGGCAAGGCGGTCGTCGCCGACGGCATCGCCTCGACGCACCTCAACCTCATCAACGCCATCAACTACTCGGCGGACGACGCGGTGAGCGACGAGGCGCTGAGCCAGGTCGAGGCGAGCGCGTGCCCCACGTGCGGGTCGTGCTCCGGGATGTTCACGGCGAACTCCATGAACTGCCTCACCGAGGCCCTCGGGCTGTCCCTGCCCGGCAACGGTTCGACGCTCGCGACCCAGGTGGCGCGGCGCGAGCTGTTCCTCGAGGCGGGGCGCACCATCGTCGACCTGGCCCGTCGGTACTACGACGACGAGGACGACTCGGTCACCCCGCGCGGCATCGCCACGCGGGCTGCGTTCAGCAACGCGATGACGCTCGACGTCGCGATGGGCGGCTCCTCCAACACGGTGCTGCACATCCTCGCGGCGGCGCAGGAGGCGGAGGTCGACTTCACGCTCCACGACATCGAGGACATCTCGAAGCGGGTGCCGACGCTCTCCAAGGTGGCGCCGAACCACCCGAACTACCACATGGAGGACGTCCACCGGGCGGGCGGCATCCCCGCGCTGCTCGGCGAGCTCGACCGCGGTGGCCTGCTCGACCACGACGTGACGTCGGTCCACACGCCGACGCTGCGCGCGTGGCTCGACGACTGGGACATCCGCGGCGGGAAGGCGACGGAGGCCGCGATCGACCTGTTCCACGCGGCGCCCGGCGGGGTCCGCACGACGCAGGCGTTCTCGACGAGCGCGCGGTGGGAGTCGCTCGACACCGACGGCGCCGGGGGCTGCATCCGCGACGTCGAGCACGCCTACACGGTCGAGGGTGGCCTCGCCGTGCTGCGCGGCAACCTCGCCGAGGACGGCGCCGTCCTCAAGACGGCCGGCATCGACCCCGACGTGTTCCACTTCGTCGGCACCGCGATCGTGTGCGAGTCGCAGGAGGAGGCGGTCGACAAGATCCTGCGCAAGGAGGTCAAGCCGGGACACGTCGTGGTCGTGCGCTACGAGGGCCCGGCCGGCGGCCCCGGCATGCAGGAGATGCTGTACCCGACGTCGTTCATCAAGGGACGCGGGCTCGGCAAGGTCTGCGCGCTGATCACGGACGGCCGGTTCTCCGGCGGGTCCTCGGGCATCTCCGTCGGCCACATCTCGCCCGAGGCGGCCGCCGGCGGCACGATCGCCCTGGTGGAGGACGGCGACGAGATCGAGATCGACGTCGAGACCCGGCTCATCCGGCTCAACGTCCCCGACGCCGTCATCGCCGAGCGACGCGCCAAGATGGAGGCGTCCGAGCGGCCGTGGCAGCCCGCCTCCCGCGAGCGCGTGGTGTCGAAGGCGCTGCAGGCGTACGCGGCGATGGCGACGTCCGCCGACCGCGGTGCCGTGCGCGACCTGTCGCTCATCCGTCGGGCCTGAGCTCTCGGCGTCGGCCGTGCCCGCGCCGGCGCCGCCCGCGGCGGTCGATCCTGCTGGTCGGCGGGCGGGGGCTCAGGGGTGGTGCCGGTCTCGGCGGTCGGCTCCGCGGCACCCGCGACGGCGGGGGTCGTCGACGCGCTGGGGGTGCGGTGGGAGCTGCGGCGCGCGAGACCCGACGTGGCGCGAGCGCTGAGAGGCCAGTACCGATTCCGGCCGTCGATGCGGACGACGGCATGGTCGTTGACGTGGTGTGGCCGGCGAGGTGGGACTCGGTGAGACCCGACGTGGCGCGAGCGCCCGAACCCCGTGAGACGGGTTCGGGCGCTCGCCGCATGACGGACGGGTCCGCGGGCACGAGGCCCGGGATCGGCCGTCCGAGGGGAGCCGGGACGGTCGACACCGGCGGTATCCCCGGGATGGTGAGCCCAGCCGGACGGCGGCCGTGCGGCCGATCGGAGCCGTTTGTCTCGGTCTGTCCGGGTAGGCGCGCGTGACACGCCCGAGATCCCGCGGATTTGCGCCCCGGCGGCGGCCGACGTAACGTTCTTCTCACGCCACGGAGCACCGGACAGCAGCGCTGACGGGAGGCCGGGCGAGGGATGGAACTGACCGGCTCTCGAGCCGGGCGGGATCCCCACCTATCGACACTCACCGAGATCGAGCCGATTTGACTGGCTCCGAGCGAGATGAGTAAGGTAGAGAAGTTGCGCCGAACGGACTGGCTGAGCTAGGACGGAGCGCGAGACTTCGATCCGGAACGGGCGGCGAGAGCCGAACGGAGGATCACCCCCTCTCTGAGACACGGATCACAGCGAGACGGTTTGACCGGCTGGCTGAGAGTGTGTAGGGTGGAGAGGTTGCCCCGGGTGGGTCTGGCTGGCTTTGGTTGGTTGGGTTTGTCTGTGTGGGGTGTGTTGTTTGAGAACTCAACAGTGTGTTTGTGACGAATGATGCCATTTGATCA
>Ga0066256_1000491_pt1 | contig 104393 bp, 100 predicted proteins | sample ThiBio_1000_biof_FD_87107 | JGI IMG/M metagenome (GOLD analysis project Ga0066256, IMG submission 87107) | Wastewater bioreactor microbial communities from Cape Town, South Africa - Thiocy_expt_1000_biof (version 2) | ecosystem: Engineered > Bioreactor > Thiocyanate-remediating >... | reverse complement strand
GCAGACCTTCATCGAGAGCGCGCCTCTCGCGTACGATAAACAGCTGGATCGGATTCAACCGACATCCGAACCGGCTGCCGAGGCCGCTTAGGCGGCGTGTCCGTCAGATCAAGTCTCGACTAGGACACGTAATGCTGGACGCCTTCTACTGAACAAGCTTCTCTCCCGTGCCCGCGATGTCGCACCAAGCCGGGTCTACCTCCAATTGGCACCGAAGCAAGTGACCGCACGCGAGATAGCGGCCGGGCTCGGTTTTGTTGGGGTCGGAAAAGGCACAGATCTTTCGAAGCTTGTGTTGAATCGCATTGTGACGCTCAAAAATTGGGCAGCGACGGTGTCCGACCTCTGCAGTTTTGCCAGGCTGAAGCTCCCGACCACGTGCCCTGCGTTTAAGGACATCGATCAACAAGTCGAGGTGCTGTGCCCCGACGGAAATCGGAGGTTTGTGCGGTTGCATGAGATCGAGTCCGGCCTCTCACCGGCAATCTTCTGCCTACCAGGTCGGCCTGCCGTCATCACGCCAATCCTTCGAGAATTCGCCGAACAGTTGTTGGAGCACTCGCCGCAGACCACGCTGTTGCCAAGGTCGCGTGCTGCCCAGTTTTCGGAGCGTCACTACCTAAGCTCCGAGAGGACGCTGAAGTTCTTCGGTCGAGGGACCCTCATGTTGTTCTATGAGTCCAGCAGGGGAAAAGGCATCTCTTCTGTCGTGGCAATAGCTCGTGTTCAGAGAGCATATCTGAAGCCAAAGGGTGTAATCGATCAGGCAGACTTCGACCCGTCGGTTCTGAGCCCTGAAACGCTGTCATCCATCGGTATCTCCGAGGCTAAAACAGTAACAGCCTTTGACAACGTCATCGTGCTGCCAAAGCCGGTGTCACTGCGAAGTCTGCGGAAGATTGGTTGTGGAGAGCCTACGCAATTGATCACGACCCGCCCCATCACCTCAGAACAACTCAACAAGATCCTAGACGAGGCTTTGTCGCAATGACCGTATCCGCCCACGCACTGATATCGCTTGAAGAGCGCTTCGCTGAGGGAATCCTGAACGGCGAAAAGCTGGTTGAACTTCGCCGCCGACCCATGCGGTTGAATATCGGCGCAACCGTCTGGATGTACGTCAAAGTGCCTGTGGGGGAGGTAATTGGCTCAGCACAGGTACGCTCACTGCACACCTTGACGCCCCAAACTCTCTGGCGGAAGTACGGTAACGTTTCTGGTCTTAGTAGGACAGAGTTCTTCGATTACCTCTCCGGCGTAGAGCACGGATTCGTCCTTGTGCTCGACAGCCCCGTTCGCCTCAAAAATCCGGTTCCACTGGAAAGGCTGCGCATTCTGAATAATGGCTTCCAGCCCCCCCAGTTCTTCCAGCATCTCGCGAATGACGGTGCTCTGGTAACTGCGTTCAGCGGCAATGTCACCGTACGGGCTCCAACAACTCGCTCCATGACCAGTCGGCAGCAGACGTGCATTGTGGCAGCCTAGAGGCGCAACTGCATCGACTTCCCTTGGTCGCCGACGGCCTCGCTGAGTGCGCCCCGTCGTGGCGCTAGCGGGTTGCCCAGCAAAGCCACAACGTTGGATTCTCCGGATCGAATCCGATCAGCTGTCCGCTGGGTTCCAACGGAGTGAAGGCGACAAGGCCCCAAAGTCGAACGGCCTCACCGAGGCGCTGCCCTGCATGAAGACCTCGGTCTGGAAGCTGATCTGGCCGCGAGCCACGAAATAGGCGTCCTGGTCCAGCTGGATGGAGGCGCCGATGAACACGTTCTGGCCGGCTCGTGCATGGTCCGGCGCGGTCAGTGTGATCTGGAACGGAAGGTGCAGCGTGTAGGCAGTCTGCGCCTGTGTCGGAAACCGCAGTCCGGTACGCAGATCGACGCTGGCCAGGTCGATCCCAACGATCGGCGCTTCGACCTTGTCCTTTATCCGGTACGAGATCTCATGGTTGGCCTCGAAATTCTGCAGCGCGACCCGGCCACCGCCCGGCGCGCCGGACACGACCGCGGTCTGGTCGCTCGGCACGAAGCTGAAATCCAACGTCCATGGAATGCTGATGACGCCAGCCCGGGCTGTTGCACTGGCCAGCAGAAGCAGCGCAAGGCTGCGTGGAACATACTTGCGCATGGCGATCCTCCCGGTGCAAACGGACAATGCACCCAACGGTAGATGGCCCGCGTTTCGTTTGCGTTTCGTTTCCCGATGCCGCCAATATGAGTTCGCCCATCTCCGAGCTTCCCTTGAAGTCCACGCTGGACGACGCCGGCCTGAACCGGCAGCACGTCTTCGCCCTCCGGCAGCTCCCCGCGGAGCTGCTCGAGCCGCTGTCCGTCAGGGTGCACGAGCGCCAGTTGATCCTGTTCGGTCACGCCGGGCGACGCCTCTGGGAGCGCGTGCAGGCGGAGGGCGTTCGTTCGGCCCATCCCATCGATGCCTACAGCGTCCGCACGGTCGAGCGCTGGCTGGCCGAGGCCGTGCCGGGGACCCGATACCGGTTCGTCTACCCGACGGGGCTGGCCGAGGGGCGACATGTTGGGCTGCAGCGTCTCGGCACGCTGGCAGGTTGGCACCATGCGTCGCCGTTCATGGTCGGCATCGACGCCGAGTGGGGAAGTTGGTTTGCCTATCGGGCGGCCATCCTCACCGACACGGATCTTCCGGTCTCGCCCGCCGAGGACCATGGGCATCCGTGCAAGGACTGCGTCGCCAAGCCCTGCATCAGGGCCTGCCCTGCGGATGCCCTGCGCTCGGGAAGCATGGACGTGCAGGCATGCCGTCGGCAAAGGCTCCTGGAGGATTCGCCATGCGCCCTGGGGTGCCTGGCACGACAGGCGTGCCCTGTCGGAGCCGAGCATCGATACGAGCAGAGCCAGATCCGTCACAGCTCGGCCGGATCACTCGGGACGATACGGCGCTTCGTCGCACTTAGCCCGGACGAGCCGGCACCGTCATGACTGCGTGCCAGGCGTCCGACGCGCACGCTGACGGAGCCGCATCACCGGCTTGCCGGCAGTCTGAACATCAAGGTCATCGGGTGCACCGTCGACGCTTGAAAACCATAGCGCTGATAGAACAGCTTGGCCCGTTCGCCCAGGGCATGCACCAGGAGCGCGCGAACCCCGGCATCCGCGGCAACGGCCATCGCACGCTTGACGGCATCCTGAAGCAGCGCTGCGCCCAGATGGAGGCCCTGCGCATGCCGGTCCACCGCCAGCCTTCCGAGCACGAGGACCGGCACCGGATCCGGCATGTTTCGCCGAACAGCGCTCGTCGCCGTCTCGTGAGCCACTGCACCCGCGGCCAGGGCGTAGTAGCCCATCACACTGCCGGACGCGTCCGCGACCACGAAGGTGCGACTCGCGCCGCTCGCCTGGTTGCTCAGGGCACGCCTGCGGAGCCACTCATCCAACGACGGCTCGCCGCAATCGAAGGCATCCAGCCGATGCCCGGACGAGAGCGGTTCGGGCGGCGTCAGCTCAAGGCTCAAGCAGGCCGGCCTCGGCGGGAGCGCTTCTTGACCTCGGCGCCCGCTTCCCAGGGCGCCTTGACTGCCATCAGTCGCTTCAGCCCTTCACTGGGAGCAGGCGGAGCATCCAACTGCTGCATGAAGGCTTTGAACCGCCCATCATCCAACCTGAAGAAGACCTGATCGAGCAAGACCGACTGCGCACGGTCACAGGCCGCTTCGAGCATGAAGTCGGATCGGTTCTTGCCTAGCGTCGCCGCAGCCCTGTCGATCAAGTCGCGCTGCTCGGGCTTGGCCCGCAGATTGATGGCCGCGTCGCGCATGATCGTCCATGCCTTGTGTAGATAATGGATATACGAATTCTATGAGCGGCGTGTAGCTGTTGTCAATACATGACCGGGCCACCGCCGAAAACACGAAGCCCCTGATCTCTTGAACGAAATCAGGGGCCTACGAAGCGCAAAGAGACGCTGCGAGACGGCGTCACATGTGCTCGATCATCACCTGCCCGAACCCCGAGCACGACACCTGCGTCGCCCCCGGCAGCAGCCGCGCGAAGTCGTAGGTGACCTTCTTCGAGAGGATGGCCTTCTCCATCGACGAGATGATGAGGTCGGCCGCTTCGGTCCAGCCCATGTGGCGCAGCATCATCTCGGCCGAGAGGATCTCGGAGCCGGGGTTGACGTAGTCCTTGCCGGCGTATTTCGGCGCGGTGCCGTGGGTGGCTTCGAACATCGCCACCGAGTCCGACAGGTTGGCGCCTGGGGCGATGCCGATGCCGCCGACCTGCGCGGCGAGCGCGTCGGAGATGTAGTCGCCGTTCAGGTTCAGCGTGGCGATCACGCTGTACTCGGCCGGGCGCAGCAGGATCTGCTGCAGGAAGGCGTCGGCGATCGCATCCTTGATGACGATCTCCTTGCCGGTCTTCGGGTTCTTGAAGCTGCACCACGGGCCGCCGTCGAGCAGCTGCGCGCCGAACTCCTTCTGCGCGAGCGCGTAGCTCCAGTCGCGGAAGCCGCCCTCGGTGTACTTCATGATGTTGCCCTTGTGCACGATCGTCACCGACGGCTTGTCGTTGTCGATCGCGTACTGGATGGCCTTGCGCATCAGCCGCTCGGTGCCCTCGCGCGACACCGGCTTGATGCCGATGCCCGAGGTCTCGGGGAAGCGGATCTTGGTGACCCCCATCTCCTTGATCAGAAAGTCGATCAGCTTCTTCGCCTTCTCGCTCTGCGCCTCGTACTCGATGCCGGCGTAGATGTCCTCCGAGTTCTCGCGGAAGATGACCATGTCGGTCTTCTCGGGCTCCTTCACGGGCGAGGGCACGCCCTTGAACCAGCGCACCGGGCGCAGGCACACGTAGAGGTCGAGCTCCTGGCGCAACGCCACGTTGAGCGAGCGGATGCCCCCGCCCACCGGCGTGGTCAGCGGCCCCTTGATGGAGACGACGTAGTCCTTGAGGACCTGCAGGGTTTCCTCGGGCAGCCAGACGTCGGGGCCGTAGACCTTGGTCGACTTCTCGCCGGCGTAGATCTCCATCCACTGGATCTTCTTCCTGCCCCCGTAGGACTTGGCGACCGCCGCATCGACCACCTTGATCATCACCGGCGTGATGTCGAACCCGGTGCCGTCGCCCTCGATGTACGGAATGATGGGATTGTCGGGAACTTGCAGCGAAAAATCGCGATTGACCTTGATCTTCTCGCCAGCCGACGGAACTTTGATGTGCTGGTACATGCCGGGGTTCCTTGCAGGAGGTCGCGGATGCGGAATTATGCCGCATCGACCCCGCTTTCCCTTTTGACCGAACGCGGGCACCATGCGGGGATGCTCAACGCTTCCCGCCTGCGACGAGCCCTTGCGCGCGCAGGGGTCGCCGTGATGCTGGCCGCCCCGGCGGCCGCGGCGACGGCCCAGGCCGTGCCGCAGCCGCGCCTGCCGGTGGTGGCGCTGCAGGCAGGCATCCACGTGATCCACGCCGAGGTCGCCGCCACGCCGGCCACGCGCGCGGCCGGCCTGATGATGCGCGAGCGGCTCGGCCCCAACGAGGGGATGCTGTTCGTGTTCCAGGACAAGGCGCAGCAGTGCTTCTGGATGCGCAACACGCTGGTCCCGCTGTCGATCGCCTTCCTGGACGACGATGGGCGCATCGTCAGCATCGCCGACATGGCGCCGCGCAGCGACGACAGCCACTGCTCGGCCCGGCCGGTGCGCTTTGCCCTGGAGATGGAGCAGGGCTGGTTCGCGCGCCGCGCCCTGGCCGGCGGCGCACAGCTGCTCAACCCGAAGGTGTTCCCCGGGCAGGTGCGCTAGCCTGCCGGAATCGGGCCCGGCCCGCGCCGGAGCGGCTTCGACTCGACAGGCTCCCGGAAGCCATCGCTTCCGGAGAACCGCCGGGGCCGGCAGACTCGCTGCGGCCCCGGCGGGCCGTCACGGGCTGCGCTTCTTCATCACCAGGCCGTAGATCCACAGCACGATGATCGCGCCGATCACCGAGGCGATGAAGCCGGCGCTGGCTCCCGGCGGATACCAGCCGAGCGCCTGCCCGATGAAGGTGGCGACGAAGGAGCCGACGATCCCGAGGATGATGGTGACGATGATGCCGCCGCCCTGCGTGCCCGGCATGATGAACTTCGCGACGGCCCCGATGACCAGGCCGATGATCAGCGTCCAGATGATGCCCATGGTGCCTCCTCCTTGTAGCTGCTGCTGGTGGTCGTGCCGCCGCGTGGCGCTCAGGCGAAATTCTTCGCGGCGAAGTCCCAGTTGGCGAGGTTGCCGAGGAAGGTCTCGACGAACTTGGGACGCGCGTTGCGGTAGTCGATGTAGTAGGCGTGCTCCCATACGTCGATGGTCAGCAACGCCTTGTCTGCGGTGGTGAGCGGCGTGGCGGCATTGCCGGTGTTGACGATGTCCACGCTGCCGTCGGGTTTCTTCACCAGCCAGGTCCAGCCGGAGCCGAAATTGCCGACCGCGCTCTTGGTGAACGCTTCCTTGAACGCCGCGGCGGAGCTCCACTTGCGCTTGATCGCCTCGGCCAGCGCGCCCGACGGCTCGCCGCCTCCCCCCGGCTTCATGCTCGACCAGAAGAAGGTGTGGTTCCAGACCTGCGCGGCGTTGTTGAACACGCCGCCGGAAGACTTCTTCACGATGTCTTCCAGGGCCATGTTCTCGAACTCGGTGCCCTTGATCAGGTTGTTGAGGTTCGTCACGTAGGCCTGGTGATGCTTGCCGTAGTGGTATTCGAAGGTTTCCTTCGAGATGTAGGGCGCGAGCGCGTCCATTGCATACGGCAGCGGCGGGAGCTTGTGTTCCATGGTCTGATCCTTGTCGTTCGTGGATGACGCAGCGCGCGGCCGGCGCGCCGGAACGTCCGATTCTAGGCCGAAAGCCGGCGGCTGCCCAAGACGGCCCTGCGTGCGGATGGCCCGTGCACGAAGTGCTCCGCGCACGGGCGGCGGCCCAGCGTGCGAGCGGCTGCACACGGACGCCGGCGCGCAGGGGGCGGCGCGCAGGCGGCGGCACGTAGGCGACGATGCGCGGGCGGCGATGCGCGAGCACGCGCACGCGCTCATCGCGCCGGCAGCGTCGCGCGCACCTCGACTTCGAGCCCGCCCTGGGCGAGCGTGACCGACAGCGCATCGCCGCGCGCCACGTCGCTGCCGGCGCGCACCACGCGCCCGTCGGCGTCGTGCACGATCGCGTAGCCGCGCGCCAGCACCGCCTGCGGGCTGACCAGGTCGATGGCGGCCGCCGCCCGCTCGAGGCGCTCGGCCAGGCGCGCGAGCGCGGCCTCGCCGGCGCGCTGCAGGCCGCGCGCGCCGGCCTCGAGGCGCTGGGCGGCGACCTCGGTGCGCGGTCCGCGCAGGCGGGCCTGCGCGTGCGCCAGGCGCAGCGCGCGCTGCTCGAGCGAGGCGCGCGCGGCAGCCGCCAGGCGCTGCCCCAGGCCGTGCAGGCGCAGCGCGCGCGCCTGCCACTGCGCCGAGGGCGACTTGAGCAGGCGCGCCGCGGTATCCAGGCGCTGATCGAGTGTCTCGAGCCGGCGCGCCCAGGCGCGCGCGAGCTGCTCGCCCAGGCGCTGCGCGCGCCGCATCGATTCACGGCGGTCGGGCACCGCCAGCGCGGCGGCCGCGGTCGGCGTGGGCGCGCGCGCGTCGGCCACGAAGTCGGCGATGGTGAAGTCGGTCTCGTGTCCCACGCCGCTGACGACCGGAATGGTCGAAGCCGCCACGGCACGCGCCACTGCTTCGTCGTTGAACGCCCACAGGTCCTCGATCGAGCCGCCTCCGCGCACCAGCAGCAGCACGTCGCACTCGGCGCGGCGCGCCGCGGCGGCCAGCGCCGCCACGATGGCCGCGGGCGCTGCTGCGCCCTGCACCAGGGTCGGATACACGATCACCCCGACCTCGGGGGCACGCCGGCGCAGCGTGGTGAGCACGTCGCGCAGCGCCGCCGCCTGGGCCGAGGTGACGATGCCCACGGTGCACGGCGCGGCCGGCAGGGCGCGCTTGCGCCCGGCCTCGAACAGCCCCTCGGCCTGCAGGCGGGCCTTGAGGAGGAGGAAGCGCCGGTACAGGTCGCCGTCGCCGGCGTGCCGCATGGCCTCGACGACGAGCTGGAAGTCGCCGCGCGGCTCGTACAGCGACACCTGTGCGCGCACCTCGACGTGGTCTCCCTCGCGGGGCACGAAGTCGACATACTGGGCACGCCCGCGGAACATCACCGCCCGCACCTGCGCCGAGGCGTCCTTGAGGGTGAAGTACCAGTGGCCGCTGGCCGCGCGCATCACGTTGGACAGCTCGCCCGAAACCCACACCGGAGGCAGGCTGCGTTGCAGCAAGCCAGCAACGACGCGGTTCAGACGGGAAACCGTCAGGATTTCCCGCGCCAGATCGTGATTTCCGTCCGCGAATCCAGTGTTCATGCGGCTTTCCGCCCCAAACCTTTCCACACGCCGGCCCCGGCCGCGGCGCGGCCGGGCAAGATCCCCACACGTCCTGCGGCGTACGCGCAAGTATATGATTCGAATGGAGGATTTGCCTGCCGGGAAAACGGGCAACCGGCCCGGAGCACGATTTCATGCGGCCCGGCGGGGAAATTCCGCTGCTTGTTCACAGACTTGTCCCCAGATTCTGTCGATAACCCCGGGCGCGGCGCCGTCCGGCGGCCGAACTTGCTCCTGCGCGGGAAATGACCCGACAATTGCGAGCCCGCGAATCTCCGCCCGGCTCCTGCCGGCGCGCGATGCGGCACATCCCTGCCCCGGGGCCGAGCCCGGAAACCGGAGAACGAATTGCTGTCGCTGATCCAGGCTGCCGGCTGGCCGGTATGGTTCCTCATCCTGGCGTCGATCGCCGCGGTGGCGCTCATCATCGAGCGTTCGGTATCCCTGAAGCGCAGCAAGGTGCTGCCGCCGGGCCTGCTCGACGAAGTGCTGGGGCTGCGCCGGGCGCAGCCGATCACCCCGGAGCTGCTCAACCGGCTGGCCGCCAGCTCGCCGCTGGGCCGGGTGCTCGCCACCGGGCTGCGCCACGAGGGCAACGGGCGCGACCTGATGAAGGAGGCCATGGAGGAGACCGGGCGGGCGGTCGGCCACCAGCTCGAGCGCTACCTGTCGGCGCTGGGCACCATCGCCACCATCGCCCCGCTGATGGGCCTGTTCGGCACGGTGGTCGGCATGATCGAGATCTTCGGCTCGCAGGCGCCGGGCGGCACCAATCCGCAGCAGCTCGCCCACGGCATCTCGGTGGCGCTGTACAACACGGCGCTGGGCATCCTGATCGCGATCCCGGCGATGATCGCCTACCGGCACTTCCGTACCCGGGTGGACGCCTACCTGGTGGAGATGGAGCAGCAGTCGCTGCGGCTCGCCGACACCCTGCGCGGCCTGCACAAATGAACTTCCGGCGCGGCATCCGGCGCGACGAACCGGAGATCAACTTCATCCCGCTGATCGACGTGCTGCTGGTCATCCTGATCTTCCTGATGGTGACCACCACTTATTCGAAGTTCACCGAGCTGCAGGTCGACCTGCCGAGCGCCAACGCCGAGGCGGCCACCGAGCGCCCGAGCGAGATCACCATCACGGTGTCGGCCGACGGCCGCTTCCTGCTCGATGCGGGCAATCCGCAGTTCGTCGCCGAAGCGTCGCTCGCCACGCAGCTCGGCCGCGCCGCCCGCGAGCGCAAGGACCCGGTGCTGGTGGTCTACGCCGATGCCGGGGCACGCCACCAGTCGGTGATGCAGGTGCTCGAGGCGGCCCGCCAGGCGGGTGTGGCGAAAGTGACCTTCGCCGCCAGGAGCAGCGCATCGTCGCGATGAGCTCGACGCTGCGCAGGCGGCTCGAGGCGCTGGTGCAGCGACTGTGGTACGGGCCGCGCCCCGGGCCCGCCCTGCGCGCGCTGCGCGCGGCGCTCGCGCCGGCCGCGGCGCTCACGGCGAGCGTCGCACGGCGCCGCCGGCTGCACCTGCAGCAACTGCCCGCGCCGCGCGTGCCGCTGGTAGTGGTGGGCAACTTCGTCGCTGGGGGAACCGGCAAGACGCCGCTGGTGGCCGCCATCGCGGGTGCGCTCGCCGCGCGCGGCATGCGCCCGGGCATCGTCGCCAGCGGCTACGGCGCCACGCGCAGCGATGCGCGCCTGGTGCGCCCCGGCGACGACCCGGCCGAAGCCGGGGACGAGGCGCTGTGGCTGGCGCAGGCCACGTCGCTGCCGGTGGCGGCAGCGCGCCGGCGCGCGCAGGCGGTCGAGCTGCTCGCCCGCGCCCACCCCGCGATCGACGTGCTCGTCGCCGACGACGGCCTGCAGCACGCCGGGCTCGCGCGCAGCATCGAGCTGGCGGTGTTCGACGAGCGCGGCGCCGGCAACGGCCGTCTGCTGCCGGCCGGACCGCTGCGCGCGCCGCTGGCGCTGGCGGCCTCGATGGATGCGCTGGTGCTCAACGGCGATGCCGCGGCGCCGCTGCCCCACCCTCGCACGTACCGCTTCCGCATCGAGCCGCTGCGCTTCGCGGTGGTCAACGGACGCACCGCGCCGCTGGTGCCGGCGGCCTTCGTGGAGCGTGCGCGCGGGCGCTCGCTGGCGGCGATCGCCGGCACGGCCGCGCCGCAGCGTTTCTTCGACACGCTGCGCGCCCTCGGCCTGGCGCCGCGCTGCATCGCCATCGGCGATCACGCGGTGCTGCGGCGCGCCGAGCTGGCCGCGCTGCCCGAGGAGCTGGTCGTAATGACCACCAAGGACGCCGTAAAATGCGCGGCGTGGGCGGACGACCGCTGCTGGGCACTCGAAGTGCGCGCGCTGCCCGACCCCGACCTGATCGATTGGCTGACCGAGACCATCCGTGGACGCACGCTTGCTTGAGATCCTGGTGTGCCCGCTGTGCAAGGGCCCGTTGCGGCACCAGCGCGGCGGCACGGCCCCCGACGGCGGCCCGCTCGACGGCGAGCTGCTGTGTCGCGCCGACCGGCTCGCCTTCCCGATCCGCGACGGCATCCCGGTGATGCTCGTCGACGAAGCGCGCAAGCTGCCTGACGGCGAGTGAAGCGGCACGTGCCGATGGACCGCGACCCGGTCGTGCCCGATACCGGCTTCGTCGCGCTGATTCCGGCCCGGCTCGGCTCCACGCGCCTGCCCGACAAGCCGCTTGCCGACCTGGCCGGCAAGCCGATGGTGGTGCGGGTGGCCGAGCGCGCGCGCGCGGCCGGCGCACGCCGGGTGGCGATCGCCACCGATGCGCCGCGCATCGCCGAGGCGGCCGCCGCCGCCGGCTTCGAGGCGGTCATGACGCGCGCCGACCATCCCTCGGGCACCGACCGCCTCGCCGAGGCGGCGCAGCGGCTCGGCCTCGACGACTCCGAGATCGTCGTCAACGTGCAGGGCGACGAGCCGCTGATCCCGCCGCCGCTGCTGCGCGCGGTGGCCGCCCGGCTGGCGGCCTCGCCGGAGTGCGCCATCGCCACCGCGGCCTACCCGATCGACGAGCTCGCCGACCTGCTCGATCCGAACGTGGTCAAGGTGGTGTGCGACCGCGCCGGCCACGCGATGTACTTCTCGCGCGCGCCCATCCCCTTCGAGCGCGACGCGCTGCCCGGCTTCCCGCAGCGGCTGCCGGCACGGCTGCCGGCGGGTCTGCGCGCGGCCGGGCTGCCGCTGCGCCACATCGGCCTGTATGCCTACCGGGTGTCCTTCCTCGCGGCGTTCCCGACGCTGGCGCGCGCGCCGCTCGAGGCGCTCGAGGCACTCGAGCAGCTGCGCGCGCTGTGGCACGGGCACCGCATCACCGTGCTCGTCGCCGACCAGGCGCCCCCGCCGGGCGTGGACACCGCGGCCGACCTGGCGCGGGTCCGCGCGCTGCTGGAGGACGGCCGCGGCTAGGAGCCCGCCGGAGTCGAAGCCGGCAGACTCGCGGGCCCGCTCACGTGGCCCGTTCACGGGGCCTGTTCACGGGCCCGGATCGCGTGCATGCCGGCGCGGCGCATTGACCGGCTTGCGTTTTTGACGGTACGCTCTGCAGGTTTTGCGCGACGCGCTCCTGACGATCCGAGCGGCATCCGCGCGCCCACTCCCATCCAAATCGACCAGGCCACCCCATGCGCTTGATACTCCTCGGCCCGCCCGGGGCCGGCAAAGGCACGCAGGCCGCGTTCATCACCCGCAGGTTCGGCATCCCCCAGATCTCCACCGGCGACATGCTGCGCGCGGCGGTCAAGGCAGGCACCCCGCTGGGCCTGGCGGCCAAGAAGGTGATGGATGCCGGCGGGCTGGTGTCCGACGACATCATCATCGGCCTGGTCGAGGAGCGCCTGCGCCAGCCCGACTGCCAGGCCGGCTACCTGTTCGACGGCTTCCCGCGCACCATCCCGCAGGCCGAGGCGATGAAGGCGGCCGGCGTGCGCATCGACTACGTGCTCGAGATCGACGTGCCCGACGAGGCGATCATCGAGCGCATGAGCGGACGGCGCGTGCACCCGGCGAGCGGGCGTACCTACCACGTCAGGTTCAATCCGCCCAAGGCGCCCGACCGCGACGACGTCACCGGCGAGCCGCTGTTGCAGCGCGACGACGATCGCGAGGAAACGGTGCGCAAGCGCCTGTCGGTGTACCACTCCCAGACCCGCCCGCTGGTCGAGTACTACGGCGCCTGGGCGCGCACCGGAGACGCTGCGGCGCCGGCCTACCGGCGCATCTCCGGCCTGGGCACGGTCGATGAAATCACCGCCCGTGCGTTCGAGGCGCTGAAGTAAACTCTCGTCCGCTCTGCACCGGTTCCGATTCCTTTGATGGAGGTTCTCTCATGACTGCTACGTCGGCGGGTCTGTGGCTCGCTCTGGCCTGCGGGCTGGCGGCAGTGATCTACGGCATCGTCTCCAGCCGCTGGATCCTGTCGCTGAACGCGGGCAATGCGCGCATGCAGGAGATCGCCGCGGCGATCCAGCAAGGCGCCAAGGCCTACCTGAATCGCCAGTACCGCACCATCGGACTGGTCGGCGTAATCCTGTTCCTGGTCATCTGGTTCGTGCCCGGCCTGGGTCTGCCCACGGCGATCGGGTTCGCGATCGGCGCCATCCTCTCGGGCGCGGCCGGCTACATCGGCATGAACGTCTCGGTGCGCGCCAACGTGCGCACGGCGCAGGCGGCCACCCAGGGCATCGGCGAGGCGCTCGCGGTGGCGTTCCGCGGCGGCGCGATCACCGGCATGCTGGTGGTCGGGCTCGGGCTGCTCGGCGTGGCGGGCTACTACGGCATCCTGATGGGCTCGGCCCCGCACGGCGTCGACCGCGTGGTCTCGCTGCACGACGTGATCAAGCCGATGATCGGGCTGGCCTTCGGCTCCTCGCTCATCTCCATCTTCGCGCGGCTGGGCGGCGGCATCTTCACCAAGGGCGCCGACGTCGGCGCCGACCTGGTCGGCAAGGTCGAGGCCGGCATCCCCGAGGACGATCCGCGCAACCCGGCGGTGATCGCCGACAACGTGGGCGACAACGTCGGCGACTGCGCCGGCATGGCCGCCGACCTGTTCGAGACCTACGCGGTGACGCTGATCGCCACCATGCTGCTCGGCTCGCTGATGATCAAGGGCGCCGAGCTGCAGGCGGTGGTCTATCCGCTGGCGCTGGGCGGCCTGTCGATCATCGCCTCGATCATCGGCGCCAGCTTCGTGAAGGCGCGCCCCGGCCAGACCAACGTGATGCCGGCGCTCTACCGCGGCCTCGCCTGGGCCGGCGCGATCGCCACCGTGGTCGCCTACCCCATCACCACCTGGATGTTCGGCGACGCCGACCTCTCGGTCGTCGGCACCTCGGTGGGCAAGCTGTGGCTGTGCGTGGTGGTGGGCATGGTGCTCACCGGCCTGATCGTATGGGTCACCGAGTACTACACCGGCACGCAGTTCAAGCCGGTGCGCTACGTGGCCCAGTCCTCGACCACCGGGCACGCGACCAACATCATCGCCGGCATCGCCGTGTCGATGAAGTCCACTGCCTGGCCGGTGCTGCTGGTGTGCGCGGCCATCTTCTCCTCGTACTGGCTGGGTGGCCTGTACGGCATCGCGGTGGCGGCCACCTCGATGCTGTCGATGGCCGGCATCGTGGTCGCGCTCGACGCCTACGGCCCCATCACCGACAACGCCGGCGGCATCGCCGAGATGGCCGATCTGCCGGATTCCGTGCGCGCCATCACCGATCCGCTCGATGCGGTGGGCAACACCACCAAGGCGGTCACCAAGGGCTATGCCATCGGCTCGGCCGGGCTGGCGGCGCTGGTGCTGTTCGCCGACTACACCCACGCGCTGGAGTCCGAGCGGCTGGCGGTGTCGTTCGACCTGTCCAACCCCATGGTGATCATCGGCCTGTTCATCGGCGGGCTGGTGCCCTACCTGTTCGGCGCCATGGCCATGGAAGCGGTGGGCCGGGCCGCCGGCTCGGTGGTCGAGGAAGTGCGCCGCCAGTTCCGCGAGATCAAGGGCATCATGGAAGGCACCGCCAAGCCCGACTACTCGCGCGCGGTGAGCCTGCTCACCGGCTCGGCCATCCGCGAGATGATCGTGCCCTCGCTGCTGCCGGTGGTCGTGCCCATCCTGGTCGGCCTGCTGCTCGGTCCGGTGGCCCTCGGCGGGCTGCTGATGGGCACCATCGTCACCGGCCTGTTCGTGGCCATCTCCATGTGCACCGGCGGCGGTGCCTGGGACAACGCCAAGAAGTACATCGAGGACGGCCACCACGGCGGCAAGGGCTCGGACGCGCACAAGGCAGCGGTCACCGGCGACACCGTCGGCGATCCCTACAAGGACACGGCCGGCCCGGCGGTCAACCCGCTGATCAAGATCATCAACATCGTGGCGCTGCTGATCGTGCCGCTGATCGGCTCGCTGCACGGCGTCCAGCCGGGCGTCGCCCAGACCGCCGCCCCGGCGGTCAGCACGGCGCCGGCGGCAGGGGGCCCCGAGGCTGCCCCGGCGGCTCCGGCGGCCGCCCCGGCGCCGGCCGAGCCTGCCGCTGCACCCGCAGCGGCTGCTCCCGCCGCTGCGGCCCCGGCTGCGGCTGCCCCGGTCGAGGTCGACCAGGCGCCGCCGCTGCTCACCGGCGCGAGCTTCCCGGCCAAGGTCGACCTGTACTTCGAGTCCGGCCAGGCGGCGCTGCCCGCCGACAGCGCGGCGCAGCTCGAGAAGATCATCGCCTATGCGAAGACGGCCTCGAGCGCGAAGATCGGCGTCTCCGGCTTCCACGACACCTCGGGCGACGCGGCGAAGAACGCCGAGCTGGCCAAGCAGCGCGCGCTGGCCGCGCGCGAGGCGCTCATCGCCGCCGGCGTGCCGGGCGAGCAGATCGTGCTGGTCAAGCCGCAGCAGGCGGCCGCCGGCGGTGCCGACGACCGCGCGGCGCGCCGCGTGGAGGTCTACCCGGCGCAGTGAGGGCTCTCGCCCGCCGGTCCACAATCGAGCTTTCGAGCTCACGCAGCGGAGCCAGGCAACAATGAAGGTAACGGACAACGTGGTGCTGGTGACGGGCGGCGCTTCCGGGCTGGGGGGCGCCACCGCACGGATGATCGCCGCCGACGGCGGCAAGGTGCTGATCGCCGACCTCAACGCCGATCTCGGGCAGAAGCTGGCCGCGGAGCTGGGCGCATCGGCGCGCTTCGTCCGCTGCGACGTCACCTCCGAGGCCGATGCCAAGGCAGCGGTGCAGGCCGCGCAGGCCATGGGCCAGCTGGTCGGCCTGGTCAACTGCGCCGGCATCGGCATCGCGGCGAAGACCGTCGGCAAGGACGGCCCGCACCCGCTCGAGCTGTTCAACCGGGTGATCGGCATCAACCTGGTCGGCACCTTCAACATGATCCGCATCGCCGCCGCCGCGATGACCGGCAACACCCCCAACGAGGAAGGCGAGCGCGGCGTGGTGGTCAACACCGCCTCGGTGGCAGCCTTCGACGGACAGATCGGGCAGGCGGCCTACTCGGCTTCCAAGGGCGGCATCGTGGGCATGACGCTGCCGATCGCGCGCGACCTCTCGCGCGACGGCGTGCGCGTGGTCACCATCGCCCCGGGCCTGTTCCTCACGCCGCTGATGGACAGTCTGCCGAAGGAAGTGCAGGACTCGCTCGGACGCCAGGTGCCGTTCCCGCCGCGCCTGGGCCGCCCTGACGAGTACGCGCAGATGGTCCGCCACATCTTCGCCAACATCATGCTCAACGGCGAGACGATCCGGCTGGACGGCGCCATCCGCATGGCGCCCAAGTGAGCGCGGAGGCGAGCGCCGGGCTCGCTTCCCTGCCCTAGGGCTCTGCCGCGCCGAAAGCGGCAACTGTTTCGATCATGGTTATTCCCCCACCCGGGTGAATACAATCGAGATGCATTCCCTGCCCCATGAGCATGCAACCGCACAGGGATGCGAATCACTCGAAAGGAGGAAGGACCATGGCAAACGACGCGAAAGAGCTGGTGTGCCTCGTCACGCACGGAATCGACCACGAGCTGTCTTCGGTGGCCCTGACGATCGCCAACGGCGGCATGACGGCGGGCCTGAAGGTGTCGCTGTTCCTCACCAGCAGCGGCGTCGACCTGGTGCGCAAGCGGGCCGCCGATACCACGCAGGTCAAACCGCTCGAACCGCTCGCGGACATGATCCGCGACTTCCTGTCGCGCGGCGGGACGATCTGGGCCTGTACACCCTGCGTGAAGAGCCGTGGCTACTCCGACAGCGATCTGATCGAAGGCGTCATCGTCACCGGCGCCAGCGCATTGCACGAACGGATCAAGGCCGGTGCGGCGACCCTGAGCTTCTGACGCAGCCGGCAGCCCGAGACGCCGACACCGCCCTGGTTCCACGGCTGATGCCGGGAGCCGGCGTCACGGCCGGCGTCACGTCTCGGGCGGCATGGGCTCCACGCCCACCTCGGCTTCCAGCCACTGGCCCAGGGCGAGCAGCGCCGCGTCGCCATCGCGGCGCCCCACCACCTGCAGGCCGACCGGCAGGCCTTCCACCAGCCCGACCGGGAGGGTGAGCGCCGGCAGCCCGCACAGCGAGAACGGCAGCGTCTGCCCCAGCACCGCCTCGCGCACCGCCATCGGGCCGCCTTCCACCTGCACCTCATGCTGGCCGCGCAGCGGCGGCAGCACCGGGCTGGTGGGGAGGATCAGTGCGTCGCAATCGGCCAGCAGCGCATCGAGCTCGGCCGCGACGCCGGCGCGCGCCTTCAGGGCGTCGATGTAATCGGCCGCGGGAAGATCCCGCCCGGCCCTGAGAGCCGGCAGCACCGCTTCGGAGAACCCCTCGCCGCCGGCGGCCAGCGCAGCCCGGTGCACCCACGCCGCCTCGGCGCGCACGATCGGCGTATAGCACTGCCAGGCCGCGGCCAGCGCGGGCGCGGCCACCTCGGCGATCTCGGCGCCGCGCCGGACGAGCGCGGCACGCACGCGCTCGAACGCCTCGCGCACCGGCGGCGCCAGGCGCGGGGCCAGCCAGCGCGCCGGCACGTGCAGCCGCGGCCGGCGCGCCACGCTCGCATGCGCGACGCGGCGGTGCGCCATCACCTCGAACAGCAGGGCGCAGTCGGCCACCGAGCGTGCGAGCGGCCCGGCGTGGTCGCAGGTCCACGACAGCGGCAGCGCCCCGGCGAGCGGAATCGCGCCGAAGCTCGGCTTGAAGCCGCTGACGCCGCAGAACGCGGCTGGGATGCGGACCGAGCCCCCGGTGTCGCTGCCGATGGCCGCCACCCCGATGCCGACGGCCACCGCCACGCCCGCACCGCTCGAGGAGCCGCCCGACTGGCGCGCCGGGTCGAAGGGATTCTTCACGTCGCCGGTCCAGCTGTTCTCGCCGGTGGCGCCGAGAGCGATCTCGTGCATGTTGGTCTTGGCGAACACCAGTGCGCCGGCACGGCGCAGCCGCGCGACCAGCTCGGCCTCGTCGCGGCCCGCGGCCGTGGCATCGCGATCGAGCTCGGGCAAGGGCGCGCGCGTGCCCGCCCGCGTCGGCATGCCGCGCACGGCGAACAGGTCCTTGATCGACACCGGGATTCCGTGCAGCGGCCCGAGCGGGCCGCCCTGCCGCGCCTGCGCATCGAGCCGGCGCGCCTCGGCGAGCGCGGCCGGCCAGTCGACCCAGGCGATCGGATTGAGATCGGCGGCGGCCTGCGCGCGCTCGCGCGCCGATTCGATCAGCGCCTGCGCGCGGGTGCTGCCCCGCGCGATCTCCGCGGCAATCTGCGCAATGCTGGTCATGTCGGCGTGGCGTACGAGTCGCGATCCTCGCAAAGCTATCATGCGACGATGCATCGAATGGCGGCTCCCCCGGCAGCGCCCCTCCCCTCCGCGGCGATCGGTGCAATCGGCACGGGCGACGCCATCGGCACGGACGGCACGGACGGCGCGGGCGGCGCGATCGGCACGGGCGGCTTGCTCAGGGCGATCGCGGCGATCGGTGCGCTCGTCCTGGCGCTGCTCGTCGCCCCGAGCCTGGCGCCAACCGCAGCGGCGCAGGCGCCGGCCCGGGCATCGCCCGCCGACGCTCCCCTCGAGCCCGAGGCCGCCACCGGCTACGCCGAGCACGCACCGGTTCGCGCCGCCCGCTTCATGGCGGTGACCGCCAACCCCTACGCCACGCGCGCCGCCTACGACGTGCTCGCCGCCGGCGGCAGCGCGGTCGACGCGGCGATCGCCGCGCAGATGGTGCTGACCCTGGTCGAACCGCAGTCCTCGGGCATCGGCGGCGGCGCCTTCCTGCTCGCCTACGATGCGCGCACCCGGCACGTGCGCGCCTACGACGGGCGCGAGACCGCGCCGGCGCAGGCCACGCCGCAGCTGTTCCTCGATGCCGACGGCCGCCCGATGACGTTCTTCGAGGCGGCGGTGGGCGGGCGCGCGGTCGGCGTGCCCGGGGTGGTGCGCATGCTGGAGCTCGCCCACGCGCGCCACGGGCGCCTGCCGTGGGCGCGCCTGTTCGAGCCGGCGATCCGGCTGGCGCGCGAGGGCTTCGAGGTGAGCCCGCGCCTGCATCGGCTGCTCGAGGCCGACCGCTACCTGCGCGGCGATCCCGCCGCCGCCGCGTACTTCTACGACGCGCAGGGCCGCGCCCGGCCGGTGGGGCACCGGCTGCGCAACCCGGCCCTGGCCGACACGCTGTCGCGCATCGCCGCCGGCGGCAGCCTGGCGCTGCATGCCGGACCGATCGCCGCCGACATCGTGGCGGCCGTGCGCGGCGACCCGCGCGGCCCCGGCCTGCTGGGCGAGCGCGACCTCGCCTTCTATCGCGCGCGCGAACGCACGCCGGTGTGCTTCGCGCACCGGCGCTACCGGATCTGCGGCATGCCGCCGCCCTCCTCAGGCGGCATCGCGATCGAGCAGATGCTCGCCTACTGGCGCATGGCTTCGCCGGGGCTGCGCCTGGCCGCTCCCGCGGGTACCCTGGACGCCGACGGCGTGCACCGCTTCACCGAGGCCGCGCGCCTGGCCTATGCCGACCGCGATCGCTACGTGGCCGACACCGACTTCGTCGCGCTGCCGGGCCAGCGCCCCGGCGAAGCGGTGAGCGCGGCGCCCGGCACGCTGCTCGATCCGGCCTATCTCGCCGCCCGCGCGGCGCTGATCGGCGCGCGCTCGATGGGCCGCGCCGAGCCCGGCACGCCGGGACGCGCCGCGGCGCAGCCCGGCGCCCCGCCCCGCCCGGAGCATCCGTCGACCACCCACCTGTCGATCGTCGATGCGCGGGGCAACGCGGTGTCGATGACCAGCTCGATCGAGAACGCGTTCGGCGCGCGGCTGATGGTGCGCGGCTTCCTGCTCAACAACCAGCTCACCGATTTCTCCTTCGTGCCGACCCACGACGGCCATGCGCAGGCCGACCGCGTCGAACCCGGCAAGCGGCCGCGCAGCGCCATGTCGCCGACCCTCGTGCTGGAGCGCGCGGGCGGCGGGCTCGCGCTCGTCATCGGTTCCCCGGGCGGCCCGGCGATCATCTGCTACGTCGCGCAGACCCTGGTCGAGCTGCTCGACGACGGGCTCGACCTGCAGCGGGCCGTCGCGACCCCGCACGCATGCAGCATCAACGGCCCGACCCTGCTCGAACGCGGCCGGGCCGATGCCGCGCTCGATGCCGCGCTGCAAGCGCGCGGCCACGCGGTACGCCGCATCGAGATGACCAGCGGCCTGCATGGCATCGCCCGCCGCTGCGATGCGCGCGGCTGCACGCTGACCAGCGGCGTCGATCCGCGCCGCGAGGGCTCGGCGCTCGGGCGCTGAAGTGCGGTCCGCGCCTTTGCTCGCGCAGGCCTCGGCACGCGTCGCGGGTCGAACAGCGCACGAGGGAGCAGCCGGGGGATCTGGCAAGATCGCAGCGCATCCATTTCCGGAGGGCGACCATGGAACGACGCACGCTGCACGGAGGCAGGCTGAAGGCAGCCGGCTACGACGCGCACGAGCAGCGCCTGGAGATCGACTTCGTCGACGGCCAGCGGCGCATCTTCAAGGCCGTGCCGGCCGAGGTGTGGCGCCGCTTCATCGCCTCGCCCAACCCCGCCTCCTTCTATGCCGACCGCATCGAGGAGGAATACGCGGTCGAGCAGGCGCGCGCCGGCACCGGGGGCGATGCGCGCTCGCGGCTGGACTCGCTGTTCGGTCCCGCGCGCGACCAGGAGTAGGAGCCTGCCGGAGTTGAAGCCGACCTGCGCGAGCCCGCGGCCGGACCGCGATCAACCGGCGCTGCGTGCCCACATCCTGTGCCGCGTCGTCGACAACTACGGCGACGCCGGCGTGTGCTGGCGGCTCGCGTGCCAGCTCGTCGCACAGGCCGGCTGGCAGGTCCGCCTCACCATCGACCGCCCGGAGCTGCTGGCGCGCTTCGGCGCGCGGCCGGACGCCGGCGTGCGCATCGAAAGCTGGCCCGCCGAGGCGGTCGGCGCAACCGACGCATCCGGCGCGGGCAGCGCGGGCGGCCTGGATGCGGCGGAGAGCGGCAGCCCCCGCCCCGACGTGGCTCGCTCCGATGCATTCGGCGGCGACCCCGACGACGACGTCCTGATCAGCGCCTTCGGCTGCGAGCCGCCGCCGGCGCTGCGCGCGTCGCTCGCCGGCGGCGCCCGCCGTCCGCTGTGGATCCACCTCGAATACCTGAGCGCCGAGTCGTGGGTGGACGGCTGTCACGGCCTGCGCTCGGTGCGGCCCGCCGACGGCGCCATCGAGCACTTCTTCTACCCCGGCTTCGGCGAGCGCACCGGAGGCCTGCTGCGCGAGCGCGACCTGCTGGCGCGCCGCGACGCCTTCGTCGGCTCTCCCGAACAGCGGCAATGGCTTACCAGGCTCGGCATCGAGCTCGCGGCCCAGGAGCGGCTGGTCACGCTGTTTTGCTATCCCGAGGCGCCGCTCGGGCGCTGGTTCGCGCTGGCGGCGGCGGGCGCGCAGCCGCTGCGCGTGCTGGTGCCCGAGACCGTGGCCGAGGCGGCCATCGCCGCGGCCTTCGGCACCGTGCCGCGCACCGGGCAACCCGTACAGCACGGACGCCTGTGCCTGCAGCGCATCCCGTTCCTGGACCACGACGACTACGACCGGCTGCTGTGGAGCGCCGACCTGAATTTCGTGCGCGGCGAAGACTCGTGGATCCGCGCCCACTGGGCCGCGCGCCCGTTCATATGGCAGCCCTACGTGCAGCGCGACGACGCGCATCTCGTCAAGCTCGACGCCTTCCTGGCGCGCCTGGACGCCGGCCCGCTGGCGGCGGCGGCGATGCGCGCCTGGAGCAACGCCGGGGACCTCGATGCGGCATGGCCGGCCTTCGCGGAACAACTCGATGCGCTCGCGCCGGCCTACCGGGCGTGGTCCGCGCGCCTGGCAGCGCAGACCGATCTGGTGACGCACCTGGTCGAATTCTGTCGCGACCGGCTATAATGGAAAGCTTGATTCGAAACGTACCGACAGGCAGCACGCGTCATGAAAATCGCCCAGGAACTGCGCACCGGCAACGTGGTGATGATAGGCAAGGACCCGATGGTCATCCAGAAGGCCGAGTTCAGCAAATCCGGCCGCAATGCATCGGTGATGAAGCTCAAGCTGAAGAACCTGCTCAGCGGCACGGCCACCGAATCGGTCTACCGGGCCGACGAGAAGTTCGAAGTGCTGGTGCTCGACAAGAAGGAAGTCACCTATTCGTACTTCGCCGATCCGATGTACGTGTTCATGGACAGCGAGTACCACCAGTACGAGATCGAGGCCGAGAGCATGGGCGACATGCTCAAGTACCTCGATGCCGGCATGCCCTGCCAGGTCACGTTCTACGAAGGCCGCGCGATCTCGGTCGAGATGGACAACAGCGTGGTGCGCGAGGTCGAGTACACCGAGCCGGCGGTCAAGGGCGACACCTCGGGCAAGGTCATGAAGCCGGCGCGCATCAAGCCCACCGGGCACGAGATCGCGGTGCCGGCCTTCGTCGAGATCGGCGATCTCATCGAGATCGACACGCGCACCGACGAGTATCGCAGCCGCGTGAAGGCCTGAGAACAGCTCAGAGCGGCGTACCCGCCCGTTCAGGCGTAGCTGTAGTCGCGCTCGGTGCGCCGGCGCTGGGCGATCTTCCTCAGGTGGCGCACCACCGTCTCGCGCAGCGACTGCATCGAGACCGGCTTGACCAGGTAGCTGTTGCAGCCGGCCAGTGCGCCGCGCGCCAGGTCGAACGGCGATGAGCGGCTGGTGAGCAGGATCACCGGCATGCCGCGCAGCGCCCGGTTGCGCTTGATCGCGCGCGTGAGCCGGTAGCCGTCCATGTCCGGCATCACGACGTCGGCCAGCACCATCTCGTAGCGCCGCATCGCGAGCACGTCGAGCGCCTCCTGCGCGCTCGCCACCGACTCGCTGTCGACCCCGATCTGATGCAGCGCCAGCGACACCTGCCGGCGCACGGTCGGGCTGTCGTCGACGACCAGCGCGCGCGGACGCCGCCGCTCGCCCTGCTCGGCGATCACCATCCCGGAAGCGACCGCCGCGGCCACCTCCGCCTCGCGACGGCGGCTCAGCTTCCCGTCGACCACGCGATTGAGCGCGAACAGCACCTGGGACACGAAACTGTTCTGCAGCAGGTCGTCGCGCGGGCGATCCGGATCGGTGCGCCGGCCGACCTTGAGCACCGCTTCCTTCTCGAGCACGTGGCCGAGCGTCTGGGCCACCTCGGGGCCGCCGGCCACGGTCATGTCGACCAGCGCGATGTCGAACTCGCCCGGTCCTCGCGTGGTCGACAGGCAGAAGCGGTAGCGGTTGTGGCGCGCGTGGCGCAGAACGACCTCGAGCAACCGCTGGAACCTGGTCGCGAGCCCGAACACGGCTACCCGGAATTCGGGTCGGATATCACCCACCTCGCTCATCGTTCGATTTCTCCCGGGCGCGATCGTCTCCCGGCGTCGATTCTTACCACGACCAAGCACCTTTCGACAAGCACAGCGTTGCAAAAAAGCCTAGCCTAGCCCGTTACTTAGCGTAGGTTGTTCATCTTGACTCACATCATTGCAAGCGCCATCACCGGGGCTCTTCGTCCGGCGGGGCTATTTGCAGGTCGTTGTCGGCCGCGAAGCTCGCGGCGAACCGGTAGGCGAGCGGCTCGAGATCGTGCAGACGCGCATCGATCGACACGCAGCGCACGCCCTCGTGCAGGCCCGGCACCGCGTACGGCGACCAGCTCTGCGTCGCGGCAGCGCCGCTGGCGGGCGGGCGGAAGGCTGCCAGCACGCCGCACAGGCGCTCGGCCCAGTCGCTCGGCCGGAACACGCGCCCGCTACGGGTCAGGCCGAGGATCACGAAGGACTTGACGACGGGCGGATCGATCATGGCGCGTCGCCGGACGGCGGGCGAAGGTGCGATTATAGCGCGGCCGTCGTTGGCCGCCGCGACACTTTCCCCTACAATTCAAGCCTTTAGCCACATCCTCGAGCTGCGCGCCGGCCGCTGCCGGCGCTCCCACCCGGAACCCCTGCCGATGGCCGCCACCCAGCCTCTCATGAACACCTATGCCCGGCAGCCGGTGGCGTTCAGCCACGGCGAGGGCGCCTGGCTGTACGACACCGAGGGTCGCCGCTACCTCGACTGCCTGGCCGGCATCGCAGTCAACACGCTGGGCCACGCGCATCCGGCGCTGGTGGCGGCGCTGCGCGAGCAGGTGGCGCGCATCATCCACAGCTCGAACCTGTTCGAGATACCGCTGCAGACCCGGCTCGGCGCGAAGCTGGTCGAGCTCTCGGGCATGACCAACGTGTTCTTCTGCAACAGCGGCCTGGAAGCCAACGAGGCGGCGCTGAAGATCGCGCGCAAGTACGGCCACCAGCGCGGCATCGAGCGCCCGGAGATCGTGGTCTACGAGCGCGCCTTCCACGGCCGCTCGATCGCCACGCTGTCGGCCACCGGCAGCGAGAAGGTGCAGAAGGGCTTCGAGCCGCTCGTCGAGGGCTTCGTGCGCGTGCCGCTCAACGATGCCGGCGCCCTCGAGCGCGTGGCCGCCGAGCGGCCCAATGTGGCGGCGGTGTTCCTCGAGGCGATCCAGGGCGAGGGCGGCATCCAGCCGGCGCGCATTGAGTACCTGCAGGCGGTGCGCCGGCTGTGCGACGAGCGCGGCTGGCTGTTGATGATCGACGAGGTGCAGTGCGGCACCGGGCGCACCGGCAAATGGTTCGCCCACCAGTGGGCCGGCATCGTCCCTGACGTGATGCCGCTCGCCAAGGGGCTGTCCTCGGGCGTGCCGGTCGGCGCCGTGGTGGCGCGCGGCGCGGCCGCCGAGGTGTTCCAGCCGGGCAACCACGGCACCACCTTCGGCGGCAATCCGCTCGCCATGCGCGCGGGCCTGGTCACCCTCGAGGTGATGGAGCGCGAGAACCTGCTCGAGAACGCCGCGCGCGTCGGCGCGGCGATCGCCGCGGGATTCGAGCGCGCGCTGGCCGGCACGCCGGGCTTCGTCGAGGTGCGCGGCCAGGGGCTCATGATCGGCATCGAGCTCGACCGCCCCTGCGGGGCGATCGTGCAGCAGGCGCTCGCGGCCGGGCTGGTGGTCAACGTCACCGCCGATCGCGTCATCCGGCTGCTGCCGCCGCTCATCTTCACCGACGCGCACGCCGACCTGCTGGTCGGCACGCTCGCGCCCATCATCCGGAGCTTCCTCGCCGAAGGCGGCTCGCGCGCCGCCTGAGCGCGCACCGCCGTCGCGCGCCTCACGCCATGAGCCAAAAGCACTTCCTGCAGTTCCGCGATCTCGCGCGCAGCGAGCTCGACTACCTCTTCGTGCGCACCCGCATCATCAAGGAACGCTTCAAGCGCTACGAGAAACATCATCCGCTGTCCGACCGGACCATGGTGATGATCTTCGAGAAGGCGAGCACGCGCACGCGCCTGTCGTTCGAGGCCGGCATGCAGCAGCTCGGCGGCGCGGCCATCTACCTGAACACGCGCGACTCGCAGCTCGGCCGCGGCGAGCCGGTCGAGGACGCCGCGCAGGTGATCTCGCGCATGTGCGACGTCGTGATGATCCGCACCTTCGAGCAGGAGGTGGTCGAGCGCTTCGCCGCGAACTCGCGCGTGCCGGTGATCAACGGGCTCACCAACGAATACCACCCGTGCCAGATCCTGGCCGACATCTTCACCTTCATCGAGCATCGCGGCCCGATCGCCGGCAAGACCGTGGCCTGGATCGGCGATTCCAACAACGTGTGCAACACCTGGCTGCAGGCCGCGGAGGTGCTCGACTTCAACGTGCACGTCTCGACGCCGCCCGGCTACGAGGTCGAGCACGAACGGGCCGGCCTGTTCGGCACCGCCCACTTCGAGCAGTTCGCCGACCCGATGCGGGCGTGCGCCGGCGCCGACCTGGTCACCACCGACGTCTGGACCAGCATGGGCTTCGAGGCCGAGAACGAGGAGCGCCGCAAGGCCTTCGCCGACTGGTGCGTCGACGCCGAGATGATGCGCGTGGCGCGCCCCGAGGCGCTGTTCATGCACTGCCTGCCGGCGCACCGCGGCGAGGAGGTCACCGCCGAGGTGATCGACGGTCCGCAGTCGGTGGTATGGGACGAGGCCGAGAACCGGCTCCACGCCCAGAAGGCCCTGATGGAGTACCTGCTGCTCGGACGCATCGAGGACTGACCCCGGCGTCGGGCCCGGTCCCGACGCCGGACCGCCGGCGGCGGCGATGCACGACGATCGGAGTGTGAACAGGCCCTGATCAGCGGTGCGGCGCCGGTGCGGCGGCGGACGCCGCCCGGTCATCCGCGGCGCTTACCGCATGCATCGCGGCGGCAACGATCGCCGCCAGGTCGATGCGCTCGATCGCCCCGATCGCCGCCTCGAAGCGGCCCTCGGCGCACAGGCCCTGCATGCCCGCGTCCTCGTAGGCCTCGACCGCCGCCCTGGTGCAGGCGTCGCGGATCGCCGCGGCGAGATCGGATTCGCTCGATGCCATGGGCACAGCCCCCTGGTGACCCCGTGATGCTTCCGACCCGGACCGCGGCCACCCGCGCGGGTCGTCTCCGATTCTAGTCGGGGCCGCTGCCGGCGCGCGATGAAACCCCAGGGGCGATGCAGCCTCGGGGAGTCCGGGCGGCGCTCCGCCCTCTCCCCATCAGGCTCCGACGATGCGCCCGTCGACGATCTCGATGCGGCGCTGGCAGCGCGCGGCCAGACGCGGATCGTGGGTCACGATCAGGCAGGCCGAGCGCATCTCGCGGTTGAACTGCAGCAGCAGGTCGAAGATCGCCTCGGCGCTCTTCGTGTCGAGGTTGCCGGTGGGCTCGTCGGCCAGGATCAGCCGCGGCGACAGCGCCAGGGCGCGCGCGACCGCCACGCGCTGCTGCATGCCGCCCGAGAGCTGCGAGGGCTTCTTGCGCTCGGCGCCGGCCAGGCCGACGTGCGCCAGCAGCTCGCGCGCCCGCGCCTCGGCCTGCGCATCGGCGAGGCCGCGATCGATGATCGCCGGCATCATCACGTTCTCGAGCGCGGTGAACCCCGGCAGCAGGTGGTGGAACTGGAACACGAAGCCGATCGTGCGGCCGCGCAGCTCGGTGAGATCGGCCTCGCCGAGCGCGGCCGTGTCGCGCCCGGCGATCGACAGGCGTCCCGACGTCGGGCGCTCGAGCAGGCCGATGATGTTGAGCAGCGTGCTCTTGCCCGAGCCCGAGGGCCCGACCAGCGCCACGAACTCGCCCTCGGCGAGCCGCGCGTCGATGCCGTGCAGCACCTGCGTGGCCACGGGCGTATCGAGGCCGTACGACTTGCAGATGCCCTGCAGCTCGACGATCGTGCCGCCCGCGTTCATGTCCTGATCGCCTGCACGGGGTCCATGCGCGCGGCCCGCCGCGCGGGCAGCAGGGCGGACGCCAGGCCCACCAGCAGCGCCACGCCGCACGCGCCCAGTGCGATGCCGGAGTCGATCTCGGGGGCGAACAGCGGCGAGCCGTCGGCGTTGCGATAGACGCGCGCGAAGAAGTGCAGCAGGCCGATGGCCAGCGCGACGCCGAGCCCCGAGCCGACCAGGCCGTACAGCCCGCCCTGGAGCAGGAACACCGTCATCACCCGCCCGGGGCTCGCGCCCATCGCACGCAGGATGCCGATCTCGCGCTGCTTCTGCACCACCGACACCACCAGCACGCTGGCGATGCCGACGGCGACGATGGCGACCACGAAGGCGCGGATCAATCCGTTCGAGACGCTCTGGTTGCGCAGCGCCGAGAGCAGCTGGGCATTGGTCTGCATCCAGCTGTCGACCTGCAGCCCGGTCTGCACGCGCAGCCGGTCGGCCACCGCGTCGGCGCCGAAGATGTCGTCGACCACGATGTCGAGGTTGGACACGCCTCCGGGCAGGTCGAGCAGCGACTGCGCCAGCTTGATGCCGACGAACACCCAGCGCCGGTTCAGGTCGCGATTGCCGATGTCGAACAGGCCGACGATGGTGAGGAGCTCGTCGCGGCCCTCGGCGGTCAGCACGCGGATGCGGTCGCCCACGGTCACGCCGAGATCCTTCGCCAGCTCGACGCCGATCACGGTGTCGGGGCCGCCGACCGCGAAGCGGCCGGCCACCAGGTAGCGGTCGACGTGCACCACGCGGCGATAGCGCTCGGTGTCGATGCCGGTCAGCGCGATGGCCTGGTTGGCCGTGCCGCGCAGCGCGAAGCCGGCCCCCGAGACCACCGGCGACACCGCCACCACGCCGGGCGTGTCGGCGGCCAGGCCGAGCACCGCCTCCCACTGGTCGACCGAGCGCAGGCGCTGGCTGCGCGGCTGCACGATGGCCGCGGTGGATTGCGGCGGCAGCGAACGCCGCGCCACCTCCTCGGGAGGGCGCACGACGATGTGCGCCTGGCTGCCCAGCGTGCGCTCGATGATCGCCGCCTGCAGCTGCGTGATCAGCTGGGTGAGGAAGACGATCACCGCCACCCCGCCCACCACCCCGGAGAGGATCAGCACCGTCTGCATGCGCCCTTCGCGCAGGTAGCGCAGCGCCACCAGCCACTCGAAGGGCAGGCGCAGCTTCACCGCGTGACGCCCTGGATCGGCTGCAGGTTGGCCTTGGCGCGCACCGCCCGCTCGCGCACCCGCTCGCCTTCGAGCACCTGCGACGAAGGCAGGATCACCGCCTCGCCCTCGCCGGGGCCGGCGACGAGCTCCACGCTGCCGATGCCGCGCAGCCCGAGCTCGACCGGCACGCGCAGCGCGCGTCCCTCGCGCGCCACCATCACCCAGGCCTGCCGCGGCGCACCCGGCGCCTCGTGCCCGGCCGCCGCATCGACGTCGCGCACCGCCTCGGCCGGCAGCACCAGGGCGGCATCGCGCCGGCCGACCACCATCTCCACCGAGACCGTCATCTCCGGCCTCAGGAACGGCGGAGGACGCGGCACCCGCAGGCGCACCTCGACGGTGCCGCGCTGGGCGTCGACCGAGGGCGCCACGTAGTACAGCTCGGCCTCGAACGCCCGGCCCGGAAATGCGTCGGCCAGCGCCGAGGCACGCTGGCCGGGCTGCAGATGGCGCAGGTGCTTCTCGTCGACCGCCGCGATGATGCGCGTCTCGCCAGTCTGGGCCAGCGCGACGACCGTGCGCCCGACCTGCGCGGTGTCGCCGGGCTCGGCCTCGCGGGTGAGCACGACGGCGTCGGCCGGCGCGCGCAGCGCGAGCAGCTCCAGCCGCGCCGCAGCGCTGGCCACGTTGGCGCGCGCCTGCTCGATGCGGGTGCGCGCGAGCGCCGCCTCGGCGCCGCCGTCGCGATTGGCCTGCGCCTGGGCCTGCGCGGCCGCCAGCGTCGCGCGCGCATTGACCGCGGTGCGCTCGGCGTCGTCGAGGCGCGACTGCGAGACGTATCCGCGCGCCAGCAGGTCGCGGGCGCGCCCCCGCTCCTGCTCGGCCAGCTGCACGTTGGCCTCGGCCTGCGCGAGCTGCTGCTCGGCCACCGGCCGCTGCACCGCCACCAGCTGGCGCCAGCGGCCCTCGGCCTCGGCAAGCGCCGCGCGCGCTACGCCCAGCGCCGCCTCGGCCTCGTCGCTGCGCAGGCGTGCCAGCACGTCGCCGGCAGCCACCGCATCGCCCTCGCGCACCGCGATGCTCTCGATGCGCGCGGCCAGCTGGCTCGAGACCGCGATGCGCGCCGGCGTGGCGACGCGGCCCGTGGCGACCACCGACTGCACCATCGGCTCGCGGCGCACGCGCACGATGTCGGCCTCGCGGCTGCGCGGCCAGGCCACCAGTGCCGCCGCGGCCGCCGCCGCGAGCAGGCCGAACCAGAGCACCCAGCGGCTACGCCGCATCGGGGAGATGGAGGATCTTCATGTCGTCGCGGCCTTCGCTCGCCTCGCGAAAAACCGCAACGATATCAGGAGAGATGGTCGCGCATGCGCTCCGACAGGCGCTTGCGCGCCCGGTGCAGCCGCACCCAGCAGTTGGCCTCGGTGATGCCCAGCCGCTGGCACACCTGCGCCGTCTCGCGGCCCTCGAGCACCTGCATCACGAACACTTCGCGCAGCGTGGGCGGCAGCGCCTCGATCTCGCCGAGCAGCGCGTCGCGCAGCCGCGCCCTGGCCACGCCCAGGGCCGGATCGTCGAAGGCGGGCTGCGCCAGGCGGTCGAGCCCGTCGTCGGCACCCTCGCCGCGGCCCGCGTCGTCCACCTGCACGTAGCGCCCTTCGCGGCGGAAGGTGTCCTGGATCTTGTGGTTCAGGATGCCGATCAGCCAGGTGCGCAGCGCCGACTGGCCCTGGAACGAGCCGAGGTTCGAGAGAGCTGCCACCAGGGCGTCCTGCACCGCGTCCTCGGCGAGCTCCTCGTCGCGGATCCTGCGCCGGGCGAAGCGCAGCATCGCGCTGCGATGCGCGACCAGCTCCGCAGGGCTCGGCGCCGATGCCGTCAGGCGGGGGGCGGAAACACTCATCGAAGGGGCTCCGAAGGAGGTCGTGATGCCTTGCAGTCTGGGCCGCCGCGTTTACCCCGCCGTCTCGCCCAGATCACGATTCGATAACGATTCGCCCCTTGCCGGCAGCCCGCCCGGCGGCGCGGGCCCGATCCGCCTCGCGGATCCGCCCCCGGCGGACGCCCCGCCGTAAGCGGGACCCGGTCCGCCGGGACCCAATTCCGATATGCGGGGTTTTGCTATGCTCGACTCGGTGGAAAAGCGGATTCTCGTGATCGAAGACCAGCGCGACATCGCGGAGCTGATCGCGATGCACCTGCGCGACCTCGGCCACCGGATCGACTGCGTGCACGACGGCACGCGCGGCTTCGAGGCGGCGCGCTCGGGCCGCTACGACCTCATCGTGCTCGACGTCATGCTGCCCGGACGCGACGGGCTGGACATCGTGCGCGCGCTGCGCATCGACAAGGTGGCCACGCCGGTGCTGATGCTCACCGCGCGCTCGTCCGAGCTCGACCGCGTGCTCGGGCTCGAGCTGGGGGCCGACGACTACCTCACCAAGCCGTTCTCCATCCCCGAGCTGCAGGCCCGCGTCAAGGCGCTGCTGCGGCGCGCCGACATGCTCGCCTCGGGCGCGCCCGAGGCCGGCGCCGAGCGCATGGAGGTGGGCGACCTCTCCATCGACTGCATCCGCCGCGAAGTGCGGCTGCGCGGCCAGCCGATCGCGCTCACTGCCAAGGAGTTCGACCTGCTCGCGCACTTCGCACGCAACCCGGGGCGCGCGTTCACCCGCATGCAGCTGCTCGACGCCGTATGGGGCCATGCCTTCGAAGGCTACGAGCACACGGTCAACACCCACATCAACCGGCTGCGCGCCAAGATCGAATCCGACCCGGCCAATCCGCGCCACGTGCTCACCGTGCGCGGGGTCGGCTACCGCTTCGCCGACTCGTAGGAATCCGCCGGCCGTGAAGTCCCTGCGCGCGCGCGTACTGCTGCTGGTGGTCGGCTTCGGCCTGGTGATGGCCTCGCTGCTGGCGATCCTGATGCATGCGTCGGTACGCCAGTACTACGGCGACTGGCTGTACGGCAAGAACGCCGGCTTCGCCCAGCGCATCCTCGAGGCGCACCCCGACCTGTGGCGCGACTACACCAGCGACCCGGCCGGCTTCAATGCCACGCTGCGCCAGTACACGCTGTACTCGCCGCACACCGGCCTGTACCTGATCGACCCCCAGGGCCGGGTGCTCGCCACCGCGGGCGATCCCAAGCCGTTCTGGGATCACTACCGGGTCGATCTCTCGCCGGTGATCGACTCGATGCGCCAGGACCCGAGCGTGCCGATCGTGGCCGACGATCCCGACCAGCAGGGCGCCACCAGCCTGGTCGCGGCGCACCCGGTGGTCCACGAGGGTGCCGTGCGCGGCTGGCTCTACGTGGTCGCTCGGCAGACCGACCTCGGCACGGCGATGCCCGAGCTGGTGCGCAGCTACGCGATCCGCACCGCGGCGATGGTCGGCCTGACCACCATCGCCATCGGGGTGCTGCTGACCATCGCCATGATCGCGCTGCTCACGCGCCCGCTCACCGCCCTCACCCGCGCCACCGAGCGCATCCGCAATTCCGGCTTCTCCGACGAATCGTGCGAGAGCTTCTTTCCCGACGGCGAGCGCGACGACGAGATCGGCCACCTCAGCCGCACCTTCCGCGAGGCTTTCGACCGCCTCAGGCAGGAGACCGAGCGCGTGCGCACCATCGACTCGCGCCGGCGCGAGATGGTGGCCAGCGTCTCGCACGACCTGCGCACCCCGCTGACCGCCCTGATCGGCCAGCTCGAGACCATCCGCCTCAAGCAGGACAGCCTGCCGGCGCAGGCGCAGGCGCACCTGCTCGAGCGCGCGCTCGACAACGCGCGCCACCTCAGGCGGCTGACCGACGCGCTGGCCGAGCTGGCCCGGCTCGACGATCCCGAGTTCCGCGCCCAGGCCGAACCGATCGCCATCGGCGAGCTGGCCGACGACGTCGCGCAGCGCTTCGCGGCGCGCGCCCAGGAGGCCGAGATTGCGCTCTCGGTGGAGTACCCCGACGGGCTGCCGCTCACCCGCGTCGATGCCGCCCTGGTCGAGCGCGCGCTCTCGAACCTGCTCGACAACGCGCTGCGCGTCACGCCCGCCGGCGGGCGGGTGCAGGTGCGCGCGCTGCGCGAGAACGGCGCCATCCGGCTCGAGGTGATCGACACCGGGCCCGGGGTCGCACCCGAAGACCAGCCGCGCGTCTTCGAACGCTTCTATCAGGCCAGCCGGCATCGCGAGCTGCGCGGCAGCTCCGGCCTCGGGCTGGCGATCGTCAGGCGCGTGGCCGAGCTGCACGGCGGCAGCGCCGGCGTTCGCAGCGAGGCCGGGCGCGGCTCGACCTTCTTCATCGAGCTGCCGCTGGGGGCCGCCGCGGCCCTCCCCGCCTGAGCCCCGCCCGCTGCGATGGCCTGGCGCCGCATCGCCCATGTCGACATGGACGCCTTCTACGCGTCGGTGGAGCTGCTGCGCCACCCCGAGCTGCGCGGGCGTCCGGTGGCCATCGGCGGGCACGGCGAGCCGTCGCGCCGCGGCGTCGTCACCACCGCCACCTACGAGGCACGCGCCTTCGGCATCCGCTCGGGCATGGCGCTGCGTCGCGCCGCCGAGCTGTGCCCGGCGTGCGTGTTCCTGCCGGTCGACTTCGACGAGTACCGGCGCCATTCGCGCCGCTTCAAGGCGGCCCTGGCGGCGGTCGCCGACCGCATGGAGGATCGCGGCATCGACGAGGTCTACCTCGATCTCACGCAGGTACCCGGCATCCGCATCGAGCGCGGCGCCATGGTCGCGCGCGACCTCCAGCAGCGGGTCCGCGAAGCCACCGGCCTGAGCTGCTCGATCGGGCTGGCGCCCAACAAGCTGCTGGCCAAGATCGCCTCCGACCTCGACAAGCCGGGCGGGCTGACGATCGTCGACGAGGACGACATCGCCGCGGTCATCTGGCCGCTGCCGGTGCGCCGCATCACCGGCGTCGGGCCCAAGGCCGACCTGCGCCTGGAGGAGCTCGGCCTGCGCACCATCGGCGAGCTGGCGGCGGCATCGCGCGACATGCTGGTCGCCCAGTTCGGCACCAGCTACGGCAGCTGGCTGCACGACGCGGCCAACGGGCGCGACGAGCGTCCGGTGGTCACGGCGAGCGAGCCGGTCTCGATGAGCCGCGAGACCACCTTCGAGCGCGACCTCGACCTGCGCCGCGACCGCCAGCCGCTGGCCGCCTGCCTGGCCGCGCTGTGCCGCGAGGTGGCCGACGACCTGCGACAGCGCGGCTACAGCGGGCGCGCGGTCGGCGTGAAGGTCCGTTACGACGACTTCCGCATCGTCACCCGCGGCGTGACGCTGGACGCGGCCACCGACGATGCGCACGCCATCCGGCGCGCCGCCTTCGCCTGCCTGGAGCGGGTGCCGATGGCCCGGCGCCTGCGCCTGCTGGGCGTGCGCGTGGGCGCGCTGTCGCGCGCGGGCGCATCCATGGCGCCGGCCGGCACGCCGATCGAGGTGCCGACCGGAGCACCGACCGGAGCACCGACCGGGGCGCCGGCGGCCGCGCCCGGCCACACGCCGCATCAGCACGAATTGCCCCTGTCCCCCGGCTAGGGCCTGTTCACCCTGCGAACGTCGCTGCATCCACCCGGCGGCAGGCTCTATAATCGTGGGTTTTTTTCCCACACGGCACCGTTCATGAACGACATCAAGAAGGTGGTTCTCGCCTATTCCGGCGGCCTGGACACGTCGGTGATCCTGAAGTGGCTGCAGGACACCTACGGCTGCGAGGTGATCACCTTCACGGCCGACATCGGCCAGGGCGAGGAGCTCGAGCCGGCGCGCGAGAAGGCGCGCCGCTTCGGCGTGAAGAAGATCTACATCGAGGACCTGCGCGAAGAGTTCGTGCGCGACTTCGTCTTCCCGATGTTCCGCGCCAACACCGTCTACGAGGGAGAATACCTGCTCGGCACCTCGATCGCGCGCCCGCTGATCGCCAAGCGCCTGGTGGAGATCGCCCGCCGCGAGAAGGCCGACGCGATCTCGCACGGCGCCACCGGCAAGGGCAACGACCAGGTGCGCTTCGAGCTGGGCGCCTACGCGCTGATGCCCGGCGTGAAGATCATCGCGCCCTGGCGCGAGTGGGACCTCCTCTCGCGCGACAAGCTGCTCGCCTACGCCGATCGCCACGGCATCCCGGTCGACTTCAAGAAGCGCTCGGGCGAGGCGCCGTTCTCCATGGACGCCAACCTGCTGCACATCTCCTACGAGGGCGGGGTGCTCGAGGACCCGGCGCGCGAGCCGCCGGCCAAGGGCATGTGGCGGCTCACCGTGCCGGTCGAGAAGGCCCCGAGCAAGCCCGAGGACATCGAGCTGGAATTCCGCGGCGGCGACCTGGTGGCGATCGACGGCAGGCGCATGAAGGCGCACGAGCTGCTCGCCGAGCTGAACCGGCTCGGCGGCAGGCACGGCGTGGGCCGGCTCGATCTGGTCGAGAACCGCTACGTCGGCATGAAGTCGCGCGGCTGCTACGAGACGCCCGGCGGCACGGTGTTGTGGAAGGCGCACCGCGCCATCGAATCGCTCACGCTCGACCGCGAGGTGGCGCACCTGAAAGACGATCTCATGCCGCGCTACGCCAGCCTGATCTACAACGGCTACTGGTGGTCGCCCGAGCGGCGCGCCCTGCAGGTGCTCATCGACCACACGCAGGAGCGCGTCAACGGCAGCGTCACGCTGCGCCTGTACAAGGGCAACGTGATCGTGGTCTCGCGCAAGTCGGCCGATTCGCTGTTCGATGCGCGCATCTCCACCTTCGAGGACGACCAGGGCGCCTACGACCAGGCCGATGCCGGCGGCTTCATCAGGCTCAACGCGCTGCGCCTGCGCATCGCCGCCGACAAGGCCGCCGCCCGCGGATCGGGAGCCGCTCGCGCGCCTGCCGCGCGCAAGCCCGTTGCCGCGCCCGCCCGCAAGCCCGCGGCCGCCCCGCGCAAGGCCTCCGGCGCTACGCCCGGACCGGCCCGGGCGCGCAAGGCGGCGAAGTAGCCGACACGCAGCGGCGCCGGCGCGAGCGCGCGCCGGCGCTCCCGGAGGGCCCGCCATGCCGCTCGTCTCGCTGCAGGACGCCCACCTCGCATACGGCCACGTGGCGCTGCTCGATGGCGTCGATTTCGCCATCGACGCCGGCGAGCGGGTCGCGCTGATCGGGCGCAACGGCGCGGGCAAGTCGTCGCTGCTGCGCGGCATCGCCGGCGAGCTGGCCTTCGACGACGGCCAGCTGGTGCGCCAGGCCGGCGTATCGGTGGCGTTCGTGGCGCAGGAGCCGGCGCTGGACCCCGCGCACACCGTGTTCGAGGCGGTGGCCGCCGGCCTCTCCGGGCATGCCGGGGCCGCCGCCGAGTACCGCTCGCTCGCCGCGGCGCTGGCACACGAGGCGCGTCCGGCCGCCGCCGCGCTCGAGCGCCTGGCCGCGCTGCAGGCCCGGCTCGATGCCGACGACGCCTGGGCGCTGACCCACCGCATCGACAGCGTGCTGTCGCGGCTGTCGCTCACCGGCGGCGATGCGGTCGCCCATCTCTCGGGCGGCACGCGCAAGCGCGTGGCGCTGGCGCGCGCGCTGGTGGCCGAGCCCGACCTGCTGCTGCTCGACGAACCGACCAACCACCTCGACATCGAGTCGATCGCCTGGCTCGAGGAGCTGCTGCGCGCGCACCGCGGCGCGCTGGTGGTGGTCACGCACGACCGGCGCTTCCTCGACCGCGTGGCCACGCGCATCGTCGAGCTCGACCGCGGCCGGCTGCGCTCCTACCCGGGAAGCTTCGCGCACTACCAGGCACGCAAGGCCGACGAGCTGGCCGCCGAGGCGGTGCTCGCGGCGCGCTTCGACAAGCGGCTGGCCCAGGAGGAAGCATGGATCCGCCAGGGTGTGGAAGCGCGGCGCACGCGCAACGAAGGGCGGGTGCGCCGGCTCGAGGCGCTGCGCCGCGAGCGCGCCGAGCGCCGAGAGCGTCTCGGGCGCGTATCGCTCGCCCTCGATGCCGGCGAACGCTCGGGCAAGCGGGTGATCGAGCTGGCCGGCGTCACCAAGGCGCGCGGCGACCGCGTCGTGGTGCGAGGGCTCGATGCCATCGTGCAGCGCGGCGACCGGGTCGGCCTGATCGGCCCGAACGGTGCGGGCAAGACCACCCTGCTCGAGCTGATGCTGGGCAGGCTGACCCCCGATGCCGGCACGGTGCGCCTGGGCACGCAGCTGCGCGTGGCGTACTTCGACCAGCTGCGCGCGCAGCTCGACGACACCGCCACGCTGTGCGACGCCATCAGCCCGGGCTCGGACTGGATCGACATCGGCGGGCGGCGCACCCACGTGATGAGCTATCTCGGGCGTTTCCTGTTCGCGCCCGAGCGCGCCCGCTCTCCGGTCGGATCGCTGTCGGGCGGCGAGCGCAACCGCCTGCTGCTGGCACGGCTGTTCGCGCAGCCGGCCAACCTGCTGGTGCTCGACGAACCGACCAACGACCTCGACATCGACACGCTCGAGCTGCTCGAGGAGCTGCTGGCCGACTATGCCGGCACGGTGCTGGTGGTGAGCCACGACCGCGCCTTCCTCGACAACGTGGTCACCCAGGTCATCGCCGCCCTCGGCGACGGCGTCTGGCGCGAATACGCCGGCGGCTACGAGGATTTCCGGGCGGCGCGGGCGCGCGAGGCCGCCGCGGCGCCGCGGGCCGCTGCGCCGGCGCGCGACGAAGCGGCGGCTTCCCGCGGCGGTGCGGCAGCTTCCCGCGAGGACGCGGCAGCGGCGTCCCGGGGTACTGCGGCAGCGGCCTCCCGCGGCGCAGCGGCGTCCGGCCGCGGCGCCCGGTTGTCCTACAACGAGCAGCGCGAGCTCGAGGCCCTGCCGGCGCGCATCGCGGCGCTCGAGGCGGAGCAGCAGGCGCTCGCCGAGCGCCTGGCCGACCCGGCCAGCTGGCGCGACGGATCCGGCGGACCGGACGGGCCGGGCGCGATGAAGGCGCGCTACGCGGCCATCGAGGATGAGCTGCTGGCTGCGCTGGAACGCTGGGAGGCGCTGGAGGCCCGCCGGGGCTAGGCCGTTCACACTGCGATCGTCCCCGCGCCGGGGTCTGGCGCACCGGCGCGCCGGCGCGCGCATGCGCCGACAGTACAATGCCGCTCACGACCGATTCCGGAGAGGTGCCGAAGATGCCGTCGTTCGATGTGGTGTCCGAGAGCGATGCGACCGAGGTGCGCAACGCCATCGACCAGGCCAACAGGGAGATCGCCAACCGCTTCGACTTCAAGGGGTCCGATGCCCGCATCGAGCAGAAGGAGCACGAGCTGACCGCCTACGCCGACGACGAGTTCAAGCTCGGCCAGGTGCGCGACGTGCTGGTGGCCAAGTGCGCCAAGCGCAACGTCGACGTGCGCTTCCTCGACTACGGCGACGTGCAGAAGATCGGCGGCGACAAGGTGAAGCAGACGATCACCGTACGCCACGGCGTCTCCTCCGACCACGCGAAGAAGATCGTGCGCCTGGTCAAGGACAGCAAGATCAAGGTGCAGGCCAGCATCCAGGGCGATGCGGTGCGCGTGAGCGGCACCAAGCGCGACGACCTGCAGTCGGTGATCGCCCTGCTGAAGAAGGAGATCACCGACGTGCCGCTGGCCTACACCAACTTCCGCGACTGACGCCCCGAGCCGGAGCCGCCATGCCCGCCCCTTCCCGCGCTGCCCTGCTCGATGCCTCCTCCCCGGCCGGCCCCGAGGACGCCCAGATGCGGCTGGCGGTGCTGATCGACGCCGACAACGCCCAGGCCTCGATCATCGAGGGGCTGCTGGCCGAGGTCGCGCGCCTCGGCGTGGCCAGCGTCAAGCGCATCTACGGCGACTGGACCCAGCCGCAGCTGGGCAGCTGGAAGAAGATCCTGCTCGAGCACTCGATCGTGCCGGTGCAGCAGTTCGGCTACACCAAGGGCAAGAACGCCACCGACAGCTCGCTCATCATCGACGCCATGGACCTGCTCTACACCGGCCGCTTCGACGGCTTCTGCCTGGTGTCGAGCGACAGCGACTTCACGCGCCTGGCCTCGCGCCTGCGCGAGCAGGGCTTGGTGGTGTACGGCTTCGGCGAGCGCAAGACGCCCGATCCGTTCGTGGCCGCCTGCGACAAGTTCATCTACACCGAGGTGCTGCGCGCCGCTCCGCCGCCGCCCGCGGCACCCGCCGCCGGCACCGCGAAGACCGCGCGCACCGGCGACGATCGCGCCGCCCTGGTGGCGCTCATCGCCGAGGCGATCGACGACGTCTCGGAAGACAGCGGCTGGGCGCAGCTCGGCTCGGTCGGCAGCAACATCACCAAGCTGCGGCCCAATTTCGATTCGCGCCTGTACGGGCACCGCAAGTTCAGCGACCTGGTGAAGGCGATGCCGGAGCATTTCGAGATCGACGAGCAATCGGTGCCCGGCAGCCGCGGCAAGGCCATCTATGTCCGCAACCTCCGGCGCCCACGGTGACGCCGGCGCACCGCCCCGCACCCGGGCGGACCAGGACGATGCGGTGCGCATCGCGCTGTGCTGGGGCCTGCTGGCGCTCGCCTGGTTCGCACCGCTGGGCATGCGTGCGTTGTCCGGCCCCGACGAGGGGCGCTACGCGACGATCGCGCTCGCGATGCTGCGCAGCGGCGACTGGATCACGCCGCGCCTGAACGGCTTCCTGTACTTCGAGAAGCCGCCCCTGCAGTACTGGATGGGGGCGGCCAGCCTCGGGCTGTTCGGCGTGAACGAGTTCGCCGCGCGCCTGTGGCCCGCCCTCACCGGCTTCCTGTCCATCGTCGCGGTGGGCGTCACCGCACATCGCCTGTGGGGCCGCGAGGCCGGCCGCTACGGCGCCCTGGCGATGGCCGGCACGGTCTGGGTGATCGCCAACGCCCACTTCCTGAGCCTCGACATGGGGCTCGCCTTCTTCCTCACCCTCGTGCTGTGCGGCTTCCTGCTCGCGCAGCGCGACGAGGCGAGCGCCATCGAACGGCGCAACGCGATGTGGCTCGCCTGGGCGGCCATGGCCGCGGCGACGCTGTCGAAGGGGCTGGTCGGCGTGCTGATCCCCGGCGCCGTGCTGGTGCTGTACAGCCTCGTCGAGCGCCAGTGGACGATGTGGCGGCGCATGCACTGGGTCTCCGGGCTCGCGCTGTATTTCGCGCTGGCCGCGCCATGGTTCGTCGCGGTGTCGCTGCGCAATCCCGGCTTCGTCGATTTCTTCTTCGTACGCGAGCACTTCCAGCGCTACCTCACCGAGGAGGCGCGCCGCACCGGCCCGCTGTGGTACTTCGTGCCCTACCTGCTGGTGGGCCTGCTGCCGTGGACCTCGCTGCTGCCCTCGCTCGCCGGCCTGGGCATGCGCCGGGAGCCTGCGCGCGGCCTGCAGCCGCAGCGCCTGCTGCTCGCCTGGGCGGTCTTCGTCTTCGCCTTCTTCAGCCTCTCGGGCTCGAAGCTGCCCTCCTACATCCTGCCGATGTTCCCGGCGCTGGCGCTGCTGCTGGCCTTGCGGCTCGAACGCATCGATGCCGCACGGCTGGCGCGCCACCTGCTGACGCCGCTCGCGGCGGGCCTGGCGCTGGCGGGCGCGGCGCTCGCGGCCGGCCGCTACGCGACGACCGACACGCCTGCCGAGACGCTGCGGCCGCTGGCCATCGCGCTGGGCGCGGCCGGCGCGCTGGTGACCGGCGCCGCCGCGCTCGCCGCGCACGCGCTGCGCCGGCAGCGCAAGCCGCTCGCCGTGCTGCTGCTGTCGGGCGCCGCCGTGGCGGCGGCGATGCTCACGATGATCGGCCACGACGGTCTCGGCCGCCTCAAGAGCAGCAAGGCGGTGGCTGCCGCGCTGGCTCCGCGACTCGTACCCGGCGCGGAGGTGTTCTCGGTGGCGATGTACGATCAGACCTTCCCGTTCTACCTGCGCCGCGACGTGACGCTGGTCCAGTACACCGACGAGTTCGCCTTCGGCCAGCAGCGCGACCCGCAGCGCTGGATTCCCACCGTGGAGGAGTTTGCCGCGCGCTGGCGCACGCTCGCCCACGCCGCCGCCATGATGGCGCCCGACACCTTCGATGCCCTGCAGCGCTCCGGCCTGCCGATGAGCGTCGTCTACCGCGACGCGCGCCGCGTCGTCGTGCTCAGGCCATGACCTCTTTCCTGCCCTTCACGCGCCCGGACATCGGCGAGGACGCGATCGCCGCCGTGGCCGAGGTGCTGCGCTCGGGCTGGCTCACTACCGGCCCGAAGTGCCGCGAATTCGAAGCCGCGCTCTCGACATACGTCGCAGGGCGCCCGGTGCGGGTGGCCGTCTCGGCCACCGCCACGCTCGAGCTGGGGCTGCGGCTGGCCGGCATCGGCCCGGGCGACGAGGTGATCACCTGCCCGCTGAGCTGGGTCGCCACCGCCAACGTGATCCTGGCGGTCGGCGCCACGCCGGTGTTCGTCGATGCCGACGCGCGTACGCGCAACATCGATCTCGAGCGCATCGAGGCGGCCATCACGCCGCGCACGCGCCTGCTGCTGCCGGTCGACCTGGCGGGGCTGCCGGCCGATCGCACGCGCCTGTACGAGCTGGCGGGCAGGCACGGGCTGCGCGTGCTCGAAGACGCCGCCCAATCGATGGGCGCCTGCTGGCGCGGGCAGCGCCTCGGCAGCTTCGGCGACCTAGTCTCGTTCAGCTTCCACGCCAACAAGAACATGACCAGCGGCGAAGGCGGCTGCCTGGTGATGAACGACGAAGAGGAAGCGCGCCTGTTCGAGAAGCTGCGCCTGCAGGGCGTCACGCGCTTCGCCGACGGATCGATGGACGTCGACGTGCTGGGCGGCAAGGCCAACCTCACCGACATCGCCGCCGCCATCGGCCTGAGCCAGCTGCGCCGGCTGGACGCCTTCAACGCGCGCCGGCGCGAGCTGGCCCGGCTCTACTTCGCCCACTTCGACCGCTCGCTCGGCTTCGACCTGCCGCCGGAGGACTTCGAGCACGGCAACTGGCACATGTTCCAGCCGCTGCTGCCGCTGTCACGCATGAAGCTGGATCGCGGCGGCTTCATCGAGGCGATGAAGCGCGAGGGCATCGGGGTCGGGGTGCACTATCCGGCCATGCACCTGTTCACCCTGTATCGCCGGCGCGGCCTGCGCGAGGGCGACTTTCCGGTCGCCGAGGACATCGGCCGGCGCACGGTCACCCTGCCCCTGTTCCCGGCCATGCGCGACGACGACGTGCTGCGCGTGTGCGAGGCGGTCACGCGCGTGGTGCGCCCGGTGCTGCGCTGACATGACCCGGTCTTCCTTCCTCTCTCTGTCCTTGCAGGGTCGTCGCGGTCGCGGCAGTCGGCGGGCGGCCGGGCCCAGGGGGGTGTTCGGAGCGAGGACGAGAGCAGGACCGAAGGCGTGGGCGGTACTCGCAGCAGTGACGAAGCCGCCGCTCGCGCGGACCGGCATGACGTTGGCACCGAGGCCGTTGCCTGCGCACGCCACCGCGGTATCGGCAAAGGCGCGGGCCGCCCGGGGCCGGCGCGCCTGTGCGCAGCCGAGAAGCGCAGCAGCACCGGCGGCGCGCGCAGCGCGCTTCGTGCTTCATTCTCGCGGCGCCCTGTCCGAGCGCAGCTCGCGTAGCGAGCGCAGCGAGTTGCGCCGCGCCAGCCGGTGCTGGAGCATCGCAGGGCACCCCCCGCGCAGCGGGGGGCAAGCACCGGTGCGCCGGCCCCGGGCGGCCCGCGCCTTTGCTCGCGCCAATCGAAGCACGCAAAGTGACCGACGCACGCGCAGGCTACAGCACACAGCGGAGCCGCTGACATGAGCGCCCGCGTCGACCTCTCGGTGGTCATCCCGGTCTACAACGAGGAGGCCGTGCTGGCGGCACTGTTCGCGCGCCTGTACCCGGCGCTCGACGCCCTGGGCGTGCCCTACGAGATCGTGTTCGTCAACGACGGCAGCCACGACCGCTCGGCGCAGCTGCTGGCCGACCAGTTCCACCTGCGCCCCGACGTCACGCGAGTGGTGATGTTCAACGGCAACTTCGGCCAGCACCGGGCGATCCTCGCCGGCTTCGAATACTGCCGCGGCGAGCGCATCGTCACGCTCGACGCCGACCTGCAGAACCCGCCCGAGGACATCCACCTGCTGCTCGAGCGCATGGACGCCGGCCACGACTACGTCGGCTCGATCCGCCGCCAGCGCGATGATCGCCTGTGGCGGCGCGTGGCCTCGCGTGCGATGAACCGCGTCCGCGAGCGCATCACGCGCATCCGCATGACCGACCAGGGGTGCATGATGCGCGCCTACAGCCGGCGCATCGTCGATACGATCAACCGCTGCAACGAGCTGCACACCTTCATCCCCGCACTGGCCTGGCAGTTCGCGCAGAACCCGACCGAGGTGGTGGTCGGCCACGAGGAGCGCTTCGCGGGCACATCGAAGTATTCGCTATACAGCCTGATCCGCCTCAACTTCGACCTCGTGACCGGCTTCTCGCTGGTGCCGCTGCAGCTGTTCTCCCTCGGCGGCATGGCGATCTCGCTGCTGTCCGCGGTGCTGGTGGTCTACCTCGCTGCGCGGCGCATCGTGCTCGGCCCCGAGGAAGGCGGGCTGTTCACCCTGTTCGGCATCGCCTTCATGCTGATCGGCATCGCGCTGTTCGGCATCGGCCTGCTCGGCGAGTACATCGGCCGCATCTACCAGGAGGTGCGCCAGCGGCCGCGCTACGTGATCGCCGGCATCCTGGAGCGCGACGCCGGCGGCGGGCCCGATCGATCATGAACCGCGCGGTCGTCTTCGCCTACCACGACGTCGGCGTGCGCTGCCTGAAGACGCTGCTCGCGCGCGGCGTGGACGTCGCGCTGGTGGTCACGCACGACGACGACCCGGGCGAAGCCCGCTGGTTCGACAGCGTGCGCGCCACGGCGACGGACTACCGCATCCCGGTCATCTCGCCCGAGGATGCGAACGTCCCGGCAGTGGTGCAGCGGGTTCGCGCAACACGGCCCGATTTCCTGTTCTCCTTCTACTACCGGCGCATGCTGGGCGCCGCGCTGCTCGCCGCCGCCCCGCGCGGCGCCTACAACATGCACGGCTCGCTGCTGCCGAAGTACCGCGGCCGGGTGCCGGTCAACTGGGCCGTGCTGCGCGGCGAGACCGAGACCGGCGCCACGCTGCACGTGATGAACGAGAAGCCCGACAACGGGGCCATCGTCGACCAGATGGCGGTGCCCATCCTGCCCGACGACACCGCGCGCGAAGTCTTCGGCAAGGTGTGCGTCGCCGCCGAGCTGGTGCTGTGGCGCAGCCTGCCGGGGCTGCTCGACGGCAGCGCCCGGCCGCGCGCGCAGAACCTCGCCGAGGGAAGCTACTTCGGCGCGCGCCGCCCCGAGGACGGCCGCATCCCCGCGGGCATCGGCGCGCGCGCCCTGCACGACTTCGTGCGCGCGCTCACCCGCCCCTACCCGGGCGCCTTCGCCGATCTCGAACGCGGCCGGCTGACCATCTGGCGCACGCTGCGCGAAGAGCCGGCGGCGGGCACCGGTGACGCCGGTAACGGCAATGACGCCGACGACACCGTCGCTACCGGCGATGCCGCCGACGCCGGCAGTCCCCGCGCCGCCGCGGCGCCCGGCGCCCCGCGCCTGCGCGTGCTCGAAGGCGCGCTCGCGATCGAGTGCGCCGACGGCGGACGGCTGCGCGTGCTCGAGGCCACGCTGGCCGGCGCGCCGTTCGACGCCGATACCTTTCGCGCCGCCTACGGCGACGCCGCCATCCCCCTCGCCGGCTGAGCCGGCACCGGAGTCCCCATGACGAAGAAGGTCCTGGTCCTCGGCGTGAACGGCTTCATTGGCCACCACCTGAGCCGGCGCATCATCGAGTCCACCGACTGGGAAGTCCACGGCATGGACATGAGCACCGACCGGGTGCGCGAGTGGATGGACCATCCGCGCTTCCACTTCTTCGAGGGCGACATCACCATCAACAAGGAGTGGATCGAGTACCACGTCAAGAAGTGCGACGTTGTGCTGCCGCTGGTGGCCATCGCCACGCCCTCGACCTACGTGAGCGAGCCCCTGCGGGTGTTCGAGCTCGACTTCGAGGCCAACCTGCCGATCGTGCGACAGTGCGTGCGCTACCGCAAGCACCTGGTGTTCCCCTCCACCTCCGAGGTCTACGGCATGTGCCGCGACGAGGCGTTCGACCCCGAGACCTCCGAGCTGGTGTGCGGGCCGATCGGCAAGCAGCGCTGGATCTACTCGTGCGCCAAGCAGCTGATGGACCGCGTGATCCACGCCTACGGCATGGAGCAGGGCCTGCGCTATACGCTGTTCCGGCCGTTCAACTGGATCGGCGGCGGCCTGGACAGCATTCACACGCCCAAGGAGGGCTCGAGCCGGGTGATCACCCAGTTCTTCGGGCACATCGTGCGCGGCGAGCCGATCAGGCTGGTCGACGGCGGCCACCAGAAGCGCGCCTTCACCTACGTCGACGACGGCATCGCGGCCCTGATGAAGATCGTGGAGAACCGCGACGGCAGGGCCGACGGCCAGATCTACAACATCGGCAACCCCACCAACAACTACTCCATCCGCGAGCTGGCGGCGATGATGCTCGAGCTGGCGCGCGAGTACCCCGAGTACCGCGACAACGCCGCACGCGTGACGGTGGTGGAGACCACTTCGGGCGAGTACTACGGCAAGGGCTACCAGGACGTGCAGAACCGCGTGCCCAAGATCGACAACACCCGGACCGACCTCGACTGGGCGCCGCGCGTCGACATGCGCGAGGCGCTGCGGCGCATCTACGACCACTATCGCACCCAGATCGTCGACGCGCGCGCGCTCAACACCTGAGCCCGGGCGCGCCATGCCGCACCTCGCCCTGAAGATCGACGTCGACACCTGGCGCGGCACGCGCGAGGGCGTGCCGCGGCTGCTCGCCCTGCTCGAGCGCCACGGCGCGGGGGCGACCTTCCTCTTCAGCCTGGGGCCGGATCACACCGGCCGCGCCGTCAAGCGCGTGTTTCGCAGGGGCTTCCTGGGCAAGGTGGCGCGCACCTCGGTGGTGGAGCACTACGGCGTACGCACGCTGCTGTACGGCACGCTGCTGCCCGGGCCCGACATCGGCCGGCGCGAAGCGGCGCTCCTGCGCTCGGTGCGCGAGCGCGGCTTCGAAACCGGCATCCACACCTGGGACCACGTGCGCTGGCAGGACGAGGTGGCACGGCGCGACGCCGCCTGGACGCGCGCCGAGATGGCCCGGGCAGCGGCGCGCTTCGAGGAGATCTTCGCGGCCCCGGCGCGCACCCATGGCGCGGCCGGCTGGCAGATGAACGAGGCGGCCTACGCGCTGGAGCGCGAGCTCGGCTTCGACTACGCCTCCGACGGGCGCGGCACCCATCCGTTCCAGCCGGTCGATGCGCGGGGGCACGCGCTCGGCGTGCCGCAGCTGCCCACCACCCTGCCGACGTTCGACGAGCTGATCGGGCTGGACGACCTGACGCCGGCCAACGTCCATCGCCACCTGCTGGGGCTCACCGCCGCGCCACCGCCGCCGCACGGCCACGTGTACACGCTGCACGCCGAGCTCGAGGGCATGAAGCTCGCCGATACCTTCGAGCGCCTGCTCGCCGGCTGGAAGGCGCAGGGTTACCGGCTGGTGCCCACCGGCACGGTGTTCGCCTCGCTCGATGCGGCAAGCCTGCCCCGCCACCGGGTGGCGACGGGGGAGATCGCAGGGCGCAGCGGCACGCTGGCCCTGCAAGGTGCCGCGGTCAGCGCCGGCGCGTGAGCGCCATGCCGGCCAGGCCGATTCCCAGCAGCGCCAGGGATAGCGGCTCGGGAACCTGCCCCGGAGGGCCGCCGAGCCCGACCACGCCCACGGTGAAGCCGTGCCAGTTCTCCGAGGTGTGGGTGAAGCTGATCGACGTGTAGGTACCCGGCAGCCGGATCACGCCGTGGACCTCCCCGCTGCCGAAGAAACCGGTGCCGGCGGCGTTGAGAACCGGTGTGCCGTTGCCCCAGTAGCCCGCGCCGTAGCTCAGGATCTGGATCGGCACGCCGAAGTCCACCGTGTTGCCGTTCCAGCTCACCAGGGCGATGAGCGGGTCGGTGACCGCCTGGCTGAAGGTGATGGTGGCGGTGCCGCCCGTGCTCAACGCGATGATGTCGGCCGCGGGCGGCGCGTTGCTCACCGTGGCGCTCAGGTAGGGCGCATTGGGGCTCCAGTAGTTGGTGCCGCCGCTGACCTGCGCGAAACCATAGGACCCGGCGAAGCTCACCCCTACCGTATCGCTGCCGATCGTCAGCGTGCCCGAGACGCCGGGAGCTGCCGTGGAAACGGTGGTCCAGTCGGTCCAGTAGACCGGGTCGGACCATGCCGGGGCCGAGAACGCGAGGCCGAGCGCCAAGCCCAGACCGATGCGCGTCGATGTCTTCATGATTTTGCCTTCCTCGCGAACGTCGTTCGTCACGGGACTGAAGCAAGAATCAAGCCCATACTCCCTGCATGGGTAAGCGCCTGATTTCCTTGTGAGTCTTGCCTACTGTCCCACCGCCCGCGGCGCCCATGTAAAGCCCGCCGACAAATGCCGGCCAGGCCGTTCCCGGCGGCGCCGGGGACCGCGGCGCAGGAAGTCAGCTGGCGCGGCTGAGCACCAGTCGCGGGCCGCCCTCTGCGCTCAGCAGCGCGGCGAAGCGCTCGCGCACCGCACGCTCGATGCCCTCGGCGTCGAGCCCCTCGGCGTGCAGGAGCTGCGCCTGGTCGCCGTGATCGATGTTGCGGTCGGGCAGCCCGAGCTGCAGCAGCGCCCGCACGACGCCGGCGCCCGCCAGCGCCTCGGCCACCGCGCTGCCGGCGCCGCCCATCACCACGTGCTCCTCGATGGTGACGAAGGCGTCGTGCGAACGCGCGAGCTCGCACAGCAGGGCGGCATCGATCGGCTTGACGAAGCGCATGTTGACCACCGTCGCGTCGAGCGCCTCGCCGGCGGCCAGCGCCGGCGCGAGCAGCGTGCCGAAGGCGAGCAGCGCCACGCGCCGCGCGCCCGTGCGGCGCAGCTCGGCGCGGCCGATCGGCAGGGCGGTGAGGTCCTTCGACACCGGCACGCCGATGCCGGCGCCGCGCGGGTAGCGCACCGCGCTCGGGCCGTCGTGGCGAAACGCCGTGTACAGCATCTGGCGGCATTCGTTCTCGTCGGACGGCGCCATCACCACCATGTTGGGGATGCAGCGCAGGAAGGCGTGGTCGTAGGCGCCGGCATGCGTGGCGCCGTCGGCCCCGACGATGCCGGCGCGATCGAGCGCGAACACCACCGACAGGTTCTGCAGCGCCACGTCGTGGATCAGCTGGTCGTAGCCGCGCTGCAGGAAGGTGCTGTAGATGGCCACCACCGGCTTGAGGCCCTCGCAGGCCAGGCCCGCGGCGAAGGTGACCGCATGCTGCTCGGCGATGCCGACGTCGAAGTAGCGCTGCGGGAAGCGCTTCTCGAACTCCACCAGCCCCGAGCCCTCGCGCATGGCCGGCGTGATCGCGACCAGCCGCTCGTCGAGCGCCGCCATGTCGCAGATCCAGTCGGAGAACACCTGCGTGAACGTGGGGCGCGGCGGCGTGGCCGGCTTCCTGATGCCCTCCTGCGGATCGAAGCGCCCGGGCCCGTGATAGAGCACCGGATCGGCCTCGGCGAGCTTGTAGCCCCGCCCCTTGCGGGTCACGATGTGCAGGAACTGCGCGCCGCGCAGCTCGCGCAGGTTCTGCAGCGTGGGCACCAGGCTGTCCAGATCGTGGCCGTCGATGGGCCCGACGTAGTTGAAGCCGAACGCCTCGAACAGGGTGCCGCCCGGCACCACCAGCCCCTTGGCGTGCTCCTCCAGGCGCCGCGCCAGCTCGAACAGCGGCGGCACGTTCGAGAGCACGGCGCGTCCGACGTCGCGCGCCTTGGCATAGAAGCGCCCCGAGAGCAGCCGCGCGAGATAGCGGTTGAGCGCACCCACCGGCGGCGAGATCGACATGTCGTTGTCGTTGAGCACCACCAGCAGGTCGATGTCGGGGGTCACGCCGGCGTTGTTCATCGCCTCGAAGGCCATGCCCGCGGTCATGGCGCCGTCGCCGATCACCGCCACGTGGCGCCGCCGCCCGGGCCCCGCGTTCTCGCCCTTGTTGCGCGAGGCCACCGCCATGCCCAGCGCCGCCGAGATGGAGGTGGAGGAATGCGCGGTGCCGAAGGCGTCGTATTCGCTTTCGCTGCGCCGTGGGAAGCCCGAGATGCCGTCGCGCTGGCGCAGCCCGGCCATGGCCTCGCGGCGGCCGGTGAGGATCTTGTGCGGATAGCTCTGGTGCCCGACGTCCCAGATCAGGCGATCGCGCGGCGTATCGAACACGTAGTGCAGGGCGATCGCCAGCTCGATCGTGCCGAGGTTCGACGACAGGTGCCCGCCGGTGTGCGAGACCGACTCGAGCACGTAGGCGCGCAGCTCCTGCGCGAGCGTGGCCAGCGCCGCGCGATCGAGGTGCCGCAGCGCGGCCGGCTCGTCGATCGAGCGCAGCAGCGGATAGGCGTCGGCAGCGTCGGTCATGGTCGTGCGGGTCCGGTGCGGCGGGCGCTCAGGCGCTGCGCATCACGATGAGGTCGGCCAGCTCGGCCAGCCGCCGCCCCTGCGCGCCCAGCGGCACGATCGCGGCATGCGCCTGCTCGCGCAGCCGCGCCGCCAGTGCCCGGGCCGCGCCCATGCCGAGCATCGACACGTAGGTGGGCTTGTTGCATTCGGCATCCTTGCCGGCAGTCTTGCCCAGCGTGGCCGAATCGCCCTCCACGTCCAGGATGTCGTCGACCACTTGGAAGGCCAGGCCGATCGCCTCGCCGTAGCGCTCGAGCGCGGCCTGCCGGCCGCCGCCCGCGCGCGTCGTCGCGACGGGCGCGCACAGCCCGCCCAGGCGCACCGCGGCCTGCAGCAGCGCGCCGGTCTTGCGGCGGTGCATGTCTTCGAGTGCGCCGGCATCGAGCTCCGCCCCCACCGCGGCCAGGTCGATCGCCTGGCCACCGGCCATGCCGGTGGAGCCGGCCGCGCGCGCCAGCTCGCCGACCATGGCGAGCGCCGCCGTCGCCTCGACGCCGTGCGCGACGGTGCCGGCCAGAGTCTCGAAGGCGAGCGCCTGCAGCGCGTCGCCGACCAGCATGGCGAGCGCCTCGCCGTAGACCACGTGCACGGTCGGGCGTCCCCGGCGCAGCACGTCGTCGTCCATGCACGGCATGTCGTCGTGCACCAGCGAATAGGCGTGGATCAGCTCGACCGCGCAGCCCACGCGATCGAGCGCGGCGCCACTCGCGCCGACGGCCTCGCCGGCGGCGTAGGCGAGCAGGGGGCGCACCCGCTTGCCGCCGCCGAGCACGGCATAGCGCATCGCATCGTGCAGGCGCGCGGGATGGGTGACGGCCGCCGGCAGTGCGCCGTCGAGGGCGCGCTCGGCACGCTGCGCGTGCGCGGCCAGCCAGTGCTCGAACGACGCCGGCGCCGCACCGGCCGGGGCGGCTGCGATCGGGCTCGCGTTCATCAGGGCTCTTCCGGAGCGTCGGGTTCGAAGGGCCGCAGCAGGTCGGCCTCGAGGATGCGCACCTGCTGCTGCACGTCGGCCAGCGACTTGCGGCACCAGCCGATCAGTGCCGCGCCGCGCCGGTAGGCGGCCAGCGACTGCTCGAGCGAGAGCGCACCGCCCTCCATGCGCTGCACGAGCTGCTCGAGCTCGCCCAGGGCGACCTCGAACGATTCGGGCGCGGGGTCGAGCGGGGGCGCGTCGCCGGGGCTGTCGGGGGTCATAAAGCAGTGATTTTACTTTCTTTTCGCCGCCGTACCGGCTTGACCGGATTCCGGCACGTGGTGACTTGCCTTGCCTGCCAATCAGGGTATCCTTCGCCCTCCCGGCGCATCCGCACGCGCCGGTTGGCCGTCCCGGGGCACTCCCGAGGCCGGGCTTGGCTCCGTCCTTCGACTTTGCATGGAGGGTCAGGATGTCGGATCTGGGTCGTCGCGAACATCTCGCTCCTGCGCGCACGCAACTCCCCGTCTCCGCCTATTTCGACGAAGCGCTGTACCAGCGGGAGATCGCGACCCTGTTCCGGCACGGGCCGGGCTACATCGGCCACGAGCTGATGGTGCCCGAGACCGGCAGCTACCACGCGCTGACGGCCGAGAACGAGGGCCGCATCCTGGTGCGCAACCCCTCGGGCGTCGAGCTGCTGTCCAACGTCTGCCGCCACCGGCAGGCGGTGATGCTCAACGGCCGCGGCAAGGCCGCGAACATCGTGTGCCCGCTGCACCGCTGGACCTACGATCTCTCCGGCCAGCTGCTCGGGGCGCCGCACTTCGAGCAGCGTCCTTGCGCTGACCTCGGCCGTACGCCCCTGCAGAACTGGCGCGGCATGCTCTTCGAGGGCCCGCGCGACGTGGCGCGCGATCTCGCCGGCCTCGATCCGATCGCGGAGTTCGACTTCTCGGGCTACCTGCTCGATCACGTCGAGATCCACGAGTGCGACTACAACTGGAAGACCTTCATCGAGGTCTACCTCGAGGACTACCACGTGGTCCCGTTCCACCCGGGGCTGGGCCGCTTCGTCTCGTGCGACGACCTGCGCTGGCAGTTCGGCGAGTGGCACTCGGTGCAGACGGTCGGCATCCACCAGAACCTGCGCAGGCCCGGCACGCCGGCCTACCGGGCCTGGCACGAGCAGGTGCTGCGCTACGGCAACGGCGAGCTGCCGCGGTACGGAGCGATCTGGCTGACCTACTTCCCCAACGTCATGCTCGAGTGGTATCCGCACGTGCTGGTGATCTCCACGCTGGTGCCGCGCGGGCCGCGCAAGACCACCAACATCATCGAGTTCTACTACCCCGAGGAAATCGTGCTGTTCGAGCGCGGCTTCGTCGAGGCCGAGCGCGCCGCGTACATGGAGACGGCGATCGAGGACGACGAGATCGCGCTGCGCATGGACGCCGGCCGGCGGGCCCTGCTCGATCGCGGCGAGGACGATGCCGGCCCCTACCAGAGCCCCATGGAGGACGGCATGCAGCACTTCCACGAGTTCCTGCGCCGACGCCTCGGGGCCATCTGAGCGGCCGGAGCGCGAGCCGATGGCCTGGACCACGCTGATCGGCGTCGACGAGCTGGCCGCGCACCTCGACGACTGCGTGGTCGTCGACTGCCGCCACGACCTGGCCGATCCGGCCTACGGCCCGGCGGCCTGGGCCGCGGGCCACCTGCCCGGCGCGTTCTTCCTGCACCAGGACAGCGACCTGGCCGGCGCGAAGACCGGCCGCAACGGGCGCCATCCGCTGCCCGACCGGGAGGCTCTGCGTCGCCGGCTGGAGGAGCTGGGCCTGCGTGACGGCGTGCAGCTGGTCACCTACGATGATGCCGGCGCCATGTTCGCCGTGCGCCTGTGGTGGCTCGCGCGCTGGCTCGGCCACGCCGAGGCGGCGGTGCTCGACGGCGGGCTGCCGGCATGGAGCGCGGCCGGCCGGCCGCTGAGCCGCGAGCCCGGCCGGGCGCACCGGCGCCCCGGAACGCTCACGCTGCGCGCGCCGCGGGTCGCGCAGGTCGATGCGGCCGCGGTGCTGGCCGGGCTCGGCGACGCGCACCGGCTCGTCGTCGATGCGCGGGCGCCGGAGCGCTACCGCGGCGAGGTTGAGCCGCTCGATCCGGTCGCCGGGCACATCCCGGGCGCGGTCAACCGGCCGTTCCAGGACAACCTGCGCCCCGACGGCCGCTTCAAACCCGCCGCCGAGCTGCACAGGGAATTCGCCGCCCTGCTGGACGGGCACGATCCGGCCTCGCTGGTGCACCACTGCGGCTCGGGCGTGTCGGCCTGCCACAACCTGCTCGCCATGGAGCTGGCGGGCCTGCCCGGCGGCGCGCTCTACCCGGGGTCGTGGAGCGAGTGGTGCGCCGACCCCGCACGTCCGGTGGCCACCGGCGCCCGGCCCTGAGCCGACGTCATGGCACGACTCGTCTTCTTCACCGGCCATGCCGGTGCCGGCAAGACCACCCTGGCGCTGCGCGCGGTGCCGCGCCTGCATGCGCGCACCGGCGAGAGCTTCTGCGTGCTCGACAAGGACACGGTCTACGGCGCCTACAGCGCCCACGTGATGGGCCTGCTCACCGGCGACCCCGATGATCGCGACAGCCCGGTCTACCTGGAGAACCTGCGCGACCGGGAATACGAGGGGCTGCTGCACATCGCGGCCGAGAACCTCGCGCTGGGCGTCAACGTGGTGCTGGTCGGTCCATTCTCGCGCGAGGTGAAATCGCGCCGGCTGTTCGACGCGGCCGCCCTCGGCGTACCGCCCGAGACGCGCATCTCGGTGGTGTGGGTGGTGCTGGACGAAGCCACCGCCCGCGCGCGCATCATCGCCCGCGCCCATCCGAACGATCGCTACAAGCTCGCGCACTGGGACGAGTACCGCAAGCGGCGCTTCGATCCCGACCCGGCCCAGTACCCGGCCCTGCTGCGCTTCGACAACACCGTGTTCGACGAAGCCGCCTTCGAGCGCCTGATCGCCAGCCTGTAATCACGGTTCTCGAAGATCGGCCACTTCGCGTGCGTCGGTCACTTTGCGTGCTTCGATTGGCGCGAGCAAAGGCGCGGGCCGCCCGGGGCCGGCGCCTTTGCCGATACCGCGGTGGCGTGCGCAGGCAACGGCCTCGGTGCCAACGTCATGCCGGTCCGCGCGAGCGGCGGCTTCGTCGCTGCTGCGAGCACCGCCCACGCCTTCGTGCCGAACACCACCCATGGTGCCCGAGCGGCAGTCGGCGGGCGGCCGGGCCCAGGGGGGCGCGGCGCTGTGTGCGGCGCCGAGCAGCGCAGTCTCGGGGTCGGCGCGCGCAGCGCGCTTCGTACTTCTGACTTGCGGCGCCTTGTCCGAGCGGAGCGCGCACAGCGCGCGAAGCGAGTTGCGCCGCACGACCCCGAGGCGAGCAGCGGAGGGAAGTCGGTGCGCAGCACCGACCGCCGTGCCCAGCGCCGCGCCCCCCTGGGCCCGGCCGCCCGCCGACTGCCGCGACCGCGCCAAGCTCGGCAGAGCAGAACGACGAGGAACTGCGCGCCAGCGTACGCCGCTGCACGAATCGCCGCAGCGGCGCACAATTCCGCTGACCATCCGGGACGCGCCGGGCCGGCGCGCCGGGCGGTCCGATCCGCAGGAGGATATCGCCATGCATACCCTGACCCGCATTCGCCGATCCATGCTGCCGGCACTCGCGGCAGGCGCCGCGTTCGCGCTGCTCGCCCCGGCCGGGGCACAGGAGATGAAGCTCACCCTGAAGGGGAGCGACGAAGTGCCGGCGGTCACGACCAGCGCCGCGGGCAGCGGCACGATCACCGTGGGCTCCGACAAGTCGGTGAGCGGCTCGGTGACCACCACCGGGGTCGCCGGAACGATGGCGCACATCCACGAAGGCGCTGCCGGCGCCAACGGCCCGGTGATCATCCCGCTGACCAAGGAAGGTTCCGACAAATGGGTCGTGCCGAGCGGCTCGAAGCTCACCGACGCGCAGTACGAGTCGTTCAAGGCCGGCAAGCTGTACGTGAACGTCCACAGCGCAGCGCACCCGGGCGGTGAGGTGCGGGCGCAGCTCAAGCCGTAGGCAGGCGGCCGGGGCCGTGCCGGCAGGCGCGGCGGTGCGGCGGCCGTTGCAGGCGCGGGACCGGATCGCGGCGCGGGCCGGTCCGTGCCCTTTACAGCCCGTGGCGGGCGTGCCACTGCGCCAGCGATTCGTCGGGGTACCGATCGAAGCTGCGGTCGCCGGGGCGCACCTCGGGCTCGACCCATGGTGCCTTCGAGCCGAGCATGATGTGCACCCGCTCGGGCGGCACCGGCAGCGGCGTGTCGATGACCGAGGCGTGCGGGTGCTTGGGCCTGTTCACCCTACGATCGACCCCGCGTGAGCCCGAAAACAGCACGCAATCAAGGCGCAAAGCGCAGCCGTGGCGGGGCCACGGCGAGCATTTGCAACGCCGAGTGCGTGCTGTTTTCGGGTTCACCCTGCGGGCCGGGGTCTGGCGAGCCGCCACACTTCGTTGCCGGCTCCTTGCGTGGCACCGCCACGCGCGTCGCCGGCGCCTCGTTTGGCGGCTCGCCAGGCCCCGGCGCGGGGTCGATCGTAGGGTGAACAGGCCCAGGTCCGGCCAGTTGGGATCGTAGAGCCACAGCGCGCTGCCGCAACGGCGGCAGAAGTTGCGCTCGCCGCTGCTCTCGCTGCCGTCTTCCAGGCTCGCGCGGTAGACGGACAGGTGCTCGGCGCCCTCGCCGACCAGCGTGCGCCGGTCGGCGCCGAGGTTGATCGCGTAGCCGCCCGCCCCCGCGGTCTTGCGGCAGATCGAGCAATAGCAACGCATGAACGGATACGGAGAGGCGGACTCCACCGTGAACCGCACCGCCTGACAATGACACGAGCCGTTCAGTTTCATGGCTTGCTCCGGGCCCGCGAGCCGGCCGGCCGACGCTCGAACAATGCCAGCCACAGCGAGGCGGCGCAACAGGCCATCGCCGCCGTCTGGATCGGCCCGAGCGGCTCGCCGTGGACGAGGGCGCCCGACACCAGCGCGATCACCGGCACCATGATCGAGGAGAGCCCGGCCACGCCGGCCGGCAGCAGGCCGACGATGGCGAACCAGCACGCGTTGCCGATGGCCATCGGCACCAGCGTGATCCAGCCGATCACGGCGATCGACTGCCACGAGGGCACGAACCAGCGGCCGTCGCCGAATGCCAGCGCCCCGATCGCGATCGGCACGCCGCCGAGGATCAGTTGCCAGCCGCTCAGCACCAGGGCGGGCGCGGCCACGGCGCCGCGCGCCAGCACCAGCGTGCCGACCGCCCAGCCCAGGCCGGCCAGCAGCCCGAGCGCCAGGCCGAGAGGCGCGTGAGCGTACGCGCCGAAGTCGGGCAGCATCAGCAGGGCCACTGCCGCCGCGCCCAGCACGATGGCCAGCAGCATGCGGACGCCCGGCCGCTCGCCGAGCACCGCCCACGAGATGAGCGCCGACCACAAGGGCATGGTGAAGCCCAGCACCGCGGTCTGGCCCGAGGGGATCAGCACCGCCGAATAGGTGCTGGCGATGTTCCAGGTGGCGAGATAGGCGAGCGCCGAGACGATCATCGTCGGCCAGTGCCGGCGCGCGATGGACAGCGGCTGGCCGCGCGCCCGCGCCACGGCGAGCAGGATGGCACCGGACGCGGGCAGGGCGACGGCGCGGAACGTCCACACCGAGACTTCGCGCACCGCCAGCGGGAACAGCGCGAAGTTGGTTCCCCAGACCAGGGTGAGCACTGCCAGCAGGAACAGCGCGCGCGGGCTGGCCATGCTCACCGGGCCCGCCCGCGCACCGTCAATGCCCCCCCACCAGGGCGCTGGTCAGGGCGATCAGTGCCACGCCGAGCATCATCATCACGAACTGCCAGAACCACTCGCCGCGCCGGCGCGTGGCCAGGTGCATGTCGGGGATGAGGTCGGCCAGCGCGACGTAGATGAAGCTCGCGGTGGCCAGCATCAGCACGTAGGGCAGCATGTCCTGGCTGTGCGCCAGCGCGAAGTAGCCGGCCACGCCGCCCGCCACCGCCGACAGGCCGCTCAGCGAGTTGTAGAGCAGCGCGCGCGCGCGCGTATAGCCCGCGTGCACCAGGATGATGAAGTCGCCGATCTCCTGCGGGATCTCGTGGGCGGCGATCGCCAGCGTGGTGAGCACGCCCAGCATCGGGTCGGCCATGAAGGCGGCCGCGATCATCACGCCGTCGGCGAAGTTGTGGATGGTGTCGCCGACCAGAATCAGCACGCCGCCGCGCCGCGCCTCCTCGCGATCGTGGCCGTGGTGGTGGTCGTGCCCGTCGCCTTCGTGATGGTGGCTGTGGCGCAGCACCGCCAGCTTCTCGAGCACGAAGAAGCCGATCAGGCCGCCGAGCAGCGTCCACGAGAGCGCCTGCGGCTCGACGTGCGACTCGAAGGCCTCCGGAATCAGGTGCAGCACCGCCATCGCCAGCAGCAGCCCGGCCGACAGGCTGACCATGCGGTGCACCATCCCGGCCAGCAGCGACAGCGACAGCCAGGCCGCCGCGAGCACGCTGGCCAGCCCGCCCAGCACCGTGGCGACGACGATCATCGGCAGGGTGGACATCAGTGCGCCTGCTCCCAGTTGCCGCCCACCCCGCACTGCACCTCGAGCGGCACGGCCAGGGTGGCCACGCCGGTCATCAGCTCCGGCACCTGTGCGCACACCTGCTCGAGCTCGGCCTCGGGCACCTCGAGCACCAGCTCGTCGTGCACCTGCATGATGAGCATGGCGCCCAGCCGCTCGCGCTCGAGCCAGCCCTGCACCGCGATCATGGCGAGCTTGATCAGGTCGGCCGCCGTGCCCTGCATCGGCGCGTTGATCGCGGCGCGCTCGGCGCCGGCCCGCCGCGGGCCGTTCGGGCTGTTGATCTCGGCCAGCCACAGGCGGCGGCCGAACACCGTCTCGACATAACCCTGGCGGCGCGCGAGCTCTCGCGTGCGCTCCATGTAGCGCGCCACGCCCGGATAGCGTGCGAAATAGCGCTCGATGTAGTTCTTCGCGGCGTCGCGCTCGATGCCGAGGTTGCTCGCCAGGCCGTAGGCGCTCATGCCGTAGATGAGCCCGAAGTTGATCACCTTGGCGTAGCGGCGCTGCTCGGCGCTGACCTCGGCCGGCTCGATGCCGAAGATCTCGGCCGCGGTGGCGCGATGGATGTCCATACCCTGCTCGAAGGCGCGCAGCAGCCCCTCGTCGCCCGAGATGTGCGCCATGATGCGCAGCTCGATCTGCGAGTAGTCGGCCGAGACGATGCGCCAGCCCGGCGCGGCGACGAAGGCCTCGCGGATGCGCCGGCCCTCGCCGGTGCGCACCGGGATGTTCTGCAGGTTGGGATCGCTCGAGGCGAGCCGGCCGGTGACCGCCACCGCCTGCGAGTAGCTGGTGTGCACGCGGCCGCTGCGCGGGTCGACCATCTTCGGCAGCTTGTCGGTGTAGGTGCTCTTGAGCTTGGCGAGAGCGCGCCAGTCGAGCAGGATGCGCGGCAGCGGGTAGTCCTCGGCGAGCTTGGCCAGCACCTCCTCGTCGGTCGAGGGCGCGCCGCTCGCAGTCTTCCTCACCACCGGCAGGCCGAGACGCCCGAACAGGATCTCGCCGAGCTGCTTGGGCGAGTTCAGGTTGAACGGCTGGCCCGCCGCCTCGACCGCCTGGCGCTCGAGCTCGAGCATCCTGCGCCCGAGCTGGTCGGACTGGCGCGCCAGCGCCTCGGCGTCGATCAGCACGCCGTTGCGCTCCATGCGCTGCAGCACGCGCGAGACCGGGATCTCGATCTCGCGGTAGACGCGATCGAGCCGCGCATCGGCGGCGATCTGCGGATACAGCGTGCGGTGCAGGTGCAGCGTCACGTCGGCGTCCTCGGCGGCGTAGCGCGCCGCCCGATCGATCGGCACCTGCTCGAAGCCGATCTGGCTCGCGCCCTTGCCGGCCACCTCGTGGTAGGTGATGGTGCGCCGGTTCAGGTGCCGCTCGGCGAGCGAATCCATGTCGTGGTTGCGGTGCGCCTCGAGCACGTAGCTCTCGAGCAGCGTGTCGTGCTCGATGCCGGCCAGCCGGATGCCGTGATTCTCGAACACGTGCGTGTCGTACTTGAGATTCTGGCCCACCTTGGCGCGCGCCGAGCTCTCGAGCCAGGCGCGCAGCCTCTCGAGCACCTGCTCGCGCGCGAGCTGCTCCGGTGCTCCGGTATAGCGGTGCGCCAGCGGCACGTAGCAGGCCTGGAACGGCTCGACCGACAGCGACAGGCCGACCAGCTCGGCGCGCATCGGATCGAGCGAGGTGGTCTCGGTGTCGAGCGCGACCAGCGCGGCCGACTCGATGCGCGCGATCCAGCGCTCGAGCTGCCCGGCCTCGAGCACCGTTTCGTAGTCGAGGCCGGCATCGGCGGCGGATGCGCCCTCACCGGGCGCCGCGGAGCCGGTGCCGGCCTGCGGCGCGGCAGCAGCTCCTGGAGCATCCCCCGACGTGGTCCCCGAAGCGGCCCCCGCAGCGGCCCCGCCGGCCGGCGCCGCGGCCGCCGCGCGCGCCTCGAGATCGCGCAGCCAGGTGCGGAAGTTGCAGCGCTCGAACAGCGCCCTGAGCGCGGCGGGGTCCTCGTCGGCCAGGGCGAGCGTATCGTCGATCGACCCGACGTGCGGCGCCAGCTCGCAGTCGGTCTTGACGGTGACCAGCCGGCGCGCCACCGGCAGCCAGTCGAGCGCCTTGCGCAGGTTCTCGCCCACCACGCCGCCGATCGCGCCGGCGTGCTCGACGACGGCATCGAGCGAGCCGTACTGGTCGAGCCACTTGACCGCGGTCTTCGGGCCGACCTTGTCGACGCCCGGCACGTTGTCGACCGCGTCGCCGACCAGGGTCAGCCAGTCGACGATGCGCTCCGGCGGCACACCGAACTTGGCCTTGACGCCGTCGCGATCGAGTCGCTCCACCGGCCCGCCTTCGCGCCCGACCATGGTGTTGACCAGCACCACGTCGTCGGCCACGAGCTGGGCGAGATCCTTGTCGCCGGTGGACACGACGGTGCCCATGCCCTGGCGCCGCGCCTGCGCCGCCAGCGTGCCGATCACGTCGTCGGCCTCGATGCCCTCGATCATCACCAGCGGCCAGCCGAGCGCGCGCACGAGCTCGTGGATGACCGGGACCTGGCGCGCCAGGTCTTCGGGCATCTCCTTGCGATTGGCCTTGTACGCGGGGTACCACTCGTCGCGGAAGGTCTTGCCCGGCGCATCGAAGACCACCGCGCCGCGGGTCGCCCCGCCACCCAATTTGCCGTCGGCACGCAGACGCCGTAGCATCGCCACCATGCCGTAGATGGCGCCGGTGGGCTCACCCGTCTTGCTGCGCAGATCCGGCAGTGCGTGAAATGCTCGATACAGGAAGCTCGAGCCGTCAACCAGCAGAAGCGTTTTTTTTTCCGACATGTCCAGCAGCAAACAGGTGCCGCAGTTGCGCGCGGTGGCGAGCCAGGAACGCTCGACTTCGCTGAAGGCGCGCGAGTCATGGCATATCTTTGGAATTATCTCAGAGTTCGTCGAGGCCACGGAGCGGCTCGCCGAGATCCGCCCCGCGGTGTCGATCTTCGGCAGCGCGCGCGTGCGCCCCGGCCATCGCTGGTACGAGCTCACCGTCGACATCGCGCGCCGCCTCTCCGATGCCGGCTTCGCCATCATCTCGGGCGGCGGCCCCGGCATCATGGAGGCGGCCAATCGCGGCGGCTACGCGGGCAAGTCGGCCTCGGTGGGGCTGAACATCCAGCTGCCCATGGAGCAGCACGGCAACGGCTACCAGGACATCTCGCTCACCTTCCGGCACTTCTTCGCGCGCAAGGTCGCCTTCGCCAAGTACGCCACCGCCTTCGTCGCCGTGCCCGGGGGCTTCGGCACGCTCGACGAGCTGTGCGAGATGCTCACCATGGTGCAGACGCGCATGGGGCGGCGCATCCCCATCATCCTGGTCGACGGCGCCTTCTGGCGCGGCCTGCTCGAATGGATGCGCGAGCAGCTGCTCGGCAACGACCTCATCTCGCCGGGAGACCTCGACCTGATCCAGGTGATCGACGATCCCGCGCAGGTGGTCGAGGCGATCTTCGACCACTACCAGACGCGCGGCTTCGTACCCACGCCCGACGAACGCGAACGCATGCTCTACCTGTAGCCCGGCCCGCACGACATGGCCGTCTTCACGTCCGTCACGCGCGAGGCGCTCGCGCGCTGGCTCGAGGGCTACGCGCTGGGCGAGCTGTGCGGCTTCGAGGGCATCGCCTCGGGCATCGAGAACAGCAACTTCTTCGTCACCACCACCAGCGGCCGCTTCGTGCTCACGCTGTTCGAGCGGCTGGCCTTCGAGGAGCTGCCCTTCTACCTCTCGCTGATGCACCATCTCGCGCAGCGCGGCGTGCCCTGCCCCGACCCGGTCGCCGACCGGCGCGGCGAAGTGCTGGGCCGGCTCGAGGGCAAGCCGGCAGCCCTGTTCACGCGCCTGCCGGGACAGGCGGTCGAGGCGCCCGCGGCGTCGCATTGCGCGCAAGTCGGCGCACTGCTGGCGCGCATGCATCGCGCGGCGGCCGACTACTCGGGAGTCGCGCCCCACCCGCGTGGCCTGCCCAACCCGCGCGGCCTGCCCTGGTGCCGGCACGCCGCCGCATCGGTGGCGGCGTTCCTCGACGCCGAGCAGGCCGCCCTGCTGCACGACGAGCTGGCGGAGCAGGAAGCGTTCGCCGCCTCGCCGCGCCATGCGGCCCTGCCGGCCGGCCCCGTGCATGCCGACCTGTTTCGCGACAACGTGCTGTTCGAGGCCGGCCCCGACGGCTCGCCGCGCATCGGCGGCGTGATCGACTTCTACTTCGCCGGCGTCGACACCTGGCTGTTCGACCTCGCCGTGGCCGTCAATGACTGGTGCATCGACCAGGCCAGCGGCGCCTTCGACGCGCCGCGGCTGGCCGCGCTGCTGGAGGCCTATCGCACGGCACGCCCGCCGAACGAGGCCGAGGTCGCCGCCTGGCCGATGATGCTGCGCGCCGGCGCGCTGCGCTTCTGGCTGTCGCGGCTGTTCGACCTGCACCTGCCGCGCCCGGCCGAGCTGGTCACGCCCAAGGACCCCGCGCACTTCGAGCGCATCCTGCGGGCCAGGCGCCGCGGCGTCCCGGCGCTTGCATGATGGTCTCCGAGCAACCGGTGGCCGTGCGCATCGCCACCCTGCCGGCGGCGGCCGGCTGGCGCTGGGTCGCCGACGGCTTCCGGCTGCTGCGCCGCCAGCCGATCGCCCTGCTGGCGATCACCTTCATGAACCTGCTGCTGCTGTCGGCCTCGGTGCTGGTTCCGCTGGTCGGATCGATCGCGCCCCTGGTGCTCGCGCCGGTGCTGATGGTCGGGCTGATGCACGCGGTGCGCAGCGCCGACCAAGGCACGACGCCGACGCCGACCATGCTCTTCGCCGGCTTTCGCGACGACGGCGGCCGCCGCTGGAAGCCGCTGCTGCTGCTCGGCGCCGTCAACGCGCTGGCGACGGTGGCGGCGCTGGCGCTCGCGGCAGTGGCCGACGAGGGCACGCTGATGCGCCTGGCCACGGGCCAGATCCACAGCGACGACCCCGCGGTCTCGGACGGTGCGCTGGTGATCGCGGCGCTCGTCTTCCTGCTCACCTATGCACCGGTGCAGATGGCGATGTGGTACGCGCCGCTGTTCGTCGCCTGGCACCGCACGCCGGTGGCGCAGGCGCTCTTCTACAGCCTGGTCGGCGTGTGGCGCAACCGGCGCGCCTTCGTCGTCTACGCGATCGGCTGGTTCGGGATCGCGCTGGCAGGGTCGCTGCTGGTGCGCGTGCTGCAGATGGCGCTCGGCTCGAGCCCGTTCCTGCTCTCGATGCTGCTCTCGCCGCTGTCGCTGCTGCTGATCACCGCCGTGTACTGCTCGTTCTGGTCGAGCTACCGCGATCCGGTCAGCGGCGCAGGGTCGGCCGGGCCGCCGTAGATCCCTGCGGCCGGGACGCCGCAAGCGCCGGGGAGTCTGTCGGGATCGAACCCGGCCTCCGCGGCGCCTCGCCTCACGCCTTCAGCGCCTCGAGCCGCGCCACCGACAGCGCCAGCCACTTCAGGCCCTCGCGCCCGAAGTTCACCTGCACGCGCGCATCCTCGCCGCTGCCCTCGATGCCGACGATCACGCCCTCGCCGAAGCGCGCGTGCGCCACGCCCTGGCCCACGCGGAAGGGGATGCCGCGATCGAAGCCCCCCGCGGCGCGCTGCTCGGCCGGCGTCAGGCGGCCGGTATCGTGCTCGCGCCCGCGCGCGGACCGCGGCGTGGCTCCGGCGTAGCCCTCCCAGGCGCCGCCCCAGCCCTCGCGGCGGCCGGCCTGGGCACCGGCCTGCGTGCGCGGCGTGAGCCACTTCAGCAGCGCCGGCGGCAGCTCGTCGAGGAAGCGCGAGCGCAGGCTGTAGCGCGTCTGGCCGTGCAGCATGCGCGTCTGCGAGAACGACAGGTACAGCCGCTTGCGTGCGCGCGTGATCGCCACGTACATCAGCCGGCGCTCCTCCTCGAGCCCGGCGATCTCGGAGATCGAGTTCTCGTGCGGGAACAGCCCTTCCTCGAGGCCGGTGATGAACACCGCCGCGAACTCCAGCCCCTTGGCCGCATGCACGGTCATGAGCTGAACCGCGTCGCTGCCCTCGCCGGCCTGGTTGTCCCCGGCCTCGAGCGAGGCGTGGGCCAGGAAAGCCGCCAGCGGCGTGAGCTGGGCCGCACCGGGCGCATCGGCCTCGAGCACCGCGTCCGCGGCCGCATCCCCGGGCTCCCCTCCGGGCGCCGGTGCCGGCGCGGCAGCGGCCACGCCGACATTGGCCGGCGTGCCGGCCACGATGCCTTCCTCGGCGAGGAAGCCGGCTGCGGCATTGACCAGCTCGCGCAGGTTCTCGATGCGGTCCTGCCCTTCGCGCTCGCCGCGATAGTGCGCCAGCAGCCCGCTGCGATCGACCACGTGCTCGACGACTTCCGGCAGCGACATGGCCCGCGTCTCGGCGCGCAGGCCCTCGATCAGGCGCACGAAGCCGGCGAGCTTGCCCGCGGCGGCGCCGGAGAGTGCGTCGACCGCGGTGAACAGGCTCCGGTTGGAGGTGCGCGCGGCATCCTGCAGCGCCTCGAGCGTACGCGTGCCGATGCCGCGGGCGGGGAAGTTCACCACCCGCAGGAACGCACCGTCGTCGTTCGGGTTCTCCATCAGGCGCAGGTAGGCGAGCGCGTGGCGGATCTCGGCGCGCTCGAAGAAGCGCAGCCCGCCGTAGACGCGGTAGGCGATGCCGGCCGAGAACAGCGCGTGCTCGATCACGCGCGACTGGGCATTGGAGCGGTACAGCACGGCGACGTCGGCGCGCGCCCAGCCCTCGCCGATCAGGCCGCGGATCTCCTCGACCAGCCAGTGCGCCTCCTGCGCGTCGCTGGTCGCCTCGTATACGCGCACCGGCTCGCCCTCGCCGGCCTCGGTCCACAGGTTCTTGCCCAGGCGCCGGGTGTTGTGGGCGATCAGCGCGTTGGCGCACTCCAGGATGTTGCCGTGCGAGCGGTAGTTCTGCTCGAGCTTGATCAGGTTGGAGACGCGGAACTCGCGCTCGAACGCCGCCATGTTGGCCGCATTGGCGCCGCGAAACGCGTAGATGCTCTGGTCGTCGTCGCCGACGGCGAACATCACGGCGGTGTCGCCGGCGAGCAGCTTCAGCCAGCGGTACTGCAGCGTGTTGGTGTCCTGGAACTCGTCGACCAGGATGTGCCGGAAGCGGGCCTGGTAGTGCTCGCGCAGCAGGGCATTGCGCTCGAGCAGCTCGTAGCTGCGCAGCAGCAGCTCGGCGAAGTCGACCACGCCCTCGCGCTGGCACTGCTCCTCGTAGGCGGCGTACAGCTCGACCTGGCGGCGCGCGTAGTCGTCGAAGGCCTCGACATCGCGCGGCCGGCGCCCTTCCTCCTTGGCTCCGTTGATGAAATGCTGGAGGTTCTTCGGCGGGAACCGCTCGTCGTCGACGTTGAGCGCCTTGAGCAGGCGCTTGATCGCTGCGAGCTGGTCCTGCGAATCGAGGATCTGGAAGGTGTGCGGCAGCCCCGCGTCGCGATGATGCGCCCGCAGCATGCGGTTGGCCAGGCCGTGGAAGGTACCGATCCACATGCCGCGCGTGGCGATCGGCAGCATGGCGCCCAGCCGCGTGAGCATCTCGCGCGCTGCCTTGTTGGTGAAGGTGACCGCCAGCACGCCGTGCGGGCTGACCTGGCCGGTGGTGATCAGCCAGGCGAGGCGCGTGGTGAGCACGCGCGTCTTGCCGCTGCCGGCGCCGGCGAGGATCAGCGCGTGCTGCGGCGGCAGGGTGACGGCGGCGAGCTGCTGCTCGTTGAGGTGGGCCAGGAGGCCGGAATTCGGCCCGTTCACCCTACGAACGTCCCCGCGCCGGCTTGCGGCCGCGCTGCGACCACACCGGCTGGCGCGGCGCGAGCGCGCCGGGACGGATCTCGACGCAGCGGTTGAGCCAGCTCGACGCCTCGTCGGACACGTCGACGAGCGGCGCGTTGGCGCCATGGCTCACGCGCACGATGCGGTGGCTCTGCACGCCGAACTGCTCGAGCAGCGCGGCCACCGCCTGCGTGCGGTCCATGCTGAGCCGCACCGCCGCCTCCGGCTCGTCGACCGGGTTGGCGTGGCCGGACACGATCAGCGTGCCGCCAGGTCCGGCGATGAAGCGCTGCGCCTGGTCGCGGATCGCGTCGTGATACTGGCGATCGACGCGGGTCGAGTCGCCGGCGAAGTACACGCGCGTCGAATCGCCGGACGGCTGCGGCAGGGGTGCGTCCAGGACACCGCTGTCGGGATTCGAGCGAAGAGCTTCCTGCATGCACGATCTCCTTTGCATGGCGTGCGCAGGCGGGCTTCCCTTTTCGGGGAAGCCGCACACGCCGTGGTGTCGGGGAAATGTGTCATTTTACCAAATCGCCCACCCCTCCGGGCGCGGGGTCGATCGCAGGGTGAGCAGGCCCTAATGCAGCGCCTCGATGCCCGCCGGCGTGACCAGCAGACCGGGCGCGCGGCAGGCCGTGCGCGTGATGCGCGCCAGGCCGCGGAACGCCAGGTCGGTGGCGAGCACGCGATGCACCGGCACTTCGTGCTGACGCGCCCGATAGCGCCCTTTGTCGTCGAACGCCTCGAGGAATGCGCCAGCATCGAAAGCCTGCCCCAGGCCGTCGAGCACGCCGCCGGTGAGCCAGACGCCGCCGTCGGCGCCGAAGGCCAGGCACAAGTCGCCGGCGCACGCTCCGAGCAGACGGCAGAACCATTGCACGGCGCGCCGCGCCGCAGGGTCGCCTGCGGCCGCACACGCGCTCACCTGCCGGGCCTCGAGAGGCGCGGCCAGCCCGGCCTGCCACGCGTGCAGGCGAGCGAGCCCGTCGCCGCTCAGCAGCCGCTCCCACGACAGGCGGCGGCCCCATCGTGCGTGCATCGCCGCGAGCAGCGGAGCGAGCGCGTCCTCGGGGTAGCCGAAACCCATGTGACCGCCCTCGCTGGCCACGATGCGCTCGGCGCTGCCGCCTGCATCGAGCACCGCGGCCACGCCCAGGCCGGTGCCGGGCCCGAGGAGCAGCCGGCTGGCCGGTCGCGGCACGCCCGCGCGCACGGTCTGCGTTGCCGCGGCATCGAGCGCGGCGATGCCGGCGGCCGCCGCGACGAAGTCGTTGACCACGCGCAGCGCCTGCAGGCCGAGCGCGCGACGCAGCACCGCGGCATCGAGGACCCAGCCGCGATTGGTCATCGGCATGGGCGCATCGTGCACCGGCGCCGCCACGGCCAGCGCGCAGTGGTCGGGCAGCAGCGCGTGCGCGCCGGCGAGCGCGCGCAGCGCCGCGTCCAGCGTATCGAAGGCATCGGCCGGCGAGCGGGCGATGGGACCCGCACCGGCATCGCCTTGCCAGCGGCACACGCGCACGTTGGTGCCGCCGACGTCGGCGAACAGCCACTGCGCGTCCGATGCGGGCTTTCGACGCTCCATGCTCATGAATCGTGCCCAGGGATCGCAGCCACTATACTTGGCCCAGGAGTCTTTCAGAGTGAAATCGAGCCCGGGTGAGCCCCCGGCCGGGGTGCAAGCAAGGCGCAAAGCGCAACCGTGGCGGAGCTACGGCGCGTGCGGGAATTGCCGCATCGGATTGCCGCGCGCGCTCGGAACGTGCGAAGGAATCGCAGCGAGCGGTCCGAGGTCGCGGCGAGAAGCGCAGCCGTACCGGAGTGCGGCGAGCATCACAGGCGCGAGATCGGACCGCGCAGCAGATTCCTTCAACGTTCTCAGAAGTCGGCGATGGGCAGGTGCTTCGCCTCGGCACCTTCGACCTGCATGGCCGCCACGATCTCGTGCAGCAGGCGATTGAGCACCGTCAGCCGCTTCGGTCCGAGGCGCGACAGCGCGTCCGGAAGGATGCCCACCAAGGGCTTGGAAGCATGGGCGACCGCGTCCTCGCCGGCCTGCGTCGGGTAGAGCAGCACGATGCGCTGATCGCGCTGATCGCGCATGCGTCGCAGCAGCCCCTGGCGCGCGAGCTGCTCGACGAGATTGCTGGCGGTGGACTGCTGGACCGCCATGGCGCGCGCCAAGTCCTTCACGCGGATGCCGGGCGCACGCGCGACGACCGCCAGCGCCCACGCCTGGGAACCATTGATGCCGCAGCGCTCTTCCACGTCATGGAAATGACGGCGAACCGAACGAAAGATCATCCTGAAGTGCTGGAGCGCCTCGACCGCCTCGGGCGGGTGCTCCGGCATGGCGGCGGCGCGTTCGGCGGGCTGGGCGGGCTGGGCGGGCGCGCGGGAGATGGCTTGATGCTCGGGGCCGGATACGGAGTTCATGTTCATCTCTCTTCGATCCGTGGCGGCTGCAGGCAGAAAGTATGCACGCGCCGGCCGATTTGCGCGATAGCCGCGTGCGTCGGCGCCCGCCGCGGCCGGCCGGTCGGAGCGGGTGTGCACCCGGACGGAGCATGCCCGCGATGATGCGCACGCTCAGGCTGTCGCTGCGCTTCGTGGTGCCGCTGGCGCTGGCGCTGTTCGTGCTCGCGCTGCTGGTGGTCCCGCTGGTCGACGCGCTGACCATGAAATGGTTCGTGCGCGACGTGGAGATCCGCTCGGGGCTCGTCGCCGACTCGGTCCAGGCGCTGATCGCCGCACCGCTGGCCGCCGGCGATCTCCCGGCGATCCGCGAGCGTCTCGAGCGCACCACCCGCGACGACCGTCTCGAGGCGCTGGCCCTGTGCACCGACGACGGCACCATGATGGTGCATACCAGCGCCTGGCCGGCATCGCTGGGCTGCCAGGTCGGGCCGGCCATCGCGACCGCCCCACGCGGCCTGATCGAAGGCCGGCTGCACGTAACGGCCAAGCCGCTCGCGCAGGGCGATCGCTCGCTCGGCACGCTGCTCGTCGCTCACGACATGAACTTCGTGCGCCGGCGCAGCGCCGATGCGCGGACCTGGGTGATCGGCGTGTTCCTGCTGACCGGCCTGATCGTCACTGCGATCACCGTGCTGATGGCGCACCTGAGCCTGCGCGGCTGGATAGCCAGCGTGCGCGACATGCTGCGCGCCGAGATGTCGCGGGCCAGCCCGGCGGCGCCGGCACTGGCACCGGCGCCGGCGCCCGAGATGACGCCGCTGCTCGGCGACCTGCGCGACATGCTGCGCGACATCGAGAGCGAACGCAGGCTGCACGACGACACGACGCTGCAATGGACCCCGCACACCCTGCGCACGCTGCTGCGCGAGCAGCTCTCGGGCGACGAGATCATCGTGGTGTCCAACCGCGAGCCCTACATCCACGAGACCGGCCCGGACGGACCCGTGGTGCGGCGGCCCGCCAGCGGCTTGGTCACCGCGGTCGAGCCGGTGATGCGGGCCTGCTCGGGCACCTGGATCGCGCACGGCAGCGGCTCGGCCGACCGCGAGACGGTCGACGCCCGCGACCGCGTCGGGGTGCCGCCGCGCAACCCTTCCTACACGCTGCGCCGGGTGTGGCTCACCGAGGCCGAGGAAGCCGGCTACTACTACGGCTTCTCCAATGAGGGGCTGTGGCCGCTGTGCCACATCGCCCACGTGCGTCCGGTGTTCCGCAGCGCCGACTGGGAGCAGTACCGTCTGGTCAACCGCCGCTTCGCCGACGCCGTGGTGGCCGAGGCCAAGACCGAGGATCCGGTGGTGCTGGTGCAGGACTACCACTTCGCGCTGGTGCCGCGCTACGTGCGCGAGCAGCTGCCGAAGGCGACGATCATCGTCTTCTGGCACATCCCCTGGCCCAACCCCGAGTCGTTCGGCATCTGTCCGTGGAAGCGCGAGATCCTCGAGGGCCTGCTGGGCAGCGACATCCTGGGCTTCCACACCCGCTACCACTGCAAGAACTTCCTCGAGACCGTGGACCGCTTCCTCGAGGCGCGCATCGAGCACGAATCCTCCACCATCACCGTGGCCGGGCAGCCGACGCGGGTCGAGGCCTACCCGATCTCGATCGCCTGGCCCGATCCCCCCGCGTCCGAGACGCCGCCCGCCGAACGGGTCGCCGCGGCACGGGCCGCGCTGCGCGAGCGCTGGGAGCTGCCGGAGTCGCACTGCATCGCGCTCGGCGTGGATCGGCTCGACTACACCAAGGGCATCATCGAGCGCCTGCGCGCCGTGGAGCGCCTGCTCGAGCTGCACCCCGAATGGATCGGCCGCTTCACGCTGATCCAGATCGCAGCGCCTTCGCGCGCGGCGCTCGACGAATACCAGCGCTTCCAGGCGCAGGTGCGCGAGCTCGCCGCGCACATCGACGAGCGCTTCGGCGGCAACGGACCGCCGCCGGTGCGCCTGCTCGTCGAGCATCACGACAGCGAGTCGGTGCAGGCGCACTACCGCGGCTGCGACGTGTGCGTGGTGACCAGCCTGCACGACGGCATGAACCTGGTCGCCAAGGAATTCATCGGCGCGCGCGACGACGAGCGCGGCGTGCTGGTGCTCAGCCAGTTCGCCGGCGCCGCGCGCGAGCTGCACGAGGCGCTGATCGTCAACCCCTACCACATCGACCAGGTGGCCGAGGCCCTGCACGCCGCCCTGACCATGCCCGAGGCCGAGCAGCAGGCACGCATGCACAGCATGCGGCAGCTGGTGCGCGAGTTCAACGTGTACCGCTGGGCCGGACGCATGCTGCTCGACGCAGGACGCCTGCGCCGGCGCGCGCGGCTGCACGCGCGCCTGGGCGAGACCGACACGGCGCCGAAGACATGAAGCTGCCCTGCTCATGAAGCCGTTCTCCCCGATCCTCGGCCCGGCCGGCCGCGCGGCGCTGCGCCGGGCGCTGGCGCGGCCGGCTCTGGTCGCCTTCGATTACGACGGCACGCTGGCGCCCATCGTCGCGCACCCCTCGATGGCGCAGCTGCCGGAGCCGGTGGCCGCCGGCCTGCGCAGGCTGGCCGCGCTGGCGCCGCTGGCGATCGTCTCCGGGCGCTCCATCGACGACCTGCGTGCGCGTGCCGACGTCGGCGTGCAGGATCTCGTCGGCAACCACGGCAACGAGACGGCCGACGGTGCGGCAGCTGGCGATGAGGCGGTCGGCGACGAGACGGTCGGCGGCAGGGCCGCAGCGTCGGCGCACGCACGCTCGATCTGCCGCGCCTGGGCGAACGCACTGGCAGCAATGCTGCGCGAATCGCTCGACGATCCCGGCATCCTGATCGAGGACAAGGGCCTGACGCTGTCGCTGCACTACCGGGAGGCGCGCGATCCCGAACGCGCCGGAGCACTGCTGCACGCGCTGGTGCAGCGCCTCGAGCCGGCGCCGTGCGTGATCGGCGGCACGCGGGTGGTGAACCTGCTGCCGCCGGGCTCGGTCACCAAATTCGAGGCGCTGTGCGCGCTGGCCGCGCGCCACGAGGCGCGCAGCGTGGTGTACACCGGCGACGACGACACCGACGAGATCGTCTTCGAGCGCGCACCGTCCGGCTGGCTGACGGTGCGCGTGGAGCCCCGCGGGCCCAGCGCGGCGCGCTTCGTCCTCGCACGCCAGGCCGAGGTGACGGGGCTGATCGATGCCATGATCGCGCTGCTGCAGGCCCGATCCGCTTGATGTCGCGCAAGGCTTTCGTACTGTCCTGTCAGCTATAGTGGCAAGTTGGCGTTTCGCCATTGCGACCCAGACGACTCGCGTGTCCCTCTCCCCCGCCGGCCGCCCGCAACGCCCCGCGCGGGGCGGCGGCCCGGTCGAACCCTGGCGATTCGTCCGGCTGCTCTCCGCTCCGCACCGCCTGGGCTTCAGCGTCGGCGCGGCCATGCTGTCGGCCGGCGCGCTGTGGTGGCTCGCCGTGCTCGCGTGGCGCCTCGGACCCGGGTTGTCGGTCTCGTGGGCGGTGGGCTCGGCGCACGCGCACGCATTGCTGATGATCTTCTCGTTCATGCCCATGTTCTTCGCCGGCTTCCTGTTCACCGCCGGACCGCGCTGGCTCGCCCTGCCGGCGGTGGACGCGCGGGTGCTGCTGCCGGTGGCCTTCGCCTGGCTGACGGGCTGGGGCGCCTTCCTCGCCGGAGCGCATGCCGGCGCGCCGCTGGCCGCCGTCGGCCTGGCGATCGTCGCCAGCGCCTGGAGCCTGTTCACCACCCGCCTCGTGCAGATGGTGCGCGCCGGCCGCGCGGCCGATCGCACGCACCTGCGCGTCATCGCCGCTGCCTGCGGCATCGGGGCCGCCGCGCTGTGGCTCGCCGCCTCGGGGATCGCGCTGGGCGAGCCGCTGCTGGTCCAGATCGCGCTCTCGGCCGGCCTGTGGTGGTTTCTCGCGCCGGTGTTCGCCGCGGCCTCGCATCGCATGGTGCCCTTCTTCGACGTCGCCGCGCCGCGCCTCGACGAGAGGCACCCGAACTGGCTGCTGTGGACGTGGCTCGCCGTGCTCGCCGTGCAGCCGCCGCTCGCCGCCGGCCTGTCGGAGCACGACGCCGCCACGCTGGCCACCGCTGTGCTCGACGGCGCCGCGGCCCTGGCGGTGGGAGGGCTGGCGCTGCGCTGGGCGCGGGTGCAGAACCTGCGCATCCACCTGCTCGCCATGCTGCACGTGGGGTTCGTGTGGCTGGGCATCGCACTGGCCCTGCAGGCGCTCGCGGCCTGGCTGGCCTGGAGCGGCCACGGCACACCCGAGCCGCGCCTGGCGGCACTGCACGCACTCGGCATGGGGTCGTTCGCCTCCACGCAGCTGGCCTTCGTCACGCGCGTGAGCGCCGGCCAGGACGGCCGCGCCCACAGCGTCGACGGCCTGGCCTGGGCGCTCTTCCTCGGCCTGCAGGCCGCGGTGGCGCTGCGGCTGGCGGCCACCGCGCTGCCCGCCTGGCAGCCCGGCTGGCGCCTCGGCCACGAAGCGCTGCTGCTGGCAGCGGCCGCAGCGTGGGCGGCGGTGATGCTCGCCTGGAGCGCACGCTACGTGCGCTGGTACGGCCGGCCGCGCAGCGACGGGCGGCCGGGATGAACACGGAGGGAAGGGGAATGAGCGAACGTCGTGAAGCCGCCGTGCGCAAGCCGCACCTGGTGTGCCCGGCCGGGTCGTTGCGGGCGCTGAAGCTCGCCATCGACGCCGGTGCCGACGCGGTCTACATGGGCCTGAAAGACGCGACCAACGCGCGCAACTTCGCCGGCCTGAATTTCGATCTCGCCCAGGCGCGCGAAGGCATGGCCTATGCCCACGCGCGCGGCGCGCAGGTCCTGATGGCGCTCAACACCTACGCCGACGCGCGCGAGCCCGAGCGCTGGTGGCGCGCCGTCGACACCGCTGCCGAGCTCGGCGCCGACGCGCTGATCTGCGCCGACACCGCGGTGCTGGCCTATGCCCGCGACCATCATCCGCAACTGCGGCTGCACCTGTCGGTGCAGGCCTCGGCGACCACCTACGAGGCCATCGAGTTCTATCGCGAGCGCTACGGCATCCAGCGCGCCGTGCTGCCGCGGGTGCTGACGCTGTCGCAGGTCGGCCACGTGTGCCGGCACACCAGCGCCGAGATCGAGGTGTTCGGCTTCGGCAGCCTGTGCGTGATGGTCGAGGGGCGCTGCGCCCTGTCCTCCTACGCCACCGGGCAGTCGCCGAACACCGCCGGCGTGTGCTCGCCGCCCGCTGCCGTACGCTGGGAAGACGCGCCCGAGGGCGTGCGCGCCCGGCTCAACGGCGTGCTGATCGACAGCTACGCGCCCGACGAGCCGCGCGGCTACCCCACCCTGTGCAAGGGGCGCTTCCACGTCGAGGGCGTGCGCGACTACGCGCTCGAGGAACCCACCAGCCTGAACACGCTGGCGGTGCTGCCGCAGCTCATGGAGTTCGGCATCTCGGCGATCAAGATCGAGGGGCGCCAGCGCAGCCCGGCCTACGTCGAGCAGGTCACGCGCGTGTGGCGCGCCGCCATCGACCACTGCGCCGCCCAGCCGGCGCGCTTCGCGGTGCAGCCGCAATGGGTGGCGGCGCTGGGCCGCTGGTCCGAGGGCCAGCAGCACACGCTGGGCGCCTACAACCGCCCGTGGCGCTGAAGGAGGATCCGGGATGAACCCACGCATCCGGCTCACTGTCGGACCGGTCCTCTACTACTGGCCGCGCAAGACCCTGATCGAGTTCTACGGCGCCGTGGCCGACTCACCGGCCGATACCGTGGTGCTGGGCGAGGTGGTGTGCTCGCGCCGCCACGAGATGAAGCCCGAAGACTGGCTGTCGCTCGCGCACGACCTCGCCGCCTGCGGCAAGGAAGTGGTGTTCGCCAGCCAGGCGCTGCTCGAATCCGAATCCGACCTGCGCGAGATGCGCCGCATCACCGCCCAGGAGACCTACCTGGTCGAGGCCGGCGACGCCTCGGCGCTGCGCGCCCTGGCCGGCCGGCCCTTCGTGCTGGGCCCGCACGTCAACGTGTACAGCCGCCCCGCCCTGCTCGAGCACGCGGCGCTCGGCGCCGTACGCTGGGTGGCGCCGGTCGAGCTCTCGCTCGACGCCATCGGGCGCGTCAATCCGCCGCAGGCGCCGGTGTCCGGCGGCCCGCAGGCCGATACCCCCATCGCCACCGAGGTGTTCGCCTTCGGCCGGCTGCCGCTGGCCTTCTCGGCGCGCTGCTTCACCGCGCGCCACTATCACCTCAACAAGGACGAATGCGGCTTCCGCTGCATCGAGCACCCCGACGGGCTGCTGCTGGCCACTTCCGAAGGCGAGCCCTTCCTCACCCTGAACGGCATCCAGACGCAGTCGGCCGGGCAGCACTGCCTGATCGGCGAAGCCGCGGCGCTGCGCGAAGCCGGCGCCACGCGCCTGCGCCTGTCGCCCACCGCCCAGGGCTTCGGCGAAGTGCTGGCATGCTTCGACAAGGTCTTCAACCACGGCGGCGATGCCGGCGAGGCCCGGGCCGCGCTCGAGGCGCTGAGCCTGCCCGGCGGTCTCGTCGACGGCTTCGCGCACCGCCGCCCCGGACTCGAAAGGAGCTGGACATGAACAGCCTGGACACCGCACCGCCGCGCAGCACCGCCTTGCCGGTGCCGGCCGCCCTGCGCACGCTGGTCGCCCGCCTGCCCATCCGTCCGCCTTCGTTCGCCCTCGCGCTGGCACTCGATCGCCTGCTGCGCCCGCGGCTCGCGCCCGATGTCGCGCAGCAGCTCGCCGGGCAGGTGGTCGAGATCGAGGTGTGCGACCTCGGCCTGCGCTGCCGCGTCATGCTCACCGCCGCCGGCTTTCGCGCCGTGGCCGACGGCGGCCCGGTGACGCTGCGCGTGGCCGCCGATGCGGCGAGCTACCTGCGCCTGCTGCGCGGCGAGGAAGACGCCGACCGCCTGTTCTTCGAGCGCGCCCTGGTGATGGAAGGCGACACCGAGTACGGCCTGATCCTCAAGAACACCCTCGACGCGCTCGGGCCGCTGCTGCGCTGGCCGCCGCTGAGCCGCGGCTGAATCATGAACGACGGCTTCATCCTCACGCTTTCCTGTCCGGACCGTCCCGGCATCGTCCACGCGGTATCGGGCTTCCTGCGCGACCACGGCGGCAACATCCTCGAGGCGGCGCAGTACAACGACCGCGCCACCGGCCTGTTCTTCATGCGCGTGCAGTTCGAGTCGATCCCGGGCGGCACGGCGACGGTGGCCTCGCTGCAGGAAACCTTCTCCCCGGTGGGCGAGTCGTTCGGCATGCGCTGGCGCTTCTTCGATGCGGCGCGCCCGACCCCGACGCTGATCCTCGTCTCCCGGCTCGGCCACTGCCTGAACGACCTGCTGTTCCGGCACCGCTCGGGCCTGCTGCCGATCGACATCCGCGCGGTGGTGTCGAACCATCGCGACTTCTACCAGCTGGTGGCCTCCTACGGCATTCCCTTCCATCACGTGCCGGTGAGCCCGGTCGCCAAGGCGCAGGCCGAGGCGCGCCTGATGGAGGTGGCCGACGCCGAGGGCGTCGAGCTGGTGGTGCTCGCGCGCTACATGCAGGTGCTCTCCGAAGACCTGTGCCGGCGCCTGGAAGGCCGCGCGATCAACATCCACCACTCGTTCCTGCCGAGCTTCAAGGGCGCCCGGCCCTACCGCCAGGCGCACGACCGCGGCGTGAAGCTGATCGGCGCCACCGCGCACTACGTGACCGGCGCGCTCGACGAGGGCCCGATCATCGAGCAGGACGTCGAACGCGTCGATCACTCGATGGACGTGACCACGCTCACCGGCATCGGCCGCGACGTGGAGAACGTCGTGCTGGCGCGCGCGGTGAAATGGCACGCCGAGCACCGCATCCTCCTGAACGGCAGCAAGACCGTCGTCTTTCGCTGATACGGCCGTACGAGATCTCCGGCGCGCACGCCGGTTCACGGCTCGCGCGCCCCGGCTGCGATGGCGTCGACCTCCTCGCGCAGCAGCCCGATCAGCAGCGCCACGGCCGGCCCGAACGCGGCGCCCTTGCGGCTGATCCGGTAGAAGTCGAACCCGGCTTCGGGCGCGCGCAGCCCGATCATGCGCAGGCCGTAGCGCCGGCAGGCCGGGCGGGTGAAGGTGGGCACGATCGCCGAGCCGATGCCGGCCGCCGCCATGGCGAGCACCGTCTCGAGGGTGTTGAAGCGCGCCGCGATCGAGGGCTCGACGCCGTGGCGCGCGAGCACGACGTCGATGCGCTGCTGCAGCAGGTTGTCGGCAGCCAGCCCGATCAGCGGCTCGCCGCGCAGCCGCTGCCAGGGGAGCGTGCCGCCGCCGCGCCCCGGCGACCCGCCGGCGCGCTGCGCCAGCCCCGGATGCGAAGGCAGCGTGGCGAGCGCCAGGCCGAAACGGAACACCGCCACCCGCTCGATGCCGGCGGCCGGCCGCAGGAAGGCGCCCAGCGCGAGATCGACCTCGTCGCGCTCGACCATGCGCTGCATCTCCTGGGGCCCGGCGTCCACGATGTCGAGCGCCACCCCGGGGTGGGCGGCGTGCAGCCGCGCGATCACCGGCGGCAACACGTGGGCGGCGATCAGCGCGGTGACCGCCACGCGGGCCGACGCGGCGCTGTCGATGCGGGCGATGCGCTCACGCGCGCGCTCCAGCTCGGCGAGCACGCGCTCGGCGCTGGGCAGCAGCGCGCGCCCGGCCGAGGTCGGCGTCACCGAGCGGGTGGTGCGCTCGAACAGGCGCGCGCCGAGCTGCGCCTCGAGCTCGCGGATCATCGCGCTCAGCCCCGCCTGCGTGACGTGCACGCGCTCGGCCGCCCGCGTGAAGCTGGCCAGGCGCGCCACCTCGACGAAGGCGCGCAGCTGGCGGACCGATAAATTCACAAATATCTCTTTTCAATTGATACGAATGACTATCTTCACTGATATGCGCTTCCGTTGTCCAATGACGCTCGTCGGTCCATGATGACGGCATCGCCATCGACCGGACCGATACGGCGGGCGCCCGGTCATGCCGCCACCGATTCCCGAGGAGGAATACCCCATGGGCAAGATGGAACCGATCACCCGCTCCGCGGACGCCGCCGCGGCGTCGACGCCGCGCTACCAGACCGGCTTCGGCAACGAGTTCGCCAGCGAGGCGCTGCCGGGCGCCCTGCCGGTCGGCCGCAATTCGCCGCAGCGCTGCCCCTACGGCCTGTATGCCGAGCAGCTCTCGGGCACCGCATTCACCGTGCCGCGCGCCGCGCTGCGGCGCACCTGGCTGTACCGCATCCGCCCCAGCGCCACCCACGGCGCCTTCCGCCGCATCGACGACGGCCTGATCACCAACGACTTCACGGCGATCGAAACGCCGCCGCACCAGCTGCGCTGGGATCCGTTGCCGCTGCCCGAGGCGGGCCGCCCGCTCGACTTCGTGCAGGGGCTGGTCACCATGGCCGGCCACGGCGATCCGGCCTCCATGAGCGGCTGCGCGATCCACATGTACCGCGCCAACGCCTCCATGACCGACCGCGTCTTCTACGACGCCGACGGCGAGCTGCTGATCGTGCCGCAGCTCGGGCGCCTGCACATCGCCACCGAGCTGGGCATGCTCGAGATCGAGCCGCAGGAGATCGCGGTCATCCCGCGCGGCGTGCGCTTTCGCGTCGAGCTGCCCGACCTGAAATCGGCCGGCGGCACGCTCGATGCGGTGCGCGGCTACGTGTGCGAGAACTTCGGCGCACCGTTCCGCCTGCCCGACCTGGGCGTGATCGGCTCCAACGGCCTGGCCAACCCGCGCGACTTCATGACGCCGGTGGCCCGCTACGAGGACGTCGAGGGCCGGTTCGAGATCGTCGCGAAGTTCCTCGGCCATCTGTGGTCGGCGCCCATCGACCACTCGCCGCTCGACGTGGTCGCCTGGCACGGCAGCAGCGTGCCCTACAAGTACGACCTGCGCCGCTTCAACGCCATCGGCTCGATCAGCTTCGACCACCCCGATCCCTCGATCTTCCTGGTGCTGCAGTCGCCCTCCGACACCCCGGGGGTCGACATGATCGACTTCGCCATCTTCCCGCCGCGCATCCTCGCGATGGAGGACACCTTCCGCCCCGCCTGGTACCACCGCAACATCGCCAGCGAGTTCATGGGCCTGGTGCACGGCAGCTACGATGCCAAGCAGGGCGGCTTCGTGCCCGGCGGCGCCAGCCTGCACAACTGCATGACGGCCCACGGCCCCGACGCCGCGAGCTTCGAGATCGCAAGCAAGGCCGACACCAGCAAGCCCACCTACATCCGCGACACGATGGCCTTCATGTTCGAGACGCGGCTGCCGATCCGGCCCACCCGCTTCGCGCTCGAGTCCGCTCCGCTGCAGCGCGACTACATCGAGTGCTGGCAGGGCCTGAAGAAGCACTTCACGGGCAGGCCATGACCAACGAAACCCACGACGCCGCCCTGCGCAGCTGGGTCGAATCGGCCAACGCGGCGGGTTGCGACTTCCCCGTCCAGAACCTGCCGCTCGCCGTGTTCCGCCGGCACGGCTCGGGCGAGCCGTGGCGCGGCGGCGTGGCGATCGGCGACCAGGTGCTCGACCTCGCCGCCGCGCGCGGCACCGGCGTCTTCGAGGGCGCCGCGAGCGACGCGGCGACGCTGGCCGGCAACCCGACGCTGAACGGGCTGATGGCGCTCGGCCCGCGCCACTGGTCGGCCCTGCGGCTGGCGCTGTCGCGCCTGCTGCGCGCCGGCGCGCCGCAGGCCGGCGCGCTGGCCCGCTGCCTGGTCCCCCAGGCCGAGGCCGAGTACACGGTGCCGGCGCAGATCGGCGACTACACCGATTTCTACACCTCGGTCCATCACGCCACCAACATCGGCCGGCTGTTCCGCCCCGACAACCCGCTGATGCCGAACTTCAAGTGGGTCCCGATCGGCTATCACGGCCGGGTCTCCTCCATCGGTGTGAGCGGCCAGCGCTTTCACCGGCCGCACGGCCAGGTCCTGTCCCCCGGTGCCGCCGCCCCGGCGTTCGCCGCCTGTGCGCGGCTCGACTACGAGCTCGAGCTGGGCATCTGGGTGGGCCCGGGCAATGCCTCCGGCCGCCCCATCCCCATCGCCGAGGCCGGGCAGCACGTGTTCGGGCTGTGCCTGCTCAACGACTGGTCGGCGCGCGACATCCAGGCCTGGGAGTACCAGCCGCTCGGTCCCTTCCTCTCCAAGAACTTCGCCACCACCGTCTCGCCGTGGATCGTCACCATGGAGGCGCTCGAACCGTATCGCCTCGCCTGGACGCGCCCGGCCGGCGACCCCCAGCCGCTCGCCTATCTCGACTCGGCCGAGGATCGCGCGCACGGCGCGATCGACGTGCAGCTCGAGGCCTGGCTCGAGAGCGAGGCCATGCGCGCCGCCGCGGCCGGCCCGTGCCGCCTCTCGCACACCAGCTTCCGGCATGCCTACTGGAGCATCGCGCAGATGGTCGCGCACCACGCGGTGGGCGGCTGCAACCTGAATCCGGGAGACCTGCTCGGCAGCGGCACCCAGTCGGGGCCGACCGCGGCCGAGGGCGGCGCGCTGATCGAGCTGACGGCCGGCGGCAGGCAGCCGGCGGCGCTCGCCAACGGCGAAACGCGCCGCTTCCTGGAGGACGGCGACACGGTGATCCTGCGCGGCTGGTGCGAGAAGCCCGGCTACGTGCGCATCGGCTTCGGCGAATGCCGCGGCACGGTGCTGCCGGCGCTGGACTAGGGCCTGTTCACCCTACGATCGTCCCGCGTGAACCCGATACCATCCGGCTCATGAGCTCGCTGTTCGACCCGCTGCGCGCGCGCGCGCGCCAACTGGAGCCGGCCCGCACCGCGGTCGTCTACCCGCTGTCGTTCGCCGCCCTGGATGCGGCCTTCGAAGCGGCCGATGCGGGCTACATCGAGCCCGTGCTGGTGGGGCCGCAGGCAGCCATGATCGAGCTGATGCGCGAGCACGGCATGCAGCACGACCGCTTCGAGATCGTCGATACGCCCGACGATGCCCCCGAAGCGGCGCACCGCGCGGCGCTGCTCGCACGCGACCGGGCGGTGAGCGCCCTGATGAAGGGCAGCCTGCACACCGATGAATACGTGTCGGCGATCGTCAGGCGCGATGCCGGCCTGCGCACCCGGCGGCGGCTCAGCCACGTGTTCGTGTTCGGGTTCGCCGCATTTCCCAAGCTGCTCGCGCTCACCGATGCGGCGGTGAACATCGCTCCCGACCTGAACGACAAGGCCGACATCGCGCGCAATGCCATCGACCTGTGCCGCGCCCTCGGCGTGGCCGCGCCGAAGCTGGCCGTGCTGGCGGCCACCGAAACGGTCAACCCGGCGATGCCGGCCACCATCGAGGCGGCCGCGCTGTCCAAGATGGCCGAGCGCGGCCAGATCCGGTACGGCATCGTCGACGGGCCGCTCGCCTTCGACATCGCGATCTCGGCGCGCGCCGCTCAGGAAAAGGGCGTCGTCTCCAGGGTCGCGGGCGACCCCGACATCCTGCTGGTGCCCGACATCGAAGCCGGGAACATGCTCTACAAGCAGGCCGCCTACCTGGCCGGCGCCGAGCTGGGCGGGCTGGTGCTGGGCGCCGCGGTACCGGTGCTGCTCACCAGCCGTGCCGACAGCGTCGCGACGCGCATCAACAGCTGCGTGCTGGCCAACCTCTACACGCACTGGCTCCAGGACCGCGCCGCCGCCTGAGCGGCACGCCTCACCCGCGGAACGCGTGAAGGAATCGCAGATTCCCTCACGCGTTCAGCAGCGCCGCGGTATGCCGGGCGATCACCCGCTCCTCGTCGGTCGGCACGACCCACAGGCCCGCCGCAGAATCGGAGGCATGCAGGCGCGGCCCGTGCACCGCGTTGCGCCCGGCGTCGATGCGCAGCCCCATCCAGCCGAGCAGCCCGACGATGGCCTCGCGCACCGCGCTGCTGTGCTCGCCGATGCCGGCGGTGAACACGATCGCATCGCAGCCGCCCAGCGCCACCGCGGTGGCCGCGATCTCCTGGGCGGCGCGCTGGCAGAACATCTCGATCGCGAAGCGCGCGCGCGGGTCGTCGCTGTCGGCGAGCACGCGCATGTCGCCCGAGATGCCGGAGAGGCCGAGCAGGCCCGAGGCGCAGTGCAGGCCCCGGTCCAGCTCGGCCACGTCCATGTGCAGCTCCTGCAGCGCATACAGCGCCACGCCGATGTCGAGCGCGCCGGGCCGGGTGCTCATCACCAGCCCGTCCAGCGTCGACAGGCCCATGGAGGTGCGCACCGAACGGCGCCCGAGCATGCCGCACACGCTCGCGCCGCTGCCCAGATGGGCGACGATCACCCGCCCCTCGGCCGCCTCCTCCCCGAGCAACGCGGGAAGCTGCTGCGCGATCCACTCGAAGGACAGGCCGTGAAACCCGTAGCGCCGCATGCCGCGATCGCGCCAGTTGGCCGGCAGCGGCATGGTGGTGTGCAGCCGCGGCTGCGTGGCATGGAAAGCGGTATCGAAGCAGGCCACCTGCGGCACCTCGGGTGCCAGCGCCATCATCGCCTGGATGCCCGCGATGCAGTACGGCTGGTGCAGCGGTGCCAACGGCTGCAGCGATTCGAGCAGCGCCAGCGTCGAGGCATCGATGCGGTGCGGTGCCACCAGCGATTCGCCGCCGTGGGTGACGCGGTGGCCGACGGCCTCGAGGCGGTCGATCAGGCCTTCGGCCTGCAGCCGCTCGAGCACCACCCGCAGCGCGCGGCGCTGGTCGGCGGGCGTGGGCAGCGCGATCTCGGCGCGATGCACGCCGTCGGCCCGCCAGCTCAACACCGGCGCGTCGGGCAGGCCCTGCACCTGGCCGCGCAGCAGCTCATCCGGCCCCATGTGCACGGCGGAGCGATCGGCCGGCGCATCGCCCGGGGCCGCGGCGCCCAGGGGGTAGCGATAGGCCGCGAACTTGAAGCTCGACGATCCGCTGTTCAGGACCAGGATGGTCATGTCGCTACCAGTCGAGGGTACGCGCCACGGCGCCGGCCGCCGCCTGCATCGCCGGCAGGAACTGCATCGCCTCGTCCAGCCCGGTGCGCGGCGTCGGCGCGTGCATCGCCAGCGCCGCGACCACCCGTCCGTCGGCGTTGTGCACCGGCACGGCGAGGCAGCAGGTGCCGGCGAGGTACTCCTCGTTGTCGGTGGCGTAACCCTGCTGGCGGATGCAATCGAGCTCCTCCAGGAGGATGCGGGGCTCGACCAGCGTGTGCTGCGTATGACGGATCAGCGGGCTCTGGCGCAGGAAGCGCTCGCGCGAGCGCCTGGGCATGTGGCTGAGGAACAGCTTGCCGCTGGCCGATGCGTGCAGCGGCACGCTCGATCCGGCGCTCAGCGTCACGCGCAGCGGCCACGCCGCCTCGACCCGGTCGAGGTACATCACCTCGCCGCCGTTGGGAATCGTCAGGTTGCAGGTCTCCCCGATCTGCTCGACCAGCTCCTGCAGGATCGCGTGCCGGGCAGCGAACGACGGCGAGGTCAGCAGCACTTCGGCGGCCAGCCCGCTCAGGCGCCGCCCGCAGTGGTAGCGCTTGCTGCCGGGCTCGCGCCCGACCAGGCCGGCGGTCTCGAGCGTCGACAGGATCCTGAACACCGTCGGCTTGGGCAGCCCGACGGCCTTGCAGATCTCCGCCAGCTGCGGCGGCACGTGGCTGGCGGCGATCGTCTCCATGACGCGGACCGCCCGCAGGATCGCCGAGCCCGCCGGAACGGCCTCCTCGGAAGCCTGCTCCGGCCCCGGAGTCGGGAGGAGGCTCATGAGTCGCGGAGCGCCTCCTGGGAATCCGGCAGGCTCCTAGGGCAGGCGCATCAGCACCGGCACGCCGGCCTTGCGCAGGCAGCCGGAGGTCACGCTGCCGAGGAATGCCGACTCGATCGCGCGCCGCCCGCGGGTGATCATCGCCAGGATCGCATCGCGGCGTCCCTCGAGGTAGCCGGCGATCGCCTCGGCCGGTTCGCCGTGCAGCACCTCCCAGCTGACCCGCACGCCGTAGCGCGTCGCGAACTCGCCGGCCTTGGAACGCACGTAGGACGACTCCATCACGTCGCCGGCCGGGATGTCGGCGCCCGCGGTGGCATTGGCGCTGATGGCCTCGACCACGACCAGCTCCGCGTCGATCCAGCGGGCCAGCTCGGCGGCCTGCGGGGCCATCGCCTCCGAGAGCTGGGTGCCGTCCAGCGGCAGCACGACGCTCGTGATCTTCACCGGCGCTCCGCCGTGCCCGCTCGCCCCGGTGGGGCGGTACACCAGCACCGGCGCGCCGCCGCCACGCACCAGGCGCAGCGCCACGCTGCCGAGGATGGCTTCCACCAGGCCGGAGCGCCCGTGCGAGGTCATCGCGACCAGCGTGCCCGGCACGCGGCGGGCCTCCTCGAGAATGACATCGGCGATGTCGCCGCTGCCCACGACGCACAGCCCGCGCGCCGAGGACCCGGCGGCGAGCTTCTCGACGTAGCTCGTGGCCTCGCCCCGCTCGGACTCCTTCTCGACGACCCTCAGCAGCACCAGGCCGGTGCCGTGCACGCCGGCCAGCCCCGCTGCGTAAGGGACCACTTCTTCGGAAAAAACCGAACCGTCAAGGGGAACCAGGATCCGGTCGTACATGGGCACACCTCCCGAAGGGAAATTCGCGACGCAGCGCAAGCATAAGGCAAGTCGGCGCCTCCCGGGGGGCGGCCGCCGGCCCTATACTTTCCTCCCCGCCGCGCAGGAAGGATACGCAGTGTCGACAGGCCCGGCCGCCGCATTGCCGCACGTTCATGCCACCAGCGCCGCGCTGCTGGCCGACGCCGCGCGCCGCGCCCCGCACGCGCCGGCCCTGGCATTCGGGCAGCGCCGGCTCGACTACGCCGACTACCTGGCCTGCGTGGCCGGCTTCGCCGGCGAGCTGGCGGCGCTCGGCGTGCGCGGCGGCCGCGTCGCCACGGTGCTGGCCAACTCGCTCGAGGCGTGCGTGGCCGCCTTCGCGGTGCAGGCCGCCGGCGCCCAGCTGGTGCCGCTCAACCCGCTGTACACGGCGCGCGAGCTCGATGCCCTGCTGCGCGACGCGCAACCGGCGCTGCTGCTGGTCGACGACTCGCTGGCCGATGCCCTGGCCGCGCCGGCCCGCGCCGCCGGCGTCGGCCGGGTGCTCGCGCTCGGGCCCGCCTCGCGCCTGCTCGACGCCTGGCGCGGACGGCCGGCGGCGCTGCCCGATCCCGCACCCGAACCCGGCGACCCGGCCCTGCTGCAGTACACCGGCGGCACCACCGGCCGCGCCAAGGGGGTGAACCTGAGCCACCGCGCGGTGATGACCAACGTCGCGCAGCGCCAGGCGCTGCTGCCGGTCGAGGGCGAAAACGAGCGCGTGCTGTGCGTCATGCCGCTCTTCCACAGCTACGCGATGGCCATGGGCCTGTTCCTGGCCGCCTACTCGCGCGCCTGCCTGGTGGTGCTGCCGCGCTACCACCCCGACGAAGTCCTGGCGGCCATCGAGCGCGAGCGCATCACCATCTTTCCCGGCAGCCCGACCATCTTCACCGGCCTGATGGCGCATCCGGCGTTCGCGCGCACCGACTGGCATCGCGTGCACACCTGCTACTCGGGCGCCTCGGCCCTGCCGCAGGAGACGCTGCGACGCTGGCGCGAAGCGGTCGGCGCGCCGGTCTACGAAGGCTATGGCCAGACCGAGGCCGGGCCGGTGCTGTCGTTCAACCCCGCCGGCGGCCCGGTGAAGGCCGGCTCGGTGGGCGTGGCGGCGCCGGGCACCGAGATCGAGATCGTCGACGTCGAAAGCGGCACGCGCGTGCTCGCGGCGGGCGAACGCGGCGAGATCCGCGCGCGCGGACCGCAGATCATGCAGGGCTATCGCGACCGCCCCGAGGAGACCGCCCAGGCGCTGCGCGACGGCTGGCTCTACACCGGCGACATCGGCGAGCTCGACGACGACGGCTACCTCTACATCCGCGACCGCAAGAAGGACATGGTCATCGTCGGCGGCTACAACGTCTATCCGCGTGAGGTCGAGGAAGTGCTGATGCTGCACCCCGACGTGCTCGAGGCCGCCGTCATCGGCCGGCCCGACGCGCGCCGCGGCGAGTCGGTGCACGCCTTCGTGGCGCTGCGCGAAGGCGCCGGGGTCGATGCGGAGGCCCTCGTCGAGCACTGCCGGGCCAACCTGGTGCGCTACAAGATTCCCGAGCGCATCGAGCTCGTCGCCGCCCTGCCCAAGACCGGCGTGAACAAGATCGACAAGGCGGCGTTGCGCGCGGGCGGATTCCCGCACGCGCCGGGGCCGGCCGTCTCGCCCGAGTCCCCATGAGCGCGTTCTGGATCATCGGCATCGGCCTCAACGTCGCGGTGCTCGCCGGCGTGATCGCCTGGGCGGTGAAGAACTGGCCCGCGCGCGATCGCGCGCGGCGCCGGCCGCGCTGAGGTGCCGTGTAAACTTGCAGGTTTGTCCGGCCTTTCCCGGATCACCCGCACCATGCACGAAAAGTACGACGCCGCCGCGATCGAGGCAGCCGCGCAGACCCACTGGAGCGCCATCGACGCCTACCGCGCCGTCGAGCACGATCCGCGCTTCCCCAAGGGCAAGTTCTACGCCTGCTCGATGCTGCCCTACCCCTCGGGCAAGCTGCACATGGGGCACGTGCGCAACTACACCATCAACGACGTGATGTACCGGCATCTGCGGATGAACGGCTACAACGTGCTGATGCCCATGGGCTGGGACGCCTTCGGGCTGCCCGCCGAGAACGCCGCGATGAAGAACCGGGTGGCCCCGGCGAAGTGGACCTGGGACAACATCGCGCACATGAAAGGCCAGATGCAGGCCATGGGGCTGGCGATCGACTGGAAGCGCGAGGTCGCGACCTGCTCGCCCGAGTACTACAAGTGGAACCAGTGGCTGTTCCTGAAGATGCTCGAGCACGGCATCGCCTACCTCAGGACGGGCACCGTCAACTGGGACCCGGTCGACCAGACGGTGCTCGCCAACGAGCAGGTGATCGACGGGCGCGGCTGGCGTTCGGGCGCGCCGGTGGAGAAGCGCGAGATCCCGATGTACTACCTCGGCATCACGCGCTACGCCGACGAGCTGCTGGCCGATCTCGAAGGCCTCGGCTGGCCCGAGCGCGTCAAGCTGATGCAGGAGAACTGGATCGGGCGCTCGACCGGCGTGCGCTTCGCGTTCCCGCACGACATCCGCGACGCACGCGGCGAGCTGATCGGCGACGGGCGCATGTACGTGTTCACGACGCGCGCCGACACCATCATGGGCGTGACCTTCGTCGCGGTCGCGCCCGAGCATCCGATCGCCGCGGCGGCAGCCGCCGCCGATCCCGCCCTGGCGGCCTTCGTCGAGGCATGCAAGCGCGGCGGCGTCACCGAGGCCGAGCTCGCCACGCGCGAGAAGGACGGCCGGCCCACCGGCCTCACGGTGACCCACCCGCTGAGCGGCGAACGCATCGAGGTATGGGTCGGCAACTACGTGCTGATGAGCTACGGCGACGGCGCGGTGATGGGCGTGCCGGCGCACGACGAGCGCGACTTCGCCTTCGCGCGCAAGTTCGGCCTGCCGATCCGGCAGGTGATCGACGTCGAGGGCCAGCCCTTCTCCACCGAGGCCTGGCAGGGCTGGTACGAGGACAAGGGCCGCGGGCGCTGCGTGAACTCGGGCAGGTACGACGGCCTGGCCTACGAGGCCGCCGTCGATGCCATCGCCGCCGACCTCGCCGCCCGCGGCCTGGGCGAGAAGCGCGTCCAGTTCCGCCTGCGCGACTGGGGCATCTCGCGCCAGCGCTACTGGGGCACCCCGATCCCGATCATCCACTGCGAGGCCTGCGGCGCGGTGCCGGTGCCCTACGCCGAGCTGCCGGTGGTGCTGCCCGAGGATCTCGTGCCCGACGGCAGCGGCAACCCGCTGTCCAGGCACGCGCGCTTCCTGGCGTGCACCTGCCCGAAGTGCGGCAAGCCCGCGCGCCGCGAGACCGACACCATGGACACCTTCGTCGACTCGTCGTGGTACTACATGCGCTATTGCTCGCACGACAACGCCGAGGCGATGGTCGACGCGCGCAACGACTACTGGATGCCGATGGACCAGTACATCGGCGGCATCGAGCACGCGGTGCTGCACCTGCTGTACGCGCGCTTCTGGACCAAGGTGATGCGCGACATCCGCGGCGACTTCCCCGGCGACGCGGCGCGCGGCCTGGTGCGCTTCGACGAGCCGTTCACCAACCTGCTGTGCCAGGGCATGGTGCTCAACCACATCTACTCGCGCCGCACCGACAAGGGCGGCATCGAGTACTTCTGGCCCGACGACATCGATTGGCTGCACGACGAGACGGGCAAGCCCGTCGGCTGCCGCTCGAAGACCGACGGCCTGCCGGTGGACTACGAGGGCATCGGCACGATGTCCAAGAGCAAGAACAACGGCGTCGACCCGCAGTCGCTGATCGACCAGTACGGTGCCGACACCGCGCGCCTGTTCGTGATGTTCGCCTCGCCGCCGGAGCAGACCCTCGAGTGGTCGGGCGCCGGGGTCGAAGGCGCGCAGCGTTTCCTGCGCCGCCTGTGGGCCTGCGCGTTCGCCCGGCACGCCGCGCTGCGGGGCGCGCCCGCCGCCGTCCCCGATCCGGCCCGGCTCGAGCCGGCGCACAAGGCGCTGCGGCGCGAGATCCACCTCGTCCTGCGCCAGGCCGACTACGACTACCAGCGCAAGCAGTACAACACCGTGGTCTCGGCCGCCATGAAGATGCTCAACGCCATCGAGGGCGCCGGGCTCGCGGCTTCGCCCGAGACCGACGCAGTGATGCGCGAGGCGATGTCCATCCTCATCCGCGTGCTGTACCCGGTGGTGCCGCACGTCACCCACGCGCTGTGGCAGGCGCTCGGCTACGCCGAGGCCCACGGCGACCTGCTCGACGCGCCGTGGCCGGTGGTCGACGAAGCGGCGCTCGCGCAGGACGAGATCGAGCTGGTGCTGCAGGTCAACGGCAAGGTGCGCGGGGCGCTGAAAGTGCCTGCCGCGGCCGACCGGGCCGCGATCGAGGCCGCGGCGCTGGCCCACGAAGCCTTCGCGCGCCACGCCGGGGACCGCCCGGCGCGCAAGGTCGTGGTGGTGCCCGGCCGCCTGGTCAACGTCGTCGTCTGAATGCGTCCCGACCGGCGCGCGGCGCTGCGAACCCTGGCCGTGATCGTGCCCGCAGCGGCGCCGGGCCTGCTCGCCGGCTGCGGGTTCCAGCTGCGCCGTTCGGCCGCCCTGCCGTTCAAGACGCTGTACACCGGTTTCGCGCCGTCCTCGGCGATCGGGGCCGAATTCCGCCGGCTGGTGCGCGTGGCCCAGGACACGCGCCTGGTCGACGAGGCCAGCCAGGCCGAGGCGCGCCTGGAGGTGCTGGAAGAAACCCGCGAGAAGGAAGTGGTAGGGTTCTCCAGCACCGGGCGGCCGCGCGAATACCAGCTGCGGCTGCGCTTCACCTTCCGGGTCGTCGACCGCGACAGCGCCGTGCTGCTGGCGCCCACCACCATCGTCCTGCGCCGCGACATCACGGCCAGCGACATCGACGTCGTGGCCAAGCAGCAGGAGGAAGAGCTGCTGTACAAGGAAATGCAGTCCGACCTGGTCCAGCAGCTGCTGCGGCGCCTGGCCGCGATCCGCCGGTGACGCAGGTCCGCCTCGAGGCGCTCGAGGCCGCGCTCGCGCGCGGCGTACCGCCGCTGGTGTGGATCCACGGCGACGAGCCGCTGCTGGTGCAGGAGGCGGCGCAGTCGGTGCGCGACGCCCTGCGCGCCGCCGGCTTCGGCGAGCGCCAGGTGTTCGATGGCGGCCGCGGGTTTCGCGCCGATGCGCTGCTCGCCGAGACCGGCTCGCTGTCGCTGTTCGCCAGCCGGCGGCTGATCGAGCTGCGCCTGACGGCCAGGCCCACCCGCGAGATCGGCCAGGCGCTCGGCACGGCCGTGGCGCAGCTGGGCGAGGATACCCGCCTGCTGGTCTCGGGTCCGCGGCTGGACCGCACCAGCACCGAGTCGGCCTGGTTCGCCGCGATCGAGCGCGCCGGCTTCGTGGTGCCGGTCTGGCCGCTCGAGCGCGCGCAATTGCCGCAGTGGATCGCCGCCCGGCTCGCGCGCCAGGGGCAGCGCGCCGACCGCGCCACGCTCGAGTGGATCGCCGAGCGCGTCGAGGGCAACCTGCTCGCCGCCCACCAGGAGATCGGCAAGCTCGGGCTGCTGTTCCCGCGCGGCGAGCTGCCGCCGGAGGAGACGCGCGCGGCGGTGCTCAACGTCGCGCGCTACGACGCCTTCGACCTCGTCGCGGCCATGCTCGCCGGCGACGCCGCGCGCGCCCTGCGCAGCCTCGACGGCCTGCGCGCCGAGGGCGAGGCGGAGCCGCTGATCCTTTGGGCGATCGCCGATGCGCTGCGCACCCTGCTGCGCCTGCACGAGGCGCGCCGCGCCGGCCGGCCGCAAGCGCAGGCCCTGCGCGAAGCGCGCGTGTTCGGCCCGCGCGAGCGCTCGTTCGTCCAGGCGCTCGCGCGCCTGGACGAGGACACCGTGCGCGCCGCCCTGCAGCGCGCGGCGCGCACCGATAGAATGATCAAGGGCATCGACCCTACCGATGCCTGGCACGGCCTGGAGATCCTGGTGATGTCGCTGGCCGGCGCCCCGACCCTCGCAGAGATTTGACGTGGACATCCAGCGTATCGACATCGACGCGTACATGGCCGACGTCGGCCGGCGCGCCCGCTCGGCCGGCCGCGAGATGGCGCGCGCGGCCAGTGCGACCAAGGATCGCGCGCTCCTCGCCACCGCTGCGGCCATCCGCCGCGAGGCGGCGGCGCTCGCCGCGGCCAACGCGAAGGACCTCGCCGCCGCCCGCAGCGCCGGCCACGACGCCGCCTTCGTCGACCGGCTCGCGCTCACCGGCGCGGTCATCGAATCCATGGCGGCCGGCCTCGAGCAGATCGTCGCCCTGCCCGACCCGGTCGGCGAAATCACCGGCCTGCGCTTCCGGCCCTCCGGCATCCAGGTCGGGCAGATGCGCGTGCCGCTGGGCGTGATCGGCATCGTCTACGAGTCGCGCCCCAACGTCACCATCGACGCCGCCGGCCTGTGCATCAAGTCCGGCAACGCCACCATCCTGCGCGGCGGCTCCGAGGCCATCCACAGCAACCAGGCGCTCGCGGCGCTGATCCGCGAAGGCCTGCGCAGCGCCGGCCTGCCGCAGGACGCGGTGCAGGTGATCGAGACCACCGATCGCGCCGCGGTCGGCGCGCTGATCACGCACCCCGAGTGGGTCGACGTCGTGGTGCCGCGCGGCGGCAAGTCGCTGATCGAGCGCATCGCGAAGGAATCGAAGGTGCCGGTCATCAAGCATCTCGACGGCATCTGCCACGTCTACATCGACGACGGCGCCGATCCCGAGATGGCGATCCGCATCGCCGACAACGCCAAGACGCAGCGCTACTCGCCGTGCAACACGATGGAGACGCTGCTGGTGGCCGAAGGTATCGCCGCGGCCGTGCTGCCGCGGCTCGGGCGCGTCTACGCCGACAAGGGGGTCGAGCTGCGCGGCGACGCGCGCACGCGCGAGATCCTCGCCGCGGCCGGCATCGCCTGCGGCGAAGCCACCGAAGAGGACTGGCGCACCGAGTACCTCGCGCCCATCCTCGCCATCCGCGTCGTCGCCGGCATCGATGCCGCCATCGAGCACATCGCGACCTACGGCTCGCTGCACACCGATTCGATCGTCACCAGCGACCACGCACGCGCGATGCGCTTCGTGCGCGAAGTGGACTCCTCCTCGGTGATGATCAACGCCTCGACCCGCTTCGCCGACGGCTTCGAGTACGGCCTGGGCGCCGAGATCGGCATCTCGACGGACAAGCTGCACGCGCGCGGGCCGGTGGGCCTCGAAGGGCTCACCTCCCTCAAGTACGTCGTGTTCGGGCACGGCGAAGTGCGCGGCTGAACGATGCGGTTTCTTGTTGCGCGCGCAACCACACGATGACCACCGGCTACCTCTGGGTGAAAGCCCTGCACATCGTCTTCGTGACGAGCTGGTTCGCCGGCCTGTTCTATCTCCCGCGCATCTTTGTCAACCTCGCCATGGTCGAGGGCCCCGGAGCCGAGCGCGAGCGGCTGCTGCTGATGGCGCGCAAGCTATGGCGCTTCATGCAGCCGCTGATGGCGCTGGCCGTCGCGCTCGGGCTGTGGCTGTGGCTGGGCTACGGCATCGGAAGCGGCAGCGGCTGGATGCATGCCAAGCTCGCCGTCGTCGCGCTGCTGCTCGCCTACCACTACGGCTGCGGGCGGCTGCTGCGCGGCTTCGCCGGCGGCACCAACCGGCACTCGCACGTCTGGTTCCGCTGGTTCAACGAATTCCCCGTCCTCGCGCTGCTGGCCGCAGTGGTGCTGGTCGTGGTCAAGCCGTTCTGAAGGCGATGCATCGGCCGGGTCGGCGTGCCGGGTCCGGCGAGATGGCGAGCGCGTCCACCGTGCGCGCGACTGCGTCCGCGGCAGCCATGGCCGCAACCGCGCCCACGGCGGCGGAACCTTCCCCTGTCGCTTCCGCCGAATGCGCCGGTTCCGCCGAGCTCTTCGCAGCCTGCCCGCGCGGGCTCGAGGCCGCGCTGGCCGCCGAGCTCTCTGGCCTGGGCGCGACGCACTGCCGTGCGGTGGCCGGCGGCGTCCTGTTCGCGGGCGATCGGCGCGCGGCCTACGCGGTGAACCTGTGGTCGCGGCTGGCCAGCCGCGTGCTGCGCCGCGTCGCGCAGCGCCGCTATCGCAGCGACGACGATCTCTACCGCCTGGCCGCCGGCGTCGAGTGGGAGCGCTGCTTCGACGCCCGCCACACGCTGCGCGTGGATCTGAGCGCGGTGCGCTCGCCGCTGCGCAGCCTGAACTTCGCCACCCTGCGCATCAAGGACGGCATCGTCGACCGGCTGCGCGAGCGCACCGGCCAGCGTCCCTCGATCGACACGCGCGCGCCCGATGCCCGCGTGTTCGCCTACCTGGAGGACCGCCAGGCCACGCTGTATCTGGACCTGAGCGGCGAGCCGCTGTTCAAGCGCGGCTGGCGCGCCGGGCGCGACGACAAGGGCGAGGCTCCGCTCAAGGAGAACCTTGCCGCGGGGTTGCTGACCCTGGCCGGCTGGACGCCCGCGATCCCGTTGTACGACCCCTTCTGCGGTTCGGGCACGATCGTCATCGAAGCGGCGCAGATCGCCTTCGACCTCGCGCCGGGCCTGTCGCGCGCCTTCGGCCTGGAGAAGCTGCTCGATCACGATGCCGCGCTGTGGGCTTCGCTGCGCGCCGACGCGATCCGGCGCGCGCAGGCCGCCGGCCGGGCGCTCGCGGGCGCGGGCGCCGATACAGATGTGGCCCCGCTGTTGGCAGGATCCGACCTCGACCCGCACGCGATCGAACGGGCGCGGCGCAACCTCGAACGCGCCGGGCTCCCGCCGCAGGCGATCGCCTTCCGCGCAGGGGATGCGGCGCATGCGCGCCCGCCCTTCGAACGGCCGGGCTTCATCGTGACCAATCCGCCCTACGGCGAACGGATCGCCGCCGGCGACGCGACCGCCGGCAGCCATGCGCCCAGCGGGCGCGACGCGGCAGCCGGGCGCAACGCAGCAGCCAGCCGTGGCACGGCAGCCGACCGCCGCGCGGCGACCCACCGCAGCGCGCCGTCCGCCGACCCATCGCGCCACGAGCAGGCCATGCGCGCGTTCGGCGAGGCGCTGCGCTCTTCGTTTGCCGGCTGGCAGGCCTGGCTTCTGAGCAGCGATCGCGACCTGCCCGCCCAGCTCGGCATGAAGGAGCGCCGCCGCACGCCCTTGTACAACGGCGCCATCGAGTGCCGCCTCTACGGCTTCGAGATCTTCGGGCGCGCCGCGCGCGTCGCCCTCAATGAGAACGACGCTGGGCCGCCAGCGCCGTCCATGCCAGACACGCCCAGCCGGCGGCAAGCGCCGCCCCGCCGAACGGGGCGCCCATCGTGAACGCACGCAGGCCCGACAGCGAGTAGGCGTACAGACTGCCGCAGAACAGCACGCTGCCGAGCACGAACAGCACGCCCGCCAGCGGCGCCGACCGCCCCTCGAAACGCCCCACCGCCCACGCCACCACGACCAGCGCGAGGGCGTGGAACATCTGGTAGCGCACGGCGGTCTCGAAGATCTCGAGCATTCCGGCGGCGAGCTGCGCCTTCAGCAGGTGCGCGCCGAGCGCGCCGGCGAGCACGGAGATCATGCCCGAGAGGGCACCGAGGAGGAGGAACAGGCGGTCGGGGCTCACCTGAGGCTCCGCATCGCGTCTTCGCAGCGCCCGTCGCGCATGGCGCGCTCGAAGCCGGCCACCACCAGCGATTCGCGCTCCGGGCTCGCCGCCTGCGCCTGCCTCGGCACCAGGTAGCCGCGCACCACCGCCAGCACCGCCTCGCCCGGCTCCTGGCTCATGGCCGCGAGCGCGCCGTCGAGCGCGGCCTGCGCGTGCGCCAGCATGCGCGCCGAGCGCGGCGTGCCGTCCTGGGGCACGCCCGGCACCACGGGCAGGCGCTGGCCGGTGAGGCATTCCATGAACACCGGGCGGCGCCCCTCCTCGTAGCGGTAGCGCCCGACCAGCCGGAACGGGCCGCTCAACGGCTCGATGCGCGCCGCACGCGCCAGCGCCGCGCCCTCGAGGCCGCGGATCTCCCGCCCCTCGTTGTCGAGCAGCAGCAGGGCGTCGGGCGCCACGCGCCGCAGCAGCCACGACGCTCCACCGTTGCCGTGCAGCTCCAGCACATCGGCCGCCTGCGGCGAGGCGGTCCAGCGGCCGAACTCGTACGATACCGGCCGTCGCGGCTCGCCGGCATTCCCCTCGCGGGCATCTCCTTCGCGAATGTCTCCTTGCCCCTGCCCGGTCGCGACCGCTTCCGCCTGCCGCAGGCGAAACGTACCGTCGGCAAGAATCGTCAGGGCCAGCGAGCGCTCCGCGCATCCGGCACAGGACAGCGTTCCGGCGTAGGTGCGCGCGCCGGCATACGCAGTCGCTGCCGCGGCCGGATCGACGCGGGGAGCGCTTCCTGGCGCATCCGCGTCGGCGGCGGCGCCATCCGGCGCTGGCTCACGGACACCGCGCTCCGGTCCGGCTGCGGAATCGGCGCCGCGTGGCGCCAGCCCCGTCGCGCACGAAGCGACGGCTGCCGCCAGGACGACGACCGCAAATGCTGCCCGCCCGCTGCGGCGGGGGCGCTCACCATGCATAGCCGAGGCCAAGCAGCCACGTCGCATCGGCGGCATGGCGGCCCGCGGCGGGAATGCGATCCCAGTCGAAGTTCAGCTGCAGCGAGGCGGTGAGCCCGGAGGCGAAGGGCACGCGCACGCCGCTACGGCTGCGCAGCGTGATCTGCGCCGTGTCCTCCAGGTTCCAGAAGCCCTGCTGGTCGTGGAACAGCTCGGCCGACCAGGCATCGATGCGGTACTTGGCCTCGAGCCCCCAGCCGAGGGCCGGCCACGATTCGTTGTCGCCCGCGAAGCGCCGGACGTCGATCCCGTCCAGGCCGCCGCGCAACGACAAACTGGCGCGCGGCGTGTGCAGGAGCTGGCGCCCGTAGCCCGCGCCGATGGCGGTACGCCGCGCGAGGTCGCGGAATCGATCGCGCTCGACCGATCCCCGCAGGTAGCCGAAGTCGTCGGCATCGAGGAAACGGTCGAAATTGCCCGACACCAGCCAGTTCGACGCGGTGGAGGCGCTGTGGTCGCGCTCCTGCCTGAGCTTGCCGTTGAGAGCGTATCGCCAGTCGATGGCGCGCGCGGCCAGATCGCCCTCTGCGTAGAGGCGCTCGTTCGAGTCGTTGCCGCGCGCATGAGCGCCCGATACCGTGAGGCGGCCCTCGTAGGACACGCCCTCGCCGCTCTCCTCGGGCTTCGGGTTGAGGTAGCGCACCTGCGGCAGCGGGACGGGTGCGGGCGGCCCGATCTCGGCCTGCGGCGGTTCCTGCGCGGGCGGCGGCGACGATTCCGTCTGCGGCTGCTCCGGCCGCGGCGCCGGGGGCGCCTCGGGCACCAGCACCACCTGGCCCGAGCCCGCCGGCTTCAGGGTGGCCCACTCGGTCGCCCCGGCGCGCTCGCGCAGCACCGTGACCGGCTTGTCGGTCTCGATCGCGCGCACCTCGTAGCGCGGGATCTTCAGCTCCCCGGCCCAGGTCGTCTCGAATGTCAGGGTCGCGGGCGAGAGGTGCAGGACGCGGCCGGTGAGCCGGTCGCCGTTGTGCAGCGTGATGGTGTCGGCACGCGCGCCGCCGGGCGCAAGCATCGCCAGCATCGCGAGCATCGAGGCGGCCAGCGCGGCGCGAGGCAGCGGGCCCATCCGGCGCGATTCGAATGCGGACATTGCGGCGTTATAGACGATCGGCCCAGGCGAAGCAAACCCGCGCGCCGGCAGTTGCGCCGTGCCGCCGGCGCGGCCGCCGCACCGCTCACATTCTCAGGGCTGCAAGGGCCGGCGGCGTATCATGGAGGGTTCGCCACATCGCGGGAACCGACATGTCCAAGGAAGAGCTGATCGAAATGGAAGGCGTCGTCGCCGAGGTGCTCCCCGATACGCGCTATCGCGTCACGCTGAGCAACGGGGTCGAGATCTCCGCCTATGCGGCCGGCAAGATGAAGAAGAACCGCATCCGCGTGCTGCCCGGCGACCGGGTCACGATGGAGCTGTCGCCCTATGACCTCACCAAGGGCCGCATCCGCTACCGGCACAAGGACTGAAGCCAGGACTCCGAACGGGATCCTTTCGTCACACGATGTCCAGGTGCTCGATGCCGCGGCTGAGGTCGCGTTCCGAGCGCTTGCTGTTCAGCTTGATGTTCAGCCGCAGGTCGTTGACCGAATCCGCATTGCGCAGCGCGTCCTCGTAGGTGATGCGCCCGGCCTCGAACAGGTCGAACAGGGCCTGGTCGAAGGTCTGCATGCCCAGCTCCCGGCTCTTCTTCATGACCTCCTTGATCGCCCCGACTTCGCCCTTGAAGATCAGGTCGGCGATCAGCGGGGAGTTCAGCAGGATCTCGACCGCCGGCACCCGGCCCTTGCCGGTGGCGATCGGGATCAGCCGCTGCGACACGATCGCCTTCAGGTTCAGCGACAGGTCCATCAGCAGCTGGGCGCGCCGCTCCTCGGGGAAGAAGTTGATGATCCGGTCCAGCGCCTGGTTGGCGCTGTTCGAGTGCAGGGTGGCCAGGCACAGGTGACCCGTTTCCGCGAAGGCCACCGCGTGCTCCATCGTCTCGCGGTCGCGGATCTCGCCGATCATGATCACGTCGGGCGCCTGGCGCAGCGTGTTCTTCAGGGCCACCTCCCAGCTCTCCGTGTCGACGCCCACCTCGCGATGGGTGACGATGCAGTTGCGGTGCGGATGCACGAACTCCACCGGGTCCTCGATGGTCACGATGTGGCCATAGCTCATCTCGTTGCGGTGCCCGACCACCGCGGCCAGGGTGTTCGACTTGCCCGAGCCGGTGGCGCCCACCATGATGATCATGCCGCGCTTGGTCAGCGCGAGGTCCTTGAGCACCGAGGGCAGCTGGAGCTGCTCGAAGGTCGGGATCTCGGTGTTGATCGTGCGCAGCACGATGCCGACCCGGTTCTGCTGCATGAACGCATTGACGCGGAAGCGGCCGATCCCGCCGGGGCTGATGGCGAAGTTCACCTCCTTGTGGGCCTCGAACTCGGCGGCCTGCTTGTCGTTCATCAGCGCGCGCGCGAGCTCGACCGTATGCTGACCCGTGAGCGGCGCGTTCGAGACCGGCAGCACCTTCCCGTCGACCTTGAAGGCGGGCGGGAACTCGGCGGTCAGGAACAGGTCCGAGCCGTTCTTCGCCAGCATCAGCTTGAGCAGGTCATGCAGGAACTTGGAGGCTTGTTCGCGTTCCATGGTGGGGCTCGATGTGGGTGGGGCTGTTCGTCAACCCGAAAAGTTTTGGCTTCGGCACGGCGGCTTCGCCGCCTTAACGTCCGCATTCGCGGACGTTAGCCTGCGCCGAAATTTCCCGGGTTGACATTTCATGTCAACCCGGGAAATTTTCTTTCACCGCGGCGACGGCGCGGGCTTCGGAGACCGAGATGACGTTCTTGCGCACCATGTCGGTCAGGCACTGGTCGAGCGTCTGCATGCCGATCGACCCGCCGGTCTGGATCGCCGAGTTCATCTGGGCCACCTTGGCCTCGCGGATCAGGTTGCGGATCGCCGGCGTGCCGATCATGATCTCGTGCGCCGCGACCCGCCCGTTGCCGTCCTTGGTCTTGAGCAGCGACTGCGAGATCACCGCGCGCAGCGATTCCGACAGCATCGCGCGCACCATGTCCTTCTCGGCGGCGGGAAACACGTCGATGACCCGGTCGATCGTCTTGGCGGCCGACGAGGTATGCAGCGTGCCGAACACCAGGTGGCCGGTCTCGGCTGCGGTCAGCGCCAGGCGGATCGTCTCGAGGTCGCGCAGCTCCCCCACCAGGATGACGTCGGGGTCCTCGCGCAGGGCCGAGCGCAGGGCGTTGTTGAACGACAGCGTCATCGGGCCGACCTCGCGCTGGTTGATCAGGCAGCGCTTGGACTCGTGCACGAATTCGATCGGGTCCTCGACGGTGAGGATGTGTCCGTACAGGTTCTCGTTGACGTGGTTCACCATCGCCGCGAGCGTGGTCGACTTGCCCGAGCCGGTCGGGCCGGTCACCAGCACCAGCCCGCGCGGGGTCATCGCGATCTCGGAGAAGATCTTGGGCGCGTTCAGCTCCTCGAGCGTGAGGATCTTCGAGGGGATCGTGCGCATCACCGCGCCCGCGCCGCGCTGCTGCAGGAAGGCGTTGACCCGGAAGCGCGCCAGCCCCGGGATGGCGAAGGAGAAGTCGCACTCCAGGTGCTCCTCGTACTCCTTGCGCTGCGTGTCGTTCATGATGTCGTAGATCATGCCGTGCACGTCCTTGTGCTCCATCGGCGGCAGGTTGATCCGGCGCACGTCGCCGTGCACGCGGATCATCGGCGGCAGGCCGGCCGACAGGTGCAGGTCGGAAGCCTTGTTCTTCACCGCGAAGGCCAGCAGTTCAGCGATATCCATCACGCATCCTCGTTCAGGGCCGGCCCCGCGGGCTGCGGAATCTCCGGCATTCCTGTTATCTTCGAAACCCGCGACCGCCCGGACAGTCCCGGCAGGGCGCAACGGTGAATCACGCGATGAACGGCAATCCCGCGTTGCGCCAACGCTACGAACAGGTGCTCGGCCGCCTCCGGCAGGCCTGCGAATCGGCCGGCCGTGCGCCCGATTCGGTCCGGCTGCTGGCGGTCAGCAAGGCCCAGCCCGCCTCGCAGGTGCTCGAGCTCGCCGCGTTGGGCCAGCGTGCGTTCGGCGAAAACTACCTGCAAGAAGCACTCGACAAGATCGCCGCCTGCCGCGACGAGTGGTCGGCCGCGGCGCCGGGCGGACCGCTCGCCTGGCACTTCATCGGCCCGATCCAGTCCAACAAGACGCGCCCGATCGCCGCGCACTTCGACTGGGTGCACTCGGTGGAACGCGAGAAGATCGCGCACCGGCTCTCCGAGCAGCGCCCGGAGGGGCTCGGCACGCTGGACGTGTGCCTGCAGGTCAACGTGTCGGGCGAGGCCAGCAAGAGCGGTGCGGCGCCCGGCGAGACGCTCGCCCTGGCCCTGGCCGTGGCCGCGCTGCCCCGCCTGCGCCTGCGCGGGCTGATGGCGATCCCCGAGCCGACCGACGACGTGAATCTTCAGCGCGCGCGCTTCGCCGCGCTGCGCGAGCTGCACGCGCGCGTGAAGGCCGCGCTGGACGGCGAGGCCGCCCGCTGCTTCGATACGCTTTCGATGGGAATGTCGGCCGACCTGGAGGCCGCGGTGGCCGAAGGCGCCACCATCGTGAGGATAGGCAGCGCGCTGTTCGGCGAGCGCTCGATGCGCTCGCCCCTGCCCGCCTCGCCGCTCAGCTCATCGACTTGATGGCGGCCGACAGGCGGCTCTTGTAGCGCGACGCGGCGTTCTTGTGGACGATCTTCTTGTCGGCGATGCGGTCGATCACGCCCTGCGCCGACTGCAGCGTGCGTGCAGCCGCCGCCTTGTCGCCGGCCAGGATGGCCTTGCGCACCGACTTGATCGCGGTGCGCAGGCGCGAACGCAGGCTCGAGTTGTGCAGGTTGCGCTTGACGGCCTGGCGGGCGCGCTTGCGGGCGGAAGCAATGTTGGCCATGAGAGAATCGCTCTTTTGTCGACCCGGCGGCCTGTCTGCTCGCGCGGGCGCGCCGCAACGAAACAAGCCCCGGAAACATTCCGGAAAGCCTTGAATAATAACCGAATTCCTGCCTGCCTCGCAAGTCGCGGCCGCGCCTCCTGCGCCGCCCGCCCGGCGCGGGGCCGGCGACGCCCTCGCGGCGGGGGCGCATGAGCCTGCTGCGGGCCGCCTCCACCATCAGCGCCCTGACGCTGCTCTCGCGCATCACCGGGCTGATCCGCGAGAACATCACCGCCTCGATCTTCGGCGCTTCCGCGCTCACCGACGCGTTCTTCGTCGCCTTCCGCCTGCCCAACCTGCTGCGCCGGCTGTTCGCCGAGGGGGCCTTCTCGCAGGCCTTCGTGCCCATCCTGGCCGAATCGCGCACGCACGCCGAGCGCGACGGCGGCGACCCGCACGCTGCCCTGGCCGCCACCCGGGCGCTGGTCGATCGCGTGGCCACGGTGCTGTTCTGGTCGCTGGTAGCGGTCTCCATCCTCGGGGTGCTCGCCTCCCCCGCGCTGGTCTGGCTGATCGCCTCGGGCCTGCGCGCCGAACCCGCGGCCTTCGCGGCAGCGGTCACCATGACGCGCTGGATGTTCCCCTACATCCTCTTCATCTCGATGGTCGCGCTGGCGGCCGGCATCCTCAACACCTGGCGCAACTTCGCCATCCCTGCCTTCACGCCGGTGCTGCTGAACCTGAGCTTCATCGGCGCCGCGCTCGGGCTGGCGCGCCGCTTCGACCCGCCGGTCTACGCGCTGGCCGTCGGCGTGGTGCTCGGCGGCATCGCGCAGCTCGCCATCCAGATCCCGGCGCTCGCCCGCATCGGCATGCTGCCGCGCATCGGCCTGAACCTGCGCCAGGCGCTGGCCGACCCGCGCACGCGCCGCCTGCTCGAGCTGATGGGCCCGGCAGTGCTGGCGGTGTCGGTGGCGCAGATCAGCCTGCTCATCAATACGCAGATCGCCTCGCACCTGGCCGCGGGCAGCGTTTCGTGGCTCTCCTACGCCGATCGCCTGATGGAGTTTCCCACCGCGCTGCTCGGCGTGGCGCTGGGCACCGTGCTGCTGCCCAGCCTGTCTCGCGCGCGCGCCGCCGGCGATCACGACGAGTACAGCGCCCTGCTCGACTGGGGCCTGCGCCTGTGCGTGGTGCTGGCGCTGCCGTGCATGGTCGGCCTGGCCGCCATGGCCGAGCCGCTCACCGCGCTGCTGTTCCACTATGGCCGCTTCGGTGCGCACGACGTCGAGATGACCCGGCTGGCCGTCTCGGGCTACGCCATCGGCCTGATCGGCCTGATCGCGATCAAGGTGCTCGCGCCCGGCTTCTACGCCCGGCAGGACATCCGCACGCCGGTGAAGATCGCCATCTTCGTGCTGGTCGTCACGCAGCTGCTGAACCTGCTCACCGTGCCGTGGCTCGCGCACACCGGCCTGACGGTCTCGATCTCGATCGGTGCCCTCGCCAACGCCGGCCTGCTGATGGCCGGCCTGCGCCGGCGCGGCGCCTGGCAGCCCTCGCCGGGCTGGACGAAGTTCCTCGCGCAGACCATCGCCGCCTCGACGGCGATGGGCGTCGCGCTCGTGGCCATCGTGCCGCGCTTCGACTGGACGGCGATGCAGGCCGCACCCTTCGCGCGCATCGGCCTGGTGCTGGGCCTGGTGGCGGGCGGCGCCCTGCTGTACCTGCTGGTGCTGCTGGCCCTGGGCGTGCGCGCGTCGCATTTCATGCGGCGCGCCCGCGGCGAACCGACGGCGCGGTGAAGCGCTGCATCGCGAAGCGCTACATTGGAGTTTTCCCACCGGAGCCCAGGAGTTCCCAGCCATGCGGATCGGATTCATCGGCGGCGGCAACATGGCCACCGCGCTGCTCGGGGGGCTGCTCGCCCAAGGCATGCCGGCCGAGGCGATGCGGGTGGTCGAGCCGTCGGCGCCCCAGCGCGAGGCGCTGCAGCAGCGCTTCGGCATCGCCGCCTTCGAGCGCGCCGACCGGGCCGCCCTCGACGGCGTGGATCTGGTCCTGCTCGCGGTCAAGCCGCAGCACATGCGCGAGGCCATCGCCGCGCTGCCGCCGCTGTCCGGCGAGGTCCTGGTGGTGAGCATCGCGGCCGGCATCCGCGCGCGCGATCTCTCCCGCTGGCTCGGCGGCCACCAGCGTGTCGTGCGCGCCATGCCCAACACCCCGGCGCTCGTCGGCAAAGGCATCACCGGCCTGGCCGCCCTGCCGGGGGCCGGCAGGGCCGACCGCGCCATGGCCGAGCAGGTGCTCGGCGCCGTCGGGCCCACGGTATGGGTCGACGACGAATCCATGCTCGACGCCGTGACCGCCGTCAGCGGCAGCGGCCCGGCCTACGTGTTCCTGTTCATCGAAGCGCTCGAGCAGGGCGCGCTGGCCCTCGGGCTCGATGCCGCACAGGCGCGCGCACTGGCCCTGCACACCGTCGCCGGGGCCGCGCAGCTCGCGCTGCAGTCCGGCGAGCCGCCTGCCACCCTGCGCGAGCGCGTCACCTCCAAGGGCGGCACCACCGCCGCGGCGCTGGCCGTCATGGAGGCCGGCGAGCTGCGCCGGCTGGTGGCCGACGCGCTGGCGGCCGCGCAGCGGCGCAGCGTCGAGCTGGGCGATGAGTTCGGGCAAAGCTGAGCGGGCGTGATCGAGCGCATGAAGAGAGCTGCTGCGCGGTCCGGGCCGCGGTCGTTCGCACCAGATGCGCGAATCGGATGCGTTATGCACGGTCGTATATTTCGAGTAATATGACGCCGGTGGCGGATTGCGGCATCGAACGAATCCGCCGTTCATCCACCCGGAACCGCCTGCTCGCCCGGCTCTTTTTTTGCCTGTCGATATATACGACCATATATATCGATCCCAATGATCGCCAGCACCCTCATCGACAGCCTCGAATCCGCCGTGGCGGCACGAGCGATGCTCCCCGCCGAAGGCGGGTTGCCCGGCGATTGCAGCAAGGCGGACCTGCTCCATCTCTACCGCCGATCGGCCGATCCCGCCTTCGCCAGCGGGCTCTTCGACATCGCCGCGCGCCTGCGCGACCGGCACTTGGGCCGCAACCCCTGGTGGTCGGCCGGCATATCGGCGGTCACGGCGTGCGAGCTCGAGGAGCTGTGCACCTACTGCACCTTCTTCTCCCGCAAGGCGGCGAGCGCCGAGAACATCGTCGCCGCCGCGCGCGCCATCGCCGGCCTCGGTATACGCCACCTGCACCTTTCCGGCGGCACGCGGCTGCCGGTGGATGGCGAACCGGCCGACGGCTACGACCGCCGCATGATCGAGCTGGTGACGGCGATCCGCGAGGCGGTGGACGTCGAGATCGAGGTCAACGTCGGGCCCTCGCTGACCCGCAGCGGCGTACGCGCCCTCAAGGATCTCGGCGTGTCCGCCGTCACCAGCTCGCTGGAAGTGCTCGATGCGGAGCTGTTCGCGCGCTTCAAGCCCTCGGACAGTCTCTCCGCGCGCATACGCCTGCTGGAGTTCTGCGAAGAAGAGCGCATGCCCATCCGCTCGATGATGCTGGTCGGCCTGGGCGAGACCGACGAGAACCGCATCGAGCATCTGCTCTTCCTGCGCCGCTTCTCCATGCTCGGCCACCTGCGGCTGTCGCGCTACATGCCGTTCCCCGGCGCTGCGGCCGGCGGGGTGCGCTGCTCGCCGTGGCCGCTGGTCCGACTGACCGCCGTTGCCCGCCTGCTCTGCCCCACCCTCGACCTCGGGTTGGCCGCCGGCAACGACCCGGACGACCTCGCTCTCTGGTGGCTCGCCGGCGGCGGCAACCAGGTGCTCGGCGCCTCCGCCTCGATGAAGGATCCGCGCGGCAAGGCCGGCGGCGAGGCCCGCGCCATCCCGGTCGGCGAGCGCACCGTGGTGCACGACAACATGCCGCGGATCTCCCGCTATCTCGGCGAGCTCGGCCTGACCGCCGTGTTCGCGCCACCCCGTTCAACCCCGAGGACCTGTTGATGCGTACTCTGATGTCGGCCGCCGTGGCGGCCCTGTTCGCCGCCGCCCCGGCCTTCGCCGCCGATCCCACGCTGCAGGAGGTGGTCGTTTCCGGAGATTCGGGCGAGCCCAGGGTGATGGTGTCCGACCCGCAGCCGACGCCCAGGAGCAGCGTCACCCGCTCCGGCCTCGACCTGCTGGGCGGCCCCGGCCAGACCAGCCAGTACGCCCCGCTCAACCTGATGCCTTCGGTGGTCGTGGAGAGCCCGGACCCCTACGGCCTGAGCCCCACCCGCAACATCAACGTCCGCGGCAAGGGCGACTTCCATTTCGCCCGCAACGTCGAAGGCCTGCCCTTGACGGGCATCGTCGGCGGCACCGATCTCTTCGACCTGGAGAACGTCGCCCAGGTCGATCTCTATCGGGGCGGGCTGCAGGCCGGCCAGGGCCTGGCCATCTCCAACGCCTCGGGGGCCGTTGATCAGCGCCTGCTCGGCCCCGGGGACCGATTCGGGCTGCTCGGCAAGCAGGCGTTCGGCTCCTTCGACTTCCGCCGCACGTTCATGCGGCTCGACTCCGGTGCGCTGGGCGAGAGCGGAACCCGCTTCTTCGTCTCGGCCTCCACCGCGGCGGCCGACAAGTGGAAAGGCTCGGGCGGCGAGTCGCGCGACAACGTCATGCTGGGGATCCGCTCGCAACTGGGAGACCGCGTCAAGGTGGACCTGAACGTGGTCCACAACAGGTTCGAGGCCGATTCCAACCGCGCCCTCACCTATGCCCAGGCGCAGGACCTCGGGAGCAACTACCGCTTCGACTACAACACCTCGCGCACCGGCGTCGCTGCAACGGACATCAACTACTACCGGTTCAATCGCGTCGAGTACGAGGACTTCGCCGCCCTCGCCAACCTCGACGTCACGCTGGCGGCCGGCCACCACCTCGTCTTCAAGCCCTATTACTGGCACAACGACGGCCGGCAGTATTCCGCCAACGGCTCCGGCGCCTCGGCGGGCGTGCAGATCTGGCGCCAGCAGAACGACAACACCGGCATGGTGCTGGAGTACCAGGGCCGCTTCGGAACCGCCACCGACCTCGTCGTCGGCTACTGGATGCAGTCCATGAAGCCGCCGCCTCCGCCCACCGACCAGAGGAAGTTCACGGTGGCCGCCGACGGCAGCCTGGTGTTCTCGAGCTGGTCCACCCTGTCCAGGATCGACAACTTCCTCGTCAACAGCCCCTACGCCCAGCTCACCGGCACCTTCGGCAAGACGGTGGTGAGCGGCGGGCTGCGCTACATGGATCTCGAGGCGCCGAGGATGCAGTACTACCGCACCGCCGGCCTGCCCGACGCCTCCCTCGACCAGATCTGGAGCTTCAACCCGGTCGCCGACCCCAATGCCGTGGTGGCCGCCAAGCACCATCGCGAGCTGCTGCCCAACCTCGGCATCCTGCAGGAGCTGAGCCCCTCGTGGAGCGCCAGCGTCTCCTACGGCCGCAAGTTCGGGCGTCCGGACTGGGGCCCGCAGGCGAGCAACTACATCAGCAACGAGGCCGCCTTCGTCGCCCGCGGCATCACCCTCCAGTCGCTGGTCGACCGGGTGAAGCCGGAGCTCTCGGACCAGATCGATCTCAGCATGCGCTACCGCAACGACCGGCTGACCGTGGTGCCCACGATATTCCTGGCCAGGAACCAGAACCGGCAGGTGCAGGTCGTCGACCCCGCCCTCGGCGGAACGCTGTCGTATTACGAGGGAACGGCCAAGACCACGCAATACGGCATCGAGCTCGAGGCAGGCTACGAGATCGGCAACGCCTGGTCCATCTTCGGCTCGGGCTCCCTGGCCTCGGAGACCTACGACCAGGACACCCCGACCCTGAGCGGCGGAGCCTCCCTGGCCACCAAGGGCAAGCAGATCCCCAATGCCCCGCGGACCGTGCTCAAGGGCGGCGCCACCTATCGCCACGGCAGCCTCGCCGTATCGCCCATCGTGCGCTACGTCGGCCGCCGCTACGGCGATTCCGTCCAGGCCCAGCCGGTCGCCGGCTACACCGTGGTGGACCTCGCCGCCGGCTACGACTTCGCCCACGGCATCCATCTCGAGGTAGCGGCACTCAACCTGTTCGACCGCCGCTACATCTCGCAGATCTCGGCCAACGATTTCAGCCTGAACGGCTCCACGGCCTACTACGCCAGCGCGCCGAGGACCGTGGCGGTCACGGTGAGCGCGAGGTTCTGAGTAACCGTCTTCCGAGTCAAGTCGCGTGAAGGGAGTTGTTCCAGGGTTGGTTGGTGCGGACCATGGCGTTGAGCGTGGTCAGCAGCTTGCGCATGCAGGCCACCAGGGCGACCTTGGGCAG